>Ga0101944_10000288_pt1 | contig 156708 bp, 147 predicted proteins | sample DewCreD2012metaG_FD_75245 | JGI IMG/M metagenome (GOLD analysis project Ga0101944, IMG submission 75245) | Hot spring sediment bacterial and archeal communities from British Columbia, Canada, to study Microbial Dark Matter (Phase II) - Dewar... ...
GGCCTCGAGGTCATCGCACGGGTGCGCCTCGAGAGCGCAAGCAAAACCGTCGCCAGCGGGGCTTTGTGGTACGAGGAGGCCATCCCCGCCGAGGCCGTTTTCTCGTGCTTTGCCCTCGCCAAAGACGCAGCGCACTTCGCCGAGCTGCACCGGCGCCCCTACCTGCAGATAGGGGGCGAGGCCAGCGTGGGGCGCGGTTTGCTGCGGGTGCTGGGGGGTGTGTAGCCATGCCTCAAACCCGCAACCAGAGGGATATGAAGCGGGCCCTGGAGCTGGTGAGCAGCCTGGAGCAGGCCGACCCCGAGCTCAAGAGAATCTACGGCGGCCTGTGCCACAGCTTCCCGGTGATGGTGCTGCAGAGCGGGCTGTGCCAGGCGGTGGCCTTTAGCGCCGACAAAGCCAGCGGCGAAGGCCCGCGGGCCCGGGCCCATCAGAAGCTGCTCGAGCACCTCGGGGCCATCCTCGAGGTAGAGGGCGACCTGCTGGCGCATTTGCATAAGGCCCCCACCACGGCCTACATGCACCACACCCGGCGGGTGCTGGAGGCCTGGGTCTACTTCAAGCGCTTTGCCAAAAGCGTCCTGAAGGTCGAGGCGGGAGGCGACGATGAGGGCCGCTAGGCTTCAGCTCGAGCCCCCCAATCATGCCGGGCTGGCGCTGTACAGATACCTCAAGGAGCACGATGCCAGCAAGCAGGCGGCCCGAGCGCTGCTGGACGCAATCGCTGCCAGGCCCATTGCAGAGGTTTACAAAAGCGCCTTTGAGCGCTGGAAAGCGGCCCTGAGCGGCGCGGTTTTCCTCGAGGCCACCACCCGCACCCCCCTGGCTATCGGCCTGGGCAACGCCAGCCCGATTGAAAACGGCCTGAGCATTCACCACACTTACGGCACGCCCTACCTTCCGGGCAGCGCCCTCAAGGGCCTGATGGCTCGGGCCGCGCGGCACTACGGCCTGGACGAGCACCAGCAAGAGATTCTGCTCGGCACAACCCAGAACGCCGCCCACCTGATCTGCTGGGACGGCTGGCTAGACCCCAGCAGCCATCAGCCCTTCCAGAAAGACGTCATCACCGTGCACCACCCAGACTACTACAGCGGCGGCCAGCGCTGGCCCACCGACTTCGACGACCCCAACCCGGTGGGTTTTCTGAGCGTGAAGCCGGGAACCAAGTTTTGCCTGGCGCTCTCGAGTTCCTCGGACAACGCCACGGACTGGCTGTACACCGCAGCGGAAATCTTGCGATGGGGGCTGGAGCACCTGGGCCTGGGGGGCAAGACCAACGCGGGCTATGGGTATTTCGAGGTCAAGCTGCCCCCCAAACCTAAAAGCCAGGCCGAGCTGGGCGAGGAACTGTACCAGGGTTACAAGACCCGCATCGAGAGGATCAAACCCAACAACGAGCGCGGCGAACTGAATTTCTTCCTCCAGGAGCTGCGCGATAAGCCAGCCCCTTTGCGCAAGCCCACCCTCGAGGCCATCCGTAAGCACCTGCAAGATTGGAGGGTGTGGAACCCCGGCAGAAACCCCCAGCACGCCGAAATAGAGCAGTTATTGGGAGAGCATACGTGAGCACCGTCATCCTTACCACCGTAGGCACCAGTCTGCTTACTAACGCTAAGAAGGCTCTCAAGGAGAACCCTACTGATCAGGAGATCCTGAACTACCTGCAGGCAGATCCCCAAAAGGCCTGTGCTGAGACCAACTCCCTTTCGCGCATTTTGCAGGCTGGAGACGAGATCATCTTGTTGTATAGTGCCACCGAGGAAGGCCGTAAGGCAGCGCATTTGCTGCAGCAATATTTCCTGCAAGCCAACGTACCCTGTGGATTGGTTGAGATAGGGGGCCTGGCTTACGAGGCAAAGGGCTTTGTGGACTTTGGCCTGAAAAACTTCGTTCGCACCCTGGCCGGAGAGATTCGCAAAGCAGCCAAAAGACAAAGGGAGGTTATCATCAACGCCACAGGAGGCTTCAAGGCTGAAATCTCCTACGCCACAGTTCTGGGGTTGGCCTTCAAGGTTCCAGTCTGCTACATTCACGAACAGTTCAAGGAAATTGCCATCCTCCCACCTACACCCATCGGCTGGGATAGCAGCCTTTTTGTCTGGTACGCCGATTTTTTCGATTGGCTGAGTGCGGGAGAAGCTGGGCTGCGGCCTAAAGTGGAGGCAGAGTCCAGAGCCGCTTTGCTCCCCGAAGAAGCCCAGGTGCTTCTCGAGGAATTTGAGTTTGAGGGACAGGTATACCTTGGCCTGTCGCCACTGGGCGAAGCGTACCTGGAAGCCTTCAAGAATGAGCTCGAGCAAGCCAAGGGCGTACCCATCTACCTTTACAGACAGGCCCGGCGAGAACTTGAAAAGCTTGAACCCGCCACCCAGGAGCGCTACCACAGGCTGCTACAGCGTCTGCGCTTGCCCAACCGCGCGGCCCTCAGCGAATTCAAAAGCGGCGGAGGCGATGCCCTGGGCTATCCCAAAGGCCAGGTGGATGAGCGGATTTTTTATGCCGAGAAAGACGGCAGACTATATGTGTTTGCCCTGACCCGCCACGGCCCCGAATACGAAAAGATGTGCCGGGAAGGCTTTCACTGGAAGGACTATTCCGAAGAAGACTTTGAACCCTGGGAAGACTAGGCAACCCGGCAGGTCAGCGTATTTGGGGGGATTTTATGGATGAACTGGACGATATATTCCCCGAAATAATCCCGGCGCCCTCCCAGCCGCAGGAGCCCCTACCCCTGAGCGCCCTGGCCCAGTACACCTACTGCCCCCGCCGGGCGGCCTTGATTCTGCTCGAGGGCGAGTGGGAGGACAACGAGTTCACCCTGCGCGGTGCGCGCGCCCACGAGAACGTAGACATTCCGCAGGGCTTGCTGCGCGAGGGGGTCTGGGTGGAGCGGAGCCTGCCCTTGTGGTCGGAGCGGCTGGGGCTTACGGGCCGGGCTGATGTGGTGGAGTTTGTGGAGGGCGTGCCCTACCCGGTGGAGTACAAGGTGGGCCGGCGCTGGCCCCGCGAGCTGGCCCGCAAAGCCGCCGAGGTGCAGCTATGCGCCCAGGCTCTGTGCCTGGAAGAGATGTTCGGCCAGAGCGTGATGGAGGGGGCGCTGTTCAGCAAATCGAGCCAGCGCCGCCGGGTGGTGCAGTTTACCCCCGAGCTGCGCGCGGCCACCCTCGCCACCATCAGCGCGTTGCGCAAGCTGTTGCAGCAGGAGCACCTGCCCCCACCCGCTGCCGACGAACGCTGCAAACACTGCTCCCTCCTGGGGGTGTGCATGCCTGAGGTGCCGCAGGCCCTGCGGGCCTGGCAAGCCCGACAAACATCATGAACAGCGAAGTACTGAACACCCTTTACATACAAACCCAGGGCGTGTATTTGCGCCTCGAGGGCGACACCCTGCGTATCGAGCACGAAGACGTAACCCTGCGCAACGTACCCCTGCACCACCTGGGGGGTCTGGCGCTGTTTGGCAACGTGCTGGTTTCGCCTTACCTGCTGCACCGCTGCGCCCAGGACGGCCTCGAGGTCACCTGGTTCAGCGAGTCGGGCCGCTTCCAGGGGCGGCTCGCCGGCCCGGTTTCGGGCAATGTGCTGCTGCGGCAGGCCCAGTACCGCGCGCTGGACAACCCCTCGAGCAGCCTTTACCTGGCCCAGCGCTTTGTGGAGGGGAAGCTCAAAAACGCCCGCCTGGTGTTGCAACGGGCGGTGCGGGAGCGCGGCGAAACCGAGGCCCTGGCGCTGGCCCTTTACGAGCACGAAGCCGCGCTACGCCAGCTTCCGCAGGCCCGCTCGTTGGACGAGGTGCGGGGCCTCGAGGGCAACGCGGCCAGCGCCTACTTTGCGGCCTTTGGCGACCTTTTGCTCTCGGGCGAGTTCCGCTTCGATGGCCGCAACAAACGCCCCCCGCGCGACCCGGTGAACGCCCTGCTCAGCTTCGTGTATGCCCTGCTCACCACCCAGTGCACCGCGGCGCTCGAGGGGGTGGGGCTCGACCCCCAGGCCGGTTTCTTGCACGCCCTTCGCCCCGGACGCCACGCGCTCGCACTCGACCTGCTGGAAGAGTTCCGGGCCTGGTGGGCCGACCGGCTGGCCCTATCGCTCCTGAACCGCAAGCAACTGACCCCCGAGCACTTCGAAACGCGCCCCGGTGGGGCCGTTTTGCTAAACGAGGAAGGCCGAAAGGCGGTAATTGTGGCCTTCCAGACACGCCGCCTGGAAACCGTGCAGCACCCCCTGTTCAAAGAACCCGTACCGGTGGGGCTGCTGCCGCACATTCAGGCCCGCTTGCTGGCCCGCTATTTGCGAGGCGACCTTCCGCAGTACCTACCTTTTGTGGGGCGATAGGCATGGAACGGCTGGATATTCTGGTGACCTACGACGTAAACGTAACCTCCGCAGACGGCCAGGCACGCCTGGCAAGGGTTGCTAAGATCTGCAAGAATTTTGGCCAGCGGGTGCAGATGTCGGTCTTCGAGTGCCGCGTCTCGCGGGCCCAGCTAGAAGACATGGAGGCCAAGCTGCTCAAAGTGATCGACCCGGACAAAGACAGCCTGCGCATCTACACCCTGCCCGGTGGTCGCGAGCGTTGTTTGCGCGTGCACGGTCAGGACAGGTACACTGATTTTGACGATCCACTGGTGGTCTAAGCCACCCTGGCACTTGCTTTGCGCGAACCCCAAGCAAGTGCCAAAACCCAGGGGGGTTCGCGCAAGCCGAGAAACTGGCTAGGGGACATTGAAAACCCGCTTTCCCTCCACCTTCCCCCACCCTGCGTCGGAAGCTTTTTTGGGGGGGTTCGCGCAAACGGCCTCTTGAGCCCCGTCCTGCACGCACGCTAGAATGAGGCCGTTGCACTCGGGCGAAAGCTCGAGTGAGGATTGAAACTCGAGCAACTCGACGGCATCCGGGATCGGGTGAGAGGGTTGCACTCGGGCGAAAGCTCGAGTGAGGATTGAAACTTGCGGTAAATGCGATGGCGAAGGGGCTCGAGGGCTGTTGCACTCGGGCGAAAGCTCGAGTGAGGATTGAAACGAGCTGAAAAACCCTATCCATTCCTGTCTGACCTGAGTTGCACTCGGGCGAAAGCTCGAGTGAGGATTGAAACAACATTGTCAACACGGGGGTGCTGGAGGCAGCCATGTTGCACTCGGGCGAAAGCTCGAGTGAGGATTGAAACAACGTCACTATTACCGCCACCATCCGGGTACGCACGGTTGCACTCGGGCGAAAGCTCGAGTGAGGATTGAAACCCCATGAGCAGGAGCCAGGCCATCACCGCCACGGCTGTTGCACTCGGGCGAAAGCTCGAGTGAGGATTGAAACCGCCAGCGCACCGCAGGTTCAGGCCACGGCGCAGGGTTGCACTCGGGCGAAAGCTCGAGTGAGGATTGAAACGCCCACGATGATCGTGTATCCCTGCGCCGCCAGCTCGTTGCACTCGGGCGAAAGCTCGAGTGAGGATTGAAACATCTTTTCAAGGCTAGCTTCGTACATAGCCGCTCCTTCAGTTGCACTCGGGCGAAAGCTCGAGTGAGGATTGAAACCCATAGGCAGCCAGGGCCCACGCTGCAGCCGCATACGCCTGTTGCACTCGGGCGAAAGCTCGAGTGAGGATTGAAACGGGGTTGAGGGCCTTGAGGCCCTCCAGGGCCTCGCGAGTTGCACTCGGGCGAAAGCTCGAGTGAGGATTGAAACAGCTTGCCCACACACACAGGGCCTCTCTATAAGTGTTGCACTCGGGCGAAAGCTCGAGTGAGGATTGAAACGCTATGACCAGTGCCCATGCTACGACGCCCAGCGCGTTGCACTCGGGCGAAAGCTCGAGTGAGGATTGAAACCTGGAAGTCAAGGAGGAGGCGGTAGACCGGAAACGGTTGCACTCGGGCGAAAGCTCGAGTGAGGATTGAAACATAGCCCGGCCTTTCTGCGCCACTCGGGATAGCGGTTGCACTCGGGCGAAAGCTCGAGTGAGGATTGAAACTAACACACAAACCCAGAACCTTTGAAGAGCGCATGTTGCACTCGGGCGAAAGCTCGAGTGAGGATTGAAACTCTGTGACTTTTATCGAGCCCGAGACCTTACCCCGCCGTTGCACTCGGGCGAAAGCTCGAGTGAGGATTGAAACACACAATAACGAGCACAGGCATAATAGCAGCGGCGTTGCACTCGGGCGAAAGCTCGAGTGAGGATTGAAACCTGGGACGAAGTTCTAGAGCACATCCGTGCAGACATGTTGCACTCGGGCGAAAGCTCGAGTGAGGATTGAAACAATTGCAATTGCGCGAAAAAACCCGTTATCGTGTGTTGCACTCGGGCGAAAGCTCGAGTGAGGATTGAAACACGCGGAGGGTACAGTCCTTGGCCCCGCTTATCGTTGCACTCGGGCGAAAGCTCGAGTGAGGATTGAAACTCGCAATTATAAAATCTGGTAATAGTCCTTTGTTTGTTGCACTCGGGCGAAAGCTCGAGTGAGGATTAAAACTAATAGCTCTATCTACATCAATTTGACCAGAAGAATGTTGCACTCGGGCGAAAGCTCGAGTGAGGATTGAAACTTGGGCGAACCATTCGCCTAGGGCTTTGGAGTATGCGTTGCACTCGGGCGAAAGCTCGAGTGAGGATTGAAACATACGTTTTAAAACTTCTTGCATAATTTGAGATGTTGCACTCGGGCGAAAGCTCGAGTGAGGATTGAAACTGAATCCCAAATGTTCATCTTTTGTAATAGTCTGGTTGCACTCGGGCGAAAGCTCGAGTGAGGATTGAAACTTTGACGACATTGGCCGGTTTTCCGCCACAGCCCGTTGCACTCGGGCGAAAGCTCGAGTGAGGATTGAAACCATTGTTTTCCCATCGTACCTGCTTCATGTTCTCGTTGCACTCGGGCGAAAGCTCGAGTGAGGATTGAAACCGGATAGGCGATCAAGCGTTTTTCGGCCACGGCTTGTTGCACTCGGGCGAAAGCTCGAGTGAGGATTGAAACCTGGAGCGCTGCGTAACCCGCATCTTCCAGCCCCAGGTTGCACTCGGGCGAAAGCTCGAGTGAGGATTGAAAACAAACAACGCTTGTGGGTTAGGGAGGGGAACCCACAAGCGCCTTTGGGGATGCCCACCTAAGTGGGTTGCTATATTTGTATCAACAACGAATGCCTTTGGGTAGGGAAAAAAGTCCTATCCGGCTACAGTCGGGCTTATCTTGTCGTGCCTTGTAAAGCGTGATTCAGTGTTCAGGATAATATTGCAGCAATCACTATACTCGCAATCAGGGTTCCTACAAAAGCCACCCCTAGAGTAATCCAGATTTTGCCGCTTTCGCGCAGGTTCATGCTCGACTGAACCGCCAGATAAGCAAAGTAAACATTTATAACCAAAGCGACAATAACCAGCAGAGGAATAAGGAAAATACCGATCAGCGTGATAATCAGAATCAGGCTCACTACCGCAACCAGCACGTTAATGGGGGCCCAAAATAAGGCAAAGGTATAAGCCACATTGTCCAGCGATCCCGTTCCCCCCTGCGACTTCCCTACGTAGTGCACCAAGTAAGTAAAAACCAGGAACCCTATAATCGTGCCGATAATACCGTTCAAAAATCCGCCCAAACCACTGCCCAGGCTAAGCAAGCCGGTGATGATGGAGGCAGCCAGAACGTAGATAACAGCTTCACGGAGGGTGCCTTTATTCTCATATTGCTCAAAGGTCGCCACACTGGGTTTACTGAGCACCTGGATACTCTGGTTGACCATATTCATCAGGGTGTCGGTAATGGACGGCGTGGTATTCATAAAGCCTCCCGTTTCGCTTTTGGAGCAAATGTAGTTTACTACGAAATTTCAAATATTGCCCATGCTTCTCTCATCAAAAGCCCAATTAGATTAGATCCATGCGCTGGTGTATCGTTCTTCTGTTTGCTTTGAGTCTGGCTTGGGCGCAAAACGCCGACGGACAAGAATCTGCACCCCCAAGCTCAGTGGGCGGATATGCCGTTGGTCGCCTCCTTTCGTTAGGGCCAGAGCGCGCAACCGTACGGGTTGGAAATCAGATGAAAGAAGCTGAGCTGCCCACAGAAACAGTAGATTTTCGCATCGGGCAGTTGGTAGTAATCTACGAGGTTGACGGGAAAACCTACCTTGCCGAACCCTACAGACTGCATTACCTGTGGGCCTTACTGGGGCTTTTTGTCCTGGCGACCATCGCGCTAGGGCGCGGCAAGGGCTTGCGGGGCTTGTTGGGAACGGCAGCCAGTATGGGGGTCTTGGCCTACCTGGTGGTGCCTCAAATTGCCGCGGGCAACAATCCGCTGCTGGTTACCTTTGTGGGAGCTTTTGGTATCCTGGCGCTTTCAATATATTTTGTTCACGGTATTAACCGAAAAACCTCCGCAGCCCTCATTGGCACCACTATAGCTGCGCTAACAGCTCTGGTGCTTTCAACGCTTTTGACCGAGTGGATGCAATTTACTGGCCTAACCTCGGAAGAGGCTTTTTTAGCCCGATTCCAGCTCGGGGGCAACCTGGATCTGGTCTCGCTCTACCTGGCTGGGGTGGTTGTTGGAGCGCTGGGTGCGCTCAACGATGTAACCGTTACACAGGCGGCAGTCGTGCAGGCTCTACTTCAAGTCAACCCGCGCTACAGCGTACGGGAGCTGTACACCCGCGGCATGGCAGTGGGCTTTGACCACATCGGCAGCCTGGTCAATACCCTTATTCTGGCCTATGCAGCAGGGGCGCTCCCTTTGCTGCTATTGATTAACCAAAGTGATGTTCCGCTGGCTTTGCTGCTCAACAACGAAACCTTTGCTGCCGAAATCGTAACCATGCTGGTAGGTTCACTGGCCCTGGTATTGGCCGTTCCCCTCACTACCCTGGTAGCCGCATGGCTGTTGCGGGGGCGCAAGCTCGACTACATCGAGCGCAGGTGGCCTGGGGCCTAGTGTTGCACACCTCCCTCACCGTGAACGTGGCCGTGCTCGAGCTCTTCTGGCTCCGCGGGTCGAACGTTGAGGATAGTCAAACGATACTCGAGGGCTTTACCGGCCAGAGGTGAGTTGGCGTCCAGGGTGACCCGCTCACCCTCGATAGCCACCACGCGGTATAGCAGGGGCTGGCCCTCCGGCCCCTCCCCGCTATAACCGCCCCCCGGCCGAGGTGGCTCGGGCAGTTCGCTGGCCGAAACCTCAACCCGCAGTGCTGGGTTGTGTGGTTCTGGCGGAAGCGTTATCCGGTAATGACCGGGCTCTTTATCCAGCAGGGCAGCCTCGAGGCCAGGGGGTAGCCCGGTTGCATGGCCCATCAACACAGTTTTGGGGTGACCGTCGGTGCCCTCGAGTTTGTGCCCTTCCACCCACAGCTCATACACCAGTTTCACAACGCTTTTGTGGTCTATTTGCATATGCGCACCTCCCATTACAATATCCGGCTTATCCGCCTGGGCGTTTAGTGACAATCTCATCAAGGGCAAAATATTTCTCTACGTAAAGCAGTCCAGGGCTATCAAAACTCATGCCAGAGCGCTACAATCCCGATAGATGCGGTGTATTTTTGCGGTGATTGTATGTCTGTCGGCGCTGGGCTTTGCTCAGCCTTCAGTCGGCACAGAAAATGGTCTTACCCGTTTGGTATTCAGCCTGCCCAGTGGAGCAAAGTTTGGTCTAGTTCGTCAGGGTAACGAAGTTTCCATTCGCTTCCAGGGCACCCCACCTCGCAGCCTGCGTACCCTGCTCAACACCCCACAGGTGGCGGGCTACCGGGCTGCCCCCAGTCCGGGGGGCTCGACCTATGTCGTGACCCTCAAGACAGGTACAAGCTACCGCACCCTCGAGCTTTCCAATCCCCGTCGTCTGGTGCTCGAGGTGCGCAGCAGCACTGCCGCCCGCACCCGACCCCGTGCCAAAGCACCCGCGCCGGTGGTGGTGCTCGATCCCGGTCACGGGGGCATAGACCCCGGCGCCATAGGCTTCGTACAGGAAGCAGCCGTAGCGCTCGACGTGGCCCTGCGCACAAAGCGGCTGCTCGAGGCCCGGGGTGTCCAGGTAGTTCTTACCCGAGCCGACAACTCCCACCTCTCGGTCAGTAAAGCCACCGACCTGGGGCTTCGTGCCGCCATGGCCAACAGCAAGCGCACCCTGTTTGTCTCTATCCACGCCAACGCCGCCGAACGGGCCGCCCAGGGTATTGAGGTGTACTACTTCGGTGAGGCCATCGATCAGCGGCTTTTGTCTAAGGCCATCCTGGAAAACGGTGGGGGCGCCCTTGGGCAGCGTCTGACCCAGGAAGCCCGCGGCGTAGCCCAGCGGCTCATGAGCGACCTGCTGGCCCAGGCCAACCTCAAGTTTTCCGAGCAACTGGCCCTCAAAACCCTGCGGGCAATGGTGCGCGAAACCGGCGCGGTAAGCCGCGGGGTTCAGACTGCCCCCTTCTACGTGATTCGCAATGCCCGTATTCCGGCCGTTCTGGTCGAGATTGGCTTTGTTAATCATCCAGTCGAGGGTCAAAAACTTGGCACCAGCGCTTACCGCGCCCGGCTGGCCAACGGGCTGGCCGCAGGCATTATCACTTTTTTGAACAGCGGCAATGCCCAGCGCTAGGGATGGCTCGAGCAGATTCTGTCGCATACCCTTACTTGAGTGCGATACAGATGGCCTGGCCGTTGGCCTGAATCAGCTTGAGATAGGAGTTGACTGTATTATCGAAGGCGTCGGAATAGATGCGAACGATGCGGGCTCCGGTAGCCTCGGCCAGCGCGCGGGCCTGGCCTTGTGAAAACTGTGGTTCGACCAGTATCACCCGTACACCTTCTCTTTTCATGACCTGGGCCAGTTGGGCCAGGCTGGCAGGGCCCCGCTCTTGGCCGACGAAGTCGGCAATGCTCCCCACGCTTTTGAATTGGTAGTAGCGGTTGAAGTAGCCGAACGATTCGTGCTGAGAAACCAGCTTACGGCGGGCCTGGGGAATACCAGCCAGGCAGCGTTGCACACTGGCATCGGCCTGGCGAATCTGCTGAGTGTACCGGGCCGCGTTCTGGGTGTAGATCATCCGTCCGGCCGGATCAATCGATATCAGGGTATCTCGTATTTTCCCTACATAACGAATGCCGTACGTGGGGTCGAGCCATAGATGGGGGTCGTAACCATGCCCATGGGCGTGGTCGGGTTCTTGGTTGGGCTCATCCTCGGCCACCTCAATTAGATTGGGCATCCCCTGGGCCAATTCCACCACGCGGGCCTTGGGGGGGAGTTGAGCCTCGAGCTTTTCTAGAAAAGGCTCGAGACCCAGCCCGTTGGCAAACAGTACCCTGGACTGGCCAATGCTCCGGATCAGCGAGGGCCGCGGCTCGAAGCTATGGGGGTCACTGCCATCAGGCACCACCTGCACCACGGCCACCCGGCTGCCCCCTACGTTGCGTATCATGTCGGCAATAAAGCCTGTGGTAGCCGCAACAGAAATTGTCCCGGCCTGTGCCCAGCCAAGGCCCAGCACCAGAACATATCCCATCTGAACAAGGCTCCGCATCACCATATGCCTCCGGCACTCTTGTTTATATTGATAAGTCATTATCATTTTGTCAAGCCATCCTCTGCTATTCTGGGTCACATGGAGCGCTCTACCCGCCAGCGGCAGGCCATCCGCGAGGTAATGCGGGAGTTGAACCGCCCGCTCTCGCCAGCTGAAGTGCTGGAGGCTGCCAGGCACAAAGTACCCGGTCTCGGCATCGCTACCGTTTATCGTACCCTCAAAGGGTTGGTTGAGGAGGGCAGCGCGGTTCCGGTCGAGCTGCCCGGAGAGGCCCCTCGCTACGAGTTATCAGGCAAAAAGCACCACCACCACTTTCACTGCACCTGCTGTGGCAAGGTATTCGAGCTCGAGGGCTGTCCGGGCGATTTCTCCTCTATGGTGCCCCAGGGCTTCAGAACCGAACGCCACGAAATTGTGCTGTACGGTCAGTGTACCCAGTGCCTGAGTGCCAGACATTAGGCAGATTTCGCCGCTCAAAACGCCTCGAGCAACCCTGGCAGCTCCTCAGCTCGAATCTCGCCAATGCGACGGTTGATCAATCGGCCTTCTGCGTCGTAAAACAGGGTGACGGGCAGACCCTGTATCCGCAAGGGATCGCTAAGCCTGGCTTCGGGGTCTAGTACAACGTTCGGTATTTTCAGGCCCAGCTCTTTCTCGAAAGCCTTTACAGCCTCGGGGCCATCGCTGATGTTCACAAAAATAAATTGTACGTCTGGATTTGTACGCGCCGCTTTGAGCAGAAGGGGCATTTCACGTCGGCAGGGCTCACACCAGGTAGCCCAGGCATTGAGCAAAATGGGCTTACCTTTGAAGTCAGTCAGATTTATAGCCGCGCCCTCTAGTCGTTGAAGAGTTATGGAGGGCAAAACTTCTGTCGTAGACTTTGCTCGAGGCTGCAGCAAAAAAACCCCCAGTCCTCCCACCAGCAGTAACATCAGCCATATCCATCGCCTCATCATTTGAAGGATACGCAACCAGGGCGGCTCCCTCGGGGAAGTAGCTTACATATTCGTTGGCCCTAACACGAAACTATCCCGTATGGGCATAGGGCTTTACCTAACCACTTGCGGCCACAGCCAGTAAGCCACCAATCCCATAGCCATCAGCGGAAACAACAACCCCCACCAGCGTCGACGCGCTGGAGCTTTGGACTTGCCAACACTGGGGTAAGCCCGGCTATTACCAGCAAAGGCCCGCTGAATGGCGCGGGCCTCGGCTTCGGTAAATGGCGGCTTACCCCAGCGCGAGTTTTTTATGGGGCTGGAATCTCTGTGAGGGGGAGTAAGTACTGTCTTAGCTGGAGCGGCCGGGTGGGGTGGTTGTGACTCGAGGGCATCGGCAAGGGACTGTAGCTCGAGGTTGTCCGGTGCCACCAACAACGCGTGGTTTAGGGCATCCTGGGCCCTTTGATATTCTCCCCCTTGCAACAGCGCACGTACATGAAGCACCAGCAGCTCGAGGTTGTCGGGATCTTCCAACAAACCTTCTCCGGCACATTTGGCCGCTTGTCTGGCTTCGCCCAGCATTAGAAAGGCCTCGGCCCGCACCCGCCAGTAGTCCGGCCAGCCCAGATCTACCCAGGAGACCCTATCCAGCGCCCGCAAAGCTTGCACGGCGTCGCCCTTAGCCAGATACCTGAGCGCCTGTTCTATTCCGCTTGCAGCGTCGAGTTGAGCCATGCAGTCTATCGAATCGTCTCCCCTACCCAAACCCTAGCAAGCCTTCAAGCTCCAGGCTGTGATTTTTGAACCCAGACTAAATACTGCCCGTGATACCAGATGCGTGCAGTTCATCACTGAGGCAACCCGACCGCATTTATCTGTGTAGCGGGGGACGGCACTACCTCGAGGAAGAACGATTCCATATTCGCCGGGTAGAGCGAGGTATGTGCTCTGATTAAGCAAACCCAGCAGCCATAAAGGCAATCTGGGGTTTAATTTTCATGACCATCTTTACAAGCCAAAAGACTCAAAAAAGCGTGCCCGCACAAGGCCAAGGAAGCTACTCAAGGGCTGGCGAAGCACGGTAAGCAAGAGCAGCATAGCCACAATTGCGTAGGCGGGGTTTGATTCCAAACGCCAAATGTAAGAATGCCAGCGCAGCGGTAGGACGCTTTGCAGAATCTTGGAGCCGTCCAGAGGCGGAATAGGTAGCAAGTTAAAAACGGCTAGGGTTAGATTGATGCTGGCTGCTACAGCCATGGCCTGGGCTATCACCAGCACAAAGCCGCTGGGGTTATCCAAGAGGCCGGTTGCCAGAATTCCACGAAGCACCAGCGCGAGCGCGGTAGCAATGAGAAGGTTAATGAAGATTCCCGCAATCGAAACCACAAAAAGCCCCAGCCTGTATTGCCGAAAGTTGGGTGGATAGATAGGCACAGGCCGGGCCCAGCCAAAGCCCACCAGCAGAATCATTATAGAGCCGATGAGATCAAGATGTTTGAATGGGTTGAGTGTAACCCGCCCCTGATCTCTGGCTGTTGGGTCTCCCATCCAAAGCGCAGTAACAGCATGGCCCCATTCATGCAGGGCCAACGAGACCAGCAGCACCAACACCACCAGGCCAAAGGCCAGGGGATCTGATTGCAACAGTGGCAACAGTCCCATCTATAAACCAATTGCGGCAAAGAGGCTGTTGAGCAAACCGCTTAGGCCCGCCCGGATGGCCGGTAAAATCCCGCTTAGGTTCAAAACCAGGAAAATGAGGAAAAATCCCAGGAAGCCATAGCTTTGGAGCTGATCCATAAAACGGCGCGCCTCTGCGCTACCAATGGCGTACACTACCCTGGCCCCATCCAGGGGGGGTACGGGAAACAAATACACTGCGGCGTGGCTGATCATCAAGGAGCCCGCTACCTGCATGCCTAATGCAATGCTCGAGGTAGCCGGGCCCAGATTCTCTAAAAGCCTTGCCAGCAGCAGGTAGAAAAAAGCAGCCGCGAAAAAACCCAACGGCCCCATCAATGCAGTCTGAGCAGCTTTTGCCCCAAAGAGTCGCCAGGGTACCAGGCGAGGAAAGCCAAAACCAATGAGTGCTAGAAAAATCAGACCCAGTCCATCTAGATGCACCCTCGGCTCCACTGTAAGGAAGCCGTAGCGTCTGGGGTCAGTATCCTTGTAGCGATCGGCCAGATAGGCCTGAAAGAGGTTATGAACAACCAGGCCAAAAGCGGCTGCAGCAAACGCAACCAGGTAGGCCAAAGGATCTCTGCCGAGAAGCTCAAAGAAAAACATGTCATCACCAGTTTACGGGTTTCTGCACGCTATGGATTATCACAATCTTTGCTACTTTTGCCACTGTAAGCAGCCCAAAAAATAAGCCCGGAAAAGCATTTATTGTAAGTTCCAAATTTGGAATTGCGCCATTCCCTTGGAGAGCTGCTATATTTTGAAGCACAGCACAGAACCAGGATCAGGCTTGGTTGCAGACCGGAACCGTATAGAGCCCATCAAGTGAGCGTCAGGGCAAGTAGGCCATTGGGTTTCGGGCTGCGCCACCTACTCGCACTTCGAAATGAAGATGCGGGCCGGTGCTCCAACCTGTTGAGCCTACGTATCCGATTAGCTCTCCCCTACGCACCCACTGCCCCGGGCGAACCGCAATCCGCGACATGTGGGCGTAGAGAGTCTCCTGGGCTCCACCATGGTTGATGATCACGTGCAGACCATAGCCGTAGCGGCTCCAGCCAGCGGTGTCCACCTGTCCGGCTCTCGCTGCATAAATAGGCGTACCCACAGGAGCCGCTAAATCAATGCCGGTATGAAACCGTTGAAATACCCCGCGCCGTCCAAAGTAGGTGGTGATGGTAAAGTTCGATAACGGCCAGCGGTAGCCAGCTGCAGCCACCACAGCGTTGGCCCGACGCAGTTGGGGCTGGCTTTGTGCTTGCTGCCGTACACGGGCACGGCTCTGTGCCTGCATACGCTGTGCCTCTGCCAGCCGCTTTTGCCGTTCTGCTTCTTGCTTACGGCGCTCTTCCGCCAGGCGGCGCGCTTCTTCTTCGCGAGCTTTACGCTCAGCCTCCTGAATTTGCAACAGACGCTCGTAGGTGGTTCTGGCCTGCACGCCAGGCAACAAAATCAAGTCGCCAGGCCGCACATCAGTGGGTGAATCCAGCCCGTTGGCCTTGGCCACTGTGGCAACCGAAAGCCCAAAGCGCTGGGCCAGGTCTTGAATGGTCTCCCCCTGTTTGAGGCGAAGCAGCAAACCAGGCTCCCCCGTTGGAATGTATAGGGTAGAACCCACCTCGAGCCGATCCAAGCTCTGAAGGCTGGGGTTGGCCGAAACCAGCCCCAGCATGGTTAGGCCGAAGCGCCGTGCAACCGATTGCACAGTATCGCCCCGGCGCACCACATAAGCACGAACGTCGGGCGGGAGGCGGATACCATCGCTGGATTCTTCAACCAAGGGTACGCGCAGCACCTGCCCAGGACGCAGGGTGGCATTCTCGAGGCCGCTACTATACATGATGGCCCTGGCATCTACCCGAAACCGGCTGGCGATCTGGCTCAAAGTATCGCCGGGGCGCACGGTGTAGATAACCCAACCTTTGCGGGCGGGTGTGTCGACTTGTATTTCGGTTCCAGGTAGGTTGGGCTGGGTTATTCCCAGCGGCAGACCGAGAACCCCCGTCGCCAAGACACCGCTCAAGAGTTCGCTTATTGCCAAAGTCAACCTCCAAAACTGCGCTTTTCTTCGAAGGAGATACCAAAAAGCAGCAGCTCCTCGAGTAGAAACCCAGATGACCTACAGCTCTCTGGGTTTCCGATGACTTCCGGGGGGAAGTATACCTACTTTCCCCCCAAAGTTGCAAGGAACTCTTTGTTGGTCTTGGTGCGGGACAGGCGCGCGAGCAGCATTTCCATGGCCTCGGCCGGGTCCATATCGGCCAGCACCTTGCGCAACAGCCACATTTTTTGGATTACTTCTTCGCCCAGCAGCAGCTCCTCGCGGCGGGTGCCCGACTTAAGGATATCGATGGCCGGGAAGATGCGGCGCTCTTCCAGCCGGCGCGAGAGGTGCAGCTCCATGTTGCCGGTGCCCTTGAACTCTTCGAAGATTACATCGTCCATGCGGCTGCCGGTTTCGACCAGGGCTGTAGCCAGGATGGTGAGCGAGCCGCCGCCGCGAATGTTGCGAGCAGCCCCCAAGAAGCGCTTGGGGAAGTGCAGGGCTGCGGAGTCCAGACCGCCCGAAAGGGTGCGCCCGGTAGGCGGCGTGACCAGGTTGTTGGCCCGGGCCAGACGGGTAATAGAATCCAGCAGAATCAGAACGTGCCCGCCTTCCTCAACAATCCGGCGGCTCCGCTCGTGCACGAATTCGGCCACCCGGATGTGGTTCTGCGGCGGCTCGTCGAAGGTCGAGGCGATCACCTCGGCCCCCTCGACCGACTCGCGGAAGTCGGTGACCTCTTCGGGGCGCTCGTCAATTAGCAGCACGATCACTTTGATGTCGGGCTCGTTTCTGAGCACGGCTCGAGCCACCTTCTTGAGTAGGGTGGTCTTACCGGCCTTGGGCGGCGCCACAATCAGGCCGCGCTGCCCCCGTCCGATGGGCGCCAGCAGGTCGATGACGCGGTTGGAGGACTCCTCCCCGGTGGTCTCGAGGATAATCTGCCGGTCGGGGAACTGCGGAATCAGGTCGTCGAACTTGGGGCGTTTGGCGGCGGCCTCGGGGTCGAGGTTGTTGACCGCCTCCACCTTCATTAGCGTGCCGTAGCGTTCGTTTTCACGGGCTACCCGGGCTTTACCCACCACGTAGTCGCCGGTGCGTAGCTGGTACTGCTTGATCAGGCCCGCCGAGACAATGGCCGTGCGGGAGTCGAGGTTGTAGAGGTCTTCCTGCAAAAAACCGTAGCCGTCCTGGCTGATCTCCAGATAGCCCTTGGCGATCACCAGGCCCTCTTCGCTGGCCTCCTGCGAAAGCAGGAGCATGACCAGCTCGTCCTTGGAGAGCTTTTTGTAGTTGGGAATGCCGGCTTCCGCGGCCAGTAGGTGCAGCTCGGGCAGGATGCGGCTCGAGAGTTCCTGGTAGCTCAGAGGCACTTTGCTCTCGGCCTTGCGACGGATCTTCTTGCCGGTGCGGGTCACGGTGACCTGAGCTTCGGCGTTGGGGTCAGCTGTACTCGATTTGGGCATTTTTCTACTCCAGTTCCGATGGTTTCACGCCGCTCTGGGTACTCAGACCTTTGTGCTGGCTTTGGCCCAGTCTTCCAGGAAGGCTTTGAGGCCCAGGTCGGTTAGGGGGTGTTTGATCAGTTGCTGGAAAACCTTGGCAGGCATGGTAGCGATATCGGCCCCCAGCATGGCCGCCTGGGTGACGTGGCGGGGGTGGCGGATCGAAGCCGCCAGAATCCGGGTGCTGAGGTTCTGCACCTGGAAGAGTTCGGCAATTTCGCGGATTAAGTCCATGCCTTCCCAGGAGATGTCGTCAATGCGGCCCAGGAAGGGCGAAACACACCAGGCCCCGGCCTTGGCGCACAGCAGGGCCTGATTGGCCGAGAACACCAGGGTCATGTTGATGCGGATGCCTTCATCAGAAAGCGCTTTGCAGGCCTTAAGGCCATCCACGGTGGTGGGCAGCTTGACCACCACGTGCGGGTCGATGGCCGCCAGACGACGCCCCTCGGCGATCATCTCGGCGGCGGTGGTGGAAACCACCTCGGCCGAGACCGGGCCCTGCACGATCTGACAGATTTCCTTGATGGTGGGCTCGAGGGGACGGCCCGACCTGGCGATCAGGGAAGGATTGGTGGTAACACCGGCCAGCACGCCCCAGTCGGCTATTTCTTTTATTTCGCTCACTTCGGCAGTGTCCAGGTATAGATCCATGGTGCATGTACTCCTTCCCGCGTCTGGTCTCGTTTGAACGGATTTTCCAGGCGAGTATATCGCCGACCAGCGATGAGAAACAAGTGATCTGGTTGTTGACGCGGGGTTAGCAGCTTGCTACCATTCAGGTTAGCCGGTTGCCAGCAGTGGAATATATCACAGGCTCCAACCGGTGTAAAGAGCTGGGGACAGGTAGGCTTTCTAAGACCATACAGCGAGCCTGGGAGGGTGCGAGCCAGGCGGCAACTTGAAGGCCAAGAATCACCCCTCGCATTTTGGGAAGAAAAGGCCCCCAGGCCCCAGTAGACCCCAACGGGTGCGCCCGAAACAGCGCTCAAGAGTGCCTGAACACCGTCAAAAGCGTTCAGGAAGTGCGGTGGTAACGCGGGAAACCTCGAGCTGAGCTTCTCGTCCGCACCTGAGGAACTTTGGGTCACAGGTCGGGCGGTTTTTATTTGTGACCCACCTCAGAAAGGAACCAGGGTTATGGTGGAGGAAAAAAAACTGTTTCAAGAGGTAACCGAGACCAACTTCCCCAAGCTGGAAGAAGCTGTACTGGCTTTCTGGCGTGAGAATCAAATTTTTGCTAAGTCGGATCAAAAAGCTGCGCCCAAGGGTGAGTTTGTCTTCTACGAAGGCCCCCCCACCGCCAACGGCAAGCCGGCCATGCACCACGTGCTGGCCCGTAGCTTCAAGGACATCTTCCCCCGCTACAAAACCATGCAGGGCTACCACGTCACCCGCAAGGGGGGCTGGGATACCCACGGCCTGCCGGTAGAGATTGCGGTGGAAAAGAAGCTCGGCGTGCTGGGTCGCAAGGCGCTTAGCAACCAGGAGATCGCCGAGTTTACCAAGCAGTGCCGGGAGTGGGTATTTGCCAACATCGAGGACTGGAACTACTTTACCGAGCGCATGGGCATGTGGGTGGACCTCGAGAACGCCTACGTGACCTACCACAACAGCTACATCGAGTCGGTGTGGAACCTGCTCAAGCGCATGTGGGACAGGGGCATGGTGGTGCAGGACTACAAGGTGGTGCCGCTCTCGCCCCGCATCTCCACCACCCTCTCGCAAAACGAGATTGCCGATGGTTATCGGGAAGTGGACGACCCCAGCGTGTATGTGCGCTTCCCCTTGAAGCTCGAGACCACCCCGCCCGCGGTACGGGAAAAACTCCAGGCCCAGGGGGTGCGGCTCGAGGATTTAGAAAACCTGGCTATTCTGGTCTGGACCACCACCCCCTGGACGCTGCCCTCCAACACCATGGCCGCCGTCAACCCCGAAATGGACTACGCCGTGGTACGGTCGCCCTCGGTGGGCCACCTGATTTTTGCTGCCGAGGCGGTGGAGCGGCTCAAAGAGCTGCACAAGGAGGAGCTCGAGGTAATCGCACACCTCAAGGGCGCCGATCTGGAGTGGTGGGAGTACACCCCTCCCTTCCCCGAGGTGTGCGTGGAGCTGGGCGTGGTACAGCAGCAAGGGGAAAAGCGCCCCGATGGCCGGCCGGTCATGCACTTCGTGGCCCTGGCCGACTTCGTGAGCGCCGAAGACGGCTCGGGGGTTGCCCACGAGGCCCCGGTCTACGGGGCTGAAGACCTGGAGCTAGCCCGCCAATACGGCACGCCCTTGCTCTTTGGCACCAACGAGTACGGCCTCATGCAGGTCACCGACGAGCGCGGCAAATTCTTCAAGGATGCCGACAAAGGCCTGATCCGCATCATGAAGGAGCGGGGGGTCATGTACCACGCCGGGCAGATTCGCCACCGCTACCCCTTCCACGACCGCACCGGCGACCCCATCCTGTACTTTGCCAAGCCGAGCTGGTACATCAAAACCTCCAACTTCCGTCAGGCCCTCTACGACAACAACGAGAAAATCCACTGGATTCCCGAGCACATCAAGCACGGTCGCTTCGGCAACTGGCTCAAGGACAACGTCGACTGGGCCATCAGCCGCGAGCGCTACTGGGGTACGCCGCTGCCCTTCTGGGTATCGGAGGATGGCTCGGAGTACATCTGCGTGGGCAGCGTGCGGGAGCTTTCCGAACTGGCCGGCCGGGATCTGAGCGATCTCGATCTGCACCGGCCCTACGTGGATGAAATTACCTTTGTCAAGAACGGCAAAACCTTCCGCCGGGTGCCGGAGGTGCTCGATGTCTGGTTCGACTCGGGGGCCATGCCCTACGCCCAGTGGCACCTGATGGTTGACCAGGACGGCAAGCCGCTGCCCGGTTTTGAGGCCAACTTCGAGCTGTGGCGCAAGCACTTCCCCGCCGACTACATCTGCGAGGCCATCGACCAGACCCGCGGCTGGTTCTACTCGCTGCACGCCATCTCGACCTTGCTCTACGACCAGCCCTGCTTCAAGAACGTCATCTGCCTGGGGCACCTGGTAGACGAGAAGGGCCACAAGATGTCCAAGAGCAAGGGCAACGTGGTGGAGCCCCTGCCCATGTTCGACAAGTACGGGGCCGACGCGGTGCGCTGGTATCTGTTCACCGGTTCGGAGCCAGGGGAGCAAAAGCGTTTCTCCGAGCGCTTGGTGCAGGAGGCCCAGCGGGGCTTTCTGGGCACCCTCTGGAACGTATACAGTTTCTTCGTACTGTACGCCAACCTGGACAGGCCCAACCTGAACCAGCGCCCCTCCGTGCAGGATCGCCCGGAGATGGATCGGTGGCTGGTGGCCCGCCAGCAACAGCTTATCCAGCAGGTCACGGCTGCCCTGGATGCCTACGACGCCCGTGGCGCGGGTAAGGCCCTCGAGCAGTTTGTGGAGGAGCTATCCAACTGGTATGTGCGACGCAACCGCCGGCGCTTCTGGAAAAACGACGATTCCACCGACCGCGAATCGGCCTATGCCACCCTGTGGGAAGCCCTGGTCACGGTAGCACAGCTGGCCGCACCGTTTACACCCTTCATTGCCGAGGCCCTGTGGCAGAACCTGGTGCGCTCGGTTCAGCCCCAAGCTCCCGAGTCGGTGCACCTCTCCGACTGGCCTAAAGCCGAGCCGGGCCTCATGGATGAAACCCTGCTAACCCAGATGGGCGCGGTGGTGAAGGTGGTGGGGCTGGCTCGAGGGGCTCGAGCCACCAGCGGCATCAAGACCCGCATCCCCTTGCCCAGGGTGCTGGTCACCGCCCCCACCGAGGCCGAACTGGCTGGTTTGCGCCACTTCGCCGACGAAATTGCGGAAGAGCTGAACGTGAAAACGGTCGAGGTGCTGGGCCTGGGCGAGGAACTGCTCACCTACCGGGTGCTGCCCAACCTGCCCGTGCTGGGCAAAAAGTATGGCAAGCGGGTTCCAGCCATCCGCACTGCCTTAGCCGAACTCGACAGCCGGATGGTAGCCAAAACCCTCAAAGCTGGGCGGACTTTAAGCCTGGAGATCGAGGGCGAGCGCATCGTGCTGGAGCCCGAGGAGGTACTGCTCGAGGCCCTCTCCCCCGAGGGCTTTGCCGCCCAGGAAGAGGGGGGTTATATGGCGGCGCTCGAGGTTCGCCTTGATGAAGACCTGCTGCTCGAGGGACTCAATCGCGATCTGATCCGGCTGGTGCAGCAGGCCCGTAAGGACATGGGGCTGAACGTCTCGGATCGCATTCGCCTAACCTACCAGGCCGACGGTAAGTACAGGCAAGCCCTGGCCAAGTTTGGCTCGAGGCTCCAGGAGGAGACGCTGGCCCTTTCGATGGAAGAGGGCGAACCAGTCGGCTTTATCACCGAAATTTCCGACGAAGAGGGCTCGGTCAAATTCGGCTTGAGCAAAGCCTGAAGCTAAACTCGGCCAGCAAGGAACGGGCGCAAGCATTTGACGTTTGCGCCTGGGCAGCCTACACTCAAGTGCTATGGATTTGGAGACCTTAGAACACCGGCTCGAGGCCCTTCGGGGGTATCTTTGACATCGCTGGTAAAGAAGCCCGCCTGAAGGAACTAGACCGTCAAATCAACGACCCCAGCCTCTGGAACGACCCGGCCCACGCCCGCAAAATCTCGCAGGAAGCGGCCCGGCTGCGCAAGGCGGTGGAAGGCTACCGGCGCCTGGAGTCCGACCTGCAAGGGCTATTGGAGCTCTGGCCGGAGCTCTCGCCCGAGGAGCGGGAGCAGATGCAACCCGAGCTCGAGCGAGCAGGGCGCGAGCTGGAGGACCTTTACCATCAAACCCTGCTCGGCTTTCCCTATGCCGAAAATGCCGCTATTGTAACCATCAAGCCGGGCGCCGGCGGCACCGAGGCCTGCGACTGGGCCCAGATGCTCTACCGCATGTACACCCGCTTTGCCGAGCGCAAGGGCTTCAGCCTCGAGCTTGTGGATCTGGAACCCGGCGCCGAGGCCGGAATTGACCAGGCCCAGTTTATCGTGCGGGGTGAGAACGCTTACGGCCTGCTCTCGGCCGAGGCCGGGGTGCACCGCCTGGTGCGCCCCTCCCCCTTCAACGCCCAGGGCAAGCGCCAGACCAGCTTCGCCGCGGTGGAGGTGATGCCGGAGGTGGACGAGTCGGTGGACGTTCAGATTGCCCCCGAGGACCTGCGGATTGACGTGATGCGCTCGCAGGGCAAAGGCGGCCAGGGGGTCAACACCACCGACTCGGCGGTGCGGGTAGTACACCTGCCCACCGGCATCATCGTGAAGTGCCAGGTCACCCGCAGCCAGCAAAAGAACAAAGAGATGGCTATGAACATCCTGCGCTCGAAGCTGTTCGAGATCGAGTGGAAGAAAAAGCAGGAGGAGCTAGCCCGGCTCAAAGGCGAGTCACGGCCCATCGAGTGGGGCAGCCAGATCCGGAGCTATGTGCTGGACAAGCAGTACATCAAAGACCACCGCACCGGCGAGATGCGCCACGACCCCGAGAACGTGCTGGACGGTGACCTCGAGAGCCTCATCTGGGCCGGGCTGGAGTGGAAGGCCGGGCGGCGGGAGGCGGTTGCCAGCGCCGACGAGGAGTAGGGCCGGGCCTGGATAAAGAGGCTGGGTGCCGTAGGCTAGCCGCGAGGACTGTCTTCGTGGAGCAAATCGGGGTCGGCTTCGACCAGCCCAGCCGACCCTTCCAGGGATGCTTTGCAGGCTACTGCGCGGGGGTGGACTTCAGCCGCTCCACCACCCCCCGATCCTCGAGGGTGCTGGTATCCCCCTTGATCTCTTCACCCGAGGCCACCTGCCTGAGCAGGCGGCGCATAATCTTGCCGGAGCGGGTTTTGGGGAGGGCATCGGTCAGGCGGATCTCGTCGGGGCGGGCGATGGCCCCAATGGCCTTGACCACATGGGCCTTGAGTTCCTGCGCAAGCTCGGCACTGGGGGTAAAACCTGTTTTGAGGGTCACGAACGCCACAATCCCCTCACCCTTAATGGGGTCGGGCCGCCCCACCACCGCTGCCTCGGCCACTGCCGGGTGCGAGACCAGGGCACTTTCGACCTCCATAGTGCCCAACCGGTGGCCCGAAACGTTGAGCACGTCGTCCACCCGGCCCAGAATCAGGTAATAACCGTCCTCGTCGCGCCGGGCCCCGTCGCCGGTGAAGTAGTTACCGGGGTACTGGGAGAAATACTGCCGCTCGAAGCGCTCCGGGTCGCCCCAGACCGTACGCAGCATGGAGGGCCAGGGTTTCTGGATGATCAGGTGGCCGCCCTCGTCGGGGTTGTTCACCGGCTGGCCCGAGGTGTCCACAATCTCGGGCTTCACCCCAAAGAAGGGCTTGCCAGCATGGCCGGGCTTCATGGGGTGCACGCCCGGCAGGGTGGTGATCATGATGCCGCCGGTCTCGGTCTGCCACCAGGTATCCACGATGGGGCAGCGCTCCTTGCCGATCACCTTGTAGTACCAGAGCCAGGCCTCGGGGTTGATGGGCTCCCCTACCGAACCCAGCAGGCGGAGGCTCGAGAGGTTGTACTTGAGGGGCCACTGCTCGCCCCACTTCATAAAGGCACGAATGGCTGTGGGGGCAGTGTACAGGATGCTCACGCTGTATTTTTCGATGATGCTCCAGATGCGGCCCTCGTCCGGGGCATTGGGCGCGCCTTCGTACATAAGGGTGGTGGCCCCGTTTTGCAACAGCCCGTACACCACATAGCTGTGGCCGGTAATCCAGCCTACGTCCGCCGTGCAGAAGTAGGTATCGGTCTCCTTGAGGTCGAAGATGTACTGGGCGGTCAGGTAGGTATACACCGAGTAGCCCCCGGTGGTGTGCAAGACCCCCTTGGGCTTGCCGGTGGAGCCCGAAGTATACAGGATGAAGAGGGGGTCTTCGGCGTCCATGGGCTCGGGGGGGCAGTCGGGTGCGGCATTGGCCATCAGTTCGTGGTACCAGTGGTCGCGGCCCGGCTCCATGCGAACCTCGTGGCCGGTGCGCCGCACCACCACCACCTGCTCGATGGATTTGGCGTCTGAAAGGGCCTCGTCGCTGTTGGCCTTGAGTGGAACCACGCTCCCGCGCCGCCAGCCCCCGTCGGCGGTGATGAGCACCTTGGCCTGTGCGTCGTTAATGCGGTCGGCCAGGGCCGAGGCCGAGAAGCCCCCAAACACCACCGAGTGCACCGCCCCAATGCGCACACAGGCCAGCATGGCGATGGCAGCCTCGGGGATCATGGGCAGGTAGATGGTCACACGGTCGCCCTTCCGCACCCCCAGCCCTTTGAGCACGTTGGCGAACTTGCTCACCTCGCGGTGCAGTTGCTGGTAGGTGAGGATGCGCGAGTCGCCCGGCTCCCCCTCGAAGATGATGGCGGCCTTGTTGCCGCGGGTTGCGAGGTGCCGATCCAGGCAGTTATAGGAAAGGTTGAGCTGCCCCCCGATGAACCACCGGGCGTTGGGGGGGTTCCACTCGAGCACCTTGTCCCAGGGCTTGAACCAGTGTAGCTCCGAGGCCACCCGACTCCAGAACTTCTCGGGCTCTTCTAGGCTCTCACGGTAAAGGGCTTCGTAGTCCTCGAGCCGACGAATACGGGCCGCTTGCCGAAAAGCCTCTGAGGGTTGGAAAACCCGTTCCTCCTTCAAAACCGCTTCGATTTTTTCCATACGCGCCTCTTTTAGATCAGACTACCAATCAAGGGGTCTTTTGTTGGTGAGCATAGGCGGGGCAGGGAACGGCGTCAAGAAAGACCGAGCTTCGGCAAATGTGCGAAACCTAGCTTTACTTGACAGTTCAAACGCAGCCGGGCCATCATAGCCACAGAATCCAGACGAGCCTGCGCTGGTCTTCTGATAGCAGGGCGCAGAGACCGGAAGACCTATGGCACAGAGTCGTAAGCTAACCACCGTTCAAGCCGCGCTTCGGGTACTGGCCTACCTGGCCGAGCATCCCGAGGGGGTAGAAGCCGCTCGCCTGGCCGCTTTTCTGGGCAAAAGCCTCTCCACCGCCTATGCCCTGCTAGCCAGCCTGGTCTCGGAGGGCTTTGCCGAACGGGAGGGCAGCACCTACCGGCTCTCCAAAAGCGCCCTGGCGCCTTCGCCCAACCGCCTGGCCGAGCCCGAGAAGCTATCGGATGCCCTGGAAGAGCTTTATCTGCGTACCCGCGAGCGCACCTATCTGGCCCTTCTCGACCGCGAGGGTAAGCTGCGCCTATCCACCCGCGGCCGGCAGGGCCTACCCAAGCTAGCCGGGCTGGAGGATCAGGTCGCCGAGGGCTTTCATGCCCTGGCCCTGGGCAAGGCCGTGCTGGCCTACATGGACAGCCAGGCCCAGGCCCCCCACCTGCAAAACCTCAAGGCCTTTACCCGGCTCACTATCACCGACCCGCTGACCCTCGAGGAAGAGCTGGCCAAGGTGCGCCAGATGGGGTTTGCCGTGGAGCTCGAGGAGCACGCCGACGGCATCTCCGGGGTGGCCGCCCCCATTTTCAGCCCGGACGGTACGGTGATAGGAGCCTTTGGGGTGGTGGTGCCCTCGAGGCGCTTTCCCTACGCCTTTACCCGGCTGGTGCAGGCCGTGCAGGAGGTAGCCAGGGCCGCTTCCAGCCGCACTCGAGCCGAACAACCGCCCTCGGATGAGGCCAAGCCCCTTCCCGCCAGCGCGCCGGTCTACCTGGGTTCGTCCAGCGAGGAAACCCCCGTCTGGGCCCCCAAGCCCCTGGTAGAAAAGGCCAACCTCAAGGACTATCCCACTGAGTACCGGCGCAGCCTCGAGCAGCCCGAGGCTTTCTGGGGCGAATGGGCCGAGCGCTTCCACTGGTTCAACCCCTGGAAGCGGGTTCGGGAGGTGGACACCCCCTACCACCGCTGGTTCGTGGGGGCCACCACCAACATCACCTACAACGCCCTGGATCGGCACGCCGACGGCCCCCGCCGCAACCAGCTCGCCCTGATGGCCCTGGCCGGGGATGGCACCGTACACAAGCTAACCTACCGCGAGCTGCGCGACCTCACCGCCCGCCTGGCCGGTGGGCTGCTGTCGCTGGGCATCAAGCCCGGCGACCGGGTGGCGGTGTATATGCCCACCGGGCTGGAGATGGCCCTGACCTTTCTGGCCTGCGCCCGCATTGGAGCGGTGCACGTAGCCATTCCTGCGGGCCTGGGCAGCCAGGCCCTGCGTGAGCGCCTGGAGGATACCCAGGCCCGGCTGCTGGTGGCCGCCGACCGCATGTACCAGGGCGGGCGCACCCTGCACTTCAACCATGTGCTCGAGGAGGCCACCCAGGGTCTGGATATACCGGTGCTGTGGTTTAGCCGGGGCGGTACGGTCAGACCGCTGGAATTCTGGGATTTGATCGAGGCCCACCGCCCCACCACCCCCGCCCTGCCCGTGGACAGCGAGCATCCCCTGTTTATCCTGTATACCTCGGGCTCCACTGGCAAACCCAAGGGTGTGGTGCACGTGCACGGGGGCTACATGGTGGGCATCACCTACCACCTGCGCACCCTCTTCGACCTCAAAGACGGCGAGATCTCCTGGGCCACCGCCGATCTCTCCTGGATTGTGGGGCACAGCTACGGCCTGTACGCCCCTTTGCTGGAAGGCCTGACCACCGTGCTGCGGGCGGAGCGGCTCGACTACCCCGACGTGAGCAGCTTCTACGAGACGCTGGAGGACTGCGGGGTCAATGTGCTCATCATCAGTCCCACCTGGCTGCGCACCCTGCGCAAACACGGCGACGAGTTCGCCCAGAATGCCCGTCTGTCCGACCTGCGACTGGTCGCCAGCGTGGGGGAGTACCTGGCCCCCGAGGTCTGGCACTGGGCCGCCAAGCACCTGGCCCACGTGGTGGATCACTGGTGGCAGACCGAGACCGGCGGCCCCTGCTTATCCACCCCCCTGTGCATGCCGGCCAAACCCGGCAAGGCGGGCTTTCCCTTGCCGGGAGTCGAGGTGCGGGTCGTGGACGCCCTGGGGCGCGAGCTGCCCCCCGGTCAGAAAGGCCACCTGGTCATCGGGCAGCCCTTCCCCCACTTCATGCGCACCTTCTGGAACAACGACGAGCGCTACCTCGAGCAGTGGAGTCGCATTCCCGGCTGCTACAGCACCGGCGATATCGCCGTACGCGACAGCGAGGGCTACATTGCCCTCCTGGGCCGCTCGGACGACGTGATCAAAGCTGGCGAAATGCGTATTGGCACGGCTGAAATTGAAGGGGCCATGCTTTCCCATCCTTCGGTGGCTGAGGTCGCCGCCGTGGGCATTACCAACCCCGAGCTGGGCGAGGTGATCAAGGTGTATGTAGTGCTGAAAACCCGCGAGACCAGCCTCGAGGTGCGCGCCATCCTGGCCGACAAGCTGCAAGCCCACCTACGCCGCCAATTGGGCAACATCCACCTGCCCATCGAGGTAGAAATCCTCGACCAGCTACCCCGCACCAAGAGCGGCAAAATCCTGCGCCGCCTGCTCAAAGCCCAGGAGCTCGGCGACGATCCGGGCGACCTGTCCACCCTCGAGCCATGAGCAAGTACGAGGACTTCCGGGCTCAAATCCAGAAAGGCCCGTTACCACGTTCGGAAAACCACTGAAACGCTCAATACGCATAGTTCTGCCAGAACAGGAGACGCCCCTATGGAACTCGAGCAACTGCTAAAATCCAAGGTCAGCTACCAGGCCCCCGAAAACCTGCGGCAGCACGCCAACGTCCCCGACTTCTGGGCCGAATACCGCCGCAGCCTGCAAGACTCCGAGGCGTTCTGGGGGGAGCAGGCCCGGCGGTTTCACTGGTTCCGACCCTTTGAGCAGGTGCTGGAGTGGAACTTCCCCGACCACCGGTGGTTCGTGGGCGGCCAGACCAACATCACCTACAACGCCCTGGATCGCCATGCCCAGGGTTCCAAGCGCAACCAGGTCGCGCTTTTATACCTGAGCGAAGACGGTAGCGAGCAGAAGCTTACCTACGGTGAGCTTTTGGATCGGGTTTCGCGCCTGGCCACCGGGCTAAAAAGTCTGGGCGTAGAAAAAGGCGATCGGGTGATCATCTACATGCCTCTTACTCTGGAAGGCATTATCGCCATGCTGGCCTGCGCCCGCATTGGCGCCATTCACTCGGTGGTGTACGCCGGGCTGGGGGTTTCGGCGCTGCGTGAGCGCATCGTGGACGCCGGGGCCCGGCTGGTGATTGCGGGGGACGTGAGTTACCGCCGGGGCAAGCCGGTAGACCTCGAGTCCATCGTGCTCCAGGCCATCGAAGACCTAGACCTTCACACCATCTGGTTCTGCCGCAACAAAGCCGTGCCCGAGGGGCCTCGCTTTCACGACTTCAACAACCTGCTCTGGTCGCACAAACCCGAGGCCGAAGCGGTTCCGCTGGATAGCGAGCACCCTCTGTTTATCCTCTACACCTCGGGCTCCACCGGCAAACCCAAGGGTGTGGTGCACGTGCACGGGGGCTATATGGTGGGCACGGCCTACCACCTGCGCACCTTTTTCGACGTGAGGGACACCGATGTCTACTGGGCCACCTCGGACATCGGCTGGATTGTGGGCCACAGCTACATCGTGTATGCGCCCTTGCTCGAGGGCATCACCAGCGTGCTGCGCGAGGGTGCGCCGGACTATCCCAACCCAGCAGCTTTGTGGCAGGCCGTTGAGCGTTACCGGGTCAACGTGATGTTTACCGCCCCCACGGCGGTTCGTATGTTCATGAAGTTTGGTCCCGAATGGCCCGCCCGGCACGACCTCTCGTCGCTACGGTTCATCGGGGTGGCCGGCGAGCCCCTCAACCCGGAGGCCTGGCAGTGGGCGGTTGAGCATCTGATGGAGGGCGGCAAGCGCGGCTTTGTAGCCGACAACTGGTGGCAGACCGAGCTGGGCGGCCCCACCCTGGGCACCCCCCTCACCCTGGAGGGCCGGCCCGGCTTTGTAGGGGTGCCCCTGCCCGGCGTGGAGGCCACGGTGGTGGATGCCGAGGGCCACGAAATAGCCCCCGGAACCGGTGGCTTGCTCGCGCTCAAGCGCCCCTTCCCCCACATGATGCGCACGGTCTGGGGTAATCACGCCCGCTATACCCAGTACTGGACGGAGATCCCCGGTAACGTGTATGCCGCTGGCGACGTAGCCAGCCAAACCGCTGATGGCTACTTCACGGTGCTGGGCCGCGCCGACGATGTGCTCAACGTGGCCGGTCATCGCATTGGCACCGCCGACGTAGAGAGCGCCCTGGTCTCCCACCCGGCGGTGGCCGAGGCTGCCGTAATTGGGGTACCCGACCCCATCAAGGGAGAAAACATCAAGGCTTTCGTGGTGTTGCGGGTGGGGCGCGAAAAAACCGAGGCCCTGCGAGATGAAATCGTGCAGCATGTGCGGCTCGAGCTTGGCCCCATTGCCACCCCCGGTGAACTGGTTTTCCTGGACAAGCTCCCCAAGACCCGCAGCGGAAAAATCCTGCGCCGTCTGCTCAAAGCCCAGGAGATGGGGCGGGATCCCGGCGATTTGAGCACGCTCGAGGAATAAAAAAAACTTATCCAGAGATAACTTTTGTTTAGCCTCGAGGCTTACATCCGACCTGGAGCCAGCATCAAAAATAACCGATAGGCCGTTTAATGCCGGTTTCGACAAGCTCAACCAAGCCCAAACCGAATAAAGCCCGGAAGCCCTACCAGATTACATCGTACGGTGTAATCGCTATAAAGCCACCAAACCTACGGGGGATCGTTTGCAAGCTCGAGCGCATCAGCAATAAACCTTCCAGGCTCTCATAAAACAAATAATTGCACCGCTTTTCGCATATATACAAAAACCGGCAATAACTTGACCCGGTCAATAGAAGGGCTATAGATTCATGGCGCAAGTCTGAAACGCGCAAAAGCGACCACCCCCTGGCTATGGTGGCCGGACTTGTGCTACATGGAGGTAGGCATGGATAAAGCAAAGGCCGACGCGTACTGGAAGGCCAACATTACCCTGATCCGTAACCTGCTCATCGTCTGGGCAGTGGTCTCTTACGGCTTTGGGATTTTGTTGGTAAACGTGCTCAACAACATCAAGTTCGGGTCAGTTCCGCTGGGCTTCTGGTTTGCTCACCAAGGCTCCATCATCATCTTCGTCATCTTGATCTTCATCTACGTTTCCCAGATGAACAAGATTGACCAGCAGTTCGACGTACACGAATAAGGGGGTTGCCAGTGAGTGTAGAACTTTGGACCTGGATCATTGTGCTCCTGACCTTCGGCCTGTACGTGGGGATTGGCATCTGGGCGCGCGTGCGTGAGACCGAGGGCTTTTACGTGGCCGGACGTGGGGTTCCTCCCATCGCCAACGGTATGGCCACCGCCGCCGACTGGATGAGCGCGGCCAGCTTTATCTCGATGGCGGGCCTGATATCTACCCTGGGCTACGACGGCACCATCTACCTGATGGGCTGGACGGGCGGTTACGTGTTGCTGGCGTTGCTCCTGGCTCCATACCTACGCAAGTTCGGCAAATTTACCGTACCGGACTTCGTGGGCGACCGCTACTACTCCCAAACCGCGCGTGTGGTGGCTGTGGTGGCTGCCGTCTTCGTGTCTTTTACCTACGTGATCCCGCAGCTCGTGGGGGTAGGTACGGTTTTCGCCCGCTACCTGGGAGTGCCCAGTGTTACCGGATTGTGGGTTGGGGTGGCCGTGACCGCACTGTTTGCTGTGCTGGGCGGCATGAAAGGCATCACCTGGACACAGGTGGCCCAGTACACGGTGCTGATTATCGCCTACCTGATTCCAGCGGTAGCCATTGCCAGCATCCTCACCGGCAATCCCATCCCGCAACTGGCCCTGACCTTTAGCGACATCACCGCCCGGCTCAACCAGCTACAGGTAGACCTGGGCTTTACTCAGTATACGCAACCGTTCCAGCGCTTCGACATGCTGAATATCCTGCTGATTACGGCATGTTTGATGTTTGGTACGGCTGGGTTGCCCCACGTAATCATTCGCTTCTACACCGTACCCACGGTCAAGGACGCACGCGCCTCCGCTGGCTGGGCCTTGCTCTTCATCGCTCTGCTCTACACCACCGCTCCGGCCATCTCGGTGTTTGCTCGTTACAACCTGATTAATACCCTGCACGGCAAAACCTTTGAGGAGGTACGGCAAATTGACTGGGTAGCCAAGTGGGAAAAAACCGGGTTGTTGCGCTTTGTAGACAAAGATAACAACGGCACCATTACCATCGCCAAGGGCAACGCCTTCAAGTTCATACCCGGCACTACCCGTCCCGACGTAAACAACCCCGACACCACCAGCGCCAACGAGGTGTTCATCAACAACGACATCATCGTGCTCTCCACGCCCGAGGTGGCCAAGCTGGCCCCGCTGATCATCGCCCTGGTAGCGGCAGGTGGTCTGGCCGCGGCGCTTTCCACGGCGTCGGGACTGCTGATTGTGATCTCCTCGGCGCTCTCACACGACCTGTACTACCGCATCATCAACCCAAGGGCCTCCGAGGGGCAGCGTCTGCTGGTAGCCCGTGTAGGTATCTTGCTGGCAGTGCTGATTGCCGGATATTTTGGCCAAAACCCACCAGGTTTTATCGCGCAATTGGTGGCATTTGCCTTCGGGCTGGCAGCGAGCAGCTTTTTCCCGGCCATCCTGCTGGGCATCTTTGACAAGCGCACCACCCGCGAGGGGGCCATTACCGGCATGATTGTGGGGTTGGTCTTCACAGCGTTCTACATAATTGGCACCAGCTACTTTGGTATGCCCCGCTGGTTCCTGGGTGTAAGCCCCGAGGGCATTGGCACGGTAGGAATGCTGCTCAACTTCGTGATCACCTACTTTGTCTCGCGTATGACCCCCGAACCGCCCAAAGAAGTACAGGATTTGGTCGAATCGGTGCGGATTCCGCGCGGCGCCAAGGATGCGCATTATCACTAAAACAATCTTGGGGGTGGGTTTTCCCACCCCCACACGTTTTGGGTTTGAGAGTGCTATAGGATTACCTTACAGCCATGAACAAAAACTTTGAACCGCTCAAGAAAAGCAACATATACGTGCCCCCCAATCTAACGCTGCGCTTGTTACGGCTGTTGGTGGGTATTTCAGCATTTTTATTTTTGTTTTACGCGGTCGGACATTACCTGACTGGCTGGCCTTTTCCCACCCCGCTCGACCTCTTACGCATTGCCACAGCGGTGATGCTTGGGGGGTTGCTGGGGTTGGTGTTTTCGCGCTTCTGGCCCCTACCGCCTAAACCTGGACTCGAGCGCATTTTCCGCATCTTTTTCATGTTGCTTCCCGCTTTACTATTTGGCTACGCCTTACAGGTTTTTTCCGGAGCCAATCAGGCTTTGAGCATCATTCTGCCGTTATCGGCATGGCTCAGTTCGGGTCTGATCGTCCGGCTGCCGGAAGAGGGGCAAAACTCCCCGGCAAAGTCGGCAAAATAGAACCGTGAACCCGCTCGAGTTCATTCGTGCGCACGCCCCTTTTAACCTGCTACCCAGCGAGACCCTAGGCCAGGTGGAACGGGGTTTGGAAATTACATTTTTCCCCAAGGACAGCAAGGTTCTGGAGCGCAACGGCCCCAAAAGCCAGCACCTCTACATGATTCGCAAAGGTACGGCCCGCCTCGAGCGTGACGGTCGGACGGTAATCCACCTGGAAGAGGGGGATATCTTCGGTTATCCTTCCCTTATCTCGCAGGATGCGCCCGCCTTCGACGTCGTGGCCGAGGACGACCTGCTGGTTTATCGCTGGCCCGAAGCGGTTTTTCGTAGGCTTTTGGAGCATCCACCGTTTGCCGAGTTTTTTACCAAAGGCCTGGCCGAGCGTCTGCGCCTGGTAGCGCCAAGCCAGGAGCCCAGGATCGTCAACATTGACCTGAGCCTGGCGGTAGGTGAGCTGGTGACGCGGCCCCCGGTCTTTGTAGCCCGTAGCGCCACGGTGCAGGAAGCAGCGCAGGTCATGCGAAAGCATCAGATCAGTTCGGTATTGGTCGAGGGCAGTCCGATGGGCATCCTGACCGACCGCGACCTGCGCAACCGGGTGCTGGCCGAGGGGAAAGGCCCCGAAACCCCTCTGGTGGAAGTGATGAGCGCCCCGGCCAAAACCCTGCCCGCCAGTACACCCCTGTTCGAGGCCCTGGCCTTTATGGTCGAACAGGGCATTCACCATCTACCCCTGGAGCAAGACGGCCAGATTGTGGGTTTGGTGACCGATACGGTCTTCATGCGGCAGCAGGCCCGAAGCCCCCTGCACCTGTTGCGGCGGCTCGAGCGCACCCGCAGCCTGGATGACCTGAAAGGCTATGCCAAAGAGCTGAGCGGCATCGCCGAGTCACTGCTGGCGGGAGGCCTGGGGGCCAGTGAGATTGGCCGCAGCGTCAGCTCTCTCAACGATCAGCTAATTCGTATTCTGCTGCGCCAGGCCGAAGAGCGCCTGGGGCCACCCCCCACACCCTATGCCTGGATGGTCTTTGGCTCCGAAGGGCGCATGGAGCAGGCTCTGCTCACCGACCAGGACAACGCCCTGGTCTACGCCGAAGAGTCCCCCGAAGCCCAGCGGTATTTCGCCGAACTGGCAGAGTATGTAGTTGGTGGCTTGATACAAGCCGGCTTCCCACCCTGCCCCGGCGGCTACATGGCCACCCACTGGCGTAAACCCCTTGCAGAGTGGCAAAAGCTCTTCCAGCACTGGATCGAGACCCCCACCCCCCAGGAGCTGCTCGAGGCCCAGATTTTCTTCGATTTCCGCAAGGTCTATGGTGTACTTTCACTGGAACCGCTGGAAAAAATTGTGGCTTCCAGTAGCGAGCACGCCATCTTTCTCGCGCACCTGGCCAAGGCTTCGGTGCAGTTCCGGCCTCCCATCGGGTTTTTCCGGAAAATTCGGGAGGAAGACGGCGGGGTGGATATCAAAAAGGGGGGCATTGCCCCCATCGTAAGCCTGGCCCGCGTGCATGCCCTGGAAGCCGGCAGTCTGGCCAAGGGCACGGTCGAGCGCCTGCGGGCTGCCGCCCGCGAAAACAAGCTAAGCCAGGAAGGAGCCGAGACCCTGATCGAAGCCTTCGGTTTTCTGATGCGCCTCCGGCTACGTCAGCAACTCGCCAGCATGCGACAGGGGCTTGCCCCCAGCAACAAGATTCAACTGGATCAGCTTTCCTCGCTCGAGCGCCGACACCTCAAGGAGGCCTTTTTGCAGATCCGCGAGATGCAGGAGGCCATGAGCCAGCGCTTCCACACCGATCGTCTGGGTTAACGTACCGCTCATGCTGTGGCCTTTTCGCAAAAGCCCTGCCTGGAACGAGGTCAACTACTGGGCCCTGGATCTAGAAACCAGCGGCCTGGAGCCATCCGATCAGATTCTGTCGGTAGGAATGGTGCCCATCCGCGGCGGGGTGATCGAGTTTGGTGCGCACTACTACAGCCTGGTTCGACCGGCCCGGCCCGAGGTCCTCTCGGTTGAGGGCATCAAGGCCCACCATATCCTGCCCGGCGAACTAGAAACAGCGCCGCCTCTGGTACAGGTGCTCGACGAAGTACAGCGGCGAATAAACCGGGATGTGCTGGTGTTGCACTTTAGTTCAATTGATTTGGGGTTTTTGAAGCAAAGCTGTAGAGCTTTAGGCCGGCCCTGGACAAAGCCCCTGGTAGTGGATACGGCAGTGCTGCTGGCCCGGCTCAACGAGCGAAGAAGGCAGCTCGAGCCCTACAGCCAGCCCTACCCCAGCGCACTGGGAGCCGCCAGGGCTATTTTTGGACTGCCCGGCCACCTCGAGCACCATGCCCTGTGGGATGCGCTGGCCACAGCCGAGCTTTTTTTAGCGCTCCGGCATCGGTTGCAAGCACAAACCCTGCATCAGCTCACATAAAAACCAATCGGCTCACTACAGCACTGCTCACACTAGCCGCTCTCGACTACGGAGCGCTTCAAACATCGAGGAAGCAGTCAGAAGCGTAGATGTCTGTTTTGTTGCGACGTGTTAGGGGACGAGCTTCCCATAGTGTATTTAGAGCACATCGCGGGTTGTGCCACGGGTGCGGTAGTTGACCCAGTTTTTACGCCAGCGCAGGGCCTTTTTAATCACACCGTACAGTGGCGAGAGGGCCACGTCATAAGCAGGAAAGCGCACCCGGCTACCGCCAAAACCCTCTTTGAAGGCATCTATACCGGCCGCATGGCTTCCCTCGCTCTGACGGGGCACCCCCCATAAATCGTAGATACGATAGCCATTCTGAATCCCCCAGTTGATGGCCCCCCAGTGCATACCGTTGGGGGCCTTGGCGTTGGAGTTCTCGCGGCTGCTACCCCCGTAGAGATAGTCCACCTTGCCAGCAAAGGCCACAAACAAACCGGCGGCCAGAGCCCTGCCCTCCTGGCGGGAGATCGCGATAAAGGCCTGACCCAATGGCTGGTTCATCTCTTTTAGCACGGTCTGATAGTAGGTTTTGGAGTGCTGCAAGAGCTTAGCCCGGCGGTTGGTCTCCTCAAAGAGTTGCCAGAACTCTTCGAAGGCTTCGGGGCCTTCAATGGTAGTCACAACCCGTTTTTCAGCCAGTTTGGTATTCCGGCGGTGCATATTGTCCATCTGAGCCAACAAGCCCTCGCGGCCCAGCGTCAGGTCGAGCCAGATGGTGTACTCGGGTTGGATAGTCTCCTCAATTTGCATCCGGGAAAATTCCGGTGCAGCCTGCTGAGCTGGCTGGCCGGTTTCGGGCTCGAGCTTCAGGTACACCGCGCCCTGTGCCTGCTGTTTGAGCACCTCGGCCACCCTGGGCAGGTCTTGAATGCTCCTTAGTGCGGGGCCCCTCGAGGCATACAGCATCGAGACAGGCCCGATAAATCTGCGGCGAAAAAGCTGTGCGGCAGCGATAAGCTCGCTGTTGTCGTAAACCGCGTAGCGCTCCGGCTGCCAGCCCGAAAGTCTCTTAACCTCGCCCCAACCCCACGACTGCAATGCGCTGGTAATGGGCAGCGAAGACACCATCTGGTTCCAGATGGCGGGGTCGGAAATGGGTTCCAGTCTTAGCACGAATCACCATTGTACTGTCTTTACGCAGATACGCTTCAAGCTCGTAAAGAGGCGCGTCTCTGCACAACATCTTCCAGTACGGGTCATTGGCCTCCAGTCGTTGCCAAAATTACCCGAGGATCGGCTTCAACAGGCTCAGCCGACCCTTGCACCGGATAAAAACGGTGGTTGCCACAGGTTACTCTGTGCAGGGTATCGCCAGGAGCCGTTGTACAGCGAAACCACAAAATACATATACTGGGCTGAGTTATGCGTATCGCTTTCCAGGGAACCGAGGGTGCCTATAGCGAAGAAGCCTCACTCAAAGCCTTCCCCGATGCCGAGACCATCGGCCTGCCCACCTTTCACCAGGTATTCTCGGCGGTTTCGAACCACGAAGTAGACCTGGGGGTGGTGCCGGTCGAGAACACCACCGCCGGCATCATCAACCAGACCTACGATCTACTCCTCGAGACCGACTTGCACGTAGTCGGCGAGCTGGTGCTGAAGGTAGATCACTGCCTGCTGGCCCCGCCCGGAACCCGCCTGGAAGATATCCGCAAGGTTAAAAGTCACCCCCAGGGCCTGGCCCAGTGCGACGGCTTCATCGCCCGGTACAAGCTCGAGGCCGAACCGGTCTACGACACCGCTGGGGCCGCCCGCGAGCTGGCCGAACACCCCCAGCCCGGACTGGCCGCCATCGCCAGCCGCCGCGCCGCCGAGCGCTACGGACTGGAGATTATCGCAGAGGGCATTCAGGACTTCATCGGCAACTACACGCGCTTTTTTGTGCTCTCGCGCGAAGACTTCCCCCGCCGCGAGGGGCCCTACAAAACCTCGGTGGTCTTCACCACCCGCCACCGGCCCGGCGAGCTTTTGGCCGCTTTGCAGGCTTTTGCCGACCAGGGGATTAATCTGACCAAGCTCGAATCGCGCCCCCGCCGCGACCCCGACCGCCCCTTCTCCCCCATCTTCTACGCCGACTTCGAGGGCCACGCCGAAGACCCCGGCCCCTCCCAGGCCTTGCTAACCCTGTTGCGCCGGGCCTCGTTTGTTAAGGTGCTGGGCTCCTACCCCGCCGTTACGAGCTGGGGCCTGCTCAAGGAGCCATAAAGAATGCGCCCCTTGCGGGGCGCATGGGCTTGGGTTGAAGCCAGGGACTAGCGGAAGGTGGCCCCAAACAACACCCGGCCGTAGGGCGAGCTGTTGAAGGGGAAGACGCTCTGGCCGCCAATAAACAGCCCCGTGTCGCGGTCGAGGGCGAACTCGAGCCCGGCATCCAGGGTGAGAGCAAAGTTGGCATTGGGCAGCCGCAAACCCAGCCCGCCACCAAAATAGGGCTTGATGCCCCGCAGGTCACGGTCGAACTGGCCCAGATCGGGCTTGAAGAGCACCTCGCCCCCAATCAGGAAGCCCGGCCCCTGAAAAATCACATCGCCGTACACCAAAGCCACCAGGTCGCGCTGTAGGTTGGCCTCCAGGCCAAACCCCAGCGCAGGCGAAGGCACCGAGATGCGCAGTTGGAAAGAACGCTGGGCCAGTCCCGTGGAAGCAAAAGCCAGCAAAACCAGGGCAAGCAACAAGGGTAAACGTTTCATGGTATACACCTCCTTTTTTGAGGTCAGCGACCTCGCAGGCGATACCATAGCCCAGTCCGGCCTAAATGACCAGTGGCCTCGCTCTCACGCTACGCTAAGGGCACCCCCTTACAGTATGGCGCGTATGAAGCGACTCACATTGTTTGTGCCCACGCTGGCCGCTCTGCTTTTGAGCAGCCTTCTAGTAGCGCAAACCCCGCCCACAGCCGACAAGGTCGGTTATCTCAACGCCCGGGCTGTGGTAGAGGCCCACCCACAGTTTGTCAGAGTAAAAGAGGTTCAAGCCAAGGCCGAAGCAGAACTCAAGCCCTTGCGGGAACAGGTGCAGTCGCTGGAAGCCAAGCTGCGTCAAGGTAACGCAACCGCTCAGGAGCAGCAGGCCTACCGTACCGCAGTGCAGAGGCTGGAAACTGCCGGTCAGAAGTGGAGCGAGCAGCAAGGCAGCGTCCTCCGGCCCATCACCGAGGATATTGATATGGTTATCGGTAGGGTTGCCAAGGAGCAGGGTTTTGCTATTGTGCTGGATCAGGAGATCGCCGCCAGCAGTGGCCTGGTTGTGTACGCGGCCCAGGAACTCGACCTGACCCAGGCCATAAAACAGGCTATTTCCAAGTAACGGAGAGATAATATGAAGAACTGGTTGTTTGCCGTAGCCCTTCTGAGCTTTTTGCTGGGGGGCTCCCTCATCGCTCAAAACCGCCCAACACCCAACCGCATCGGCTATGTGGACGCCGAAAAGGTCGTGCAGGCTCACAAAGATTTCAAGAAGGTGCAGGACATCCGAAACCAGGCCGAGCGTGAGCTGAAGCCCATCCGTGACCAGCTTCAGCCGCTCGAGGCCAAACTACGGGCCGGCAATGCCACCGCCAAGGAGCAGCAGGACTACCGGGTGCTGGCCCAGAGCCTGCAAGAAGCCGGCAAGAAGTGGAGCGACCGCGCCAACGCAGCCCTCAAGCCCATCACCGAGGAAATCGATCAGGTAATCGCCAAGGTAGCCCAGCAACAAGGCTTTGCAATGATCTTCGATAAGAAGGTGGCAGCCAGCAGTGGTCTGGTGGTTTATGCTGCCGACGAACTCGAGATCACCGACGCGGTAATCAAAGCCCTTCCTAAATAAGCCAACCATCGCGGGTCACAGGTATTCTTTAGCAGCCTGTGGCCCGTGCCTTTATACCAGCCCGGCAAGATTTGGCGTCTGCAACACAACCCTTAGGGGTTTATTCGGTATGTTACAATCGTAAGCGATGGCGAAGGGCAAATCCAAAGCTGACAAAGCCAGCAAGGCCAATCCTACCGAGCGCAAGCGCGACCTCGAGGCCTTTGCTCTGCTGATACTGGGCATCGCCGCCCTCCTGGCCGCCGCCATTTATTTTGGCTCCAACCTGGCCGGACAACTGGGCAGCGGTATTCAGGCCCTGTTCTGGGGCAATCTGGGATACCTGGCCTGGCTGGTTCCACCGACGGTTGCCCTGCTGGGCGTGTGGCTGCTGCTGGATCGGCCCCTGGGCCCTTTGGCGCGTGGCAGCGCCCTGCTCTTCGCGGGGGGCCTGCTCACCTTACCGCTGGTGGCCCACCTCGCCAGGCCTTACGGTGGGCTGCTGGGCAGCAACCTGCACACCCTGCTGGTGGGCAGCCTGGGTAATTTTGGCCTGCTCATTCCTCTGCTGGCTCTCAGTTTTGTGGCCGATCTGGCCCTGCGCCAAAGGCCGGGCTTCCTGCTGGGTAAGGGTTTACGCCGGGTAGTACTGGCTGCTAAACGGCTGTATCAGGCCTACCGCCTCTCCCAGTCTGCCAGCCGCCTGCTGGGCGAGGCGCGGGCTTTGTTGGCGCGCTACCCCGAGCACAAAGCGCTCAACACCCTGGTACAAGACCTCGAGGTTATCCGGCGCAACCCCCAGGACAAGGAAGCCCTCGAGGGCCTGTCCAAGCTGCTGGACAACTTCAAGGCCGAGCGCGCCAAAGAGCTGGCGGGCAAGCTGGCCACCGAGGCGCGGCCCCTGGCCGTACGCCTCGAGCGCCTGGCCGCCGCACTGGCCGCACCGCTCAAAGGCGAGGGACTGGCCCAGACGCTCGAGGAACGCCGCGCCGCTCTGGTGCTGGAAATTGGCGCACTGCTCACCAAGGCCCAGATCCTGACCCGCCAGGGTGAGGCCGCCGCGCGCGCGCTAGGCAAGCCCAGCACCACCCAGGCCCTGCTAACTGCCCTGGAGGAGCACCAGCATCGCCTGGCCGCCTGGCAGGAAAGCGAAGACCTGACCCAAAACCTCGAGCAGCGGGTAGACGGCTGGCTGCGCTGGGCCGAGTGGGTGGAGGCTGCGCCCTTAGAAGCCCACCCCGCCGGGCTGCGGGCTTTGCTGGAAAAAGGCTTGCAGGCCGAGCCGCCGGCTTTTGCAGTAGCAACCGCCAAGCCCCCCACCGAGCCCCCCTTCGACTTCGACCTGGTCTTCCCCGAACCGGATAAGGTGGCAGCCACCAGCAAGCCTGCCCAGGAAAACCCCAAGCCCAGCTCAGTCAAAACCGCTCCCACGCCTCCTGCTACCCCCCGAACATCCACCGCCCTGGAACTGCCCGGCTTCGACCTGCTCGACCCGCCCGAGCCCCCCCGTTACGACCCCAAGGCCCTGGAGCTCATCACCCAGCGGCAGGTTGAGCTCATCAACAACACCCTCAAGCACCACGGGGTGGAGGCCCGGGTGGTGAGCTGGTCGCGCGGGCCCACAGTGACGCGGTACGAGCTCGAGCCCGCCCCCGGCGAAAAAATCAGCCGGGTACAGAACCTGCACAACGACCTGGCCCTGGCCCTGGCCGCCGGCTCGGTGCGCATCGAAGCCCCCATACCCGGCAAGAGCGTGATTGGCCTCGAGGTGCCCAACACCGAACGCGAGCTGGTGCGCTACAGCGAGGCCATCCAGTCCAGCGCCTTCACCCGCAGCAAGGACACCCTGCCCCTGGTGCTGGGTAAAAGCATTGACGGCGAGGTCTGGGTGCGCGACCTGGCTAAAATGCCCCACCTGCTGATTGCCGGTTCGACCGGCTCGGGCAAGTCGGTGGCAGTGAACACCCTCATCACCAGCCTGCTTTTCAAATACCTCCCTACCGAGCTGCGCTTCCTGATGATTGACCCCAAGATGGTGGAGCTCACCCCCTACGAGGGCATCCCCCATCTGGTGCGGCCGGTGGTGACCAACCCCGCCGACGCCGCCGGGGTCTTGCTGGGTGCTGTAGCCCACATGGAGCGGCGCTACAAGATGATGAGCCAGGTGGGGGCGCGCAACCTCGAGCAGTTCAACCACAAAATGCGGGCCGCCGGCGAGGCCACCTTGCCCTACCTGGTGATTGTGATTGACGAGCTGGCCGACCTGATGATTACCGCCCCCAAAGAGGTCGAGCAGGCCATTTTGCGCCTGGCGCAGATGGCCCGCGCCACCGGCATGCACCTGATTCTGGCTACCCAGCGCCCCTCGGTGGACATCCTGACCTCGCTCATCAAGGTCAATATCCCGGCCCGCATGGCCTTTGCGGTCTCTTCGGGCTTCGACTCCCGCACCATCCTGGACACCTACGGGGCCGAGCGGCTGGTGGGCCAGGGCGATATGCTCTTCCACCAGCCGGGCCTGCCCAAGCCGGTGCGTCTGCAGGGCCCTTTTCTCTCGGAAACCGAGGTACACCGCATCGCCGGGTTTTTGCGGGAGCAAAGCTTCGAGGACGCCTTCGTGGCCCAGTACGGCTCCGACTTCGAGGGCCCCCTGAACCTGGGCGGAGCTGGCAGCACCGATGCGGGCGAGATTGATTTTGGCGACCCCCTGCTCAAAAAAGCCGCCGAAATTGTAATCGAGGAGGGCTACGCCTCGGTCAGCCGGCTCCAGCGCCGCCTCTCGGTGGGGCACGCCCGTGCCGGCAAGCTGGTGGACGCGCTCGAGGCCATGGGCATCGTGGGGCCGCACCAGGGCAGCAAGCCACGGGATGTGCTGATTACCCGCGACCAGCTACCGGAGTATTTTGGCGGCGAATAGCCGAAACAATAACAGCTCGGCGGTTCAGGCAAACCCCAACTTAGGAGCTTATGGCCCTACCTGGATCGTCCCCAGGTCGAGGGTATTCCCGCCGTTCACCTGTACCTGGCGCTCCATTTTAGGCTCGCCGCTATCGCACAAGCTATTACCCGAGTCGTCGCGGCAGGCTACCATGGTGTAGCGTCCCGGCACCAAAAAGGTCTCGAAGCGCCCATTGACCACCGGCACCCGCCGGGCAATGGGGCCACTCAGGCTTACTAAAAACTCGCCCCTGGGCAGCGTCCAGCCAAAAGCCCCCGGCAGGTTGAGCAAACCATACCCATAGGCATCGTCCCGGCCCGGTGCGCCCAGGTCGGTGGCGCTCGAGCGGATCAGGTTCCAGGCTTCTGTGGCAGTGCTGGCCCGGCCACTGGACAGCGCCATGGCCAGCGCCGCCGCCACCTGGGGGGTGGCCTGGGAGGTGCCCATGTAGAAGGTGTAGTTGGGCAGGTTGGTGGTGTAATTCCAGGTCGTCGAGAGTATGCCGCCTCCAGAAATCGCGGTGTTGCCCCCCGGCGCAGCAATGTCTACTTCACTGTTTTGCTGACTGTAGTAGGCCACCTGGTTGTACTGGTCGGTGGCCGCGACCGAGATGGCCCCAGGGCATGCCGCTGGATAGACCTTTGCGCCCGGACTGCTGCTCTGGAAATTGCCCGCTGCTGCCACCACCAGCACCCCTCGAGCCACCGCATCTGCTACCGCCTCGCACATAACATTCGAGTAGGCAACCGAACCCAACGAGAGGTTGATAATCTGCGCCGGCCGGGGGTTTTGCAGAAGCTGACCGGATTTCTCTACAGGGATGCCCGCAGCATAGCGAACCGCCAGAGCCACATCCTCGAAGGTGCCGTTACCCGATGAATCCAGCACCCGCAAAGGCAGTACCTTGATGGGCGCGTTGTGGGCCTGCCCAACCATACCCGAATCGGTGCAGGTTGGGCAGGCAGGCACAAAGGTACCGGCGTTCGCCACAATGATGCCCGTCACGTGGGTTCCGTGACTGCCTTTGTCTTTGGCCGACAAATCACAAGGGTCGGTAGGGTCGTTGTCGCCGGGTCCATCCGGAGCCGGTTGGCCACAGGGGTCATAGGGTTTATTTGGCTCCTCTGGCGGGAGGGCATCGCCTACAAAGTCGTAGGCCCCCTCGCCGGGCTGCCACAGCCGCCCGGCCAGGTCGGGGTGGTCGTAGCGCACCCCGGTATCCACCACCGCCACCGTGATGGGCGTCGTGTAGGTTTGCTGGTAGGCAAAGCGCGCCCCGGTGGCCCGCAGATACCACTGCTGGGGATAAAACTGGTCGGTGGGCTCGCCCTGGGCTGTTACCGTACCGTTAATTTCGGCCCACTCCACGCTGGGGTCGAGGCGCAGGCGCTCCAGCAAAGCCTGGGGGTTCGGCGACTGAAGCTTGGTCAGGCGGCTGATGCGGTCGTGGGACAAAACCCGGCTGCCCTCCGGGAGGGCGGCTGCGCGCAGGTCGGTGCGGTATTTGACCAGAATTTCATCACCAGTTGCACTGGGGGTCGGAGTGCTTGAAGTACGTTGCAGCTGGGAAGGCAGACTCGAGCTACTCACCGAAGCAGCGGCTGGGCTCGAGTCCTCCACGCCCCCGGTAACCCTCACCAGGGGCAGCCGCACCAGCACCTCGGCTTCTACATCCCCCGTAATCCGGAGGCTGCCAGTATACTCGGGCTGGTTTTGTAATTCGCCGAGAAACTTTGCTTTAAGCTGTATTACCTTGGGGCCGATGCCCGTGGCTGGGGTGGTGCTTAGCCAGGTGTTGTAGCTCTCAACCCGCCAGGCCACATTGGAGCCCACCCGCAGGGCCAGACTACCCTCGAGGCCCTCCAAGACAACCTCCTCAGGAAGGGTGTGGGCGGGGGCCAGCACCCCCTGATTGGAACAGCCCACCAGCAACAGCAAAAACACAAGAATATACAGCCGCATCCACCTCACACTAGCGTTGACCACGCAGAAGTCAAGCCAGATTTGACCAATTCGTAACCTAAAACCCCACGGCAGCAATACGCCTCCGCTCCAGATAGCGTTCCAGCAAAAACAACAGCAGGGCCAGGGCAGCCAGGGGGATTTGCAGGTTCAGGGCTTTGCGCCCCCCCAGGCGGCTTAGTTCGGCGGTGCTGGCAAGCAGGCGGCCCCCGCTGGCCTCTGCCAGTTGCCGGAGATTCTCGCGCCCATCCTCACTGCGCCACTCGGGCAGGGCAGGTAGTTGCAGCCGCAGCCGGGGTTGTTCGTTTTCAAACACCACTGCTTCACCCATAGCTTCTCGCGGCAAGCGCGCCTCGAAGCGCAAAGGGCCTGTAGGAGCAAAGCTTTGTTCCCGCCCTGCTGCGCGCACACTGGGTCGTTCAAACTGGCCTTCTAAAAGCACCCGAATAAAGTCCCGCTCGCGCACGGCCTGCACCCTGGGTCGGGCCGGGGTCTGCGAAAGCCAGCGCACCAGCTCAGCCATCAGGGGGGATATACCCGGCCAGCCCTGCCAGGAGCGCGAGAGATCGGTAGAAAGGGCTGCGACCCGCCCCCGCCCGCTCTCCCCTACTGCCAGAACCGTACTTTCTCCTGAACTGAGCAAGGTCTGAGCCCAGGGCTTGGTTTTAGCAGGCAGAAGCACCGAGAGGGGGGGTGGGTTGGTGGCGCGGGTGATGGGGTGGGGCCGTACTGAGACCGGGAAGTTGCCCTCGAGGGCCTCTCGCTTGAAGGCCCGCTGGGCTTCTTCCAGGAAAAAGCGCGGCAGATCCTGCGGGCTGGGTACATCCCAAAAGGTGCCCCCACCGGCCTGGGCCAGCTCACGCAAAAACTGGCGGTCGGCGTCGGCACCCAGGGCCACCGTGCTGGTTCTAATTTTTGGGCTGGCCTCGCGGGCGGCATCGAACAGATCGGGGGTTACATCCGCAGCCAGCCCATCGGTAAGGGCGATAATCTGCTTGGAGTCGGTTGGCAGCGGCTCTAAAGCCTCGAGGGCCTCGAGGTAGGCCCGGCGGATACGGGTACCCCCACCGGCAGTAGTGGAAAGCAACAGACTTTCAGCCTCCTTGCGGCCCTGCTCGGTCATGGGCCGCGGGCGGAATAGCCAGCGCGGGCGATCGGAAAAGATCACTACCCCGACGTAGTCCTGGGGACGGGCCGAACGGATCAGCTCGAGCGAACCCACCACCGCCAGCCCCAGCTTGTCAGCCTCGAGCATGCTGCCCGATACATCCAGCACCAGCACAATCCCCACCCCACCCGGCTCTTCCATCGGCTCCACCGGCAGGCTATCGGCCAGGTTGGTGCGCTCCCAGCCTCCAAAAAACAAACCCCTGGGGGTTGCCGTCCACAACAGACTTCCCCCCTGGTTCAAAAAACCTTGCAAGGCATCCAGCTCGGCCACCGATAAATCCCGCGCTCCCACCCCCAAGGCCACCACCTCGGCCCGGATGGGTAGGGAAATTTCCCGCGGCTCCTCCACTGCAAAACCCTGGGCCCGCAGGTAGCGGGCCAGGGCCACGTCCCCCAGCACCCAGACCCGGGTGAGGTCGGAGGGGCTGAGCTCGAGGCGGGCTTGTTCTACTCCCAGGGCGCTTTCAACCCGCGCCGTCACCACAGCAGGCCCATCCAGCCGGAAGCGATACCCCAGGCTGCTACGCCCCGGCTCGAGCTGCACTTCTCGCTCTACAAGCCCGGCTGGCCCGTTGAAGGTAAGCCGGGCCCGCACCGCCGCGGTAGACTCCAGCACGGCCCGCACCTCGATGGTCTCCCCCTTGGTCGGAAGCGCTGGCCCGGTCAAAGCAACCGAAAGATTGGGACTGGGCGGCTGGTAAAGGCCGTAGATGGGTATTCCAATGACCTCAGGCATATCCTGAAACAGCCCATCCGACACCAGCACAATCTGGTCTGCTTGCAGTTCCCGGGCTTTCTCCAGGGCTTCCCCCAGACGGGTGCCCTCGCCCAGATCCAACCTTCGGGCCGTCGGGCTGGCCACCTGGACAGCCCCACTGGCAAAAGCCACGTACTTAGCTCCGGGTAGCTGAACCTGGGGTGCCACCTTCCAGACAGCATCCCGCGCCGAAGGGCTCTGATCGAGCAACACCACTGTTCGCAACTGCTGCAATGGCAGGCTGGGCCCCCAGAAGGCCAGCAGCAGCAGGCCAACCACAGCGGCCCGAAGCCCAAACAACATAGTTGTATTATCGGGTATAGGGTTGTGTAAAAAAGCAACCGTAGCCGCAGATGTAGCGCGGCACAAAAACCTGTCAAGGAGCTACGAATCCTCTAAAATACCTTGGTATGAACCGAGTGTTGTTGGGTGTACGGGGCATGGAACAGCCTGAACAGGTGGCTAAAGTCTCGAGCGCCATCAAGAGACTGGAGGGCGTACAGCACGTGCAATCCGTGGATAGAGGCCAGCTCGAGGTCGAGTACGACCCCCAGCAGCTCACCGTGATGGACTTGATCCGTGTGGTGCGTGAGCAGGGCTTCCTGGCCGGCATGCTGTAGCTCAACCTGACCCCAATTGCAACCAATACTTGTTTGCACTAAGGCCATCCTGCGGTAACATGGGGGTGTCTGAGGCAGGGCGCACCCGCCCAGGCATCGAAACCAGCCCCAAAACTCCAGCGGATACCTCCGTTTTCCAAGCCCTATTTACTCCAGTTGTAGTGGAGTAAACTGTTGGGGCCTGGTAAACGGACGTGGATGGTCGGTAGCCGAAAACAATGGCTAAAGCCTTGTGGCTATCTGCCGCGCAACATTGGTTTCATGCCTGTCAAAACACAAAGGAGAACCTATGGCCTACCGAGACGACTTCAAAACCCGCAAGAGCCTCTCCACCAAGCTGGGTGAGGTGCATTACTTCGACATCATGGAGCTCGAGCGTCAGGGCATCGCGCCGGTGTCCAGGCTGCCCTTCAGCATCCGGGTGATGCTGGAAAGCCTGCTGCGCAACCACGACGAGTACAAAATTTCCAAAGACGACGTGGTGGCCCTGGCCAACTGGCAGCCCGACCCCGGCGAAGTCAACGTGCCGCTGATGCTGGCCCGGGTGATTCTGCAAGACTTTACCGGCGTACCGGCGGTGGTGGATCTGGCCGCCATGCGCGACGCAGTCGCTAAACTGGGCGGCGACCCCGAGATGATCAACCCCACCGTACCGGTGGATCTGGTGATTGACCACAGCGTGCAGGTGGACTACTTCGGTACCGCCTATGCCTTTGCCCAGAACGTGGAGCTCGAGTACCAGCGCAACGAGGAGCGCTACCGCCTGATCAAGTGGGGCCAGAACGCCCTCAAAAACTTCCGCGCGGTGCCTCCGGGTACGGGCATCGTGCACCAGGTGAACCTCGAGTACCTGGCCTCGGTGGTGATGACACAGAAAGCCGAGGATGGCAGGGTGTACGCCTTCCCCGACAGCCTGGTAGGCACCGACTCCCACACCACCATGATCAACGGCCTGGGCGTGCTGGGCTGGGGGGTGGGCGGCATCGAGGCCGAAGCGGTGATGCTAGGCCAGCCCTACTACATGCTGGCCCCCAAGGTCATCGGCTTCAAACTGACTGGCGAGCTGCCCGAAGGGGCCACCGCCACCGACCTGGTGCTGCGCGTGACCGAGATGATCCGCAAGCACGGCGCGGTGGGTAAGTTTGTGGAGTTCTACGGCCCTGGGGTGTCCAAACTGCCGCTGGCCGACCGCGCCACCATCGCCAATATGTCGCCCGAGTACGGCGCCACCATGGGCTACTTCCCCATCGACGACGAGACCCTGGCCTACCTGCGCCTCACCGGGCGTTCCGACGAACAGGTTGACCTGGTGGAGAAGTACGCCAAAGCCACCGGCCTGTGGCGCACCGACGACGCCGCGCCGGTGTATAGCGAGCACCTCGAGCTCGACCTCTCCACCGTGGTGCCCGCCCTGGCCGGCCCCAAGCGCCCCCAGGATCGGGTCAACCTGGGCGAGGTGAAGAAGAGCTTCCTGGAGCACCTCACCAAAGACCCCAAGGAGCGCGGCTTTGGCCTCAGCCCCGACAAGCTAGACGCTAAAGTAACAGTCAAGCGGGGCCTCGAGGAGTTCGACCTCCGCCACGGCTCGGTGGTGATTGCCGCCATCACCAGCTGCACCAACACCTCCAACCCCAGTGTGATGCTGGGCGCGGGCCTGCTGGCTAAAAAAGCTGTGGAGGCCGGCCTCGACACCCAGCCCTGGGTTAAAAGCAGCCTGGCTCCTGGCTCCAAGGTGGTAACCGAGTACCTGGACGCCGCCGGCCTCACCCCCTTCCTCGAGGCCCTGCGCTTCCACACCGTGGGCTACGGCTGCACCACCTGCATCGGCAACTCCGGGCCGCTGCCCGAAGACATTTCCAGGGCCGTGAAGGAGGGCGACCTGGTGGTGGCCGCGGTGCTCTCGGGCAACCGCAACTTCGAGGGCCGGATCAACCCCGATGTAAAGGCCAATTACCTCGCCAGCCCCATGCTGGTGGTGGCCTACGCTATCGCAGGCCGCATCGATATCGACTTCACCACTGAGCCCATCGGCTACGACCCCAACGGCAAGGCCATCTACCTAAAAGACATCTGGCCCAGCCAGGAGGAGATCCGCCAGGCCGTGCACCAGACCCTGGATGCCGAGATGTTCCGCCGCCAGTATGCCACCGTCTTCGAGGGCGACGAGCGCTGGAAGGCCCTGCCGGCCCCCACCGGCCAGCTTTATCAGTTTGACCCCAACAGCACCTACATCCAGAACCCACCCTTCTTCGAGAACCTGGGCCAGGCCCGCGAGACCGGCGATATCAAGGGTGCGCGGGTGCTGCTGCTGCTGGGCGACTCCATCACCACCGACCACATCTCGCCTGCGGGTAGCATCGCCAAAAACTCCCCCGCCGCCAAGTACCTGATGGAGCGCGGGGTCGAACCCGCCGACTTCAACAGCTACGGTTCCCGCCGCGGCAACCACGAGGTGATGATGCGCGGCACCTTTGCCAATATCCGCATCCGCAACCTGATGCTGGAGGGTAAAGAAGGTCCCTACACCAAGAAACTGCCCAAGTCCGAGCGCGGCAGCGAGCCTGGTACTGGCGAGGAGATGTTCGTCTACGACGCCGCCATGCAGTACAAAGCCGAGGGCACACCCCTGATCGTGATCGGCGGTATCGAGTACGGCAATGGCAGCAGCCGCGACTGGGCCGCCAAGGGCACCTACCTGCTGGGCGTGAAAGCCGTCATCGCCCAGAGCTTCGAACGCATCCACCGCAGCAACCTGGTGGGCATGGGGGTGCTGCCTCTACAGTTCCAGCCGGGCCAGAGCGCGGCCAGCCTGGGCCTCACCGGCTACGAGGTGTTCGATATTCTGGGCCTCGAGGACATCACCCCCGGCAAGGAACTCACCGTGGTAGCCACCCGCGCCGACGGCAGCCAGGTGAGCTTCCAGGTTAAAGCCCGCATCGACACTTTGGTAGAGGTGGACTACTACAAAAACGGTGGTATTCTGCAAACCGTGCTGAAAAACCTGCTGACCGAGAAGCAAAAGGCGTAAAGATCACTCTTAACGACGGCGGGAACCAAAGCCCCCGCCGCCGTTTTCATGGGGATATTGCCCCAAGCTGGGTGTAGGTCGATCAGATGAGCCGGATGTGGCTCCTGGCCGCTAGGTCGCGCTAGCATGGGCTGTGCTAACATAGCACCGTGTTGTCGCGGCAAGGGGGCCTGGCGTCCTCTAATAGTTGATGGCAGCTTGGAGATTAGATGAAACCTACCGTCAGCGTGGTAGTACCGGCCCGCAACGAAGAAGAGATGATTGGGGCGTGTCTGGAGTCCATTTTGCGACAGGAGCCGCCCCCCCACGAAGTCATTCTGGTGGACAACGGCTCTACCGACCGAACCGGCGAGATTGGGCGCAGTCTGGGTGTGCGGGTGGTCTATCAACCCAAACCCGGCCTGCACATCGCCCGCCAGACCGGCCTCGAGGCCGCTACCGGGGAAGTGGTGGCCGCTACCGATGCCGACTGCAGGGTAGAGCCCGGCTGGATTGCCGCCATCCAGGAGGCTTTTAGCGATCCGGAAGTGGTGGAAACCTACGGCCCGCTCGAGTTTTTCGATGGCCCTCTGTTCGACCGGCTGCTCTCGCGCTATGGCTACCCGCTGTTTTTAGGCCTCATGGCTAAGCTGGGCCAGCCCAACACCGCCGGGGGCAACCACGCAGTACGCCGGCAGGTGGCCCTCGAGGTGGGCGGTTACGACGTACCCTTCGGCGAAGACTTGCGGCTGATGCTCAAACTCAAACAGCGTGGCAAAATTGTCTATACCCCCAAAGCCAGGGTGCTCACCTCGGGCCGCCGCTTAAGCAAAGGGCGCTGGAAAATGTACGGTGTACACCTCAAGAACATCTGGGCCCGCTTGCGCGGTGCACCCCAGGATTACGGCCCCGACTATTATGCAGACCGGGAACGGCAATAAACCTGCTTTAACGTACTAGACCAAGCCAAGTGAGGCTACCGTGGAAGTTGTCGCTCTGATCTTGCTTTTGCCAGCTTTTTATCTAGCGGCAGACCTGATTCACCGCTGGATGGGCGTGGGTTCGATTGCCTGGGGTAGCCGGAGCAGCCCCAAAATTGCCCTTACCTTCGACGACGGTCCCAGCACCCACACCCAAGCTATCCTCGAGCGCCTGCGAAAACACGGGGTGAAGGCTACTTTTTTCGTGCTGGGAAGTCAGGCCCAAAAATACCCTGAGCTCATGGAAAGGATCCGGGCCGAAGGACACCAGATCGAGTCTCACGGTCAGGTACACCGTCCGGCCTTTTTCCTGTGGCCCTGGCAGGAAATCCGTCAAATTCGGGCCATACCGGGTCGCTTCTATCGCCCCCCCCACGGTATTCACTCCCCCTTGACTCGCTGGCTGACCAGGGCTGCGGGTAAACAGGTGGCCCTCTGGGACGTGGAGTCGAAGGACTGGACAAAGCAAGACCCCCAGGCCCTGGCCCGGCGCATTCTGGTATGGTGCAAGCCCGGTTCCATCGTTCTCCTGCACGACAATGACCAGTTCCCGCAGACCCTGGCGATTCTGGATGAAATTCTGCCCAGGCTCAAAGAACTTGGTTACCAGCCGGTACGGCTCGATGAGCTCGAGACCCGACCGCTCACCTGGCGCGAAGGCCTTATGCGGGCCAGTCAGGGCGGGCACGAGCGATACTTCATCAAGAACAAAGTAGAGCGGCTGGGGCTCGGCCCCTTCGATTATCTGGCGGTAAGCCCCTGTGCTTTCCCTGGCCCCAGCCAGCCGGGTTTGCAAAAAGGTGAACCCAGCCTCGAGGTGCACCTCGACTCGGTACGCACCCCAGCCATGACTCAGATACAGCTTTTGCGCGAGGGACGCAAGGGTTTCACGCTGCTGGCCGAGTATGTGCAATCCAATCCGGAAATTAGAGGTATATGGGGCATTTCCCAGGCTGCTGCAGGGTTGCGGGTGTTTGGGTTTCATCTGGCCCCAGTTACTTTCCTGCAACGGCTGATTAGCGGCACGGCCAGCGCGTGGTTTTTGTGGCTCTACCGGGGAGAGCTGCCCAAGCGCTCGCTGCCTTCGGCCCTGCTGGGGTATAGCCCTCGGGAGGAATTCCTGGCCCGGTGGCTCAAGAAAGCCAAAGCCCCAGAAAACCCTCAATAGCGGCAATTGCAGGCTGTGCTAACATATACCCGTGCGTCTTTATCGCATCGGCCTGTTCACCGACACCTACCTGCCTGGGCCAAATGGGGTTGCAACCAGCGTTTACCTGCTCAAACGCGAGTTGCGTCGCATGGGCCACGAGGCCTGGGTGCTGGCCCCCGAGATGCCGGACGCCGACCCCCATGAAGACTGGGTAGTACGGGTGCCCAGCGTGCCCTATCCCTTTTTTGAAAACCAGCGGCTGGCCATGCCCAGCAGCCGCCTGCTACCCACCGAGTTCGAGATTTTCCACACCCATACCCCACTGTTTATCGGTATCTGGGGCGCGCGGCTGGCCTACCGAAGCCGCCTCCCACACGTCTCGACCTTCCACACCCACCTGGAAAAATACGCCCACTACATCCCCGGTGTCGCCACCCTCGACAAGTACGTGGGCATCATGCAAAAGGTATGTCAGGCCTTCTACAACCGGGCCGATGTGGTGATAGCCCCGACCGAGCCAGTCAAACAACTGGCCGAAAGTTATGCCATAGAGCGCGAAATTAAGGTCATTCCAACCGGTATTGATACAGACATTTTGCAGTCGGCCCCCGACCCAATCTCACCCTGGCCGAGCGGGAAACGACGCTTGCTTCACATTGGGCGGCTGGGTAAGGAAAAGAGTGTGGATGTGGTCATCCGCGCTCTGGCCGAGATTCGCAAGGAATCGGATGCGCACCTGGCCCTGATCGGCATGGGGCCGGAGCGGGATGAGCTGGAGAAGCTGGCTTACGGGCTTGGCTTATCCGAGCATGTCACCTTTGTGGGGCCTGTCCCCTACGAGAAAATCGGCGGCTACTACCGCATGGCCGAGCTGTTCTTGTTTGCCAGTGAGACCGAAACCCAGGGGTTGGTTCTCTGGGAAGCGCAGGCAGTGGGCGTGCCGGTGGTAGCGGTGGGCGCCGAGGGTACGTTGCAAGGTGTAGAGGTAGGCAGCAGCGGCTACCTGGTACGGCCTGGTGACTATCGGGCCATGGCCGAGCGGGCGCTCGAGCTGCTCCGCGACGAACAATTGCGCCAGCGTTTTAGTGAAGGGGCCCGTAAATTTGCCGACCAGCGTACAGCCCGCCGTGTAGCCGAGCAGATCGTAGCCATCTACGATGAGGCGACCCGCCTAGTAGAAATTGAACCGCGCCGCCTAAAGATTCCCTTCCCTCGCCTACCGCAAAGTGGCCTTGGCACACCCCGCTAGCCGTGACCCGCTATCGCATCCGCACCCGCCCCACCCAACCTTTTGCCGGTGAGCGTACCCAGGCCGTGCCGGGAAGGGGCCTCGAGTTCTACGAGCTGCGCGGGTATGCTCAGGGCGACGAGCCTCGCTTTATTGACTGGCGGGCCTTTGCACGTACCGGGCGTTTATACACGCGCATCTTTCAGGCCGAAGCCCCAGCCCGCTTCACCTTTTTCCTGGATGGCTCCAAAAGTATGCAGCTACACGGCAAGCTGCCCTACGCCGAGCGGGTAGCGCGACTTTTGGTAGAGCTGGCTCGACCGGAAGGCGCTTTTTTGTGGGGCAGTGGGCGTTACCGGGGCCGGTTGAGCTGGATTGAGCCAGGCCCTTCGGTACTGATGAACCAACCCCGGCCTAGGGGCGTCACGGTGTTGTTAACCGACGGCCTGGATGAGCTAAACTGGTCACGCCTGCTACAAAAGCTACAACGCGTGGTTCTGGTTCAGATTATGGCCCCCGAGGAGTTGTCGCCTGGCTTTGGAGAGGCATTGCTGCACGATGTGGAAGTAGGCCAGCGGCTGGAGGTAGGACAGGCCGAGATACAGGGCTATCAGGCGGCCCTCGAGCAACACCTACTGCGCCTGCGAAGCACAGCCCGCCGTCTGGGTAGCTATGCCCTGTTGCGTGTGGGCGAGCCGATTGTGCCCGGCCTGATCCGACAGGGCGTTTTGGAGGAGCGCTGACCGGCCCTATAGCACAAAAGTCTCTGGTGGCAAAGCATACCCCAGGGCTTCCAGCAGGGCTGCAAAGTGGAACCTTTGGAACTCCTCCGGGGGCACGTACTCCCCAATGAGCTGCAAAGCCTCGGTAGGTATGGGTTTAAGGGCAATCACGCTGTGGTAGGGCTGGAGTAGGGCCAGTGGTAGGTTACTCCCAGCGTAGATGATGAGGTCGGCCTGGCGAGCCACCACCGTGGCCTGCACTTCGGCAGCCGCCACGACTCCACGCTGGGGAGGAGGCAGCAACTCCAGAAAGCCCTCACCTTCGGGGAAGCTCCGGCTGAGCACCGAAACCTTGGTCAGGCCGCGCAGGCCCTGGGTCAGTTCAGGGCGCAGTGGCCCCAGCCAGAGCGCTTTGTCGCCAAAAGCGTAGCGGCGGATCAGGTTCGCTAAGGCCAGAGCCTCGAGGTAAAACCCGCGGGTTCCGGTAAATTCGGGTAGCACCAGGTCTACACGCCGGGCTTGCATTGCCTCGGGCTCGAGGTGCTGTACCGCGTCCAGGGCCAGGGCTTGCAGGCCGGGGTCTTCTAGTACTGCTCCCCGAAAGCCTAAAGGCTGTAGACCCATAAGAGCCGCCTCGAGGTTCGCGCCCGGCTGGCTGGGATATACAAACAGGGGCAGCTGATGGTGTAGGGAGGCCGTCAAAAGCGGCTCATACCAGCGGCTCTGGCCCTGGTGAAAGACCACCAGAGGGCGGGTTGCGGCGTAGTCACGGGCGTGCATCGCCCCCTAATCTACAACGGCCAACCGTAGGCCATGTAGCCCCTTTAGTACAGGCGTCAAAAGCCTTCAACAATAAAGCCCACCGTAAAGCGCTGAAAACTCTCGGTGCCTATAATCTGGCTTACCTCGAGGTAAGGACGGTAGCCTCGGTCTGGAAACTGCACACCAGCAGAAAATATGGCGTAAAATCGCTCGCCAAAGCGCAAGCGTAGCTCATTTTGCGCGGTATAACCGGTAATGCCCATCGCCAAGCCGCCTGCCAAGTAGGGGCGAATCAAGAAGAAAGACGGAAACACGTATACCACCTCGCCGCTTAGGTACAGGCCCCCCGGCGCACCCATCACCAGGTGCGAGCGAAAATCAATGGGGTAGCCATCCAGATAAAGCCCTAGGTGTCCCATGAAATTGCCGTTCGGGCCATTGCGTACCGAGAATCCAAGGTCGGCCCCCCCGGCCAGCGCCAACCCCGATACTAAAACGAATACAGCCCCAAGGCGGCCAATAAATCTTTTCATAGGCCTACCCTACTCCGCCGGGTGCGGTCTGGGCAAGGCGAGAGTAAAACCGGCCTTAATCAATCGAGCCGCTCGAGGCCCGCAAACTTGACCGCCAACTTTTTCAGGCCCAGGCCAGGGAACATCACCGTGACTTCTCCCCCCATTGCAGCCACCACCGTCCCGCTGCCAAACTTGGGGTGCCTGACTTTCTCGCCGCCTTTGAACTCAGCAAGCTGGGTTTTGGGCTTGGGCTCCAGGCGGGCATGCGAGAGAACCCGCGCCTCGCTATCACCAAAAGCCCCTACCTCCTTAAGTAGCTCTGGGGGAATGTCTTCCAGAAAGCGGCTAGGACGGGTGTATTCGCGTTTGCCGTAAGTTTCGCGCTCTTCGGCATAGGACAGGTAAAGCCGCTCCTGGGCCCTGGTAATCCCTACATACAACAAGCGCCGCTCCTCTTCCAGGTCTTCCAGCCGGTTCAGGCTGTTGCGGTGGGGCAGCAGGTTTTCTTCCAGACCCACCAGAAATACCGTGGGGAACTCGAGGCCCTTGGCGTTGTGCAGGGTCATGAGGGTTACGGCCTCTGCCGGGGCATCGCCCTGCGGCTCCTCGGCTTTAGCGGTAAGGGCCACCGAGTCGAGGAAGTCGGAGAGGCTACCCCCCTCTTCTGCTTCCCAGTCTCGAGCCGCCCGCAACAGTTCTTCCACGTTCTGCAGACGGTCTTCGCCATCTTGCTCTTGCTTCAGGGCCTCCCGAAAACCCGTGGCATCCAGCACGCGCTCAAAAAAGTCGGTGGGGCCAGATTCAAAAGCAGCCTCCATCAACTCGTCCAGCAGACGTACAAAGGCCTGCACTTGCTGGGGACGACTGATAACCTCCTCGGCAGCACGAAAGGCCTCAAACACCGTGGTTCCGGTCTTCTGAGCGTGCTCAACTAGCTTAGCAACCGTCGTTGCTCCAATCCCTCGAGGGGGCGTATTGACGATACGGCGCAGGTTAATCGAGTCGGCCGGATTGACCGCAACACGCCCATAGGCCAGCAAGTCCTTTACTTCCCGGCGTTCAAAAAACCCCACCGCCCCCACCAAGCGTACCGGCACGTTGGCCCGCCGCAGATGTTCTTCCAGCAAGCGCGACTGGGCGTTGGTTCGGTAAAGCACGGCAATCTGCTGAAAGCTGCCGAGCCGGGTTATCTCGCGGGCTACAAAAGCAGCTTCTTCGCGGGCATTGGGTGCGCGGTACAGGCGCACGGGCTCGCCCCCTGCTTTGGTCGGGCGCAGCACCTTATCAAGACGCAGGGCATTCTTCTCGATAACCGCATTCGCTACCTGAAGGATACTGCTGCTCGAGCGGTAATTTTCCTCCAGGCGAATAACCCTGGCACCGGGGTAGTCTTTGGTGAAGTCGAGGATGTTGTTGATGTCGGCGCTCCGGAAACCGTAGATGCTTTGGTCGGGGTCGCCTACCACCATCAGGTTGGGACGTTCGCCGGCCAAGAGGCGGGTGAGCGCATACTGCACCGGGTTGGTATCCTGGTACTCGTCCACATGAATAAAGCGCGCCCGCTGCCGCACTTTATGCAACACCTCGGGTTGCTGCTCGAATAGCTCGATGGTCAGGAGCAGCAGGTCGTTGAAGTCCACCGCACCCTGCATACGCAGGCTGCTCTGGTATTTGCGGTAGACCTCGGCTGCAACATCTTTTGGTACGCCTCCAATAAAGTCGGGGGCATCGCGCAGGAACTCCGCCAACCCTGCACCCCGGTTTTTGATACGGTCGATCATGGCCCGGAAAGGGCCTGGCTTGGCCTCGAGCGCCAGTTCCTTCAAAATTTCTTTCAAAAGCGAGTTTTGGTCGTCGTCGTCGTAAATGACAAACCCCGGCTTGAGGCCCACATACTCGCCATAAGCGCGCAGTATGCGCACGGCCGCCGCGTGGAAGGTGGAGACCCAGAGATCCCTCGCTGCTCGGCCCACCATTTTTTCCAGGCGCTCCTTCATCTCGCCAGCAGCCTTATTGGTAAAAGTTACCGCCAAAATTTCGGTCGGATAAACGCGGTGCTCGCGGAGCAGGTAGGCAATCCGGTGTACCACCGTGCGGGTTTTACCCGAACCGGCCCCTGCTACCACCAGAGCCGGGCCTTCAAAGTGCAAAACGGCCTCCTGCTGGGAGGGATTAAGGGAGGAAAGGAGGTCGGACATAAAGCTTTAGAAGTCTATCACCCCACCCGCCTCGAGGGTGCACAAGGGAACACCCTCCCAACCTGCAGGAAAGAACATCATTGAAGTGAAGCAACCCGCGCCCCCCGCACTACGGAGCAAGGAGCGCGTCTTGTTTCCCGAGGGGCAGTGGTTCGGTGCGCCCTCGAGGCTGAACCCATCAGGGCCTGTCCATACAGGCCGCGGCCTATATCGCAACAGCCGGCCACCTCAGGAAGCGGGTTGTGCGGAGCCCGGCCATTCCGTGGCCAGGCTCGCAAAATTATTAAGCAGGGTTTGAGGGCGAGCTAGAGGGCGCTACCGGAACCGACGGTTTGGAACCCGGGGCCATCACCATGTTCATGTCACGGCCCAGCATCTCCGGGCGCATCTCCACAAAACCCACACCTTCCAAGTCCTTGGCGATGCGTTCCAGCAGTTTATAACCCAGTTCCTGGTGGGCCATCTCGCGCCCCCGGAACATAATGGTGACCTTAACCTTGTGCCCTTCCTCGAGGAAGCGCCGGATGTGCCCTAGCTTGGTGTTGTAGTCGTGGGCCTCGATTTTGGGGCGGAGTTTCATGCTCTTGAGCTCGGTGCGCTTGGCTTTCTTGCGGGCCTCTTTCTCGGCCTGCTGCTGCTCGTAGCGCCACTTGCCGTAGTCGAGCAGCCGGGCTACCGGCGGGACTGCGTTGGGCGAGACCAGAACCAAGTCGTACTCGCGCTCTTTAGCCATGCGCAGGGCTTCGCGGGTGTCTACCACCCCAACCTGTGTGCCGTTTTCGTCAATCAGGCGTACCTGACGTACCCGAATCCGCTCATTTACTGGAACATCCTTGGTTATAACTTCACCTCCGCAAACAACAAACCCGGCTTCGCTGGGTTGTCTACAGCTCGAGTCTACACAATAAGCAGGTTGCAGGGCAATGCTTGCAAACGTTCTGGCAGTAGTTGTTGGTTGTATGGGTGCCTAGAGATAGCATAAAGAAGCCATGATCCTCTCAACCGACCACCAAAATATCCGGCTCCTAACCCTGGCCGACCCCCAAAGGCGCAACCCGCTCTCCCCCGCCCTGGTGCAAGACCTGCTGGCTGCGCTCGAGGCCGCCGCGCAAGACCCGGCCGTCCGGGCCGTGGTGCTCACCGGCGCGGGCCCGGCCTTTAGCGCCGGGGCCGATCTGGAGTTCCTTAAGAGCGTGACCACCGCAGGGGCCGAGGCCAACTACGCCCACTCCCTCGAGCTGATGCGCCTGTTTCACCGGGTCTACACCTTCCCCAAACCCACCATCGCGGCTATCAACGGCCCGGCAGTGGCCGGCGGGGCCGGGCTGGCCACGGCCTGCGACCTCGCCATCATGAGCGAGCAGGCCCAGTTGGGCTACACCGAGGTGAAGATCGGCTTTGTGGCCGCGCTGGTGGGGGTGATCCTGGTGCGCAACGTGGGGGAGAAGCACGCCAAGGAGCTGCTCCTGAGCGGTAAGCTCATCCCGGCCCAGGAAGCCTACCGGATGGGCCTGGTCAACCGGGTGGTGCCGCCCGAGCAGGTGCTGGACGAAGCCCTGGCCCTGGCGCAGGAAGTGAGCGCCAACGCCCCGACCTCGCTCAAGCTGACCAAAGAGCTGCTCCACGCCCTGCCCGGGATGGGCCTCGAGGACGGCTTCCGGCTGGCCGCCATCGCCAACGCCTGGGTGCGCGAGACCGGCGACCTGGCCGAGGGTATTGCCGCTTTTTTCGAGAAGCGACCGCCCCGTTTCTAGCGCCTTTTTAGAGCCCTTAACTGCTCAGCCGCCTCAGCGGCACTGATCTGGCCTTTTTCCAGAGCATCAAGGATGGCCTCCTTCTCCTGGGGGCTGGGGCCCTCGGGTACTTCCTGGTACTCGTAGCCCAGCACCCTGAGCAGGGCCTCGAAGCGGGCCCGGATGGTGGGGTAGGAAAGCCCCAGAATGCGTTCCACTTCCTTGAGGTTGCCCCGCACCTTGATGTACAGGCGCAAAAACTCGAGGTGCTCGGGCGGCAGCAGGGCAAACTCGTTGGGCTGGAACTCGCCCCGAATCTCGGTGCGACACACCGGGCAGACCAGCCCGGTCACGTGCAGGTGCCCGTGGCAGCCTTCTACCGGGCACTGGGTGGGCATGGGGAAAGGTCTCATGAGGACTCCAGGTTGGATTTACCAAAGGCCGATCTTAACATAGACCTGCTGAGGGGCTCTGGCATCAAAGGCCCTGGGTCGCACCTCCGCCTCCAGCAGAACAAAGGGCGGCATCCTGCGCAGTTCCCAGATCTGGCCGCGCAAGGCCACGATCTGGGGGTCTGGGGCTTTGGCTTTGCGCAGGATACGGGTGCCTAGCATCAGGAAAAACTCGAGCATCACCAGCGGCGCGAACAGGACAATGGGGATGGGAAGCGCCCACAGCCGCACCCATAGATACACAAACCGCGGGCGGATGAGGTGCAACCTCGAGCGCCAATCGGATGAAATGGTTACCTTAGACACTGCGGTCATTGTATGCCTCTTGGTGCTTCAGACCACCTCAATCAAGACCCGCATGGGGCCGGTCATCCTGACTTCTCCGTCGCCCACCTTGCCCACATCGCTGATTTCCACATCCAGCAAGCGCCCTTCGGGCAGCTCACCTTTGAGCATGTCCAGGATGCCGGCAATATCAATGCCCTGGGCGCTTAACTGCTGCTTGGCCTCGGGGGGGATGAAGTTGGCGGCAAACTTGGCAAGGGCCGCCGGAATGTTGACCTTAACCTTGACGTCTTCGCCGTCCACCACGATACGGATCATCTTGGCGAGGCCTTTGGGGGGTGGGGGGGCCACCACCGCAGCGTAGCCCGAGGACGCGGTTTTGGACGCGCTCGAGTCCATCGCTTCCAGCAGGCGAATGGCCTCCTCGGCGGTAATTCTGCCCTCCTTGACCATGTCCATTATGCGTTTCTTGTCTTGCATATGCGGCTCCTCTCCAGGGGCTTACCTTGCCTTTATCTCCAGATTGCCCATACGCACCGAGACCTCGAGGCGGGCCCGGCCCTCGCCGATCTGCCGATCACCCCCATTGGGGTTGCGCTCGAGACCCCTGATCTCCTGGTTCCCCAGGCTCACGCTGGCCGAAAGCCGCACGCTGCTGCCGGGTAGCAGGTTTAGCTCGGCGTTGCCCATCGAGACCCGCAGCTGGTGTGTACCTTCCTGCAGCAGCAAGGAACCCTCGATGTTGCCGGCGGTGACCTCGAGGTCGAGGCCCTTTACCGCCTCCAGTTCGACGTTGCCCACAGCCACCCGGCCCTTTAGAAAATCGATCCCCCGGGCCTCCACCTGGGCCGCCTTACCTTCCACCTCCAGGCCCCAGCCCGGCGGAAGGCGCAGCTCGAGCCTGCCCATGCGGCCCAGCAGGCCGCTCAGAAAACCGGTGTTCGTCTCTGGCACGATTTCCAGGTCGGGCCCCACCCTTCGCACCTCGGCGGGGCCCTCCAGCACCGGCATCTCTATGGCCGGGTCGAGCCGGGCCTCGAGCTGGCCGGCGGTGAGCTTGAGCCGCACCCAGCGCAGGCCCTCGGGCTGCCAGCCTGCGGCCCCTGAGGAGGCATACTGCTCGCCTATCACCGCCTGGGCTTGCTGGGCCGCCGCCTCGCCCTCCTCGAGGGCCGAAAGCAGCAGATCGGCTTCTTGTTGGGTAATTTTGCCTGCTTCTAGCAGGGCCTGGATGCGGGCTTGCTCGGTCATGGGAACCTCCACGGGAAAGTTTTGCGGCTTGATTCAGGCTTCACGCAGGCGGCCTTTTGAACCCTGGGCAGGCTCGAGGGCCTCGGCCCAGGCCCGCAGCAGCCGGGCCATGCGGCGGCGAAGGGCGTGTTTGGGCAACTGTCCCTCCAGTTCGGCCTCCCGGTGATAGCCCTTGATTTTGTCGGCGATGACCACTGCGAGTTCATCTGGATTGAAGCTTCCAAACATAACCGCCCTCCTTGGTTCTAAATATAAACCAAGGTTTTATATTTTGTCAATATAAGTTTTACATTTTGCTATATTTTGTTTTCCATTATTGGTTTAGCAACGCCTCGAAGCGCTCGATGCGGGCCAGCAGCACGGCCATCCCCTCCCGCCAAAAGGCCACCGACTCCAGATCGAAGCCAAAGCGGGCCGCCAGTTGCTCGGCAGGGTACCTGCCCACCGAGGCCAGCAGTTCCTCGTAGCGGGCCACAAACCCCGGGCCTTCCTGCCGGTAGCGCTGGTAGAGGGCCAGCCCAAACAAAAGCCCAAAGGCATAGGGGAAGTTATAGAAGTTGGAGCCGTAGTAGTGGCCCTTTACCGCCCACATGTAGGGATGGTAGGTAGCCAGGGCCTCGCCATAGGTGGCCTGCTGGGCCTCGAGCATCAAGCCACAAAACTCCTCGGCCGATAGCTCCCGCGCCCGCCGCCGGGCAAACACCGCCTGTTCGAACAGGAAGCGCGAGTGAATGTCCACGATCACCTGGGCCGCACTTTGCAAACCGCCCTCGAGCACCCCTAGTTGGTCGGCGGGCGGCAGCACCCTAAGCGCGGCCTCCCCGATTACGGTCTCGTTCATGATGGAGGCCGTCTCGGCCAGGGTCATGGGCTCCTGGCGCAACAGATAGGGCACCTCGCGCAAGCAGTAGTTGTGGTAGGCGTGGCCCAGCTCGTGGGCCAGGGTGGAAATAGACTCGAAGCTATCCTCGTGGTTGAGCAGGATGCGTGAGGCCCCCTGCCCCACCGGGGTGCAGTAGGCCCCGCCCACCTTGCCCTTGCGGGGCGGAGCGTCCATCCAGCCTTCGGCATAGGCCCGCTCGGCCAGATCGGCAGCGGCCTGCGAGAAGCCCGACAGGTGCTCCACAATAAAGCGCCGGCCCTCTTCCCAGCTCCACTTTTTGGGGGTCTGGCCGGGCCGCACGATGGGGGCGAACAGATCCCACCAGTCCAGCCGCTCCTTGCCCAGGGCCCGGGCTTTGGCCGCAAAGTAGCGCCGCCAGTGGGGCAGGCTCTCCACCATGGCCTGTTGCAGGGCCTCGAGGGTCTTGCGGCCAATGCGGTTTTCAAACAGGGCCGGGGCCAGGTCGTCTTCCCAGCCGCGCTTGCGGTTGAGGGTCGAGACCTCGCCCTTGTAGCCGTTCAGGGCTGCTGCAAGGGCCACTTCGTTGGCTTTCCAGGCCTTTAGCTCGGCTTCGTAGGCGGCTTTGCGCACCGCCTCGTCGGGGTGCATGGCCAGGTTGCGCACCGCCGTGATGGGCTGCTCCTCGCCATTCAACACCGCCGTAATCTGGCTGGTCAGGTTGCCATGCAGCTTGACCCAGGCCCGCCCCCCCGAGAGCGAAAGCTCGGCGGCCAGCACCTCTTCTGCTTCCGACATCAGGTGCTGGGCCAGCACTTTGGCTTCCTCGATGAGAATCCGGTAATCGCCGGCGCCCACCGCTTCGGCCTCGAGGCCAGCCAGCCAGCGTTGCAGGCGGGGGCGCAGTTTCTGGAACTCTAGATGGAGAAGCTCGAGCTCGGAAAGCTTGGCCTGGGCCTCCGCGTCGGCGCTATCGGTATCCACCCGCATCAGCACATAGGCAAAGAGAGGCCCCAGGGTATCGCCGAAGGTGTTCAGCTTGTCCAGCAGGGCCTCGAAGGTGGCGCGGTCGGTGGCGGCATCGTCCCGGCCTATGCGGTGCCTTTCGATGAACTCCTGTAAATCCTGCAACTGGCCGGCCACCTGGTTCCAGGTAGACCTGAACTTTTCAGATTCGAAGCCCGGAAACAAGGTGTCCAGATCCCAGGTTGGAAGTTCGGTGATGGCTTGGCTCATAGGCTCAAGTATAGGCGCTCGGGATAGAATCCAGGGGTATGCGGTTTCCGGTGCGCGTTCCCATCGAAGTACGCTTTAGCGACCTAGACACCCTCAAACACGTCAACAACGCGGTGTATCTGACCTACGACGAGGTGGCCCGGGGCCACTACCTGCGCCGGGCTGGGGCGGCCATAGACAGCGGCAACTTTGTGATGGCCCGGGCCGAGGTGGATTACATCCGCCCCATCCTGTTTGCCGAGCCGGTGGAAATTGCCATCCGGGTGGAGAAGGTGGGCAACTCGAGCTTCCGCACCCTGAGCGAGACCTGGGCCAGCGGGGAGCTGGCCGCCCGCATCAAGGTGGTGGTGGTCTGGCTGGAGAACGGCAAGCCCGCCCGCATTCCCGACTGGCTGCGCGAGGCCATCCGGGCTATGGAGAGCGAGCCGGTAGAGGGTTTGTAAAGGCCGGGCCTGGGCTCTTCAAACCTGGCCGTCCCTACTCCCGCTCCAAGCCAATATCCGCACTCATCAAGAGTTCGACGGCTTTCTCCAGCAGCAGATCGCGCCCTTCGGCCAGGGCGTACCAGTCGTCGGAAAGGTTTAGGGTGGGGGTTACCCGCTCGGGGTAGAAGCTGCCGTCTTTGCGCTGGGCCCTCGAGGTGGTGATCTGCAGACCCGAGCCATCGCTCAGGCGCAGGAAGACCGTGGCGGTGTTGCCCACACCAGCGGTCGGCTGGCCGATGACCGGGGCCTGACGGCCCTCTTGCAGGTCGAAGGTGAAGTACTCGGCGCACGAGGCGGTGCGCTCGTTCACCAGCACCACCACCGGGCCCGTCCAGTAGGCGGCCTGCACCTCGTACTGCGGGCGTTCCCGCCCCCCCGAGCGAAAGTAGTAGTAGCCATCTTTATAACCCTGTTCGCTGGCCCGTAGGTTGTCCTGCAAACGGCGGTAGGTCTCCTTCACAAAGGCCCCGGCCCCTACCAGACACTCGCTCAGCACCCCGCCGCCGTTGTTGCGCAGGTCTATGACCATGGCCTGGGCCCCCGCGGCCTGGGCCTGCCGCACCAGCTCGTGGATTCGCGGCCCTACCTGCTGGTAGCCGCTAAAGGAAGGTATGCGCAAGACCGCCACCCCATCGGGCCGGAGGCTGAGGGTGGGCAACTGCTGCAGGGAGATAATGCGGGGGAGTACCTCGAGCTCCAGGCGCTGCTGGGCCCGCTGGACGGTCAGTTTGAGGGGGGCTCCCGAGGCCACCCGCTCGCGCAAAAATTCCATACGCTCGCCTTCGGCCTGGGGCAGCGCCTCGCCGTTGATGGCCAGAATGCGGTCACCCCGGCGCAACCCGGCCTCCTCGGCGGGAGTGTGGGCGCTTACTTCCACCACCAGGAGACCTTCCAGCCCCGACACCACCTGGAGCTGCACCCCCAGTTGGGGGCGGCGGCTGCTGCTTCCGGCCAGCCGCCTTTGAATCTCGGCGTAGTCTTCGGGGGTGAAGTAGCGGGTGTGCCGGTCGCCGTACTCGGCCACCAGGGCCTGAAGGATTGGATAGGCTTTGTTGCTGGGGCAGCTTACCTCCTGGGCACAGACCTTCTCGAGCTCCCCCTGGTACTTCTGTTTGAGTTCCTGCAGCCTGACCTGGGAAAACCCACCGTAGTAATCGCCCAGCAAACGGCTTACCTCGTCGAGCAGATCCTGCGCCGGGCTGGCCAGCGCAAGCCCCGCCCACAACACCCATACAACCCCCCAAAGCCGCCGGCTGTCCATGATTTATTTTTGCGCCAAATTCTCAGGAATGGGTTGCTTGGGTTACATCTTGACCCATCAAGGTAGCTTGAAGGTCTCAGGCCCCAGTGTTGGGTTGACCCGGGCCTCTTGCACCGTGACCTCAGCGAACAGATCGCCGTCGGCATACAAGCGGGCCCGGAAAGGAATGCGTATGCCTGAAACCAGGCGCAGGTCGGAGTAGAGCACCGTTAGCTGACCCTGGCTGTTCTGGTAGCGCTCGGCAACAAGCTGATGTTGGGCATTGAAAAGGTAGGTGGTTTGGCTGCCCTGGGTACGCACCACCACCGCTTGCCCGGTCACGTCGCCAAACGTGCGCCTGCCTTCAAGCCGTGCCATCTCACGCCCGTTTCCGCCTAAGCGCAGGCCGTACCAGGTCTGGTAAAGCCCATTACGCAGTTCTTTGGTGAGGGTGGGCTCGAGGGCCTTGCGGCCCGATATAGCACTCCAGCTCTGGCCCCCTGCGGGCGATACCTGTAGCACCTGAATCAGGTTAGCGCCATCCCGGTACTCCACCCGTAACCTTTGGGACAAAAAATCCACAAAGGAAACCACCGTCAACCGATGCTCGGCTTGCGGCCCGGAAAAGGTGGTGAGGGTCGCAACCTCTCGGTAGGTACGCAAGCTTGCCAGGGCCTGTCCCCCGTGAGCCTGGCGCATCTTTTCCAGCACCTGCGCTGCATCGGGGGCTACCTGGGCCAGGGCCAGCGTGCTCATCAACACAAAACCTGCAAGGTACTTCCAGCTCGAGGTCATCTGGCATAGGGTAGCGCAGGATTCTTTGTAGCGGATAAGCCCCGAATAGGACAGGATATAGTATCTCCATGCCAGAAGAAACCAAAACCCCCGCGCCGCAAGACCAGCTCTCCATCACCCAACACAGCATCCGAATCGCCGGCAAGGAACTGCGCTACCGCGTGACCTGTGGAACCATGGTGCTGCGCGAGGAGTCGGAAAAAGAGGGCACCGCCGAAGGCCACAAACCCAAGGCCACGGTTTTTTTTGTGGCCTACACCAAGGACGGCACAACTGACCCAGGCCAGCGCCCCATCACCTTCTCGTTCAACGGGGGGCCGGGCTCGTCCTCGGTCTGGCTGCACCTGGGGCTCCTGGGCCCCAAGCGAGTGGAGATGGGCGACGCCGGGGCGCTCACACCACCCCCGTACCGGCTGGTGGACAACGAACACACCCTGCTCGAGGTGAGCGACCTGGTGTTTATTGACCCGGTGGGCACCGGCTACAGCCGCATGCTCGAGGGCGAGAAAACCAGGGAGTACCACGGCTTCAAGCGCGACCTCGAGAGCGTCGGGGAGTTCATCCGCCTCTACACCCACCGCTACGGGCGCTGGGTTAGCCCCAAGTACCTGATTGGTGAGAGCTACGGCACCACCCGGGCGGCGGGCCTGTCGGGGTACCTGCAAGAGCGGCACGGGATGTACCTGAACGGTATCATGCTGGTGAGCAGCATTCTGGATTTCAGCACCGCCCGCTTCAACCCCGGCAACGACCTGCCGCACATCCTGTTCCTGCCCACCTTTAGCGCCACCGCCAGGTATCACCGCAAACTGCCCAAAGACCTGCAGCAAAAGCCGCTCGAGGCCCTTCTTAAGGAAGTGGAGGCTTTCGCCCTGGGCGAATACACCCTAGCCCTGATGCAGGGCAGCAAGCTACCGGCTACCGAGCAGAAGCGCATTGCCCAGAAACTCGCGCGCTACACCGGCCTCTCGGAAGCGTATGTGCAGGCCTGTAACCTGCGCCTCGAGATCATGCGCTTTACCAAAGAACTCCTGCGCGCCGAGCGCAAAACCGTGGGGCGGCTGGACAGCCGCTTCACCGGCACCGACCGCGACGCCGCCGGGGCCACCTTCGAGTACGACCCCAGCTACGCCGCCATCCAGGGGCCTTACACCGCCACCTTCAACCAGTACGTGCGGCAGGAGTTGGGCTTCCAGAGCGACCTGCCCTACGAGATTCTGTCCAACCTGTACACCAACTGGAGCTACCAGGAGTTCGAAAATCAGTACCTGAACGTGGGTGAAACCCTGCGCAAGGCCATCTCCATGAACCCTTTTTTACAGGTGTACGTGGGCAGCGGCTACTACGATTTGGCTACGCCTTATTTCGCCACCGACTACACCCTCAACCACCTGAGCCTCGAGCCCCACCTGCAAAAAAACATCCGGGTGCACTACTACCCCGCCGGCCACATGATGTACGTGCACCTGCCCTCGCTGGCCCAGCAGGCCACCGACCTGAAGAAGTTCATCCAAAGTACGATCCCAGGCCAGCCCAAGCGCAAAGCGTCTCGCTCAAAAACTTGACCCCTCAACAGGCACTCCCTAGCATGGGCCCATGCGTTTAGGCGTTTTACTCACACCGGGGTTCCTGGAAGCCGAGGCGGCGCTGGTGATGGAGGCGGCCCGGCTTCTGGGCTGGGAGCGGTTTACCGTGGCGCGGGGCCGTACCGCGCTCGAGGGCAGCGCCGGTGCGGTCTGGACACCCAAGTACACCTTTGTGGCACGGCCCGAGCTGGACGTACTGGTGATACCCGGCGGCCCCAACATGCGCAAGCTGGGGCGCGACCTCGAGCACCAGGACTGGCTCAAGGAAGTGTGGAGCAGCCTGCGGGCAGTGTTCGCCGGGGCCAACGGCGCTTTGCTGCTGTGGGAGGCCGGCCATGTTTCGGGCCAGGTGGCCGCCCACCCCATCACCGCAGAGGCGCTGGCGGGAACTGCTCTAGAACGCAGCAAAGCACCCCATCACTGGCAGGGCAAGGTCTGCACCACCCAGGGCTACCTGGCCCTGGCTAGGGCCATGCTGGACTGGGCCGGTTTTGCCGAGGAGGCCAGGGCCCACCTTGGCCTCTGATACGCACCCCACCAGGGCTTTTGCGGCAAGTTCTGGAGAATCGTTGGCGAGGTGGCGCAGGATAAAGCGCTCTACGCGTCCTGGGCCCACACCCGCTCCCTAGCCTGCTGTTCTTTCTCCATTGCCTGGAAAAGGCGACCCCGGAGGACCTCGAGGGGCACGCTCTGCCACCGCCCCGGCACCTCTCCCCCAGGTTCAGGGCCTAGAAGCTTGCGAATCTGTTTGGGTAGGGTTATCTGTCCTTTGCTACTAACCCGACGCTTGACCATTTCAAACCTTACACCACCCTAAGCCGACCATTCCTGGCGCAGGTGCGGGGACAAAACGCAAAACCGCTGTCCTGGCCTCGAGGGCTTGGGGCTTTGGCCTCCCCTGGGGTAGAATATTCGCTTGTGTGCAGGCCGGAGGGCCTGACGACCAGAGGAACCCCATGGCATCGCTCGGAGTCGGAATCGTCGGTCTTCCCAATGTGGGCAAATCCACGCTGTTTAACGCCATTACCAAAGCGGGCGCTCTTGCGGCCAACTACCCCTTTGCCACCATTGACAAGAACGTGGGGGTGGTCACCCTGCCCGACCCCCGCCTGAACGCCTTGCAAAAGCTCTTTATCAAGGGCGAGCGGGTGCCGCCCATCGTGCCTACCCACGTGGAGTTTGTGGACATCGCCGGGCTGGTCAAGGGCGCGCACAAAGGCGAGGGGCTGGGCAACCAGTTCCTGGCCAACATCCGTGAGGTGGCGGCCATCGCCCACGTGGTGCGCTGCTTCGAAGACCCCAACGTGGTGCACGTGGCGGGTAAGGTTGACCCCCTGGACGACCTCGAGACCATCAACACCGAGCTGGCCCTGGCCGACCTCCAGACCATCGAGAAACGCCTGGACAAACTGCGCAAAAGCGCCAAAAGCGATAAGGACGACAAAGCCCTCCTGGAGACGCTCGAGCCCCTTATGGCGCACCTCTCCCAGGGCCAGCCCATCCGCACCTATACCGGGGCCGACCCCGAGCTGCTGGCCCGGGCGGCCCGCGAACTGGGCCTGCTCACCTATAAGCCGGTAATTTACGTGTGCAACGTGGCCGAGGAAGACCTGCCGGAGGGCGCTCAGAACCCCCACGTGCAAAGCGTGCGCGAGGTGGCCGCGCGGGAGGGGGCCGAGGTGGTGGTGGTCTCGGCCAAGATCGAGGCCGAGCTGGCCGAACTCTCCGAGGAGGAGGCCCAGGAGTACCTGCGCGCCCTGGGCCTGGAGGAGTCGGGGCTCAACCGGCTGGTGCGCACCGCCTACCACACCCTGGGCCTGCAAACCTTCTTCACCGCCGGCGAAAAGGAGGTGCGGGCCTGGACCATCCGCAAAGGCACCAAGGCCCCCCAGGCCGCCGGCGAGATTCACTCCGACCTCGAGCGCGGCTTCATCCGGGCCGAGGTCATCGAGTGGCACAGGCTGGTGGAGGCCGGCGGCTGGGCCAGCGCCAAGGAAAAAGGCTGGGTGCGCACCGAAGGCAAGGATTACGTGGTGCAGGACGGCGACGTGGTGCTGATCCTGTTTAACGTTTAGCCTCAGTCGGCTAGGGCTGCCAGCTGAAAAGCCTGGCTCAGGCGGGCCTCGTCGGTCAGGTCGAGGCGCAGGGGGGTTAGGGCAATAAAGTTGTGGCCCACCGCCCAGCGGTCGGTGCCCTCCTCGGGCTCGTGGTCGGGGTGGGCCACAAACCAGAAGTGTGCCCGGCCCATGGGGTCGGTGCCGGGCACAATCCGGCCCTCGTACCGCCGCACCGACTGCCGGGCCCACAGGATGCCTTTGGGTTTAGGCGGCAGGTTGACGTTGATCAGGAAGGGCCTGGGCTCGCGTAAGAGGGCCTCGAGCACCCTACCCACCCACGGCTTCAGCAGATCAAACTCGGGCTCCCGGCCATTCATAAGGGCGCTGAAGGCAATGGCCGGAATCCCCAGCAAAGCCGCCTGCTTGGCCGCCGCCACCGTGCCGGAGTGCCAGATCTCGTGGCCCAGGTTGGAGCCCAGGTTGATGCCGGAGAGCACCAGATCCACCTTGTCCCAGTGGTGCGTGCCCAGCACCACGCAGTCGGCGGGCGTACCGTTGACCCGGTAGGCCTCGAGGCCCCCCATGGGCGTGGCGCGGTAGTGCAGGGGTCGGGTTATGGTAATGGCCTGGCCCATGGCCGACTGCTCCACATCGGGCGCCACCACCCGCACCTCCCCAAAGGCCGCAGCCACCTCGGCCAGCGCCAGCAGGCCGGGGCTGTAGATACCGTCGTCGTTGGTAACCAGGATTCGCATCATCTACCTCACCAATCTGAGCTTGGTTTGCGTCGGTCAAGCAAATGTCAGGGGGCGTACCAACACCACCTGACAAAGCCGGTTTAATGTCAATACAAAGCATGGTTAGCGTGCTCATTCCCACCTACAACCGCCCCCAACTGCTACTGCGGGCGCTGCGCTCACTCCAGCTCCAGCTCTACCCCGACTGGGAGGCCGTGGTGGTGGACGACGGCGACGGGGCAGGCCTCCTGGCCGCCCACAGCCTGCGCGACCCCCGGATCGTCGGGGTGCGCAACCAGGGCCAGGGCCAGGTCGAGGCCCGCAACACCGGGCTGGCCCACGCCTCCGGCGAGGTTATCGCCCTGCTGGACGACGACGACTGGTGGCTCGACCCCACCCACCTGCACCGGGTGGTGCGCGCCCTGCGGACGCAGGCCGGCCTGGTCTACCGGGGCGGCTATTTAGTGCAGGAGCGCGATGGCCTGGAACTGGAGCGCATCCCCTTCGACTTCAAGGCCAGCCCCCAGTCGCTCCGAAGCGACAACCTTCTGCTGGCTACCGGCGTGGCCTATCCCCGCTTCTTTCACGACCAACTGGGGCTGTTCGACCCGGAGATGTCGGACTACTGGGACTGGGACTGGTATCTGCGGGTGGTCTCGGCGGGCTACCCCCTCGTTCAGTTGCCGGGTCGGGGCGTGGCAGTCGCCATGCACGGGGCCAATATGTCGTACGCGGCTCGAGTCCAGGAGCGCCAGAAAAACCTCGATAAACTCTGTGCTAAACACGGCTTAGCTGGAATAACCCTCAAAGACCATCGAGTAATCGCGGGCACAGCCCAAGCTGCCCTCACCTGACGGCTCTGCAAGCAGGTGGCGCTTTATCCATCACCCACTTGCAGACTCGGTATCAGCCCAGCCGCTGCCCATCCCGCTTTCCGCCCCAGCACCGCTCCTGCCCGCTAGGGGTCAGGATAAAGCTGTTGCGGTCGTCCAAAACCTGGGCCTGCAAAATCTCCAGCACCTTGCGCTTGGCACGAGCGTCCAGGATGGGGAAAAACAGCTCATAGCGGCGGTCGAGATTGCGCGGCATGGCGTCGGCGCTACCGGCCCAGACCCGCCACTTACCCTTGTTTTTGAAAGCGGCCACGCGGGCATGTTCCAAAAAGCGCCCTATCAGGCTCCTGACCTCCAGCCCTTCCCAGAGGGTGGTAATGGTGCTGCGAATAATCAGATGCACCTTGGCTCCACGGTTAAGCGCCTCCTCCAGAGCCTGGAGAACGGCCGGGTCGGTGAGGTGGTTGAACTTCAGGATGATCTCGCCCTTCTTGTGGGCCTCGGCCTGGATGCCCTCCAGGAGCAGGTCGCGAATACTGGGGCCGGTGCGTAGGGTAGACAGCACCGGGGCTTGCTGCTGCTCCAAAGCCGTAAAAAAGGCCCACACATCGGAGGTAAGCACAGGGTGGGCAGTGAACAGCGAGAAATCGGTATAGAGCCGCCCGTTGATGGGGTTGTAGTTGCCAGTGCCCAGGTGCACGTAGGCCTGCCCGGCCCGGCGCACATAGAGGGCTTTGGCATGCACCTTTTTGCTGGGCAGGGGCAGCACCCGCACCCCCGCCCCGGCGAAGCGCAGGCTCCACTCGAGGTTGGCCAGCTCGTCGAAGCGGGCCCGGCCCTCCAGGAGCACCGCCACATCCTTCCCGGCCCGGGCCGCCTGAATGAGCGACTGAGCGATGCCGTTCTCCTCGCCAATGCGGTACAGGGTGGCCCGCACGGCCTCCACCTTGGGATCCTGCGCGGCCATCTGTGCGAAGGCCTCTACCGCGCCGTAGTCCTCGAAGGGGTGATACAGCAGCAGGTCGCGGCGGTTCAGGTAGGTAAAGGGATCTTTGGCAAAGCCTTTGGGTTTTTCAATGGTAATGGGTTTGAACTTCTCGCTAGCCGGGCCTCGCGCAACGATGGTGCTCACAAAGCTCAGGTCGAGGGGCGGGGCGATGCGGAAGACCTCCCAGGGCTCGAGTCCCAGGGCCACCCGGAGGGTCTCGGCCCATAAGGGGGGGAAGTCCTCCTCGAGCTCGAGGTGGCTCACCTGCCCGTCCAGGCGGGCCTCGAGGGCCTCGGGTAGTTCGTCCCAGTCGGCGCGGGAGCGGGCCAGCTGGGCCAAGCGGATCAGGCGAAACTCATAGAGCGGCAGCTTCTGGTTGACGGGCAGAAACAGGTCGCTGCGCATACGCACCAGCGCACCCAGGCGCACGAAGCCCCCCTCGCGTCCGGGTACTTCCAGCAGCCGGGGCACGCTCTCCGGCAGCCGGATCAGGTGCTGGAGCAACCCTTCACCCGACGCAAAGTACAGGGCCTGGCTGGCCAGCTCAGGGATGGCCTCGGGCCGGATCACATCGGTGAGCGGGGCCACTTCCTCGGCCAGGTAGGCCCCGAAATACTGCTTTTCGGCCTTGGTGAGCTGAGAGGGCTCGAGGATGTGGATACCCAGTCCGGCCAGATCCTTGAGGAACTCGAGGTACAGCCGACCGGCCTCTTCAGCCTGATCCAGGGCCTCTTTCATCAATTCCCGATAGCCCGAAGTTCCCCGCTCCTCAGCAAAAGCCCGTGAAATCCGGGCGGAGAAAAACTCGTCGAGGTTCGAGGCCCATATGCCCAGGAAACGCAGCCGCTCCAGCAGCGGAAAATCGGGCCGCCGGGTCTGCTCCAAAACCCGCCGGTTGAAGGAAAGCCAGCTCGCTTCCTGGCTTATCTGGGTTGCCACATAGCGAGGGGCTTTAGGCTTTTGGGGCATCGCCTCCAAGTCTGGGCGGGCCGTGTCAGGAAATTGCAATGCTTGCTTTTTGACCTTAGATTTCTTCACCCTGGCCTGAGTTTATCGTTCGATGGGAGAGAAGAGAAGCGCGGAGTCAGACAGCCCAAACTCGGTTGTCATCCAATTCATCAGCGCGGGATGATGCCCTCTTGACATGGCTGCATTACACCGCATACATGGCCCTGCCCTTGACAGAACTTGAGCCGATAACGCCAAGCCTCTACGATGGGGCGGTGCAGCGTTTGGGTATTGTGGATCTGGGATCGGGAACCGCGCGGCTGGTGGTATATGCCTACGAGCCGGGTAGGCATTTTCGGCTGATAGACGAGATACGGGAGACTGTGCGGCTGGGCGAGGGGCTGGCCACCCAGGGCCGCCTGAGCGAGAGCGGGATTCAGCGGGCTTTGTCGGCCCTCAAGCTCTACGCCGACTTTGCCCAGGCCACCGACCTCGACGAGCTGAGGGTGGTTGCCACCAGCGCCAGCCGCGACGCGGAGAACGGCCCCGAGTTCCTGCGCGAGGTGCGCAGGCTGGGGCTCCAGGTGCAGGTGCTTTCCGGCGAGGAGGAGGCCCGCTATGGGGTGCTGGCGGTGGCCAACTCCTTCAACTTTCAGGACGCCTGGGTGATGGATCTGGGCGGGGGCAGCGCCCAGCTCTCGCTGATGGAGGGGCGGGCTTACCGCGAAGGACGGGCTTATCCCCTGGGTGCGGTGCGCCTGACCGAGATGTTTCTGGGATCGAACCCCCCTAAGAAGGGGGAGATCGAAGACCTCGAGCGTTTTGTTCGCAAAGAGATGAAGGAGGTGCTGGCCCAGGTGCGCCAGAACCCCCTGCCGCTGGTGGCCATGGGCGGCACGGTGCGCAACCTGGCCAAGCTGGCCCAGCGGCGCATAGACTACCCCCTCGACCTGGTGCACGGCTACTTTCTGACCCGCGAGGCGCTCGAGGAGGTGGTGGCCCTGCTGGCCCAGCGCACCCTCGAGCAGCGGCGGCAGCTCGAGGGCCTCCAGTCCGACCGCGCCGACGTGATTGTGGCCGGTGGGCTGGTCTACCGCACGGTGCTGCGGGAAGCCGGTCTGGACGGCCTGTGGATATCGGGGCAGGGGGTACGGGAGGGCGCTTTCTACCGCGAATTTCTACCCACCCCCCATCTGCTGGGCGACGTGCGGGGGTTTTACATACGCAACCTGTTTGCCCACTACCCCCAAGAATACGGTCATACCGCCAGGGTTCGCCATTTTTGTCGCTTGCTGTTCCGCCTTTTGGAGCCGCTACACGGCTATGGTAAGGCCGAGGAGCAGCTCCTGGACGAGGCTGCCCTGCTGCACGATATTGGCATGAGCGTGGGCTACTACGACCACCACAAGCACGGCGAGTACCTGGTGATGAGCGCGGCCATTCCCGGCCTCACCCATCGCGAGCAGGTTTTGCTGGGCCTGCTGGTACGCTACCACCGCAAGGGCGAACCCCGGCCTGGGGCCTACAAATCGGTGTTGCAGGATGGCGACCACAAGCGCCTGTTGCGGCTGGCCACCCTCCTGCGCATTAGCGAATACCTCGAGCGCAGCCGGGTGGGCCGGGTGGAGGGCCTGGAGGTGGAAATCGGTAGCAAGCAGGTGCGCCTAACCCTTCTGGCCCAGGAAGAACCCTGGGTAGAACTGACCGAGACCCGCAAGCAAGCCAGGCTATTCCAGCAGGCCTTTGGACGCGAGATGCTGGTAGAATGGGGGCCTCGAGGTTAGCCGTGGAGCTTTACCTGATACGCCATGCCGTTGCGCTCGAGGCTGCGCCCGGCCAGTCCGACAACGCCCGCCCACTCTCGGAGAAAGGCATCCAGAAGTTTAGCGAGGCGGTTCAGGGCCTGAAGCGCCTGGGGGTTCGGCTCGACCGGCTCTACCACAGCCCCAAGCTACGGGCCGTGCAAACCGCCGAACTGCTGGTGCCGCTGCTGGAAGGTGAGACCGAGGTCACCCCCTACCTGGCCGCCGAGCCTAGCATGGAACTACTCCAGACCCTTCAGGGGTCGTCGGTGGCCCTGGTAGGGCACGAGCCCTGGATTAGCGAGCTGTGCGCCTGGCTTCTCACCGCCCGCCGGGAAGGCCAGGCTTTCCCCTTCAAAAAAGGAGGGGTGGCCCTGCTGGAAGGCCCGCCCAAACCCGGCCAGATGAAGCTGCTGGGGTTCTGGGCTCCCCGGCTATTGCGCCGGCTGGGGGAGTGAGTGATACCGTTTTCGCTTTAATCACCGTAGGACGTAGTCAGAGGTGAAGGATTAAAGCCGACCGAAGGGAGTAGAAAAGCATTTCGGTAGTATCGTTTAGGCCTGTCTAAGTGAACGATTCTACCGAAATGCGTATGACATTGAGTGCACACAGAAACAGAACTTCATCCAGTGCACGAAGGCTCAAGACCCTGCCGTAAACACGCCTCAGAAGCTCCTTGGGTCGGCCCCCGGCAATTCAATCTGAGCCCTACCGATATCTTTACCCTCATCCCAGGGCTTTTGCGGGAAGCACAGGTACGCTGTGGTTGTGATGAGCCGGGGAGCCAAGCTTCTATCGCTCGAGCCTAAAGGGGGTCTTCTGGCCGGCCAGGGCAATTTCGCGGGCCTCCTGGGGAACCCAGGAAAGCCCCAGAACCGCCTTGTAGGCCCGAAGGGCCTTATCGCGCTGGCCCACCCAGTCGGCGAGCTGCCCATACCGGGCCAGGGCGTAACCCGGCAGGTAGGCTGGGTGCTGAAAATTGGTGTGGACAAGCTCTTCCAGCAGTTGATAGGCATCCTGCGGCTGGCCCGCCGCCAGGTAGATCTGGGCCGCGCAGTACAGGGCCTCGGGGCCCTCCACCTCCTGCAGTTGCTGCAACAAAACCCCCCAGTCGTCGGCCTCGTTCAGTTGCCAGGCCCGATCCAGCACGCTGCGCTGGCGTTCTAGCTCGGTAGGGGTGTGGGTGCTCGGCAGCACAACCCGCTCTGCTGGAAGAGCCAGGAGCAGCCAGGGATACTCGAGCACGTCCACCAGCACAGCCAAGGAACCCTCTTGCGAAGCCAGGCGCAGGGCTACCTGGGCCATGCGCTCCCGCCGAAAGCCGGTGGCCGGCCCTTCACCAAATACCTGCACATAGCCCTGGTGGTAGGCCCGCAACGCCTCTAACACCGATTCCTGGGCAAAATCCTCCGGGGTGCGGGGGCTCGTCACCACCCATTTGAGGCTGTCCTCGAGGGGCTGTACCTGGCTCAAAATCTGCTGCCCTTTGGGATACTGGCCCAGGGCTTCCTTGAACCGCTCGGCCTCGAGCTTGAGGTGGGCCTGGTAGTCCAGCGCCTCCACGGGTATGCCTGCACTTTCGGCCCAGGGCAAAACGTGGAACAATGGAAGCTCGTTCTGGTCGCGCCAGCTCTGCGCCGCCAGTTCTTCAGGGCCGTACGAGGCCAGGAAAATCTTCTCGGGCTGGTATGCCCGAATCAGTTCAAGCACCGTCACCCCGTTGTAGCGCGGGTGCAGCATGTGAAAGGGGCCCAGCGTAGGAATGACCAAGACCGACACGCCCGATATTCTAGACCTCAAGGACCGCAATTACCGTTTGGCAATGCTCAATGGTTGGTTTGTGCTCTTGGGCGACGCTTTCTTCAACGGCTCCATCGTACTGGCCTCCTTTGCCGCCAAGCTGGGCGCAGCCAACTGGGTCATTGGCCTGATGCCAGCCCTACTCAACGCCGGCTCCATGGTGCCGCAGGTCTTCATCGCCCCTTATGTGGCCCGGCTGCCGGTCAAGGTGGTGCTCTACCGCCAGATGGCCCTGCTGCGGGTAGCCAGCCTGGGTATTGTAGCCCTGGGCGGTTTTATTTTGGGTCAGCGCCCCGACCTGCTCCTGTGGGTGTTTGTGGTAGGCCTGGCCCTCAACGGGTTTTTTACCGGGTTCTCGAGCCTGCCTTTCTGGGAAACCATCGGCAAAACCATTCCCATGGAGCGCCGTAGCGCGCTGTTCTCGGTTCGCAACCTGGTAGGGGGGTTGCTGGCCTTTGGGGCCGGTTTTCTGGTGCGCCTGATCCTCGAGCTACCCCTGCCTTTTCCCTACCCCTATGCCATCCTCTTTACGCTGGGCACCCTGGCTTTTGCCTACGGCTGGCACCTCTTCGGCCTGATTGACGAACCCCCCGATAAAGAAACCCACAGCGAGCGCATCTCCCTCAGTCTGCCATTTCGCGACTTTTTCTTCCGGCGATTCCTAAGGGTGCGCGTGTTGCTGGCAATCGCCAGCATGGTCGAGCCTTTTTTCGCCGCTTACGCCGTGCGGGTGCTGGGCCACAAGGGCGAAATTGGAACCTACCTGATGGTCTACACCCTTTCCTCGGTGCTTTCCAACCTGCTGTGGGTGCAGGTCTCGAGGCGCTATGGCTCACGCAGCCTGATCCTGATTGGTGCGGCACTGGGCGCAGTAACCCCCATCCTGGCCTTGCTGCTGCCTCACACAGCCTTCTGGGTGGTCTTCGCGCTCCAGGGTGCCTATCTCTCCTCCATCGGAGTGGGCACCGCCACCTATCTGGTGAACCTGGCCCCTACCGATGCGCGCAGTTCGTACATTGGCCTCTCCAACACCATCGTGGGCTTGCTGGCCTTCTCGCCAGTGCTGGGGGGCTTGCTGGCCGACCGCGTGGGGTATGTGGGGCCCATGGTGGTGGCTTCCATCTGCTATGCCTGGGCCCTGTACGCAGGCCGGCGTCTGAAGCTGCTCGAACGCGTTTGATAGCCCAAACTTGGATAAACGCCCGCATTGGCATATGATTTGCGGGATCGCAATGGAAGCCCCAAAAGGTATTCCCGTTCAGTTCCGCTACCTCCTGTGGGGGCAAACCAGCGTCACCTTTGGCGCAGTGATACTGGAAGTGGCGCTGCCCCTCCTGGCCGCCATCACCCTGAACGCCAGCCCAAGTCAGATGGGCCTGCTGGCCACACTGCAAACCCTGCCCTGGCTGGTAATCACTTTGTTCGCCGGGGTGTGGATAGATCAGGGCTCTCCCAAACGAATCATGGCCTGGGCCAACTACGGGCGGGGCCTCTTGTTGCTCACCATCCCCCTGGCCGGGTGGCTGGGCTGGCTCAGCATTGAGTGGTTGTGGGTGGTGGCTTTTGCCTACGGAATGCTACGGGTATTCTTCGACCTCTCGGTAAGTGCCTTTGTGCCAAGCATCGCCGGGCGCGAGCATCTGATAGCAGCCAACAGCCAGCTCGAGAGCAGCCGACAGGTTGCCACGGTGGCCGGGCCGGGGGTGGCCGGCCTGCTGGTTCAAGCCATTGGGGCTCCCCTCACGGTTCTGCTCAACGCTTTCTTGTACTGGGTCTCGGCTTTCCTGATTCAGCGCATCCCCAGCAGCGAGTCGCAGCAGGTGCGCAGCCCTAAGCTCTTGTTGAGCGAGGTGGGCGAAGGTCTGCGCCTGGTCTTTTCGGACGGTTATCTTCGAGCCCTGGTGCTCTCGAGCGCAACCTTCAACCTGCACATCGGCATGTTGGCCGGCCTTCAGATTCTGTTTCTCAGCCGGGTGCTGGAAATACCGCCGGCCTGGATTGGCGTCATTTTTGGTGTGGTGGGGCTGGGTGCGCTGGTCGGCGCTCTAACTGCTGCGCGGTTCACCAATTGGCTGGGCATGGGAGGGATTGTCATTCGCATGCAACTAATTTCCTCCCTGACCGGGGTGGCCTTCGCGCTGGTTCAGGCCCCACCCATCGTGGCAGCCTTTCTGGTCAGCCTCATCTTGTTTATAAAAGCCGTCTCTACGGTAGTGCGCAATGTCAATGTGGTCAGCATTCGCCAGGCCCGAACCCCCCGCCATCTGCTGGGGCGGGTGGGTGGTACCAGCCAGTTCGTGGGTATTGGGCTGGGATCGCTGGGGGGTATTCTGGGCGGACTGCTGGCCGAGTGGTTGGGCATCCGCCAAGCCACCTTGATTGCCGGGCTCATCGCTATATTTTCTTTTACCTGGCTCTACTTTTCTCCTATCCGCGGCTTGAAGGGGCTGCCGGATGCTCTAAAGACTTAACGCGCTTTCGCTCGTGGAAAAGAGATCCCACAGCTGGAACCAACAATGCTGGGGAGCCCTTCAGGCCGGGGTCAGGCGATGGTTGTACAGAGTCCCTTGGGTTAACTCGAAAACCCAGCGGACGTAACGTCCACTGGGTAAAAAATTGCCTCTCGAGATGGGACAATTTAGTCGTTCCAGATGAGGATTCGGGCGGTCACCTTTTTCATGTTTTTCCTCCTGGCGTAACGATATCTCATCAAGTTATGGTTGTAAACCTATTGACAAAATGTCAAGATTGTGCTCACCAAAGATATTGCACGAAGTTTTTACTCGGTACAATATTTCAAAACGCGCCCGAAGCTCAAAGAATCCCGTTGTCTGCCCGTTTATACTGAGTAGCTTCGTTCTTAAATTTATACTCAGTAAATATCTTCACGCAACCAGGAACCATTAAGTTTTTGGGTTCGAGACTGCATTTGCTTCAGTGTGTTTGATCAACACATTTGACGCTTCCCCTTTACAGACGTACACTTCTACACAAGATGAGGTCTCGGCCTACTACCAGACCTGGGGAGAGCTTCTAGCCGCAAGGCAGCGGAGGTTCTCCCGGCTCGTAGTTGAAGGGCCGGGGTTTTTTTTGAGGTGATTATGGTAGTGCTTCCCGATGGACGAAAACTGGAACTTCAATCCGGCGCCACCGCTGCTGACGCCGCGAAAGCCATTGGCCCCGGTCTGGCCAAAGCTGCCATTGGCGCTATTGTTAATGGAGAGCTGTACGACCTACTCAAGCCCTTACCGCCCAAGGCCGAACTGCGGATTCTGACCGAAAAAGATCCCGAGTACGCACAGCTTTTCCGCCATACCCTGGCCCACGTGATGGCCCAGGCGGTGCGCGAACTGTACACCGAGCGGGGCTACAAACCCGAAGAAGTCAAGCTAGCCATCGGTCCGGTGATAGAAAACGGCTTCTATTACGACATTGACGCTCCCGAGCCCATTCGCGAGGAGGATCTACCAATCATCGAGGAGAAAATGCGTCGGATTGTGGCCGCCGATCTGCCCCTCGAGCGCTTTGTACTTCCACGCGAGGAAGCCCTCAAGCGATATGCTGGCGTGGATCCCTACAAGACCGAGCTCATCCAAGATCTGCCTGAGTCCGAAGAGCTGAGCTTTTACAGGCAGGGCGACGATACATATGGCTTCACCGACCTATGCCGGGGCCCGCACGTGCCCAGCACGGGCCGCATTCCACCCCACTTCAAACTCACCGGCATTGCCGGGGCCTACTGGCGCGGCGACTCGAGCCGCCCCATGCTCCAGCGCATCTATGGTATTGCCTTCCGCACCAAGGAAGAGCTCGAGCACTACCTGTGGCAGCAAGAGGAAGCCAAGCGCCGCGACCACCGCAGGCTCGGTGCCGAACTTGATCTGTTTACCATCAGCGAGGAAGTCGGCAAGGGTCTGCCGCTTTGGCTGCCTCGAGGCGCTTTTATTCGCAAGCAGATGGAAGACTACATGTACAAAAAGGAGCAGGAGCACGGCTACCACTATGTGTATACGCCGCACATTGCCAACGCCCGGCTTTACTACACCTCGGGCCACCTGCCCTACTACAAAGACGACATGTACGCCCCCATCGAAATTGAGGGAGAAGAGTACTACCTCAAGCCCATGAACTGTCCGCACCACCACATGATTTACAAGGCCCGGCCCAAGAGCTACCGCGACCTGCCGCTCAGGCTGGCCGAGTTCGGCACGGTCTACCGCTTCGAGCTTTCGGGCACCCTCTCGGGCCTCACGCGGGCGCGGGGCTTCACCCAGAACGACGCGCATATTTACTGCTCGAGGGCCCAGGTCACCGAGGAGTTTATCCGGGTCATTCAGCTTTTTGACGAGGTCTACAAGGACTTCGGCATCTCGGACTACTGGTTCCGCCTCTCCCTGCCCGACTTCGAAAACAACCCCGAAAAGTTTGGCGAGGAAAACGACAACTGGCGCGACTCCATCAAGGCCATCCGGGCGGCCCTGGAAGAGACCGGGGCCAAGTATGTGGAGGGTATCGGTGAGGCCACCTTCTACGGCCCCAAGCTCGACGTGCAGATCAGGAGCGTGCTGGGCAAGGAGGACACCATCGCCACCAACCAGCTCGACTTTATCGTACCCGAGCGCTTTGGCCTCGAGTTCACCAACGAAAAAGGCGAAAAAGAAACCCCGGTGGTGATCCACCGCGCCATCATGGGTAGCTTCGACCGCTTCTTTGCGTTTTACCTGGAGCACACCGCCGGCGACTTTCCGCTGTGGCTCTCCCCCATCCAGGCCGTGATTGTGCCAATTGCCGACCGGCATCTGGAGTATGCCCAGAAAGTAGCCGCCGAGATGCGCAAAAACAAGCTCCGCGTGGAGATTGACGACCGCAGCGAACGCATGAACGCCAAAATCCGCGACGCCGAGCTGCAAAAAATCCCCCTGATTCTGGTGGTAGGCGACAAAGAAGCCGAGGCTGGCGCGGTTAATGTGCGCGAGCGGCACGTAAAGGAGCAGCGGACGCTGGCAATAGCAGCCCTAATAGACGAGATGAAGCAGCGGATTGAAGCCCGCAAATAAGGCAAGAATCTCCAGGGCAGAATTGCTTATAGCCCTGGAGATTCTTTTGGATTTGGGCAGACAATTCCCCTGCGTGGGGATTAGTGCTCAGTTCGCCACTACTGCACTTTCAGGGTGATGGTAGCTAGCGGCGGCTCGGTCTCGGGCGTGCCCGTCGGGCGCACCTCGTAGGTGATCTCGCCGGGGCCGGGGTCGGAGAGGTAGCTCCAGCCACAAGCAGCACTGAGGGGTAGGTCTTTACGCCCAATCACCCGATCGCCGCGCTTGATCAGAACGGTATAGCTGCTGGCCGAGCCCACCCCCCCAAAGCGGAAGGGTCTCGAGACCACCCCCCCGGCCTGAAGGTTCGAGAGGGAAAAGTCCAGGCTGCAGGCAGCGCCGGCCTGGGCCTCCGGCACCTGCAAGGTGATGCGGGCCCCGGAGGCGGCCCCTTCGGCCCGCACCTCGTAGACCCGCGTTCCGCTGGGAGGGGGCGGCACATTCAGGCTCCACTGGCCGTTGGCATCGGCGGTGACCCGGCCCAGGCTGGCACCGTCCTCGAAGATTTCCACCATCTGGCCGGGCGGGGCCACACCCTGGAGGGCGAAGCCCGAGGCCGAAACCGAGGCCCCATCCGCAGGCCCCGTAAAAGCGGGTTCTGCTGGAAGCGTGGCGGTCACGCGGACACTGGCCCCGGACATCTGCCCGGGGCGACGAGCCTCGTAGGTGTGTGCACCGGCGGTCAGGGCCGGGAGCGCGAAGCTCCACTGCCCATCAGGGCCCACCGTTACGGTTCCCAGGGCCGCGCCGTTGTCGAAGAGCTCGAGGGTCTCCCCCGGCCTGCCCGTCCCCTGTAGGGTATGGCTACCCAGTGCCAGGGTCGAACCATCCGCAGGTGCACTGATGGTTACAGCCGCTGCCGTCGGGGGCAGGCCCGCGCTGAAAGCTCGCAGGCCCAGTCCAGGCAGAACCGAGAGCAGTCCCAGCAGGGCCATGGCTCCCACTAACATTCCCAGCGCAGGCAAGCCCGTCTGGGCCGCAGGGGCCATCAGAGCCTGGGTGAGTCCCATTGGGGCCGCCGAAACCGGAATGCCGGGAGCTTCCGAGCCACCAAACTGGGCCAGGGCTGCCTCGGCTTCACGATCCTCGGCTTCCTGCGCGGGCGTGGGCTGGCTGAAAATCAGGAAGAAGACCCGGAGGTAGTAGTAAGCGCCAATGGCCGAGGTGATGAGGGCCAGCACCACCAGTCCGTAGAAACCGGCCCGGGCCGCCTCCTGGAAAACCAGGTACTTGGCCCAGAACCCAGCCAGCGGAGGCAGCCCCAGCACCGAAAGAATGCCCAGGCCAAGGGCGCCGCCCAGCAAGGGCTTGCGGTACCACAGGCCCCGCAGGCGCTCGAGCGGCACTTCTTGGTTCGAGATCATCGAGAGCACTGCAAAGATCAGGCCGGTGGCCAGGCCATAGGTGAGCAGATAGAACGGGATGGTGGCCTGCCCGGTAGGGCCCAGCAGTCCCAACCCGATATAGCCGGCGTTGGCAATGGAGGAGTAAGCGAAAAGCCGCTTAGCTTCGGTTTGGGCAAGGGCCCCCAGGTTACCAAAGAGGGTGGTGAGGGCGATCAGGGCGGCCATCCCGATACCCCAGACTTCCAGGCCCTCGGGGGTGAAGATGCGCAACATGGCCGCGAAGGCCGCCGCCTTGACCGCCGTAGCCATGAAGAGGGTGACCACCGTGGGGCTGCCCTGGTAGACATCGGGCGACCACCACTGGAAGGGCACCATGGCAGTCTTGAAGGCAAAGGCTGCCATAATCAGGAGCAGTCCGGCAATGTAAAGCGGCCCCGAGCCGGTCGCACCCACCATAAAGCTGCCGGTTGCCCCGAAGTACAGGGCGATGCCATAGAGGAAGATGGCCGCCCCCAGCGCCCCCAGCAGGAAGTATTTCAAACCCGCCTCAAAACCTTTCTCGTCGCGCTGCCAGGTCGCAAGAACGTAGAGTGGCAGCGAGAACACCTCGAGCGCGATGACCAGCACCACCAGGTTGGGGCTGCTGGCCATGATGTGCATACCTGCCACCGCAAAAAGCACCAGCAGTGGGAACTCGAACTTCCTGGCAGGCCCCAGCAACAGCGTCCATACCCCCCCCAGAACAGCCACCAGGGTCAGGCCCCGGGCCAGGGTATCGAAGCGGTAGAGGCCCCCAAAGGCCTCCACGGTCTGGCCCCAGTCCACCACACAAAACAAGCCCGCCAGCACCAGGGCAGCTACCGTCACGATGCGGTTGGCCTCGCGGGAGATCAGGAAGGCCAGCAGCGACAGTACGGTCGCAAAGCCAACCAGAATATACAAAGTCAGCATTCCACACCTCCCTCGTTCACAGGGGAGCCACATCCTTCATGCACCATCGTTCTACCCGCTCTCCTGTTCCAATCTCGAGGGCAGTTCACGACGCACCTCCGAACAGTGCTGCAATAGTCTTGCCCAGGGGCTCGAGGTAGACCGTAAATAGCTTGGGATATAGCCCCATCAACAGCAGCACCCCCACCGTAACGGCCGCAAAACCCCACTCGCGCGAATCCATATCCGGCACGGCCTGGGCCTGCGGGGTTTCCTGGAAGAGCCTCTGAAAGGCCGTGAGCGCGTAGGCTGCCGCGGCAATCACCGCCAGGAATGCCAGAAAGGTCAGCCAGGGCGAGACCTTGTAGGCCCCCAGCAACACCATCAGCTCGCCGGGGAAGCCCGAGAGCCCCGGTAGCCCGATCATGGCCATCAGCAAGAACATCCCCAGCACATAGAGCGCCGGGGTGTGCTTGGCCAGGCCACGCACCGGGAGGACGTCCAGGCTGCCGGTGCGCTTGTATACCAGGCCGACAAACAGGAACATGGCCGAGCCATATACCATCGAGGCTCCCAGCAGGTACAGCGCACCCACCGTGCCTTCCATGTTGCCGCTAAAGAGTCCCAGGGCCGCAACGCCCATGTGCGAAACCCCGGCATAGGCCAGCAGGGTTTTCCAGTCGGGCGCACTGAAGGCCAGCCAGGCCGCGTACAAAGCCCCAAAAGCGGCCAGGAAGAGCAGCAAGCCCTGCCACTCCTTGAAACCCTCGGGCATCAGGGGAATGGCCCACTTGAACAGGGCAAAGACGCCCACCTTGTACAGGGTGCCCATGGCGTCGGCCAGGCCGGAGGGGTGGTTTTGTTGGTGGAAGCTAGGCAGCCAGGCGTGCAGCGGGAAGAGCGGCGTTTTGACGGCCAGAGCAACCAAAAAGCCCAGGAACGCCAGGGCCGCGGCCTGCCCGGTCAGGGGATGGGCCACCAGGTCGGTGTAGAGGAAGCTTTCGGCCCCACCCAGGTAGCGCACCGCAAAGATGGAGGCCAGCATGGGTAGCGAGCCCACCAGCGTAAACAGGGCAAAGATGTAGATGGCCCGCAAGCGGTCGGGCCCCCCGAAAAACCACAGCATCAAGAGCGCCGGAATCAGCGTGGCCTCGAAGAAGGCGTAGAAGAAAACCAGATCCTGGGCCGCAAAAATGCCCAGCAAACCGGTCTGCATCATCAGGGCCAGGGCCAGGAAGCGCACCGGTACGTCGGCAACCCAGACGCCCAGGAGCACCACCAGGCTCACCGCAATCCACAAAAGCAAACCGGCCCCATCCAGCCCCACTGCATAGTAGACGCCCACCTCGGGCAGGAAGGGGGTCTGGCTGGCGTACGCCACCCCCTGGCCCCCGTAGCCGGCAAACAGCACCACCGCAATCACCAGGCTCACCGCCGCCGAGATGATGGCGAAGGTACGGCCCAGGCTCGGCACGATAAAGAGCAACAAACCCGCCAGGAGGGGTAACCACAGTCCTAGATGAATCATCGCAACACCCCCCAGCCCACCAGGAGCACCAGGGCGACCAGCAGCCCTGCCAGGTAAAAGCGCAAAGCCCCGGTCTCGAGCTTCGCCAGCAGGCTCCCCAGCCCGCCCATAAGGTTGCCCAAGCCAGCAAAACCTGCCAGAAGACCCTTATCCGCCTCAAATAAAAGCTCCGCCAACCCTTTGGCCGGACTCACCAACAGGGTGTTGTATAGGGCATCGGCATAAAAACCCTGCAAAGCCGCCGCCTGGAAGCGCTCGTACCAGGCTGGCATCTTCTGCTGGAAGAAGCGGAAGCCCCACCACAAAGCCGCAATCGCTACCACCGCCGAGGTGAGGATGAGCACCCACTCGGTGAGCACCGGCAGTTTCTCGTGGGGAAACTCCCCGATGGCTTTGGTCAGGAAAGGTTCGATAAAGTTCTTGTAATCAATCACGTACGGCAATCCCATAAAGCCCACACCAATGGCCCCGCCCATCAGGATGTGGTTGGGCCAGAGCATCACCGCCGGGCTTTCGTGGGGGTGTTCTTTGCCCCGGTACTCGCCCCAGAAAACCAGCACATACCAGCGAATCGAGTAAAGCGCCGCCAGCACCGAGGCCATAAGCATCAGGAACCACAGCCAGGGGCCATACTCGAAGGAGTAGGCCAGGATGGCGTCCTTCGACCAGAAGCCTGCCAGCGGCACCAGACCACCCGAGGCAAAGGTGGCGATCAGACCGTGCAGATGGGTAGCAGGCAGGTACTTGCGCATACCGCCCATCTTGCGCACGTCCTGCTCGCCCCCCAGGGCGTGAATCACCGAGCCCGAGGTCATGAACATCAGGGCTTTGAAGAAAGCATGGGTCACGATGTGGAAGATGGCCACCCAGTAGGCCCCTACCCCCACCGCCACGAACATGAAGCCTAGCTGTGAGAGGGTCGTGTAGGCCACGATGCGCTTGATGTCCCACTGGCCCAGCGAGCACAGCGCCCCGTAAAAGGCCGTTAGGAGACCAATGACTACAATCAGGCCCGACAGGAAGCTATCGCCGTGCAGGATAAAGGCGTGCCTCACCAGCAGATAAACCCCCGCCGTGACCATGGTGGCCGCGTGAATCAGGGCCGAGACCGGCGTGGGGCCTGCCATGGCGTCGGGCAGCCAGACCATCAGGGGCACCTGGGCACTCTTGCCGATAGCCCCCACCAGCAGGAAGAAGCCAGCCAGAGTCAGGGTGGTAAAGCTATACCCCCCAGCCTCCACCTTCTCGACCAGCTCGCTGATCGAAAGGGTGCCGAACATACTCCAGAGCAGGCCCATGGCCAGCAAAAAGCCCAGGTCACCGATGCGGTTGACGATGAAGGCTTTGCGGGCCGAGTCGGCGTTGAGGCGCTCCTGGTACCAGAAGCCGATCAGCAGGTACGAGGCCAGTCCCACCCCCTCCCAGCCGATAAAGACCACCGGCAGGCTGTCGCCCAGGATGAGCACCAGCATGGCCGCAATGAACAGGTTGAAGTAGCTGAAGAAGCGGCTGTAACCAGGGTCGCCGTGCATGTAGCCGATGGCCCAGACGTGGATTAAGAAACCCACCCCGGCCACCACCATCAGCATCACGCCCGAGAGGTTGTCGAGGTTGAGGCTGAAGGGGATGCCCGGTAGCCAGTCCGGGAGCGCCCAGCGGGCCCCACCCTGCAACAGCAAGACCAGGCCCAAAAGGAAGCTGCCCAGCACCAGCAAGGAGGCCAGCCAGCCCGCTGCCGGCTCGCCAATTCGCTTACCAAAGAGTCCCAGAAGCACGAACCCCAGGAGGGGCAGTGCGATAATCAGGGGTAGAAGAAAGGTCTCTTGCACGGTTTACCCCCTCAGTTGCCTGAGCTCGTCAACGCCAGTGGTCTCGCGGCGACGGAAGATGGCCACAATCAGACCGAGGCCTACCGCTACCTCGGCGGCGGCAATGGCGATGATGAAGAGCACCACCACCTGGGCATCCAGGCTACCCAGGAGCTTGGAGAAGCTGATGAGCGCGAGCGCAGCGGCGTTGAGCATCAGTTCGATGGACAAAAACATCAGGATGGCGGTGCGTCGGGTCAAGGCACCATAGGCGCCAATCGAAAACAGCAGGGCCGAAGCCACGAGCCAGATCATCGCTTGACCACCGCCTTCTCGTCGTTTTGCTGCCCGACGGTAGGGCTGGGCTTTTGATCCTGCCGGGGATGGGCCGGGTGGCTGGTCGCCGAAACAATCCGCTCCGGCTCGATGAGCACCACCGCTGCCACCGTAGCCACCAACAGTAAGAAGCCCACGGCCAGCAGGGCGTAGAGCCATTTCTCTGGATCGTAGAGCAAGGGCCCCAGGGCCTGGGGCAGGCCACCCCCCAGGGCCGGTACATCGGCGAGCGGCTGAAAGCGGGTTACGGTATAGGTGAGTACGCCGGCCAGGCCCAGAGCCCCGAGCGCAGCCACCCAGGTCAGCCGGGGCAGCAGATCCTGGCCCACGTTGGCGCTGGCCGCCGAGAGCAGCATGATAACGAACAAAAAGAGCACCACGATGGCCCCGGCGTAAACAATAATCTGGATCATGGCCACAAAGCGGGCCTCGAGCGCCACGTACACACCGGCCACCACCAGGAAGTTGGCAATCAGCGCCAGGGCTGCGTGAACCGCGTTTTGTAGCCGCACCACGGCCAGGCCACTACCGACCAGGAGCAGTAGCGCAAGAATTTCCCATAATCCGATACTCATTGATTCCTCCAGAGAGCTAGGGATGGGCAGGAACCTTCAGGGTCGCACATAATCCGAGCGATTTTACCCCCAGCAATGTGTGTTGGGGAACACCTGCCTTTTGGACTCGAGCCTCCGGTCTGCCCTACTTGGGCGGCTTGAAGCCCTCGAGTTCGGCTCGCACGTAAGGCACGCTGTAACCCCGCTTGACCGGCTTGCCGGTGTAGGCCGCCTCGCGGCGCTGGGGCTTGGTGCCCTCTACTTCGACCAGCATGTCCTCCTTGCCGTAAACAAAGTCGGAGTAGCGGTAGTCGGCCATCTCGAAGTCGTAGCCCATCACCACCGCGCCGGTGGGGCAGGCCTCCTCACACAAGCCGCAGAAGATGCAGCGCAGCATGTTGATCTCGTAGACCCTGGCGTACCGCTCTCCTGCGCTCACGGGGTTCTGGGGGTCGTTCTCGGCGGCTTCTACGTAGATGGCGTAGGCCGGGCAGGCCGCTGCGCAAAGCGAGCAGCCAATGCACTTTTCGAGGCCGTTGGGATGACGGGTCAGCACGTGCCGCCCGTGGAAGCGGGGCTTCAGGGGCACGGGGGCATCCGGATAGGGAATGGTCACCGGTTTGGAAAACAGCGCCTTCAGGGTTATACCCATGCTTTGCGCCAGCGCAGCAATGCTCACAGATTCACTCCTTTCACGATACTAGTCACCCGCGCCCATGCGCGGCAGGGCCCGGGGCTTGGGCTTAGCCGTGAGAATCACATAGGCCGAGAAGACCACCAGGCTGAGCAAGGAGAGCCAGCCCAGCACCGCAACCGGCCACTTGAAGGCCACCACCATTGCCGACAGCAGAAACCAGGCCAGGGCCAGCGGGAAGAGACGACCCCAGCTAAAGACCATGAGCTGGTCGTAGCGCAAGCGGAAAAGAGTCCCCCGCACCCAGATGAAGAAGAACAGGAACAGCGCGATTTTGACGAACATCCAGAGGTAGGGCAGGGCGAACAGGCCGCCGATGAGGGGAATCTGCTCCATGAAGCCGGGCATCCGCCAGCCGCCCAGGAAGAGCGTAGGAATCAGGGCCGAGGCGGTAATCAGGTGGATGTACTCGGCCATCTGGAACAGGGCCCATTTGATGGAGCTGTACTCAGTGTTGTAGCCCCCCACCAGCTCCTGTTCGGCCTCGGGCAGGTCGAAGGGGGTGCGGGCCGCTTCGGCCATGCTGGTCAGGAGGAAGATGGCGAAAGCCGGGAGCGCATACAGCACCAACCAGCCATTTTGGTGCTGCCACTCGACAATCTCCCGCAGGTTCAGGGAGCCCACCAGCAAGACCGGGGCCAGGAGGCTGATGCCCAGGGCCAGCTCGTAGGAGATGAGCGAGGCCGAGGAGCGCAGCGAACCCAGCAGGGAGTACTTGGAGTTGGAGGCCCAGCCCGCCAAAAAGATGCCGTAGATGGCGATCTCCGAAACCGCGAACACGTACAGGATGCCCACGTCCAGGTCGATCACCCAGGGGTCGTAGCCAAAGAAGGCGTCCTTGGGGCCAAAAGGGATCAGGCCAAAGGTGAGCACCGCAAAGGTGACGGAGATCATAGGGGCCAGCACGAAGACCACTTTGTCGGCCCTGGCAACCACCAGGTCTTCTTTGAAGATGGACTTGATGGCGTCGGCCAGGGGTTGCAGCAGGCCATCGGGCCCCACCCGGTTGGGCCCCTGGCGGATCTGGATGCGGGCCAGCAGGCGCCTCTCGATCAGGGTCATGTAGGCAAAGGCGGTCAGCAGGCCAAAGATGACCAGAAAGGCCTTGAGGCCCACCATCCACAAGGGGTCGGTGGCGCTCGAGCTGGCCGCAGGAGTGGCCTCGGCGGCCAGCGCCAGGCCAGCCAGGAGCGGCGCGCCAAAAGCCAGGCGCGTGTAGAGGCACCCCATGCGCGGGTGCTTCCGTTGAGTCTGGTTCATGCGGCACCTCCTACCAGAATTTTGGCCTCCACGCTGCGGCCCGCCCAGGCCCCCAGCGCCGGCACGTACATCACGCCCTCGGGCAGCCCCGCTACGGTCTTGACCTCGAGGCGTTCCTGTCCGCTGGGCAGCTCGAGCTCTACTTGATACCCATCGGCCAGGCCCTGCGCGCGGGCCGTGGCCGGGCTCATCTCCAGCCTAACCTCCACCGCTCTGGCCACTGCCCCCACCATCTGCTCACGCCGCCACATGGTTGGGCGCAGGTAGAGGGTTCCCTGGGTGGCGTCGGACTCCGAGGCCGCCCAGCCGGCACCTTTGGGTAGCCAGCGCTCGAGCACCGCCGGCAGTTTGTGCTTTTCGACCAACAGGCGGGTGGCCTGGCGCACCAGCCGCACCGGGGTACTGACCCCCAGGGCCTCGGCCAGCACCGCCAGCGCCGCCACCGCCCCGTCGGCTTCACCGTTGTTGATGGCCGCGGGCTCCAAAGGCAGCACCCGGCCCTCGAGGTTCAGGGTGTGGCCGCGCTTTTCGTATGGGGTCTGGTTGGGCAGGATTACATCGGCGTACTGCTCGGCCAGCGGGTGCCGGTGCGAGAGGTGCAGGATGCGGAAGGAGGCCGCTTTGAGCTGGGCCAGGGTGGGCAGGTAGGCGTAGTAGACCGCTTTGGGGCCGGCCTCGATCCAGCCCGCGCCGCCCTTGCCGGGGAAGAAGCCCAGCGCCTCCAGACCCCGCGCGTTGGCCGCCGGGGTCATGCACATCACCTTGGCGCCGGTGCGTTCGGCGAGTTGCTTGGCCTTGATGGCCGCCTCGGGCCGGTTGAGCACCCCGGCCCCCAGCACCAGCACCACCCGCTGGCTCTTCGCCAGGCGCTCCCTGACCCAGGCCACCGCCTCGGCCAGGCCCGCCGGGGCTTCGCCCTGGTTTAGCAGGGCCGCCAGCAGGGCCGCCTCGGCCCCCGGTGCATGCACGCCGCTGGCCCCGGCCCACTTGGCGGTGTTGCTGGGGTAGGCGCTGAAAAGGGCCAGCTTGTGGGTCAGTCGGGGCATCCGCTCCTTGATGTTGAGGTCGGCGAAGGGGGTTCCGTGGTTCAGTTTGCCGGCTGGTTTGAGGCCGCGGCTGTACTCCGAGAGCCTGAGGTGCAGGGTGGGGGCCTCCTCGGTGGGCTCGCCCAGGATCAGCACAAACTCGGCGTCCAGCAGCTCATCGAAGCTGGCCGGGGTAAAGCCGGTTACCGGGTAGGCGGTGCGGCCCTGGAAGTCGCGGTGCGGCGTACCCAGGGCCTGGGCCAGCTCGAGGGCCGCCAGACCCTCCTCGAGGGTGCTGCTGCCCGCCAGATACACGCCGATGTCCGATTTGGCCACGCCGCTCAAGCCCTTGCGGATGGCCTCGAGGGCCTCCTCCCAGGTGGTCTCTACCAGCTTTCCGTCCTTGCGAACTAGCGGCGAACGCACCCGGTTTTCGTTCACCCATTCGTGGCCGAAACGGGCCGCATCGGAGATCCAGACCTCGTTCACCTCGCGGCGCTCGGCAGCCCGGATGCGCTCGAGGAACCCGCTCCGGGTGTCCACGGTAATGGCCGCCCCACAGGCGTCGTCCATCGAGGTGGTCTCGGTGGCGTCGTACTCCCAGTTGCGGGCCCGGAAGCGCGCGGTCTGGTCGAGCAGAGCCCCCACCGGACAGATGTCCACGATGTTGCCGGTGAAGTTGGAGGGCAGGCCGTCGTCCTCGCTGTTGATGAAGGTGTGTACCCCCCGCTCGATAAAGTCGAGCACCTCGTCGCCCGGAATCTCCTCGAAGTAACGCACACAGCGCTTGCAGTGGATGCAGCGCTCGCGGTCGAGCACGATGAAGGGCGAGAGCAAATGGTGCTTGTCCACGTGCCGCCGGGTCATCTCGAAGCGGGTGTACATGGGCAGCTCCATGGGGTCGGGCTGGTAGAACTTCTCCACCAGGCCGTACTCGTAGCTGCGATCCTGCAACTCACAGGCCCCGCCCTTGTCGCAGGTGGGGCAGTCGAGCGGGTGGTTGAGCAGGGTCAGCTCCACCATCCCCGACTGGGCGTGCTTCACCTCATCGGAGAGGGTGTCCACCACCATCCCGTCAGTTACCGCAGTGATGCAGGCCGCCGCCAGCTTGGGCATCCAGAAAATTTTGGGCTGCCCATCCTCCATGATGAAGTTGCCGTCCGGCCCTTTGCGCGGGCTGCCGGTCCTAACCAGGCACATCCGGCAGGCCCCAATGGGCGAGAGGTGCTTTTCGGCACAGAATAAGGGCACGTCGTAGCCAGCGTGGAAGATGGCATCCATCACCGAGGTGCCGTTCGGTACCTCTATGGTTCTGTCGTTAATGGTTACCTTGGCCATTTCCTACCTCACCCCCAGCGGCTTCCCAGGCGCTCCACCGGTTTGCCCTGTTCCACAGCCTCCACGAACTGATGGCGGAAGTGCTTGAGGCTGCCGCGCACCGGCCAGCAGGCCGCATCGGCCAGCGCACAGAAGCTGCGGCCCTCAATCTGGTCGAGCATGCTTTCCAAAAGCTCCACGTCGCCTTTCTGACCCTGTCCGGTTCCAATTTTCTCGAACAGGCTCACCATCCACCCCGAGACCCCCTCGCGGCAGGGGGTGCACTTGCCGCAGGACTCGTGGCCGTAGAAGCGGGTCACATTCCACATAGCATCCACCATGCTCATGCTGGCCGGAATGCCGATCACCCCCCCGGTGCCCAACAGCGAGCCTTTAGCGCTGATGGACTCGTAGTCCATGGGGGTATCGAGGATCTCGTCGTTCCAGGGTAAAGGCGGGCAGGAAGAGCCCCCCGGAATAATGGCCTGGATGGGCTCGGTGGGGCCCCCAGCCCAGTCGAAGAGCAGTTCGCGGAAGGTGGTGCCCAGGGGTAGCTCGTACACGCCGGGACGTTTGAAGGGACCCGAGACCTGGAAGAGCTTGTGGCCCTTGGACTTTTCGGTGCCCATGCTGGCGAACCAGTCGGCCCCGCGCTCGACGATGTGCACCGCCGAGCAGAGCGACTCAACGTTGTTGATGGTGGTGGGCATCCCCCACAGGCCGGCCTGGGCCGGGAAAGGGGGCTTCATGCGGGGGTTGGCCCGCAGGCCCTCGAGGGAGTTCATCAGGGCGGTCTCCTCACCGCAGATGTAGGCCCCAGCCCCCCGGTGCACGTACAGGTCGAAGCTGAAGCCGGTTCCCATTACGTTCTGGCCCAGGTAACCCGCCGCATAGGCCTCGCGAATCGCCGCGATAAGCCGGTCATAGGCCCGGCGGTACTCGCCGCGGATGTAGATGTAGCCCTTGCTGGCCTGAATCGCCACCCCCGCAATCATCATGCCCTCGATGAGCTGATGGGGGTCGTCTTCCATCAGGTAGCGGTCTTTGAAGGAGCCCGGCTCCGACTCATCGGCGTTGCAGACGATGTAGTGCTGCTTGCCGGTGTTTTTGGGCATAAAGCTCCATTTGAGCCCGGTGGGGAAGCCCGCGCCACCGCGCCCGCGCAGGCCGGACTTCTTGACCTCCTCGATCACCCAGTCCTGGCCCTGGGCGATGGCCTTGCGGATGGCCTGATAGCCGCCGTGGGCCAGGTAATAGCTGAGTGTCCAGGAGTTGGGCTGGCCTACGTGTTTGTAGAGGGTCTTCTCGAAGCGGGGGTCTTTCCCGCTAACGATGGGGCCGGTCATGCGCCCACCTCCTCCCCGCGCACATGCACCTCGTGCCCTACCTTGCCGGGCAACGCGATTTCCTCGAGCTTCTTCCCTTCCCGCAAGCCCTGCAGGAGCGCTCGCAGCCGGGCCTTGGTCACGCACTCCACGTAGGGCTCGTCGTTGACCTGGATCACCGGCGCAGTGTGGCAGGAGCCCAGGCACTCCACCTTCTGAATGCTGAAGAGCCCGTCGGGGGTCACCTCCCCGCGCAGGATGCCCAGCTCCTGCACCAGCTCGTCCCACAGCTCGTCGGCCCCGCCAATGGCGCAGCTCAGGGTAGCGCACACCTGCAGGTGGTACTTGCCGGTAGGCAGGGCCTGGTAGTAGCTGTAAAAGCTCATCACCCCCGCTACCTCGGTCGCCGTCGTGCCTAGGATTCGGGCGATCTCCTCCTGGCGTTCGGGGGAGATCCAGCCCTCATCCTGTTGCACCCGCCGTAGCATGGGCATGAGGGCCGCCCGCCGGTCGGGGTACTGCGCAAATACCTCGCTTAACCAGTCTTGCTTATCGTCGAAAAATCCCATAGGCCTCCGCATCATCGGGCGTCTGGGCCAGCCAGACCCCCGTTAAGAAACTCACCGATCCACATCCCCCATCACCGGATCCAGGGAGGCGATTACCGCCACCATATCCGCCATCTGAACGCCCTTGCAGGCATAGGGCAGGCTTTGCAGGTTTACAAAGCTTGGCGAACGCACCTTGACCCGGTAGGGCATGGAACCACCGTCGGAAACGATGTAGTAACCCAGCTCACCCCGGGCGCTCTCGGTAGGCACGTACACCTCACCCAGGGCCGGGTGGAAGCCCTCGGTTACCAGTTTGAAGTGGTAGATTACCGCCTCCATCGAGGTTTCCAGCAGATGGCGCGGCGGCAGCGAGATCTGCGGGTTGGGGTCGCGGATGGGGCCCGGCCCGATGGCCTCGAGCCGCTCTACGGCCTGCCGGATAATCTTGACCGACTCACGCATCTCCAGGATGCGGATCACCATGCGGTCGAAGATGTCGCCCCCGGTCAGCACCGGTACGTCGAAGTTGTAGGTCTCGTAGCCCGCATAGGGATAGGCCTTGCGCACGTCGTAGTTGACCCCCGAGGCCCGCAGGCTACCCCCGGTGAGGGAAAGGTTGATGGCGGCCTCGGCAGGTATCACCGAGACACCTCGAGCCCGCTCGTAGAAGATGGGGCTTTCCCGGAACAAAGCCTCGTATTCGTCAATCCGAGCCGGCATCTGCGCGATGAACTTTTTTACCTCGCCCAAAAACTCCGGCGGCAGGTCTTCCTTGAGGCCGCCAATCCGGATGTAGTTGTGGTGGAAGCGCTGCCCCGAAACCCACTCAAATAGGTCGAGCACCGCCTCGCGCTCGCGGAAGGCGTAGAAGAACGGCGTCAGCGCACCAAAGTCCAGCAAGCCCGTCCCCAGAAAGACCAGGTGCGAGGCGATACGGGACAGCTCGTTGAGCATCACCCGGATGGCCTGGGCCCTGGGGGGCACCTGCGCCCCCACCAGCTTTTCCACGCTCAGGGCATAGGCCAGGTCGTGGCTGAAGCTGTGCAGGTAGTCCATGCGGGGGGTGTAGGTGATGCACTGGGTGTAGGTGCGGTACTCCATGTTCTTCTCGAAGCCAGTATGGAGGTAGCCGATATGGGGGGTCAGGCGCAGAATCTGCTCCCCCGAAAGATCCACCACCACCCGCAGCACCCCGTGGGTCGAGGGGTGCTGGGGCCCCACATTGAGGGTCATGACCTCGGACTTCAGCTCCGGCGCATCGGCGATGTCGTAGGCCTCTACCGAGGGGCTGTGTAGTTTTTGCGGGTCGCGCACCATCAGTTGCCTCCCTTCACAACCTTCTGCACCTCAGCGGCCACGTCCTGGTAGCCCTTGCGGGTACCGCCCCGCCAGCCGGTCATACCGCCTTTGTCGCCAGACAGGCCGGCCCTGAAAGCGTCGGGGTCAATAAAGCGGCCCTCTTTGAACAGGGTAGGGGTCTCGCCCAGGGGGAAGTCCTTGCGCAGGGGGTGGCCTTCCAGGTCTTCGGGGGTCAGGATTTTGCGCAGGTCGGGATGGCCCTCGAAGCGGATGCCCAGCAGGTCAAACACCTCGCGCTCGAGGTAGTCGGCCCCCATCCACAGGTCGGTCAGACTGGGCAGGCTGGGGTTGGCCTCGGGCACATACACCCGGATAAAGACCCGGCTGCCATCGCCCCCCTGGTAGCCGGGCAGCGAGACCAGTTCGTAGACCACGCAGAAACGCTCCGGTTTGGGTTGGGGGTATTTCAGGTAATCAATGCCCACCACGTCGGCCAGGTAGTTCCAGCCCTGGCTTTTGAGCTGGGCCAGCAAAGCCTTGAACTCGCTGCGGGGCACCACCACCCAGGTATTGCCGTGGGCTTCCTCAATGGCCCAGCCGTTGGCTTGGGCCTGGTTTTTTAGCTCGGTCAGCTTTTGCATGTCCACCTCGAGCCTCTAGCGCTTCCAGCCCTCCACCTTGGGCAGCTTGCGCCCCTGGTCGTCGCGGGCCTTGCCCTGGATTTTTTTCTGAAGCTGCATCACCGCGTAGATGAGGGCCTCGGGCCGGGGCGGGCAGCCCGGCACAAACACATCCACCGGCACCACGCTATCCACGTTCTGCACGATGGCGTAGTTGTTAAACATCCCCCCCGAGGAGGCGCAGGCCCCCATCGAGATGACCCATTTGGGGTCGGGCATCTGATCGTAGACCCGGCGCATCACCGGGGCCATTTTTTTGGAGAGCCGTCCGGCCACGATCATCACATCGGCCTGGCGGGGTGAGGCCCGGAAGACCTCGGAACCGAAGCGAGAGAGGTCGTTGCGGGCGTCGGTCGAGGCCATCATCTCGATGGCACAGCAGGCCAGACCAAAGGTCGCCGGCCACAGGCTGTTCGAGCGCCCCCAGGCGATGAGCTTCTCGAGTGTAGTGAACAAAACCCCCTCGTTTTCCAGCTCCTGCACATCTTTTGTGAATAGGTCTGCAATGGTTGCCATTCAAAACCCCCTTTGGGCTGGGCACACTAGTGCCATTTCATCACACCCTTGTACCACTCGTACAAAAAACCCACGAACAACAAAAGCGTGAAAATCAGCAGGCCCACGAAACCCACCACGCCCACGGCACCGGCGCTCACCGCGTAAGGCCACAAAAAGGCCACCTCCACGTCGAAGATGATGAAAAGCATCGCCACCGCGTAGAAGTGCACCGGGAAGCGCTTCACCTCCCCGGCGGGGTCGTTGCCCGACTCATAGGGCATCAACTTGAAACGCCCGCCCTTTTTGGGGCCTAAAAGGGCCCCCACCACGGTTGCCAGCACGGCTATGCCAACAGCAACAGCCAGGTACACCAGTAAAGCCTGATACTCACTTATCGGTGACATGCGCCTCCTCTAAAGGATGGCCGAGCTTGTGCCGAACTTCACGAGACGTGGCTCACCCACCGGCTGCCCGGCCTACTACCGCCAACATCTTACACTTCTGCCTTCCCGACGCAATGACCTTACTAATAAGAAGATATTTTGGAATTGTCCCCAACATTGTGGATGGCCCTACCGAGCGATGGATGGGCCAGGCCGGCTTCGCAATCAGTTCGTCTTCGACAGGCCCAGCCACCCTCTGCACTGGTTAGGGAAAAACCAGCATCTGGGTCACTTTGTACGAATGCGGCTGATAGGCCCTAAAGAAACCTTGATCATCTGCAGGCTTGGTGGGTTTTGCCCAATCGCATTTTTCCACAAGTCGTGCCACACGTGGCACAACGCAATTTACCCCGCACAGCAAAGCACTATACCGGGCATCTGTAGGAACCGCTCTAGTAGCGCTTATCCACCAGCGGCGGTCCTTGCAGGGCCGGGTCGGCCTGAATCTCATCGAGGCGGATGCCGGTGGCCTGCTGCAAGGCCGGGCCGAGCTGGGGCGGCACCGCCTCGGCCTTGATGCGCAGGGTGAGCTTGTCGGTGCCACCTTCTTTGGTTTCCACCACCAGTTGGGCACCGCCGCGGGGGTCAATGCCAAAGGCCATCAGCAGGGGGGCCAGTTCGGTGGGGTAGAGCTTGACCCCCTTCACCTTGACCATCAGGTCGGTGCGCCCAATCACTCCCCTGGGCAGGCAGAGCCGCCCCTCGGGGCGCGAAACCACCGCCAGGTCGCCGGTGCGGAAGCGGATCATGGGCATCAGGGTGCGCGAGAGCGAGGTCACCACCATCTCCCCTTTTTCGCCCTCTGGGGTGGGCTCGAGGGTCTCGGGGTCGAGCACCTCGATAATGGCCATCTCGGGGATTTCCCACAGCCCGTTTTTCTCCAGCCCCTCCCCGGCTACCACCCCCAGCTCCGAGGTGCCGTAGGCGTCAACCGCAACCCCGCCGATGGCCTGCTCGAGCTTCTCGCGGTAGCCCGGTACCGAGGTAAAGGGTTCGCCACCAGCCATCAAAAGCTCAAACCGGCCCCCGGCCTGGGCAATTTTCATGGCAAAGCTGGGGTTAGAGACTAGAATCTCGAAGCCGTACTGTTGCTGTAGCTGCACGATGCGCTCGGCCTCACCAGGGCCATGTGGCAAAACCATCGCACCAGCCCGTTGCAGAGCCTCGTGAAACAGCCAACCTCCGGCAAAAATGTGGTAGCCAAAAGCCACCAGGGCTTTCTTTCCGGCCACCCCCAGGCGCTGCATCTGGGCCGATAGGGCCTGGGCCTGGTACTCCACGTCCTCGGCGGAGAGGTACTCCGGCATCCAGCCGATGGCCGGGCTCGGGGTCAGGTGCATCAGGGCCGCTCCTTTGGGGGGCTGGGGGTTCGCCTGGATATAGGCCAGCCACTCCTGCCGGGTGGTGAGGGGCAGGCTGGTAATGCGTTCGGGGGTCAGACTCTGAACGTCTACGTTGCTGAGTTTTTGGGCGTAAACGGGGTGCTTTTGCGCGGCAGCAACCACGGTGCGAAGGCGTTGGACTCGATCCATAGCAGGGCTCCTTTTCTGTACGCGCCGATTATACGGCTTACCACACCCTGCAGTCGGCCCCAGCTAAGGTTGTCGGGAAATTTAGTCGAACAGGTCAAAAAGCCGGCCCAGCTTGCTTTTCTTCTTACCGTGGCGCTTGTAGTACTCGTCGTCGTCGGTGTCGTAGGGGTTGCGTCGGTGGGTGGGCGGGGGGGCGTACTGCTGGCGGTAGCGCTCGAGCTCGGCCTCGTATTCCTGTTCGTACTGGCGCACCTGGCCCAGCAGTTTTTCCATCTCACCGCCGTCGAGCCAGACACCCCGGCACTTGGGGCAGACGTCTATGTGCACGCCGTTGCGCTGGATTTCGTTCATTCCGGTTTGGCAGTTTGGACAGATCAGAAGGGGCATAGATTCCTCCACCTCCAGCCTGCCAGAAATTGCGCCCAACGATGGGGATATAGCTGCTATTCAAGCGGCGGACTTTACCCTACAGTGATGAAGTAAAAACGCCCTTCCCACGCTCACAAAACTCATGTTGCCAACCCGTTGGCTGCTGGGTTGTTTGGTGGTGAGGCGTGACTTTTACTGCAAATCTATAGGTTGAATATCACTAGAGCCGCCCCGCCCACAACCTATACTCCAGGGCGATGAGCTCTCTGGTTGCTCCCCTTCTGATTACCCTGGCCTTGAGCATTGCTGCCTTTTTTGCCCACCGCACCATGAACCATCTGCACCGCCGGATGCTCGAGTCCGAGCTGGGCGGGCGCGATTACAGCGAACTGAGCGAGCACGACCGACAGTTCATCAACGAGGTGGTCAACCACAAATTCCAGCAGTCCATGGGCGGTCGGCTGGCTTCATTCGTGCTGCTGTATGCCTACCCTACGCTTTACATCGGCGAAAGGGTGTTCGGGCGCACCCACTGGAGCGCGGTAGAGGTGTTTGGCGGCTCGGCACTGCTGTACTTTTTGCTGCTGGCCCTGACGGGTCTGGCCTCACGGGCGGTCTGGCCGTAAGTCTAAGCGATTCAAGCGGAACCGGTATCAGATTGGCCCCGTGCGCATCGGCTTGGCTCAGCGCTTGAGCAGCTCCAGCGCCACCCACAGCCCCAGCCGCCGTTCGGGGCTCTCGAGGTCGCCCAGCATGCCCCTGAGCTGCTCGAGGCGGTAGTAGATGCTCTGCCGGCGCACCCCCAGCCGGCGGGCAGTCTCGGCGATGTTGAACTGCGAGGCCAACAGGGCTTCCAGGGTGGCCAGCAGGGTGCTGCGGGGCCGGCTGGGCAGGTTCAGAATGGCCCCTAGCTGGCGCTGCAGAAAGCTGCGGTCGCGGCCAGTCTCGACCAGGGCCTCCAGTAGCGAGTCCAGCAGCGGCTCTTCCCTATCCACCGCCGGGCGCAGAATGCGCTCGTGGGCCGCGCGGGTCAGGTCGGCAAAGCGTACCTCGGCGCGAAAAGCCAGAATGGGGAATTGCAGCATTCGGGCGGTTTGCAGCATCTCCGGGGGCACCTCGGTGAGCCACTGCACCAGCTCGAGGCCGAGCCCCCCCACCCCGGCCTCGGCCAGCGCGCGCACATAGGCCACCTGAGCCTCGGGCGTGCTGCGGGAGAGCTCGAGGCCAGTGGAAAGCACCAGTTCGCCCCCCGACAGCAGCCGGGCCACGTCCAGCACCTCGGCCACGTGCACCCAGGTGATGGGGGTCTCGAGCCGACTCTGCCCCGAGAGCAGTTCCGCCCCGGCAAAGGCGGGAAGCTCGAGAATCTGGCGCAGGGTGGGCAGGTGCATACCCTACTGCTTGGCAATCCAGTGCATGGTCTTCTCGGCCAGCCGATCCAGGGCCTGCACCGCAAGCTCGAGGTGTTCTTCCTTGGTGTCCTCGATTTTGTTGTGGCTGATACCGTGCAGGCTCTGCACGAACATCATCACCGTGGGAATGCCGGCGCGGGCCACCTCGGCGGCGTCGTGCAGGGGCCCCGAGGGCAGGCGGTGCGAGACCCCGGCCACCTCGCGGATGGCCTGGTCGCAGAACTCGATCAGCTCGGGGTGGAACAGGATGGGGTGAATCCGCCAGATGGTGTTCCACTCCGGCTCCGGCAGTCCCCCCTCGCGGGCGAAGCGCTGGCTGGCTTTTTCGGCTTCGAACTTGAGCCGGGCCAGGGCATCGGCATCGAGGTGGCGCTGGTCGAGGGTGATGGTGCATTCCGCCACCACGCTGGTCACAATCCCCGGTTTGGTGATGCAGCTTCCGATGGTGCTGACCCCCCCATTGCGGTCGGTGATGTTGTAGATCTCGGAGGCCATTTTGCCTGCGGCCAGAAAAGCATCCTTGCGCCTATGCATGGGCGTGGAGCCGGAGTGGGCGGCCTGGCCCCTAAAGGTGATGGCGTGGCGCTCGACCCCGAAGGTTCCCAGCACCACCCCCAGGGGCAGGCCCATATCCAGCAGCACCGGGCCCTGTTCGATGTGGAGCTCGAGGTAGGCCGCGGCGTTTTTCTGTTCGCTCTGGGCCTCGAGCATCCGGCTCATCTCCACCCCGCAGCGCCGCAGGGCCTCCTCCAGGCGGATGCCGTCCTTGTCGGTGCGGTCTTTTTCCAGCTCGGGCTCGAGGGTGCCCGAGAAGGCCGAGGAGCCCAGCAGGCTACGGCCAAAGCGGGCCCCTTCTTCGTCGGCCCAGTCCACCAGCCGCACCGTGACCGGGGGGTTCCCCTGGTACTCCTCGGCGATGCGGCGCAGAACCTCGAGGCCCGCTACCACGTTAAGGCAGCCATCCAGCCAGCCCCCGCCCGGCACCGAGTCCAGGTGGCCGCCAATCAGCAGGGCTTTTTCACTTTTGCCCTTGAGCGTCACCCAGTTGTTGCCAGCGGCGTCGTAGTGTTGTTCTACCGGTAGGCCCTCCAGCTTGCGGTTGAACCATTCGCGCGCTTTGAGCCAGGTATCGGTCCAGGCCACCCGCCAGGCGCCGTTTTCGTCGGCGGTCAGGTCACGCAGTTCCTTGAGTTCTTCAACAGTTCGTTTGGGGTTCAGCATGGTTGTCTCCAAAAAGCGTAGCCCTGGGGTGAAATAGGGGGCGACACACCGGCCGCCCCCTGGCACAATCATCTCTTGCTCAAGCCCAGGTTATTTCCAGTCTCGAGCCCGCTTGCCAGTGGCGGCTTCCCAGGGGCCATAGTCCACGGTGGTCGCCGGAGGGTCTTTGGTCAGGATGCCCTGCTCGCGCAGCAGGCGCACCGAGGCCTGGTAGTCGGCAGGCACCAGGAAACCCGGCCAGCCCTTAGCGGTGGCCCCAGCGTTGTAGAGTTTGGCGATCTCGGCCATCTGCCAGGTCTGGTGGCCCTTGGCATCGGCGCGGGTGCCGGAGCCTTTGCAGGTGTTACCGCAGAAGGGCAGCACGTACTTTTCGACGGTTTCGGCCTGGTTGGCTACCGCCCAGTTCCAGCCCTGGATGGAGGCCCGAATCAGGCGGGCAGCTACCTGCCGGCCCGTCAGGCCCGAACCCTTGAAGTTGCGCTCGTTCAAGACCCGTTCGGTGGTAAAAATCAGATCTTCAAGCAGGTTGATGCCTTCATCGGCCAGCTTGAACACGTCCACCTTGGTCTCGTCGTAGCCCAGCCCGGCAATCTGGTTGACCTCGTTGTAGATCATGGCCGAGACCAGCTGCACCTTGTCGGGGAAAACCAGGGCTGGGTCGAAGGGGTAGCTCACTGCGGTAACATCGGGGTTGGTTACCCGGGGATCCAGCGAGCTGGTCAGGCCGCACTTGCGGAACAAAGCCACCGCCGGGTACTCGTTGCCGGAGGGCCAGACCCCCACGCTCTTACCCTTGAGGTCTTTACACAGATCCTTGATGCCAGTGGATTTTAGCGCCACCAGCGTAAAGCCCGAGCGCTGGAAAATCTGGGCCAGGTGCACCACCGGAATACCGCGTTCCCGAGCGGTGAGCAGGTCGGCTATCCAGGTGGTGCCGAAGTCGGCTGCACCAGACTGCACCACCTGAATGGGAGATTGGTCGCCCGCTGGCAGCAGGGTTACATCCAGCCCCTGCGCCCGGAAAAACCCCCGTTCTTTAGCCACAAAGAAGCCAGCAAACTGAGCCTGCGGAAACCACTTGAGCTGCAAGTTGACCTTGACCAGGTTTTGCTGTGCGCTCGCCAGCGATGCCAACACGAAGACTGCCAGTACCCACAAGACCGACCACTTCTTCATCCTTGCCTCCTTTTGTGTCAGAGCGACTTCAAATGGTAGCCTACTTCACTCTATAACCCTCTTGTCAAGCGCGCTCTTTTCACCTCCTTATTAGCCAAAAGCAGGTGAAGCTAACGCTCCACACCCTTGCTAAGTACCTCACGGGAAGCTTTGCCCCTTGGCTCGTCGAAGCAAACCGCGCATTTGCACTTCCCGCAGGGGCCCCAGGATGAGGAAAAATCAGTGGTAGGGCACTTAGCGGAAGGATACGCACCATCCGGTTAGCCTCCGCTCGAGATGCCGGTTTCGCCGCGCAGCGGGGTGACCGAAGGTGCGAGCCTGGCACTAGGGTCGTTAGCGAAAGGACACGTGCCATCCAGTTAATCTCCGCTCGAGCCACGCCACCAGGTTGTACCAGGCAATTCCGATGAGCGAGGCCACAATAATGGCCGACCAGACGATGTCAAAACCAAAACGCCCAGCCTCGATCTGGATACGAAAACCCAGCCCCTGCCCGTTGGCCCCAAAAAACTCGCCCACAATGGCCCCAATCATGGCCAGGGTGGTACCCAGCTTGAGGGCGTTGAAGATAAAGGGCAGGGCGTTGGGCAGGCGCAGCCAGCGGTACTGCTGCACTTCCCCAGCCGCATACGAGCGCATCAGGTCGAGCGAGAGCGGGCTCACCTCGGTCAGGCCCCGGAAGGTATTGACCACCATGGGGAAAAACACGGTAACAGCTACGATCACGGCCTTGGAGGGCCAGTCAATACCAATCATCTTGACCAGAACCGGGGCCAGGGCCACGATGGGAATGCTGCTAAAGATCGTGGCGTAAGGGAGCAGCCCACGCTCCAAAAATACATACCGGCTCACCAGCAAGGCCGTAATCAGGCCCAGGCTACAGCCGATTAGGTAGCCCACCAGGGCCTCCAGCACGACGGTTTGGAACGCGTCCTGCAAAAGCACATCCCGCACTTCCAGCAAAGTTGAAAGCACCCGGCTGGGGGTAGGAATCAGGCCGGCGGGTACCTGGTAGGCCCGCAGCAGGGCCTCGGCGGTCACCACCAGGGCCAGCAGGGTGAGGGCTGCGGGTGTGAAGCCGATGACCGGATTGGGGGTGTCCACAAACTGCTGGGCCACCCTGGCAATGCCCCACACCACCCCCAAAAAGCCCAGACCAATCAGAAGTTTCTGGGCACTTGAAGCCGGCTCGGACTGATCCCACCAGGCCACGATAAACCACAGCAATAGCCCAAACCCCAGCCCCAGCAAAAGCCACCCCGTCCAGTACGAGGAAGGACGATACAGCCCGCTCACGCGCTACGCACCCCCTCCCGAGCCGGCCTCGAGGGCCCCGCTGCCACCGGGCCGGTGCGCCGCCAGGGCGTAAGCAGGCGCTCGAGCCAGTTCACCAGGGCCACCAGCAAGATTCCCAATACCGCCGAGGAGAGCATAATCACCCACATTGCCACCACATCCGAGGCCCTCGAGTTCTCCGCCAGCATCTTGCCGATGCCCTGAAAGCTGATGGTGGAGATCTCGGCCACAATGGCCCCAATCAGGGCCGCCGTCATGGCGACCTTGAAGGCCGTGAACAGATAGGGCACCGAGGCCGGGAAGCGCAGCTTGAGGTAGGTTTGCCAGTGGCTGGCGTTGTAGGTTTTCATCAGGTCGAGGGCCATGGGGTCGGGGCTTTTGAGGCCCTTGGCGACCCCGATGGTGATGGGAAAAAAAGCGATATAGGCCGCAATGATGGCCTTGGGCAGCCAGCCCTGCACCCCATACTGCCCCAGCAGCACCACCAGCATGGGCGCAATGGCGATGATGGGGACGGTCTGGGAGGCCACAATCCAGGGCAGCAATGCCCGTTCAAAGGCCCTCGAGACCACCATCCCAATCGCAAAAAAGAAGCCCACCGCCGCCGCCAGCAGCAAACCCACCACCGTCTCGAAGGCCGTAACAGCAGCATTGATGGGAATGGCGTTGGGTGAATTGAGGGGAAACATCAGGTTGCCAAAGCCGTTCCAAAGCTGCTGGGGCGAAGGCAGCACCGGGCTCCTGAGCTGGGTTGCACACTCAAAAGCAGTCTGGCAGGGCAGGGCCGCGCCCGTATCCAACGCCCGCTGCGCCACTGGGATATTTGCCAGGTACATCAGCGGCCAGTACAGCGCCAGCACCATCAGGGCCACCACCAGCATGGGTACCAGACTGGGCGAGATTCGCATCATTCGGTCACCTCGTAGCCGTGGCCTTTGCGCAGGGCCTCGCGCACCGCGGTAGCCAGCTCGAAAAAGCGGGTGGTCTCGCGGGTCTCGAAGGTGCGGGGCTGGGGCAGGTCTACCGGTATGACGGTCTCGATTTTGCCGGGGCGCGGGGTCATCACCACGATCCGGGTGGACAGGAAGACCGCCTCGGGGATGGAGTGGGTCACAAAGATGATGGTTTTACCGGTCTCGCGCCACAGGCGCAAAAGCTCAAGGTTCAGGTTCTCGCGGGTAATCTCGTCCAGGGCGCCAAAGGGCTCATCCATGAACAAAAGCTGCGGGTCGAAAGCCAGGGCCCGGGCGATGGAGACCCGCTGCTGCATCCCGCCCGAAAGCTGCCAGGGGTAGTGCCTGGCGAACTTCTCCAGCCCCACCAAAGCCAGCATCCGCTCGGCCCTAGCCCTGCGCTCCTGCACGGGAAAGTTCATGACCTCCAGGGGCAGCATCACGTTGGAGAGCACATTGCGCCACTCCATCAAGGTGGGGGCCTGGAAGACGTAGCCGTAGGCCCGGGCCTTGCGGGCCTCCTCGGGGCTTTTATCACCAATGCGAATGGTGCCCGAAGAGGGCTGAATCAGGTCGGCCAGCAGGCGCAGCAGGGTGGTTTTGCCGCAACCCGAGGGCCCAATCAGGCTGATGAACTCCCCCTGGGCGATCTCGAGGTTGGCGTCTTTGAGGGCCACCGTGCCGTTTGGAAACACCATCGAGACATCCCGCACCGAAACAATGGCCGCTGCGTTCGAATCTTTGGCGGATAGCTCTGGAGAGGTATTGGCTTGCATCATCATCTTCCCTATTTATGGCGGTTGCCCGTCAGGGCCGCGGTCAGGCCCAGCCCGATGTAGATACCCCCGGTAATGAGCCGCTGTCCCTGGGCGAAGCGCGGCTCACGGGCTTTGTAGCGCAAAAGGCTTCCCAGCGAACTCGACAACAGGGCATAGGCCCCATCGCTCAGGGTGGCCAGGCTGATAAAAACCAGCCCCAGCAACAAAAACTGAGCCCAGGCCGCCCCCCGTGCAGGGTCTACAAACTGGGGCAGGAAGGCAAAAAAGAACAGTGCGGTTTTAGGATTCAGAGCGTTAACCACAAACCCTTGCAGAAAAATTTGCCGCATGGGCTGGCGGGCTACCGCGCCTAGCTCGAGGGGCTCCCTGGAGAACCAGGTCCGCAGGCCCAGGTACACCAGATAGGTCGCACCCGCATACTTAACCAGGTTGAAAGCCAGGGCGCTCGAGAGCAGGATGGCCGAAAGACCCAGGGTAGCCATCAGCACGTGTACCATGCCCCCGCACTGGATACCCAGCACGCTGGCCAGACCCGCCGCACGCCCCTGCGCAGCGCTGCGGGTAACAATGTAAAGCACCGCCGGCCCTGGAATCAGAAGCAGGGCCAGACTGGCCAGGGCAAACACCAGCAGTTGGTCAGGGGGTATCAGCATCATCTACCTCATTAGGGGGATTTTACGGAAGTATGCATAAACTTTCATTCGTTGTCTATTCCCTCCTAAAGCCCCTTTGGGCCAGTACCAAGAGGAGCCCACCAACCACCGCAAAAAGCGCCCAGGCCGAACTACCCCCCAACGCCAGCAGCACCGCTATCCACAGGCAGATCCCACCCAGCAAATTCAAGACCCATCTCGGCTTCATTTAGAAGTACATGGGCTCGCGCCGCAGGAGCTTACCCCGCCCTTTCTCGCCCACAAACTGCCCATCCCGCACCGCCACTTTACCCCGCACTGTCACCACGCTGGGCCGGCCATCAATCTCAAAGCCCTCGAAGCCGTTGTAGTCGTTGTTGACGTGCTGGGTCTTGACCGAGATGGTGCCCCGGTAGTGGGGGTCGTAGACCACCAGGTCGGCGTCGCTGCCCACCGCGATGGTGCCCTTGCGGGGGAACAACCCAAACAGCTTGGCGGCCTTGGTGCTGGCTGCGTCCACAAAGCGGTGAATGTCGAGGTGGCCGCGGCTCACCCCGTAGGTGTAGAGCAGGTTCACCCGGTCTTCGATGGCCGGGATGCCGTTGGGAATGGCGGTAAAGGCATCCTTGCCCAGCAGCTTCTGCTCGGTGTCGAAGGGGCAGTGGTCGGTGCCCACCGTGTCAATGAAGCCCTGGGCCAGCGCATCCCACAGGGCTTTTTGGTTGCGCTTGTCGCGCAACGGCGGCGACATAATGTACTTCATGGCCTCCACCCCACCCCGCTCGGCGTAGGTTTTATCGAGCAGGAAATGAGGTATTACCGATTCGATATAGATGGGCACGCCCCGCGATTTAGCGGCCATGGCCGCATCCAGGGCCGGTTTGCAGGAGAGGTGCACCACGTAGCCGGTGGCCCCGGTGGTCTCGAGGAAGGTCGCAAACCGCGCGGTGCCTTCGGCCTCCACCGACTCGGGGCGGCTGGGCTCGTGCCACTCGGGGCCGGTTTTTCCCTCGGAGAGTAGCTGCTGCTGCAAACGCCCCACCAGCTCGGCGTTCTCGCAGTGGGCGGTCACGATCACCCCCAGCTCCTTGGCCAGCCGCAGGGTCTGGTACATCTCCCCGTCGTCCACGCCAAAGAAGTTTTTGTAGGAGAGAAAAATTTTGAAGGAGCTGATGCCATCGGCCACAATTTCCCGAAGCTGCCCCTCGGTTTTTTCGTCGAACTTGGAGACCGCCATGTGGAAGGTGTAGTCGCAGTAGCTGTTGCCCTCGGCCTTGCTCTTCCAGAGCTGGTAGCCCTCGAGGGCATCGTCGTTGCGGCTGGGGCAGCACATCTCGATGTAGGTGGTGGTGCCCCCCATCAAGGCCGCCTTGGAGCCGGTCTCGTGGGTGTCCTTGGCGAAGGTCGCCATGAAGGGCAGGTAGATGTGCACGTGGGGGTCTATGAAGCCGGGGAACACGTACTTGCCGGTAGCGTCTATCACCTCGGTGCCGGGCGGGGCCTCGAGGTTCTGCCCGATGCGGGTAATGGTCTCGCCCTCGGCGTAGATGTCGGCCTTATACCGGCTGTCCGCGGTTATGATTTCGCCGTTCTTGATGAGTAGTCCCATGGTATAGAGTCCCCTTTTTTTTGCGCTTGACTATTCCATCTTTAGCACTAGCCAAAGAAGTGTAGGTATCTGGGCCTCGAGAATAACGCAACAAGCCAGCTTTTGCCCTCCAAACGACTTGTCCACCCCAGACTTGCTGGGATTTAGACTGTAGCCCAACTTAGTGAATCTCAATCCCCACCTCTTCCCGATACCGCTTCATAGCCTCCCAGTCGGTGCCCACCTCGGGGCGGGCCTTGGTCAGCTCGTCCCAGGTGATGGAGGGTCGGCCCGAAGGCAGTTCAACCATCTCGATACAGCCGTCCACCGGGCAGACGTTGTGGCACAAACGGCAACCCACACAGTCTTCTTCGCGCACCACAGGTTGCGGGCGGGTGCTCACCGCTTCGTGCTTCCCGTTGGAGCGCACGTCATAGCTGTAGGGCTGAACGAGGTTGCCGCTGGCGTCTACCAGGTCAATGCACTGGTGGGCGGTGTCGTTGCAGGCCACGTAGCAAAGGTTGCAACGGATGCACTTGTCGGGGTCAATGCGGGCCACCGCCCGGAAGGAAAGGTCGAAGTCCTTGAAGTCGGAGATGCGAGGAAGGCTCTTGCCCACCACGTCGGCGATGGTCTTGAAGCCCTTGGCGTCCATCCAGGCATTGAGCCCGTCGGTCAGGTCTTCGATGATCCGATAACCGTAGTGCATGACGGCAGTGCAGACCTGCAAACTGGTTGCGCCCAGCAGCAAAAACTCCGCTGCGTCCCGCCAGGTCGAGATGCCGCCCATGCCGCTGATGGGCACCCCGGACTGTTTCACCACTGGATCCACACCCAGCGAAGACAGCAGGTTGAGGGCGATGGGCTTGACCGCCGGCCCAGCGTAGCCCCCGTGCCCGCCTTTACCGCCGATGCTGGGGGTGATTTCCAGGGTGTCCAGGTCAATCCCGATGATGGAGTTGATGGTGTTGATGAGGCTCAGGGCGTTGGCCCCCGCAGCCAGGGCCGCCCGCGCCGGGGGCACCACCGAGGCCACGTTGGGCGTGAGCTTGACGATGACGGGAATTTTGGCTACGTCCATCACCCACTGGGTGATCTGCTGGCAGTACTCCGGCACCTGCCCCACCGCGCTGCCCATCCCCCGCTCGCTCATACCGTGGGGGCAGCCATAGTTGAGTTCGATGCCGTCGGCCCCGGTGTCCTCAATTTTGAGGATGATGTCCCGCCAGGCCTCTGGCGTAGACTCCACCATGGCCGAGACGATTACCGCCCGGTCGGGCCAGTTGCGCTTGACATCGCGAATCTCACGCAGGTTGACCTCCAGAGGCCGGTCGGAGATCAGCTCCACGTTGTTGATCGCAAGCATCTTCTGGCCCCCGTAGTGCCAGGCCCCGTAGCGGTTGGACACGTTCAGCACCGGCGCACCGATAGTCTTCCAGACCGCCCCGCCCCAGCCATACTCAAAAGCCCGGTGGATCTGGGCCCCCGAGTTGGTGGGGGGCGCCGAGGCCAGCCAGAAGGGGTTGGGGGATTTAATACCGGCAAAGTTGATGCTTAAGTCTGCCATCTACGTCTCCTTTCGCTTAATCGGCGGCGGCCTCGAGGCCAGCAACCAGCCGCCGATGAATAGCAAAGGCCGCCAGCTTGCCATCCTGAACGGCCATTACCGTTGAGGCCGAGCCTTTTGCACGGATGCAGTCGCCGCCCGCATACACCCCCGGCAGGCTGGTCTCGAACTGGTCGTTGACCTTGATGAAGCCTTTCTCGGTCTCGAGGCCTAAGAGCTTCGCCACAGCCGGCTTCTCCTGCCCAATGGCCTTGACCACCTGGTCGCAGGGCAGCACGAACTCCGAACCCGGCACCGGCTCCGGCGCAGGCCGCCCGCTGGCGTCTGGCGCCCCGAGCTGCATCCGCACACACTTCAACCCCGTAATCTTCCCTCCTTCGTGGAGTACTTCGACCGGCTGGGTGAGGAAGCGAAACTCGATGCCCTCCTTTTTGGCAAACTCGTACTCGTGGGGGTAGGCCGTCATCTCCTTGTCAGTGCGGCGGTAGACCATGGTGACCCGTTCGGCCCCCAGCCGCTTGGCGATGGTGGCACAGTCCACCGCGGTGTTGCCCGCGCCGATCACCACCACCTCCCGGCCCACCTGCAGAGCAGACGGGTTCATCTTGGAGGTCTCGATATAGCTGAGGCCGTCTACAATTAGCTCCTCGCCCGGTATGCCCAGTTGGGGCACCGAGCCCAGCCCCACACTCAGGAAGACCGCGTCGAAGTTGTTGCGCACCTCCTCCCAGCTCAGGTTCCGCCCCAGCTCCATCTGGGTTTTGATCTCGACCCCCAGCCGTCTGACCATCTCGGCCTCGGCCAGGGCTACCTCGACTGGCTCTCGCAGCACGATGATGCCGTAGGTCGAAAGACCGTTGGGCAGCGCCCGCTTCTCGAACACAGTTACACTATGGCCCAGCTTGGCTAGCTCACCCGCGCAGGTAAGGCCCGCCGGCCCGGCCCCGATGACCGCTACTTTTTTGCCGGTGGGCGCACCGGGCTTGAATACGTCAATGCCGCGTTCGTAGACGTAGTCGGTGGCATAGCGCTGCAAGCGGCCAATCATGATGGGTTTGTGTTCGGCCCCCAGCACACAAGCGCCTTCACATAGCTCCTCCACCGGGCAGACCCGGGCACAGGTCGCCCCCATCAGGTTGGACTCCAGAATGGTACGGGCCGAGCCCACCAGGTTCCCGGTAGCAATCTTCTTGATGAACCTGGGGATGTCGATGTGGGTTGGGCACGCGTGGGTACAGGGCGCGTCGTAGCAGTAGAGGCACCGGTTGGCCTCTACAACCGCTTCGTGGTCGGTTAAGGGTGGATGATACTCACTCAACACTTCCTCGGGCTTGATGATCTGCACGCTTCCTCCTTTGACGCTGAGGTCTGGCTATTCGGCTATGGAAAAAGCTAAAAACCCTCTTGGTGATAGCGCGATCACTAAGAAGGTTCGTGCCCTCGCAGGAGCCGATTTAACCCGACACTTTGCTTGTTAGTTGGGAATATACGAACTTGGGCAGATAGTTGTCAAGGCCCGTGAAGATGGCCCGCAGAGTTTTGTCACACTGTCCAATATTGTGTTATAAGTAAAAATAAACAGCTATGTTATGTATTGACTTAAATTGCTATCTGCTATATACATATTTTATGTCACTGAAACGAACTACTTCCAAAAAGAATCTGGTTAGAGATCTACTTCTCGACATTGCAACCGGCGCGATCGCGACCTTGCTGCTGGTGCTGTTTATTCGTTTTGCACCTACCTTTTAACATTGCCCTAGCTCTTCAGACCCAGTACATGGTGTCACCTTTTTATTGAGCAAGGCCGGCAGGGGTTTGGGGATTCCCGTTGCTGACACACTCGAGGTCTTGCATCGCATGGAGCTTGGAGGGCATCCTAGAATCATGTATGAGACGCTCGAGGGTTCCGTACTGCATGCCGAGGCTGTAAGTATCCACGGGGCCATCTTTTACGATCTGGTTCTACAAACCCAAAACGCTGTACGCAAGTTGCGCTTTCAAGACACCTTCCTGAGTCCGGCCCCTAAGCAAGGAGAGTGCCTGCAGGTTGTTCTAATTCTGGGAAATGTTCACGAGGTGAAGCGGATCTCGTGCGTTTGAGTCTAGGTTCATGCGCCAAAAATAGCTCTACGTGTAACCCAAGCCAAGCTAGCCTTGAGCAAGCTGTACTCAAGTTCGCTAAGTGTAAGATTTGACCCTATCGGTGGGCTTTCTGCTATTAGAATCTGGTATATATCGCTCCCATACCGCCGCGAGAGCGACGAACCAAAGGCGGAACATAGGAGATAGATACCATATGCGTTTAGAACTACCGGTCATTCCACTGCGAAACACCGTGATCCTCCCACACACCACCACCCCGGTGGATGTGGGCCGCGCCAAAAGCAAGCGCGCGGTCGAAGAAGCAATGGGGGCCGACCGGTTGATCTTCCTGGTTGCACAGCGTGACCCGGAGGTTGACGATCCTACCCCCGATGATCTCTATATCTGGGGGGTGCAGGCAGTAGTTAAGCAGGCCATGCGCCTACCCGATGGCACCTTGCAGGTCATGGTGGAAGCCAGGGCCAGGGCCGAGGTCAAGGACTATATCCCCGGGCCCTACCTGCGGGCACGCGGTGAGGTGTTCAGCGAAATTTTCCCTGCCGAGGAGGCGGTCGTTCGGGTTTTGGTTGAAGAACTCAAAGATTCGTTCGACAAATACGTAGCCAATCACAAATCGCTACGCCTCGACCGCTACCAGCTCGAGGCAGTGAAAGGCACCACCGACCCGGCCATGCTGGCCGATACCATTGCCTATCACGCTACCTGGACAGTAGCCGAGAAGCAGGAAATCCTCGAGCTCACCGACCTCGAGGCCCGTCTCAAGAAGGTACTGGAGTTCCTCAGTCGCGATCTCGAGCGCTTCGAGCTGGACAAGCGGGTGGCCCAGCGGGTCAAAGACCAGATGGACACCAACCAGCGCGAGTACTATCTGCGCGAGCAGATGAAAGCCATCCAGAAAGAGCTGGGTGGCGAGGATGGGCTGGGCGACCTCGAGGCCCTGCGCAAAAAAATCGAAGAAGTGGGCATGCCCGAGGCGGTCAAGACCAAAGCCCTCAAGGAGCTAGACCGGCTCGAGCGCATGCAGCAGGGCAGCCCCGAGGCCACGGTGGCCCGCACCTACCTGGACTGGCTCACCGAGGTTCCCTGGATCAAGGCCGACCCCGAGGTGCTGGACATTGCCCACACCCGGCAGATTCTGGACGAGGATCACTACGGCCTCAAGGACGTCAAAGAGCGCATCCTGGAATACCTGGCCGTGCGGCAGCTCACCCAGGGGCTGGATGTACGCAATAAAGCCCCCATCCTGGTGCTGGTCGGGCCGCCAGGGGTGGGCAAGACCTCGCTGGGTCGCTCCATTGCTCGCAGCATGAACCGCAAGTTCCACCGCATCTCGCTGGGTGGGGTGCGCGACGAGGCCGAGATTCGCGGCCACCGCCGTACCTACATTGGGGCCATGCCCGGCAAACTGATTCACGCCATGAAGCAGGTGGGCGTGATCAACCCCGTGATCCTGCTGGACGAGATCGACAAGATGAGTTCGGACTGGCGGGGCGACCCCGCGAGCGCCATGCTCGAGGTGCTCGACCCCGAACAGAACAACACCTTCACCGACCACTACCTCGATGTGCCCTACGACCTCTCGAAGGTCTTCTTCATCACCACCGCCAACACCCTGCAAACCATCCCCCGGCCCTTGCTCGACCGCATGGAAGTCATCGAGATACCGGGCTATACGAACATGGAGAAGCAGGCCATCGCCCGGCAGTACCTCTGGCCCAAGCAGCTCAAGGAGTCGGGGATGGAAGGCAGGGTTGAGGTAACCGACGCGGCCATTCTACGGGTAATCTCCGAGTACACCCGTGAGGCGGGGGTGCGGGGCCTCGAGCGCGAGCTGGGTAAAATTGCTCGCAAAGGGGCCAAGTTCTGGCTCGAGGGGGCCTGGGAGGGGCTGCGTACCATCGACGCCTCGGACGTACCCACCTATCTGGGCATCCCCCGTTTCCGTCCCGACAAGGCTGAGTCCGAGCCACAGGTCGGCACCGCCCAGGGCCTGGCCTGGACGCCTGTAGGTGGGACACTACTTACCATCGAGGTAGCCGCCGTTCCGGGCAGTGGCAAGCTTTCACTCACCGGCCAGCTTGGCGAGGTGATGAAGGAGTCGGCCCAGGCTGCCCTCACCTACCTGCGCGCCCATACCCAGGATTATGGCCTTCCGGAGGACTTCTACAACAAAGTAGACCTGCACGTCCACGTACCCGACGGGGCTACTCCCAAGGACGGCCCCAGCGCCGGTATCACCATGGCCACAGCCATCGCCAGCGCCCTGAGTCGCCGTCCAGCCCGCATGGACATCGCCATGACCGGCGAGCTCAGCCTGCGCGGCAAAGTAATGCCCATTGGCGGGGTAAAGGAAAAACTATTGGCCGCCCACCAGGCCGGGATTCACAAGATTGTGCTGCCCAAGGACAACGAAGCCCAGCTCGAGGACTTGCCCAAAGAGGTGTTGGAGGGGCTGGATATCAAGCTGGTCGAGGACGTAGGGGAGGTGCTGGAATACCTGCTGCTGCCTGAACCTGCCATGCCCCCCGTGGTACAGCCCAGCGACAACCGTCAGCAGCCCGGCGCTGGGGCATAACACCAACATCCTTAGCAAAGAAGCCCCCACCGGTGGGGGCTTCTTCAGGTTGCTCCTGCCAGAAAGCACAGCAGCGCCGGACAGGTTCGGCTCAAGAGCCCAGGGCCTTCCAGAAGCACTCCTGTAACTCGAGCTCCACTCGCAACCGACCTCCCTGCTTACGGCGCACTCGAGGCCGTCCCTTCATACCCTCTCCAGCCAGCAGGTGCGCCACCTCCTCCAGGGCCCGCCCTAAATCACGCGTAGGGCGGTGGAAGGTTTCGCGCCGTAGCTTACCTAGGGCATCGAAGTACTCCACCTGCACCACTGCCCGGCCCTGCTCGAGCCAGACCAGCACCTGATCCAGCCGCAGCTCCACAACCTCAGACTCTAGAGCTTCTTGAGGGACTGCACCAGTTGTCCCAGCACGTTTTGTGCATCGCCGTACAGCATCCGGGTGTTGTCGGCATAAAACAGTTCGTTTTCTACACCGGCAAAGCCCTTGCCTTGCCCACGCTTGATGACAATGGCGTTCTTGGCCTTGTCCACTTCCAGAATCGGCATGCCGTACAGGGGCGAGCCCTTGCGCCGAGCGGCCGGGTTGACCACGTCGTTGGCCCCAATCACCACCGCCACATCGGCCTGGGGGAACTCGGGGTTGATGTCTTCCAGGTCGTAGAGCTTTTCGTAAGCCACCCCGGCCTCGGCCAGCAGCACGTTCATGTGGCCGGGCATGCGGCCTGCTACCGGGTGGATGGCAAACTTAACCTCGATGCCCTTGGACTCGAGCACGTCCGCCAGCTCGCGCAGTTTGTGCTGGGCCTGGGCCACCGCCATCCCGTAGCCGGGCACGAAGATGACCTTGGAAGCATAAGCCAGCATCACCGCGGCATCCTCGAGGTCAATCGGCTTGAGGCTGCCCTTGACCTCGCCGCTGTCCTGCTCCACGCCAAAACCACCCACCAGTACGCTCCAGAGGCTGCGGTTCATGGCCTTGGCCATCAAGAGGGTGAGCAATGTACCGGCGGCCCCCACCACCGTACCGGCCACAATCAGCGCGGCGTTGCCGATGGCAAAGCCTTCGAAGCCCACCGCCAGGCCGGTGAAGGCGTTGTAGAGGGAGATCACCACCGGCATATCCCCGCCCCCGATGGGCAGAGTCATCAGCACCCCAAAACCCAAAGCCAGCAGGAAGAAGACCAGAATGAGCGGCCCCGACTCCGTAAAGAGCACCAGGAGGGCCAGCAGCAAGGCCCCCACCCCCACCACCGCATTGACCAGTTTTTGCGCCGGGAACTGGATGGGCCGGCTCGACATCAGGCCCTGGAGCTTGGCAAAGGCAATCAGGCTGCCGGTAAAGGAGACCGAGCCGATCAGAGCCCCCAGGATAGCCAGGAGTTTGAGCCCCTGGGCCTCGCCAAACTCCCCCCGCAAAAGCTCGACCGCCGCGATGGCCCCGGCTGCTCCACCTCCCATGCCGTTGTAGATGGCCACCATCTGCGGCATATCGGTCATCTGTACCCGCTTGGCGGCAATCCAGGCCACCACCGTGCCGACCACCACCGCCAGAATCATCAGACCCTGGTTGTGCAGGCCGGGCACAAAAAACGTCACCAATGTGGCCGCCACCATGGCCACCCCGGCCCAGACCACCCCGCTGCGGGCGGTGTTGGGCGAGGACATACGCTTCAGGCCCAGGATGAAGAGGAAGGCCGTAACGAAGTAAATGAGCTGAACGAAGTTTTCCATATTTGCGTCGCGCAAGCTGATAGCCAGGCAATTCCAGAGCTATCGGCTGAAAAGCTACTGACCTCCCTTCGGCTTCCGCTCAAACATTTCCAGCATCCGCTCGGTTACGGCGTAGCCGCCGGCGGCGTTGGCCGCGCCCAGAATCACCCCGAAAAAGCCGATGGCCTGTTCCAAAGGGGTCTCGGCATGGCCCAGCACCACCATGGCCCCCACCACCACAATCCCGTGGATGAAGTTGGAGCCGGACATCAGGGGGGTGTGCAGAATCACCGGCACCCGGCTAATGACTTCGTATCCGGTAAAAGCCGCCAACAGGAAGATATACAGTGCAGCCCAGGTGGAGTCCATCACGCACCTCCTACGAGCGCCTTGGTAGGCGCATGGGTAATCTCGCCTTGATGGGTTAGAAGAGCCCCCGCCAGAATTTCGTCGCTCCAGTCGGGCGCGAGCTGCCCATCTTTGATGAGGAGTTTGGAAAGGTTGTAGAGGTTTTTGGCGTACATCTCGCTGGCGTGCACCGAGAGCGCGCTGGGCAGGTTCAGGGGCCCCACAATCTTCACGCCGTTCAGCTCGAGGGTCTCTCCGGGCTTGGTCAGCTCGCAGTTGCCCCCCGACTCGGCGGCCAGATCCACGATGACGGCGCCGGGGCTCATGCGCTCGACCATGTCTTTGGTAATCAGGATGGGCGCCTTGCGGCCCGGAATCTGGGCGGTGGTGATGACGGCATCCATGCTGCCGACCTCTTTGGCCAGGGCCTCGTGCTGGATTTTCTTTTCCTCCTCGGTGAGCTCGCGGGCATACCCCCCCTCGCCCTCGGCGCTGATGGGTAGCTCGATGACCTTGGCCCCCAGCGAGAGGGCCTGCTCGGCAGCGGCCTTGCGCACGTCGTAGGCCCAGACATTGGCCCCCAGGCGGCGCGCGGTGGCGATGGCCTGCAAGCCCGCCACCCCCACCCCCATTACCATTACCTTAGCCGGGCGGATGGTGCCGGCAGCGGTGGTCAGCATGGGGAAGAAGCGGCTGCTCTCGCGGGCCGCGATCAGGGCCGCCACATACCCGGCCACCGTGGCCTGGGATGAGAGTACGTCCATGCTCTGAGCCCGGGTAATGCGGGGTATCAGCTCCATGGCCAGGGCGGAGATCCGACCCGAGGCCATGGCCTGTACCCGCGCCGGATTGCGGTGGGGGTACATCAGGCCCGCCACAACGGTGCCGGGCTCGAGCCGGGCCAGGTCGGCCTCCTCCAGCGGCTGCACGGTAAACACCACCTGAGCCCCCTGGAAAAGCTGGTCTCTGGTGACTACTTCGGCCCCGGCATTGCGGTAGGCCTCATCGCTAAAGTAGGCCTGGGCACCTGCATTTGCCTCGAGTCGCACACCCCAGCCTTCTTTGCGCAAGCGACCCACCACCTCGGGCGTAAGCGCGACCCGGCGTTCGCCTGGAGCCGTCTCTTTGGGAACAGCGATTAAGACCATTCGACCTCCTACTGAAAAACGTGCCGCGGTTTGGTATACCGTCTCCGCAGGGAAGTATACCAGTGCAGGGCCAGAGAGCAACGTCCCGGCCCCCAAGATTGACCTCGGTTGCTTGCGCTCAATACAATCACTTCTGTTCAGATAAGGAGCGCTTGTGGATTTCCAGGGAAAAGTGGTGATCGTAACGGGAGGCGCCTCGGGCATGGGCGAGGCCACGGCCAGAGAGTTTGCCAGGGCCGGGGCCCATGTAACGATTGTGGATCGCAACGAAGCGCGGGCCCGCCAGGTGGCCGCCGAAATCGGCGCACGGGTACGGATTGGGGACGTAAGCGACTCAGCCTTCTGCGACCAGGTGGTCGCCGATACCCTCGCCCAGCACGGACGGCTCGACGTGCTGGTCAATGCGGCTGGCATTATCGTGCGGGCCAGCGGCGTAGAGACCAGCGACGAGCAGTGGCAGCGGGTCATGGGGGTGAACGTAAGCGGCACATTTTTTATGTGCCGGGCCGCTATCCGGGCCATGCAGCCCCAGCGTAGCGGGGCCATCGTCAACTTTGGCTCGATCTGGGGCGACCTGGGGGCGGCGGGGGTGGCGGCCTACTGTGCGAGCAAGGGGGCCGTACACAACCTTACCCGCGCCCTGGCCCTCGATCACGCCAAAGACGGCATCCGCATCAACGCGGTCTGCCCTGGCGAGGTCAACACCCCCATGCTTCAGTCCGAACGCAAGGAACCCGTTACCCCCGAACTGCTGCAACGCCTGGCCGAGACCGTGCCCATGGGCCGCCTGGCCGACCCCGTAGAAATCGCCCAGGTGGTGCTCTTTCTGGCCTCCGATAAAGCCAGCTACATGACCGGCTCGCTGGTGCTGGTAGATGCGGGGTATGCAGCCCGATGAGCGTACACGTCCTGCACTGAAGGGAGCCACCCATGGAATACCGCAATCTGGGCCGAACCGGCGTCAAAGTAGCGCCTCTGGCCCTGGGAACCGATAACATCCTGAACCCCACCCCCGAGGCCGAGGCCAAAAAGATGATTCTGCGGGCCATCGAGGCCGGTATTAACCTGATTGACACCGCCAACAGCTATATGAAGGGCGAGGCCGAACGGGTAATTGGGCAGGCCCTTAAGGAAAGTGGTCTGCGCGATCAGGTGCTCATCGCCACCAAGGCCCACTACCCCACCGGCCCCGGCCCCAACGACCGGGGGAACTCGAGGCTCCACCTCCTACGGGCCTGTGAAGACTCGCTCAAGCGCCTGCAAACCGACCACATCGACCTTTATCAGCTTCACCGCCCGGTCTTCGATATGCCCATTGACGAAACGCTTGCGGCCCTGACCGACCTGGTACGGCAGGGCAAGGTGCGCTACATCGGCAGCTCCACCGCCCCGGCCTGGAAGGTGCTGGAAGGCATTCTGGTGAGCGAGCTGAAGGGCTATGTGCGCTTTGTCTCGGAACAGCCGCCCTACAACCTGCTGGATCGGCGCATCGAGAACGAGCTGGTTCCCATGGCCCAGGCCTACAACCTGGCCCTGCTGCCCTGGTCGCCGCTGGCCATGGGCATGCTGGCCGGGCGCTATACCGAGGAAAACATTCGGCCCGAGGGTTCCCGGGCCCACCTGCGGGGTGGGATCTATGCCGAGCGGGTCACGCCCAGGGCCGTAGAGGCGGGCAACCGCTTTGTGCAACTGGCCCGCGAGGCCGGCTACGATCCTGCCCAACTGGCCCTTCTGTGGGTCAAAGACCAGCCCGGTATCACAGCGCCCATCATCGGGCCCAGGAGTGTGGGACAGCTCGAGCACCTGCTACCTGTACTGGACATGAAGCTCCCGGAAGACATCCGAATAGCCTGCGATGGGCTGGTTCCGCCCGGCAGCGCCGTGGCCAACTTTCATAACTCCGCCCCGTGGATGAAAATGCAGATTTGAAGCGGCTGGCTTACGCCTACCCTGTATAGTGTTTTCTGGTATGGAAAAGGCAATAGAAGCCGTCAGCACCCCATCAAAAACCATCATCAAGTTCGGCACCGACGGCTGGCGGGCCATTATTGGCGACCAATTCACCTTCGATAATGTGGCTCGCGTAGCCCAGGCCTACGCTGAATACCTCCTGGAGCACCAGGGCAAGAAAGTGGTGGTGGGCTACGATACCCGCTTTATGGCCCATCGCTTTGCTCAAAGAGCTGCCGAGGTTCTGGCCGCCAATGGGCTCGAGGTCTACCTTTCCAAATCGTACCTTCCCACCCCAGTGCTGTCTTTTGCCGTTAAGCACTTGCAGGCCGATGGCGGCGTCATGATTACGGCAAGCCACAACCCGGCCGAGTATCTCGGATTCAAAATCAAGGGCAGCTACGGCGGTGCGGCCACCCCAGCACTGGTAGCCGAAGTGGAAAAGCACCTGGGGGCAGCACCCAAAACAACCAGCGCAACCGTGCACAGCCTGGATGTGCGAAAAGCCTACTACGACTTTCTGGCTCAGCAGCTAGACCTGGAGGCCCTGCGCGGTTACACCGGGGTGATGTACCACGACAGCATGGGCGGGGCGGGGGCGGGCTGGTTGGCAGGTTTCGTTAAGCACGTGGGGTTAAAGCTCGAGCTGCGTGAGCTACACGCTGTACCCGACCCCATGTTCTATGGTGTGAACCCCGAGCCCATCCCGCAAAACCTGTTCACCGTCATAACCGTGCTAAAGGCCGAGGATAACCCCACCTTTGCAGCCGTAAACGACGGCGATGCCGATCGCATTGGCGCTGTGCTGGCAGGCGGGATCAACTTCAACAGTCATCAAATTTTTGCAGTACTATTCAAACACCTGCACCGCAAGGGACACCGTGGCCGGGTGGTCAAAACCTTCTCTACTTCTGTAGTCATCGACAAGCTCGCGCATAAGCTGGGTCTGGAGCTGCTGGTCACGCCCATCGGCTTCAAATACATCACCGATGAGATGCTAAAAGGCGATGTCCTGATTGGGGGTGAGGAGTCGGGCGGTATTGGAGTAGTCGGGCACATACCCGAGCGCGACGGCCTCATGAACGCCTTGTTGCTTCTGGAGTCCATTGTACATACTGGAAAAAGCCTGGGAGAGCAGTTTGCCGAAATTGAGGCCGAGGTGGGTTTCAAACACGCCTATGACCGCATCGACTTACACCTACCCTCGATGGAGCAACTCAAGGAAGTCATGGCCAAGGTACAAACCCCAAAACCTATTGCAGGGCAGCAGGTGAGCGGTACCGAGAATCTGGACGGCATAAAGTGGCTTTTTGGTGATGCCGGTTGGCTGTTGTTCAGGGCCTCCGGTACCGAGCCTGTACTGCGCATTTATTGCGAGGCCCAGGAAGAAAAAACTGTAAAAGCCGTTCTTGCCGAAGCCAAAAAACTGGTAGGTTTATAGCCGATAAGCCATACCTACCCAAATTGGAAGTTTTTTGCAGTGCCGGCTGCCGCTAAAGCATCACCTTGGCTTTCTTTTATCGTCGGTTGGTGACATTCTTAGCTTGTGCAGTGTGGACATGGATTTTCTCAGAAATTTGTGGGTTAATCTGAGCCCAGGGGTGGACAAGCTATGATGCGGCTATTATTGCTATTTAGTCTGCTGGCAACTGCAGGATGGGGGCTGAGTGCTCAAGTGGTTGAGCGCCGGATTGATGCCCAGGGGGGGGCCCTAACGCTACCCGGCATTCAGGTTCTGATTCCACCCGGTGCCCTGGTTTCTTCGGTTCGATTCCGCCTCGAGCGCCTTCAGGCTGTACCCTCTTCTCCGCCCCAAAACGAGGTTTATTTTATCCAAACGCTGCCCGAACGTGAGGTAGTGGGAATTTACCGGCTTTCCTCAGGAACAACCAGCTTTCTAAAGCCCATCGAGATTGAATTACAGGTTAATCCACCTTATCGCCCCAGTGGTCGGGTCATCAAGAGTGTGATTTACATCTGGGATGGGCAGGGTTACTTAAGTACGCAGGTACCCAGTACCCGTGAAAGCTTCACCCTAACCCGCCTGGACTTGGGTCTGGGGGCCGGCGCCGGTGGCTACCCGGCAGGTCTGGTACTGGCAGTGCTTCGAGCGCCCGAGGAAAATCTGCGACGCGAGTGCCAGAGTCGGGGTGGCCGCTGGACGGGCTCGAGCTGCGAAAAAAGGTGAAAAAAACCACCATCCTTTGCTGGTATCTGTTGCATCGAGTAAAGCAGGGGGTATCACGTTTCGACCAGCCTGAGCGGCAATCACATAAAGCCCCAGTAGCGTTATGCTGAATTGGATGTCCCCATTCCTCGCAGTGGGTTTAGGTCTGTACATACTAAATTTATTGGTAGGTCTGGCCGCACAGTTGAGACTGGCCCACTTTGGCATCTGGCATCACGCGCTCTACCTGGTGGTATCGGCCAGCGCGGTACTGGCCCTGGCACTCACGCACGACGGGTGGTTGTTGCTAACCATAGCTTGTCTAGCCCTGTTTCCCAAAGCCCGGCCCCGCACCTGGCTCCATCCCACACTGGGTGTGGTGGGGTTGATGGGATACTTGATGTCGGTAGGGGGTTGATATGGAATTTCTAGAAGTAATCCGAAAACGCAAAACTACCAACGGCCCCTTCCTAGACAAGCCCGTATCCAAAGAGCACCAGCGCCTTTTGATGGAAGCGGCCAGCCGAGCCCCCAGCCATTTCAACTCCCAACCCTGGCGCTTTATTTTGATCGAAGACAAGACCAAGCGAGAGAAAATTGCCGAGATTGGGGGGCGAACCATGCAACAACTGATTGCCGACGGCAAGTTTTTCGAGCGCTATCGCCCCTACTTTCGCTTTACAGAAAAAGAGATGGACGAGCGGCGCGACGGCATCCTGATTGACCAGCTGCCGGGCCCCTTACGTCCCTTCACCCGCCAGATTATGAGCCCAAATGCCCTCGGACTGCTAAAAACCTTGCGGGTTCCGCAAACCCTGGGCGAGGACAACCGCAAACTAATTGCAGGCTCACCCCTCCTGCTGGCAGCCCTGCTGGACAAGCAAGAATACCGTCCGGACCAGCTCTCCGGCTTCTATAGTGTGCTGGGTTTGGGCATGGCCATCGAGAACATCTGGCTGACCACCGTGGAGCTGGGCATGGGCATTCAGTTTGTCTCCACACCCATGGAAATTCCCGAGGCCTGGGAGGAAATCAAGCGGCTGCTGGAAGTTCCCGAGCACTTGGAGCTGATGGCAGTTTATCGGCTGGGCTATCTGCCCGAGGAAAAACCCCGCCCCCGCATTGACTGGAAATCCGATCATCGCAAACGCATCTCGCAATTTGTCTTCCGCGATTCCTGCGCAACCCCCGAAAGTGACGTCTGAGGCATCTTTATGCACCCCAGAATTCTCAGCGTCGCCACTGCCAACCCCCCGCACAGGGTAGGACAGTCTGAAGTACGGGATCTGGTGCAGAACCTGTTTGAGCGGCTGCAGGGCCTCGAGCGTCTCATCGGCGTTTTCGAGAACACCGGCATCGAGTCACGCTACCTCTCGGCCCCCCTCGAGTGGTTTACCCAACCCCACAGCTTTGCCGAGAAAAACCAGTTGTGGTTCGAAACTGCTCTAGACCTTTGCGAAAAGGCCTGCCGTGAAGCCCTACGGCTTGCGGCCATCGAGCCCAAACAGGTGGAGGCGGTGCTGCTGGTTACCACCACCGGGATTGCCACTCCCAGCCTCGAGGCCCACCTCATTCAGCGCCTGGGCCTCCCGCTCTCGGCCATCCGCCTCCCCATCTGGGGGCTGGGCTGCGCCGGGGGCTCGGCAGGGCTGGCCAGGGCTGCTGAGATAGCCCTGAACCATCCCAATGCGTATGTGTTGATGGTGGCGGTTGAGTTGTGCAGCCTGACCTTTGTACGGGGCGACCTGAGCAAGAGCAACCTGGTAGCGACCAGCCTGTTCGCCGATGGTGCCGCCGCTGTGGTATTGGGAAGGCCAAGCGAACCGGGCCCAGGCACAGGGCCAAAGGTGCTGGGTGGATTCAGCCGGCTGCTACCAGAAAGCTATGAGGTGATGGGTTGGGACATCGTGCCCGATGGCCTGCAAGTGCGCTTCGCCAAAAGCATCCCGGCCCTGGTAGAAGGGGAGTTGGGCAATCTGATCCGGGACGGGCTGGCGGGTTTTGGCCTTACCGCTCCAGATGTGAAGACCTGGACACTCCACCCTGGCGGGGCCAAGGTTTTGACAGCCTACCGTGAGGGGATGGGTGTGGATGAAAAAAGCCTCGAGGCCTCCCACTGCGTTTTGAGGAAATTCGGCAATATGTCCAGTCCCACGGTGCTTTTCGTGCTGGCCCGTCAGATGTACCAGCTCGAGCGACCCGCACCCGGCAGCAAAGGGGTGTTGCTGGCCCTGGGGCCTGGCTTTGCCGCAGAAGGGGTGGTTTTGCAGTGGTAGGGCTCTGGGTCGCGCTGATCTGGGTGGTACTCCAGCGGCTGCTGGAGCTTCGCCTGGCCCAGGCCAACCTGCACTGGGCTTTGGCCCAGGGGGCCAAAGAGTACGGACGAGAGCACTACCCGCTGTTTTTTCTGCTGCACATCGGCTGGATGCTGGGCTGGCTGCTGGAGGGGCTTGCCCGCAACCAGCCCTCCCCCATCTGGGGATTCTGGCTGCTGGTGTTCTTGCTGGCCCAGGGTCTGCGCTACTGGGCCATCAGCAGCCTGGGCCGGTACTGGAATACCCGAATTCTGGTTGTTCCTGGGGGCCAACGAATCACCCGAGGGCCCTACCGCTACCTGCGCCACCCCAACTACCTGGCGGTGGCCCTGGAGTTGCTGTCCTTGCCCCTCATCTTTAACGCCTGGGTTACAGCCCTGACAGCCACCATCCTCAACGCCCTGCTGCTGCTGTGCGTGCGCATCCCCGCCGAGGAGAAAGCCCTCGCGGCCTACACCCCGACTGAAAACCCCGACCTCGAGGAGGCGCGGCCCTAGTCCTGCGGTATGGGCTGGCTCTTCACCAAGGCATAGGCGTAGCCATCGGTGAGGGCTTTGAGGGAGGCCTCGAGGTTGTTTTTACTGGCCCCCACAGTGCTCCAGCGCTCCCCGGCCCGGTGCATCTCGATCATGACCCGCACCCCGGAGGCCGTACCGGCCTCCTGGCCCGAGAGAATACGTACCTTGTAATCGCAAAGCTCGATCTCGGCAATCTCGGGGTAAAAGGGCTCAATGGCCTTGCGGAAGGCTTTGTCCAGCGCCGAGACCGGCCCATGCTGGCTTTCGGCGGCGGTGTGCTGGAGGGTCTCGCCCACCCTGACCCGCACCGTGGCCTCGGCCCAGGTAGGGGTCTCGGGGTTGGCGTCGTTGACGTGCACGAACACCGTGAAGCCTTCCACGCTGAAGGGCATCTGACCGCCCCGCAGCCGATGGGCCAGCAGGTAGAAACTGGCCTCGGCTCCTTCAAACGAGTAGCCGGCGTGCTCGAGCTGCTTGACCTCCTCCAGCAAAGCCCCGGCCATCTCCTTGGGCACATTAACCCCGGACTCGGCCAGCTTGGCGAGCAGGTTGCTCCGGCCCGAAAGGTCGGAGACCAGCACCCGGCGGCTGTTGCCCACCGCCTCGGGTGGGACGTGCTCGTAGGTGCGGGGGTCTTTGAGCACCGCCGAGACGTGGATGCCCCCCTTGTGGGCAAAGGCCGCATCCCCCACGTAGGGCGCGCGGATGTTGGGGGCCAGGTTGGCCCGCTCGTCCACAAAGTGCGAGACCTCGCGCAGCTCGACGAGTTTTTCGGGGGTGAGCCCTTTGAGCGGCAGGCCGTACTTCAGCATCAGGTTGGGGATGGCGCTGGTCAGGTTCAGGTTGCCGCAGCGCTCGCCGTAGCCGTTGATGGTGCCCTGCACGTGGGTGGCCCCGGCCCGCACCGCAGCCAGGGCATTGGCTACCGCCAGCTCCGCGTCGTTGTGGGGGTGAATCCCAATGGTCAGGCCGGGAAAAGCCTGGCGCACGGCCTGGGTGATCTCGAAGACCTCTTCGGGCAGGCTACCCCCGTTGGTATCGCATAAACACAGGGTGTCGGCCCCACCCCGCACGGCGGCCTCGAGGGTGGCCAGGGCATAGCCCCGGTTGGCCTTGAAACCGTCGAAGAAGTGCTCGGCGTCGTGAATCACCCGCCTGCCCTCCTTGACCAGGTAGCGGTAGGTCTCCTCGATCATGCGCAGGTTTTCTTCCAGGGAGACCTCGAGCGCGTGGGTCACGTGGAAGTCCCAGCTTTTGGCTACTACCGTAACCACCGGGGTGGCCGCCGCCAGCATGGCCTGCACCGAGGGGTCGTCCTCGGGCCGCACCCCTTTGCGCCGGGTGGAGCCAAAGGCGCAGAGCTGGCTATTCCCCAGGTCTACCCCCTTCATGCGGGCGAAGAACTCGGCGTCCTTGGGGTTGCTGCCCGGCCAGCCCCCCTCGATGAGGGGAACCCCGAAAGCCGCCAGGCGCTTGGCGATGGCGATCTTGTCGTCCGAGGACAGGTTGACTGCTTCGCCCTGGGTGCCGTCGCGGAGGGTGGTGTCGAGGATTTCGATCATGGTTATTTGCCCAAACCCGAGCGCTGCACTTCCTCGAGCGACTTCGGATGCCGCGCCGACTGCCCTGCGGCCAGCTTGTTGGCGGCATCCAGGTAGGCCCGCGCCGAAGCCTCGATGATGTCCGGGGAAATTCCGTGCCCGGTGGCCATCACCTCGCCCAGCTTGAGCTTGACCGTGACCTCGCCCAAAGCCTCGGTGCTCCCGGTCACCGACTCCACCCGGTACAGCTCGAGCTCGGGCTTGAACCCGATGGCCTCGGACAGGGCCTTATACACCGCGTCCACCGGCCCGTCCCCAATCGCGGTGGTGGTGACCACGCCTTTGGGGGTCTCGAGGCTTATCGTAGCGGTGGGCAGCATGCCGTAGCCGGAGAAGAACTGGAGCTTCTCGAGGTTGAACAGGTGCGGGGTCGAGACCGACTCGCTCTCCACCAGGGCCCGCAGTTCCTCGGTCTCGATGGGGCCTTTGCGCTCCACGATCTCCCGGAAGCGGGCAAAAATAGCGCCAATCTGGGTGTCGTCCAGCTTGTAACCCAGGTCGGCCAGGGCTTTCTTGACCGCGGCCCGCCCGGAGTGCTTGCCCAGCACCAGCACCGCGGCCTGGCGGCCCACCAGCTCGGCGTTCATAATCTCGTAGGTCTCTTTGTTCTTGATGACCCCGTCCTGGTGGATGCCCGACTCGTGGGCAAAAGCGTTGTCCCCCACAATGGCCTTGTTGGGCTGCACCACCATGCCGGTGTAGCGCTCCACCATCCGGCTCATGCGGTACAGCTCACGGGTGTTGATCTGGGTATGGGCCTTGTAGTGGTCGCGGCGCACGTACAAAGCCATTACCACCTCTTCCAGCGCGGTGTTGCCCGCCCGCTCGCCGATGCCGTTGATGGTGCACTCGATCTGGGTGGCCCCGTTCTCCACCGCGGCCAGGCTGTTGGCGGTGGCCATGCCCAGGTCGTCGTGGCAGTGGGCCGAGATGTGCACGTCCCGCCCCCGCACCACCTCGTCGTAGATGCGCTTGATGAGGGCCCCGTACTCCTGCGGGGTGCCGTAGCCGGTGGTATCGGGGATGTTGATGGTGGTGGCCCCGGCGTTGATGGCGGTCTCATAGAGCTTCATGACGAAGTCGAAGTCGGCTCGCATCACGTCCTGGGCGCTAAACTCCACGTCGTCGGTGAACTGCCGGGCATAGCGCACCATGGCGTCGGAAATTTCCAGGATCTCCTCCGGGGTCTTACGCAGCATGTACTGCAGGTGCACCTTGGAGGCGCTGGTAAACACGTGGATGCGCTTTTTCTCGGCCTTCTCGAGGGCCGCCGCGGCCCGCTCGATGTCGAGCTTGTGGGTACGGGCCAGCCCGCAGATCACCGGCCCCTTAACCTCGGCGGCAATGCGCGAGACACACTCGAACTCGCTGGCCCCATTCACCGGGAAGCCCGCCTCGATGATGTCCACGTTGAGCCGGGCCAGGCCGTGGGCAATTTCCAGCTTCTGCTGGAGGGAAAGGGCTACACCAGGGCTCTGCTCGCCGTCCCGCAGGGTGGTATCGAAAATTCGGATGTGCCGCATACAACCTCCCGTTCTGCCGACATGGGTCAGCTACCGACCTCTTCCTTCGAGAACCTGGACTTAAGGAAAGGCATCATGGCCCGCAGCTTGGGGCCCACCTGCTCGATGGGGTGGTCTTTCCAGTAGTTGCGGTTGGCGTTCAGGGTGGGCTGGCCCACCACGTTTTCCAGCATCCACTCACGGGCAAACTCACCCTGCTGAATCTGGCGCAGCACCTCGCGCATGCGGGCCTTGGTCTCCTCGCGGTTGATGACCATGGGGCCGCGGGTGTAGTCGCCGTACTCGGCGGTGTTGGAGATGGAGTAGCGCATCCCGGCGAAGCCCGACTCGTAGATCAGGTCCACGATCAGCTTCACCTCGTGCAGGCACTCGAAGTAGGCCATCTCGGGGGGATAGCCGGCCTCCACCAGGGTCTCGAAACCAGCCGCGATGAGCTGGGTCAGGCCCCCGCACAGCACGGTCTGCTCGCCGAACAGGTCGGTCTCGGTCTCGTCTTTGAAGGTGGTGGCGATGGTGCCGGCGCGGGTACCACCGTTGGCTTTGGCGTAGGCCAGCGCCGTGGGGAAAGCCGAGCCGGAGGCGTCCTGATAGACCGCCACCAGCGAGGGCACGCCCGAGCCTTTCTCGTACTCCGAGCGCACCAGGTGGCCGGGGCCTTTGGGGGCCACCATCCAGACGTCCAGATCGCGGCGCGGCTTGATCTGCCCAAAGTGGATGTTGAAGCCGTGGGCGAAGGCAATGGCAGCCCCTTCCTTCAGGTTGGGCTCCACCTCGGCCTTGTAGACGGCCCCCTGGGTCTCGTCGGGGAGCAGGATCATCACCACATCGGCCCTGCGCACCGCTTCCCCAACCGGAAGTACCTCGAGCCCCGCCTTGCGGGCTTTCTCCTCGTTGCGGCTACCGGGGCGCAGCCCCACCACCACCTTGATGCCGGAGTCCCGCAGGTTCAGGGCGTGGGCATGGCCCTGCGAGCCAAAGCCCAGAATGGCTACGGTCTTGTCCTTGATAAAGCCGATGTCTGCGTCCTGGTCGTAGTAAATCTTCATTCTTTTCTCCTCATCGAAGGTCGAAGGGCCGCCCCTCCGACGTCTTCACAAAAAACAAAAGATGGGCCTTAGCCCATCCTAGACCGCCTTCTTCTCGCGTACCTTGAGTACCTGCTCGCCGCGGGACATCCCCACCGCGCCGGTGCGCATGACCTCGAGCAGCCCATAGGGCCGCATGGCCTCCACAAAGTTGTTGACCTTGGTGGAGTCGCCGGTGAGCTCGAAGATGATGGACTTTTTGGCTACATCCACGATGCGGGCCCGGAAGGCCTCGGCGATGTCCTTGACCTCGAGGCGCTCCTCCATGCCAGCGATGCTCACCTTGACCAGCGCCAGCTCGCGCTCCACATGGGGCTCGGAGTGGTCGGTTACCTTAATAACTTCAATCAGTCGGTTGAGCTGCTTCTCTACCTGCTCCAGCACCGCATCGTCGCCCGAAACCACCAGCGAGATGCGCGAAAGGCCCGGCTGATGGGTGCGCCCCACCGCCAGCGACTCGATGTTGAAGCCCCGACGGGCAATCAGCCCAGCCACACGCTGCAAAACGCCCGGGTTATCCTGTACCAGTACCGAAACCAAGTGCCTCATGAACAGTCTCCATTCGGGGCTTAGTCGCCCGCCACGGTCTCCCGCGGGTTCTCGATAATCATGTCCTCTGCCGCACCGCCCGAGGGAATCATGGGGAAAACCCCTTCCTCGTGGTAGACCCGCGCTTCCAGTAGCACCGGGCCGGGGTGCGCGAGCACCTCCTTGACGGTCTCGTGCAGCTTGGCCTTGTCAGTCAGGGTGATACCCCGGATGCCGTAGGCCTCGGCCAGCTTGGCGAAGTCGGGGTTGGAGTCGGCCAGATAGACCTCGCTGTAGCGCTTGGCATGGAACAGATCCTGCCACTGCCGCACCATGCCCAAAAAGCCGTTGTTCAGAATCACAATTTTGACGTTCAGGTTGTGTTTCTTGAGGGTAGCCAGCTCCTGCAGGGTCATCTGGAAGCTACCGTCGCCGTCGAAGTCGATCACCAGCTCGCCGGGCCGGGCCAGCGCCGCCCCAATGGCAAAGGGCAGGCCCACCCCCATGGTGCCCAGGCCCCCGGAGTTGATCCAGGAGCGCGGCGCATCGAACTTATAAAACTGCGCGGTAAACATCTGGTGCTGGCCCACCCCCGAGGTCACCACCGCTTTGCCCTGGGTGGCCTCCCAAAAGGCCTGGATCACCTCCTGGCTTTGCAGGTGGGGCTTGGGCTTCCAGGCAAAGGGGTGTTTGGTCTTCCAGTCCTCGAGCTGCGCCCACCACTTGCTCAGGTGAAGCTTTTGGGCCCCTTTGACCAGCTCCGCCGCCACCCATTTGGCATCCCCCACCACCGGAATGGTGGTCTTGACCAGCTTGCCGATCTCGGCGGGGTCAATGTCTACGTGGATGATGGTATGGGCGTGGGGGGCAAAGCGCGAGACCTTGCCGGTCACCCGGTCGTCGAAGCGAAGGCCAATGGCCAGAATGGTATCGGCGTGGTGGATGGCTCGGTTGGCTGCCACTGAGCCGTGCATCCCCGGCATTCCCAGGCATTGCGGATGGGTTCCAGGGAACACCCCCAGCCCCATCAGGGTTGGAATCACTGGAATTCCGGTTTTCTCGGCCAGGGCTACGATTTCCGGCGCTGCATTGAGCGCCCCACCCCCCACCATCAGCACGGGTTTCTCGGCTTTTTGCAGGGCCTCGAGGGCCCGCTCGATCTGCCGGGGGTGCCCCTTGTAGGTGGGCTTGTAGCCCGGCAGGTCAATCTCCACGTCGAAGCTGCCGGTAAACTCGGCCTGCTGGACGTCTTTAGGAAAGTCAATCAGCACCGGGCCGGGCCGCCCAGTAGAAGCGATGTAGAAAGCCTCGGCAATTATCCGCGGAATGTCGTTGACGTTGCGCACCTGGAAGTTGTGCTTGGTGACCGGCTGGGTAATACCCACCACGTCGGCTTCCTGAAAGGCATCGGTGCCAATCAGGTGCTGGGGCACGTTGCCGGTCAGGGCCACCACCGGCGTGGAGTCCATCAGGGCATCCTGTAAACCTGTGACCAGGTTCAGGGCCCCCGGCCCCGAGGTAGCCATGCACACCCCAACCCGGCCCGAGGCCCGGGCATAGGCGGTTGCGGCGTGTACACCGGCCTGCTCGTGTCGCACCAGGATGTGCCGGATGGGCGAGTCGTAGAGGGCGTCGTAGGTGGGCATAATGGTGCCCCCCGGATGCCCAAAAATAGTATCCACTCCCTGCATCTCCAGGGCTTTCAGAATGGCGGCGGCTCCGTTCATACCTCTCTCCTCAAAGAACCGCCCCCCGATGCTTCGGGGGGCTTTAGGATGCGCTTCTAAGCTCTTCGCTACACCAAATCCCCCGCAGGCCCGATAATTAGGCCTACTACCACTAGGATTAGGCTGCTCGGCAGAAGCATCTTGTGAAAGAGTTTACGGGTGTTTGGTATACCGTGTCAAGGCTCACACAATTACGCCGCTCGCACTCTGCATGCGCGCGACCATTTCCTGCACAGCTCTTCTCGCATGTTCCCGACCGTTCTCGATAAACACCGTGCGGGTATCGGTGCCATACCCCGCGCTTCCGGCCACAAAGAGGCCCTCGAGGCTGGTCTCGTAAGCCTCGCTGAGCACCGGCGCGTCACCCTGGTAGGCCACCCCGGCCCGGCGTAATAGCCCATCCACGGCTCTATAGCCGATGTGGATGAGCACAAAATCGGAAGGGAGCCGGAGGGGGCTATCCTGGCTCGAGGTCTCTACCAGCACTTCCCGCGGAGCAATCGCCCGCACCCTGGCATTGAGCAGGAGCTTGATGGAGCCTTCCTTCACCCGGTTCTCGAAGTCGGGTTTGAGCCAGTACTTGACCCTGGGCCGAATCTCGGGCCCGTGGTGAACCACTGTGACCCTGGCCCCGGCGCGGTAGAGCTCGAGGGCTGCCTCCACCGCGCTGTTAGAACCCCCTACCACCACCACCCGCTGGTTCCAGTAGGGCAGGGTTTCGTCGAGGCCATAGCGCACGTGGGGTAGATCCTCCCCCGGCACCCCCAGGCGGTTGGGGTTGTCGTAGTAGCCCGTAGCAACCAGCACAAAGCGGCTCTTCAACCCACCTTCCCCATCGCGGTCGCGGTAGCTCACCCTGAAATGTCCCGGCTCAGGGTATAGGTCGGTTACCTCGGTATAGGTGCGGATGTCCAGCTCTTCGTTTTCGGCCACCCGGCGGTAATACTGCAAGGCCTCCCGACGGGTAGGCTTGGCCGAGAGCGAAGGAAAGGGGTGCCCCCCGATTTCGATGTTTTTAGCCTCGCTGAAGAAGACCGTCTCTTTGGGCCAGCGGTACAGGGTGTGCACGATGGTGCCTTTTTCCAGCACCACCGCCCGTAGCCCCGCCCGCTTGGCCTCGATGGCAGCGGCCAGACCCACCGGCCCCGCACCGATAATTATCAAGTCCCACATACACTCAAGAATACCTGCTTTCGAGAAATCCGATTGTTGTGCTGGTAGCTCGAGTAACAGGTTTGTAACAACTACCAGATAACATGACGGCATATCTAAACCTGATCTGAAGGAGAGCACTATGGGTTCTATCCCTCCCCTGCCAGGCCTAGTTTCCACCATGGTCGAAACCCCTCGTCTCAAGATGCACGTACTGCTACGGGGCCCTTCCGACGGGGTGCCGGTGCTCCTGATTCACGGCAACGCCAGCAGCAACACCTTCTGGGAAGAGACCATGCTGGCCCTGCCGGATGGCTTTCGCGCCATCGCCCCCGACCTGCGCGGCTATGGCGACACCGAAGACAAGCTGGTTGACGCCACCCGCGGCTGCATGGACTGGGTAGACGACCTCCTGGGCCTGATGGACTTGATGGGTTATGCCCGCTTTCACGTGGCCGGACACTCGCTGGGCGGCAGTGTGGTCTGGGCCATGCTGGCGGCGGCCCCCGAGCGCATCTACACCGCCACCGTCATCGCGCCCGGCTCCCCTTTTGGCTTTGGCGGCACCAAAGACATCCAGGGAACCCCCTGCGCCCCGGACTTTGCCGGCTCGGGGGCCGGCATCGTCAACCCCGAGTTCGCCCGGCTCATCGCCGAGGGCTACCGGGGCAGCGAGTTCCAGGCCGCCCCCCGCAACGTTATGAACAGCTTCTACTGGAAGCCACCCTTTCGGCATCCCCGCGAGGAGGCCCTGCTCTCGGGCGTGCTCTCGGAGAAAATTGGGCCTGATAAGTATCCCGGCGACGCCGTGCCTTCGCCCCACTGGCCGGGGGTCGCCCCTGGAAAGTGGGGGCCCGCCAACGCCATCTCGCCCAAGTACGTGGGGGATAGTGTGGAGAGAATGCTCTCGGCCCCCATCAAGCCCCCCATCCTCTGGGTGCGTGGCGCCGACGACCCGATTGTGGGGGATATGAGCCTCTTCAACATGGGCACCCTGGGCAAGCTGGGGGTGGTGCCCCGCTGGCCGGGCGACGAGGTGCACCCCCCGCAGCCGATGGTGGGGCAGACCCGTTATGTGCTCGAGCAGTACCGGGCCAACGGCGGCTCCTTCCGCGAAGAGGTGATCCCTGACACCGGCCACTCACCCCACATGGAAAAGCCCCGCATCTTCGACCCGCTGTTTCATGCCCACCTCCAGTCGGTGTAGGGCTATCGCTCCAACGGAAAGCACCTGAGATGGTAGGCTCATCCAGCGATGGTGCCCTACCTGAATGAGTATTTTCTGGCCGCTGAGGTCGAGCCCAAGACCATGGATCGGCTCTGGGCCGAGGGCTGGCGCCACTTCGGGGAGTACTTTTTTCGTTACAGTCAAACTGGAAGCCACACCGTGCTGCCCCTGCGGGTGCGGCTGGCCGGGTTTGTCCTGCGTCGAAGCCAGCAGCGGGTGCTCAAGAAGAACCAGGACATCCAGGTAAAGCTACAGCCGGCCTTTGTGAACGCCCAGGTGGAGGCGCTTTTTGCCCGGCACAAAACCCGCTTTTCCCACAGCATCCCCAAAAGCATTTACAACTTCATCTCGCGACATCCGGCCCATATCCCCTGCCGCTGCCACAGCCTGACCCTGCACCACCAGGGCCGCCTGGTGGGCATCAGCTACCTGGACGAGGGGGCGCAGGCCACCTCGAGCGTCTACCAGTGCTTCGACCCCGACCTCTCCAAACGCAGCCTGGGCATCCTGATGATCCTGCACTCGATTCTGCTCTCGAGGGCCTGGGGCAAGGCCTACTACTACCCCGGCTACGCCTACCTGGAACCTTCCGAGTACGACTACAAAAAGCGGCTGGGGGCGCTGGAGTATTTCGACTGGCGGGGCAACTGGCTTGAGTTTGAGGACAACCCCGCGCTCACACACCCGCACCCCAATCTGGCTTTAGAATAGGGGCGTTCAGCGGAGGCAGGAAGTGGCACTCAAGCCTGTGAAAAAAGGGTGGAGCCCCGAAACCTGGGTGAGCCTGCGGCCGTTTGGGCTGGGGTTGCAAAAGCCCAACAACTTCTTCGAGGTCTTCCGGGCCATCGGCGAGAACGCCGACAACCTCGAGTACGCCTGGCGCATCCTGCGCGATGGGGTCTGCGACGGCTGCGCCCTGGGCACCCGCGGCCTGAGGGACTGGACGATTGAGGGCATCCACCTCTGCAACATCCGGCTGCGCCTGCTGCGGCTCAACACCATGGGGCCTCTGAAGGCGGAAGTTTTGCGGAATGTGGAAGACCTCAAGTCCAGAAGCTCCGCCGAGCTGCGGGCGCTGGGCCGCCTCCCCTACCCCATGCGCCGCCGCCGGGGGGAAGCGGGGTTCACCCGGATCAGCTGGGACGAGGCCCTCGACCGCATCGCCTGGAGGCTCTGCAAAACCCCTCCCGAAAAGATGGGCTTTTACCTCACCAGCCGGGGCACCCCCAACGAGACCTACTACGTGGTACAGAAAGCGGTGCGGGCCCTGGGCAGCAACAACATCGACAACGCGGCCCGCATCTGCCACAGCCCCAGCACCGTGGCCCTCAAGGCCGCGCTGGGGGTGGCCGCCACCACCTGCAGCTACCGCGACCTGATCGGCACCGACCTGGTGGTGTTTTTCGGCTCCAACCCGGCGGTTAATCAGCCGGTGATGATGAAGTACCTGTACTACGCCAAAAAAGCCGGAACCCAGGTGGTCTGCGTCAACCCCTACCTGGAACCGGCCATGCGGCACTACTGGGTTCCCTCCGACCCCGAGAGTGCGCTCTTTGGCACCAAAATTACCGACCGCTTCTTCCAGGTGCAGCCGGGGGGTGACAGCGCCTTTATCGCCGGAACCCTCAAGCACCTGATAGAGCAGGGCTGGCTGAACCAGGCCTTTATCGCCGAGCACACCGAGGGCTTTGAGGCGCTGGCTGATGAGGTCAAACAAACCCCCTGGGAGGCGCTCGAGGGCCTGAGCGGTCTCTCCAGAGCCGAGATGCTCGAGTTCGCCCTGCTGCTTGCCAAGGCCGAAAGGGCCGTGCTGGTCTGGAGCATGGGCATCACCCAGCACCGCTCGGGCGAAGAGAGCGTGCAGAGCATCATCAACCTGGGCCTAGCGCGGGGCTACCTGGGGCGCGAAGGTTGTGGCCTGATGCCCATCCGCGGGCATTCGGGCGTGCAGGGCGGGGCCGAGATGGGGGCCTATGCCACGGTGTTTCCGGGCGGCCTGCCGATTAATGCCGAAACCGCCGCGGCCCTGGAAAAAGCCTGGGGCTTTGCGGTGCCCAGCCAGCCGGGCCTGACCGTGACGGAGATGCTCGAGGGGGGCCTCGAGGTGCTGTGGAGCGTGGGGGGCAACTTCCTCGAGACCCTGCCCAGCCCGGCCCAGGCCGAGGCCCACCTGGCCCAGGTGCCGCTGCGGGTGCACCAGGACATCGTGCTGTCGTCGCAGATGCTGGTCGAGCCCGCCGAGGAAGTGATTCTGCTCCCCGCCACCACCCGCTACGAGATTCCGGGCGGCTGCAGTGAAACCACCACCGAACGCCGGGTGGTCTTCAGCCCCGAAATCCCCGGCCCCCGCCTGCCCGAGGCCCGCTGGGAAGGGGAGGTCTTTCAGGAGGTGGTGGCCCGCATGTGCAGGCCCGAGCTGGCCGAAAAGGTGCGCTTTGCCGATACCGCCGCGGTGCGGGCCGAGATTGCCCGGGTCGTCCCCCTCTACGACGGCATCCAGCACCTAAAGGCCCGGGGCGACGCCTTCCAGTACGGGGGGCCCCACCTCTGCCCCGGCGGGGTCTGCCCCACCCCCAGCGGGCGGGCCCGCTTTCTGCCGGTGGCCCTACCCCAAAGCAGCGTGCCCGAGGGCGCTTTTCGACTGGTTACCCGGCGCGGCAAGCAGTTCAACAGCATGGTGCACGAGGCCACCGACCCCATCAACGGCGCCCCCCGCGAGGCCGTCCTGATGAACCCGAGCGACCTGGAAAAGCTGGGGTTGAAGCCCGGCCAGCCGGTCTGGTTGCACAACCCTTTTGGCACCCTGGCGGGCCGGGTTTTCGCAGCCGAGGTGCGGCCCGGCAGCCTCCAGGTGCACTGGCCCGAGGGCAACGTCTTGGTTGACCCCAGGCTGCGCTCGAGCCAGGCCAAAATTCCGGCCTACAAAGAGGCGTATGTCTATATCCACACCCAACCACCGGCCCAAGGCCCGCACCCGAACCCGGCTGCTGCGGATTGAGCAGGGCCAGGCCTCGGCCCGGTTTGACCTGGTCGCTACCGAGGAGCCGCTGGAAATCCGGCTGCTGGCTGCGCAAACCCGCGGGAAAACCGTCGCCATCACCATGCGCACTCCCGGCCACGACTTCGAGCTGGCCGCAGGGTTCCTGCTCTCCGAAGGGCTGGTTCGCCGCCGGGAGGAAATTCGGCGCATCGCCTACTGCACCGACCCCAGCGAGCCCCAGCAGTACAACATCGTGAACGTCGAGCTGAACGCGGCCACCCTGCCCGATCTGGCCCCGCTGGAACGCCACTTCTACACCACCTCGGCCTGTGGGGTGTGTGGGAAGGCCAGCCTGGAAAACCTGCAGCGTCGCCATGCGCCATTGGATATAAGCTGGCGGGTCTCGAGCCCGCTGATTACCAGGCTACCCGAGCAGCTCCGCGCCCAGCAAACCCTCTTTGCTCAGACCGGGGGGCTGCACGCCGCCGCTTTGTTCGATCGAGCAGGCCACCTTCTGGCCCTGCGCGAGGACGTGGGCCGCCACAACGCCCTGGACAAACTGCTGGGCTGGGCCCTGCTGGAAAACCGCCTGCCCCTCTCCGAGCAGATGGTGCTGGTCAGCGGGCGGGCCAGCTACGAACTGGTGCAAAAAGCCCTGGCCGCGGGCGTTCCCGTACTGTGCGCCATCTCGGCCCCCAGCAGCCTGGCGGTGGAGCTGGCCCAGGCCTTCAACCTCACCCTGATTGGCTTCTTGCGGGACAGCTTCAACGTGTACAGCGGTGCGGAGCGTCTGGCGCTGGATGCCTCGTGAAGAAATTTAGCCCGCCGGCTCGAGGGTGTGGCACAATCTGGGTATGAAAGCCTACCTGGGCCTCTACACCGCGCGCCTGGAAATGCCCTGGGTCAAAAGCCTCAAGGAAAAGCGGGCCCTGGTCAAACCTACCATCGAGCGGCTGCGCGCGCGCTTTCCGGTCTCGGCGGCCCGCCTGGCCGGGCAGGACGAGCACAGCTGGGAGGTGGTGGGTTTCAGCCTGATCGGCTACGACAGCGTCTGGGTCGAGACCGTGCTGCGCGAGGCCGCCGACTTCATCGCGGCCCAGGCCGAGTACCGGGTGACCGAAGTCAGCTGGAGTATCGAAGAGGTGGGCCTGGAAGACCTGCTCCCGGCCTGGGTTCCTTGAAAGTGCCGTTCTAGGCCGGCTGGTCGGGGAAGTCGGTCTTGGCTTCTTCCTCGAGCGTCCGCACCTCGAGCTGCCCCTCGGCGTTGCGCTCGACCTTGAGCTTGAACTGGGCAATCAGACCGCCAATCGCCCCGATGGCGGCCAGCCGCGGGGCGGCCAGGGTCAGCAAACCGCCCACCAGCACACCCACGGTGAGCGGCAGCGATAAGAGTTCCTCACCGTTGGGCTTGCAGATGGTCACCCGTGTGGCGGTAGCATCGCGCAATAGCTCCTGAATTTTGCCAACGAGCTCGCTGCCCTGCACCTGAATTTCTTCAACCCAGGTTTTTTGGTCGGGTTTGGGGGTGTCTTCCATTGTTTCCTCCCTGGCTCGAGCCGGCTTCTCTTAGATGCTGGGCTCACCAGCTCGAGTCGCTCCGATGACAACGCCTAGCCCACAGCCTCCACCGCCATGGCCGTGGAGCCACCGGTGCCGTGGCAGATGGCCGCCAGGCCGCGCTCCTGGCCGTGGGTGTGCAGGGCGTGAATCAGGGTGGTCAGGATGCGCGCCCCCGAGGCCCCGATGGGGTGGCCCAGGGCGATGGCCCCGCCGTGCACGTTCAGGCGATCCATGGGCACCCCCAGCAGGCGGTTGAAGAGCAGGTTGTTGAGGGCAAAGGCCTCGTTGTTTTCGAACAGGTGGAAGTCGGCAATGCCCATGCGCAGCTTCTCGAGCAGTTTTTTGACCGCCGGAATGGGGGCTTCGGGGAAGCGCCAGGGCTCGCCCGCCGCCCAACTGTTACCCAGAATGCGGGCAATGGGCTTCAGGCCGTACTTCTGCACAGCTTCGGGGCTGGCCAGAAGCAGCGCCGAGGCCCCGTCGGAAATTTGCGAGGCGTTGCCCGCGGTCAGCACCCCGTCCTTCTTGAAGGCCGGGCGCAGGGCCGCCAGCGACTCGAGGGTGGTCTCGGGCCGCACCCCTTCGTCCTTCTCGACCCGCTCGAGCCCCTTGCGGGTCTTGACCTCGAGGGGCACCACCTCCCGGCTAAAATAGCAGGCCTCCTGGGCCCTGGCGGCCCGCCGGTGCGACTCCAGGGCCACCTCGTCCAGCTCGGATCGGGTCACCCCAAACTCCGCCGCCAGGCGCTCGGTCTGGTCGCCCATGGCCTCGCCGGTGAAGGGGTCGGAGAGCCCGTCGCGCTGCAAAATATCCTGCAGTTGCTCGGGCGCGCCGGCCAGGTACTTGTAGCCCCAGCGGGCCCGGCTCGATAGGTAAAAACCGGTCTGGGTCATGGACTCCATCCCGCCAGCCAGCACCAGCTCGGCATCGCCATTTTTGATAGCCAGCGCACCGTTGGCCACGGCCTGCATCCCCGAAGCGCACACCATGTCCACCGCGTAGCCGTCCACGGTGTTGGGAATTCCCGCCTTAAAGGCTGCCTGACGGGGCGGTAGCTGGCCGTGTCCGGCCCGCAACACCTGACCAAACACAAATAGGTCGAGTTCGGCCCCGCTCAATCCAGCCTGCTCGAGCGCCGCCTTCATCACGTGCGCCCCCAGGTCTACCGGCGAAAAGTCCTTGAGCGCGCCACCAAACCGCCCAATAGGGGTACGCACCGCCGAAACCACCCATACCTCACGCATAACTGCCTCCTGCCGCTATATTACGCCATTTTGGCCTGCCAACGTAAATCCGTAAGGTACTGAACCCCCGCAGGAACAGCCCCCGCTCAAAACATAAACCACCCCATCGGGGTGGCCTCGCTGCGTAGCAATAACCTAGTGATCCTTGTTGGGCAAGCCCTTGTCCTTAACCAAAAAAATGAACATCAAGAGCAGCAGCACGATAACCACAGCCGCACCCACCGTGATGATCTCGTCCATGGTTCAATACCCTCCGTTACGAAGTTTAGCACGGTTTGTGAACATCTGACTGGACTGACAAATCTCACCCAGCCTTTATAGACTGTTGGGGTGACGCTGCGCAGGGTGCCGGTTTTTGCCTACGACTGGGTGCTGGTTGGCCTGGTGTTGCTGATTAATCTGATCGGCCTGGTCACGCTCTACAGCGCAGCGCCCAGCCGCGGGGTCTGGCTACAGCAGATGCTGGCCTTCCCCATCGCTCTATCGGTAGGTCTGCTGGTGCAGTTGTTTTCCCGCCGCCAGGTGCTTTCCTGGGCCTTTCCACTGTATGCGGTCTCGCTGGTTTTGTTGGTGCTGGTTTTGCTGGTTGGGCGCGAGATTAACGGGGCTAAAGCCTGGTTCAACCTGGGCCCTTTGAGCTTTCAACCGCTCGAGCTGGCTAAAATTGGTCTGATCCTGGTGCTGGCTAAAGTGCTGGCGGCCCGCCCGCTGGAGCGTTGGCTGGATTATGCGCTGCCGGTTTTGCTGGCGGCCCCCATTCTGGGCCTGGTATTCATCCAGCCCGACCTGGGGGGCACCCTGGTGCTTATCGCCGGGCTCCTGGGGATGCTGTTTGTGCGGGGCATGCCCACCATTCATATCGTGGTGGGGCTCCTGGCGGTGATGGTGCTGGTGCCCACGGTGGTCTGGCCCAACCTCAACCAGTACCAGCGGGATCGGGTGGAAATTCTGTTTGACCTCTCCAAAGACCCCAAGGGCAAAGGCTTCCAGCAGATCCAGTCCACCATTGCCATTGGCTCGGGGGGCCTGATGGGCAAGGGGTTTGGGGCCGGTACCCAGACCCAGTTAGGGTTTGTGCCCGAGCGTCAGACCGACTTCATCTATGCTGTGCTGGCCGAGGAGTGGGGCTTTGTGGGCGCGTCCACCCTCATGGTGCTGTACGCTTTGCTCTTTTTCCGGCTGGGCCGCATGGCCCTGGAGTGTGTGCGCCTCGAGGATCGCCTCATCATCGTGGGGGTGCTTTCGATGCTGGCTTTTCAGGTCGTGGTCAACATTGCCGTCACGCTGGGCCTGGCCCCGGTGACCGGCCTGACCCTGCCCCTGGTTTCCAAGGGCGGTAGCAGCCTGATTATGGTGTATCTGGGGCTGGGGCTGGCCCTGCTCATCCACCGCGACCGCTACAGCGAGGTATAAGCAGTTTTCATATTCCTGTTACCTTATGGCTTTACAGTTGGGTTCATATCGGTCGGCGTATACTGGAACCAAGGAGGAAGACCATGCCTTTAGGCCCTACTGAGCTCATCATCATCCTGCTGATTGTGGTTTTGTTGTTTGGCGCACGCAAGCTGCCCGAGCTGGCTCGAGGTCTGGGCCAGTCGGCCCGGGAGTTTCGCAAAGGTCTGAGCGAGGAAGAAAAAAAGACCGAGGAGAGCAAACCCGAGCAAAAACAGTCTTAGGTAAAGGGTATCAGGTGCAAAAAGCGTGGTTCGAGGGCTACCTCGAGCCACTGACCCTCGGCAAGCTCGAGCTGGGCTTGTTTGTAGCGCGGCAGGAAGAAGTCCAGGCCAACCGAGCCCACCGCCAACTGCCCCCGCACCCGCAGGCCCTGCGTGCGCAGGTGCCGCACCTGGCCCCGGATGCGGTTCTCAGGGCCCTCCTGGGTAAAAACTTCCTCCGGGCGGACGCCCACCATCACCCGCTGCCCAACCGAAATGCCGTTTGGGTATAGGGCTTTGAGCATGCCCAGGGGGGTTTGTACCTGCACCCAAAGGCCGTCCACGGCCAGAACCGTGCCCTCCAGAAGGTTGCGAAAGCCCACCAGCCGGGCTACCTCGAGGGTCGCGGGGCGGGTAAATATCTCTTCGGAGGTTCCCTGCTGGGCCAGCCCTGCTTTGGTCAAAACCGCCACCCAGTCGGCCCGCTGGGCCAGCCACTGGTCGTGCGAGGCCGCCAGGGTGGGTATCTGCAGCGATTTAAGGCGTTCCAGCACCCCTCCAAAAACCTCCTCCCGGGTCGCCGCGTCCAGGGCGCTGGTAGGCTCGTCCAGCAATAGAATCTGGGGTTCTCGGGCCAGGGCCCGGGCCAGGGCCACCCGCTGCTGCTGCCCCCCGGACATCTGGCGGGGGTAGCGTTCGGCCAGTTCAGCCATGCCCATCAGCTCGAGGTAGGCCAGGGCCTTTTGCTTACGGGCCTGCGGGGGCAGGTGGGCCAGCGGAAAGGCCACGTTCTGCCAGGCCCGCAGGTGGGGGAAGAGGGCCCAGTGCTGAGGCAGGTAGCCCACCCTTCGCGCCTCGGCCCGCAGCCCCGCAAAAGGCTGGCCTCTGGCCGGAATCAGGCCGGCAATGGCCTTGAGCAGGCTGGTCTTCCCCACCCCACTCTCGCCCAGCAGTACCGTAAAGCCCCGCACCTGCAGGCTGAGCTCGAGCTTTACCGGGTGCTCGAGGGCATACGCAATCTCCACGCGTCCTCCAGGGTACGCACCAGGTACACCAGGGCAAAGCTCACCACAAGCAAAACCCCCGAGGCCTCGGCGGCCCGCCCAAACTGCAGGGCCTGTACCTGGTCGTAGATGTAGATGCTTGCCAGCTGGGTTTTGCCGGGAATGCTACCCCCCACCATCAGCACCACCCCAAACTCGCCCAGGGTATGGGCAAAGGCCAGTATGGAGCCCGACAAAATCCCCGGCCAGGTGATGGGCAGGATGACCTCGAGCCAGACCCGCCGCCAGCCCGCCCCCAGCGTTCGCGCGGTCTGAATCAGGTCCAGATCCAGGCTGCGAAAAGCCTCGCGGTAGCCGTTCAGGGCAAACGGCAGGCTAAAGAGCACCGACCCCACCACCAGCCCCTCGAAGCGAAAAGCCCAGGTTATACCCAAAAACTGCGCGAGGGGGCCATTCTGCCCCAGGAGCAACAGCAGGTAAAACCCCAGCACCGTGGGCGGTAGGGTGAGGGGCAGCAGCACCACCGATTCCAGCACCCGCTTGCCCCAGAAGCGCTTGTGGGCCAGCACCCAGCCCAGCGGCAACCCCAACACAAGCAGAATGAGGGTGGTCACCAGGCTAACCCCCAGGGTCAGGCGTAGGGTCTGCCAGAAAACCGGGTCGTCCATTACTCTGGCTGCTCTCCGGGCAGCAAAAAACCATACTTGCGCAGGACGCGGTGGGCTTCAGCCGTGTTGATGTAGTCGTAGAAGCGCCGCACCGCCGGACGATCCTGGCCTTGCAGAATCACAAAGGTCTGATTAAGACGTAAATGGCTACTCAAGGGGGCCAGCCAGTACACACCCGCCCGCTCCATCGCCTCGCTCTTGGCAATAGAAAGGGCCAGCAGGCCGATGTTGGTGCTGGTCAGGGCCAGTTGGGCGGTCTGGGAGATGTTCTCGCCATACACGAATTCGAAGCTGGCCTTGCCCCGCTGTAGGGGGGCCACATCGTAGTAAGCGGGAATACCTGCCGTCATCTCCTCCCACCGGGCTGGCCGGGTTGGACGCAGTAGACCAAACCGTTCCAGAAGTGTCACGCCAGCCCGGCCGTACGGGGCGTGCACCGGGTTGGCTACCGCCAGCCGGGTCACCCGCGGGTCGAGCAGTATGCGCGGCCCGAGCTGGCGTGGATCAAGGCCCTGCTGAACCAGGCGATTCGAAGCCCAGATCACCATGCGGCCCACCGCGTACAGGCGCAGGGTTCCCGGTACGGTACGACCCGCCTGCTCGAGCTGGTGTGGGAAGGCCTCATCGGCAGAAAAATAAATATCCGCCGGCAAACCCTGCACGATCTGGGTATAAATTTTCCCCGAGGAGCCAAAGCTCAGTTCAACCTTCAGGCCCGGATTCTGCCGAAGGAAGGCCTGGGCAATTTCCGACAGGGCGTACTGTAAATCTGCGGCTGCCACCACCCGCACGGTATTCTGGGCCAGAGCCCAGCCCAGCATTAGCAACCCCACACACACAACGCGAATCATGCGGCCTCCCAAATAGTTACAGTGTAACTATATGGCGGTGGCCCTATTGAGACAAGGCCACACTTTGCGCCCGCACCTGCTCGATAAACCCCAGGCTGGCCTCCGCCATCTGTATGCGCCATAGCAGGGAGACAAGCTGAAGGCCCTCGGCTTTTTGCAACTGGCGTTGCAGATCCTCGAGGATGGCCCCAAAAACACCCGTCTGGGCTTTTAGGAGCGGCTCGAGGTCGTGGTGCAATCGAATCAGGAAGGCGATTTTCAAGCGCAGGTCCGAGCGACCGTAGCGCAGCCGGTGCACCGGGGTAAAAAGCCACTCGAGCGCCGCGGTCTGGCCGCTGGAGGTAGCGGCAAACAGCGTTCGAGGCGGCCCCGCCTGACCTTCCTGCTGGCCCAGGGCTTCCACCAGCCCCCGGGCCTCGAGGTGTTCCAGAGCTCGATACACCTGTGGGCGCTGAATGCGCCAGATATCCCCCAGTGCGCCGCTCGGCGCAAACAGGGCCGCTATGCGAAAGCCGTGCGAGGGTTGCTCGAGCAAAGCAGCCAGCACGGCCCAGTCGGTAGTCGAGAGCTTTAGGGTTGGCGCTTCCTTCATTTCAAGCCCAGGGCTTTGCGGGCAGCATTGACCTGGGCAGGTGTGAGGGTCTTGCTGCGCTGGGCCTTGACCTCGGCTGCCGTGAACGGTTTCTGACCGGCCGGGAATTTATTGCCCCACTGGGTGGAAATGTGGTTGAGCAGGGCGGCAATTTCGGCGTCGCTGAGCTGGCGGTACCCCGGCATGACCCCGCTGTACCTAGCCCCTTTGACCACAATCTCCCCGCTCATGCCCCACAGCAAGAGCTGAATAAGCCAGGTGCGGCCCCCTTTGGCGGCCAGAATCTCAGGCACGTGCCCGGCCAACGGGGGAAATACGCCCGGAATACCCGCGCCGCTCGGCTGATGGCAGCCCTGGCATTGCTGGTACAGGGCAGGGCCGCTCTGGGCAAAAGTCGCAGAAACCAACAGAACCAATGCAACCAACACCTGTTTCATCTATCCTCCTTCATTCAAGGCAAAGACCCTTTACGGAACATTGATACGGGAACGAGCATTGCCAATCTGCTGGGGGGTGGGCCGATTGGGCACGCTGCGTGCATCGCGCACTTCAGCAGCAGTGATGGGCCGGTGGTCGCGTGGCAGCAGCTTATCGTTGCCCCAGGCATTGAGAATGTGGTTGAGCACAGTGGCAATCTGGTCATCGGAGAGCTGGCTAAAGGCCGGCATCACCCCGTTGTAGGTACTGCCCTTAACCCGCACCGGGCCCTGCATCCCAAACAGCAGCGCGTTAATCAGGTGGAGCCGGCCCTCTGGGGTCTTGACCAGCTCGGGGGCGTGGGCCGCCAGGGGCGGAAAAGCCCCAGGCCGTCCCTGCCCATTGTCTCCATGACAGAAGGCACAGTTCTGCTGGTAGAGCTGGGGCCCCGACTGAGCCAGCGCCAGGCTGAGGATCGCTAAAAGCCCAACGAGGTATCTCACGCCTCGAGTATAGCCCCAAACTTCCGGGCAAAAGTAAGATTTGCGCCGCAGACGGGGTTAGGTTAACCCTTCCTAAACACGCCCGGCCTGCCCGTTCCGCCGCACGCGCCACCCAGCAGAAATTAAGCTGTCCCTAACGCGACTTCACCTCCGACCAGACCTTATTGAAAGCATCGGCCTGATCGCCTAAGTCGGCGAGCAGCTCGAGGCGGGCCCGTATCTCCGGGCTGGGGTAAATGATGGGGTTGTCCTTTTCTTCAATCTGATCCATGGCCGCCGCCACCGGCGTGGCATAGCCAATCGAGTTGGAGATTTGCGCGGCGATCTCGGGCTCGAGCAAGAAGTTGATAAACTTGTAGGCCAGCTCGTGGTTGGGGCTTTTCTTCAGCACCACCAGGTTGTCGGTCCAAAGGGTAGCCCCCTCGACAGGAATCACATATTTGAGCTGGGGGTTCTCGGCCTGGGCCGCCAGAATATCCCCCGAGTAAGCAGGCCCCACGGCAATGTCACCCGCAATCAGGCGGTCGCGGATGCTGGTTCCACCGGCAAAGCCCTGTGAGCGGCGCTTGGCCTCGAGCAAAAGCCCCTGGGCCTGGGCGAGTTTATCGGGATCGGTGGTGTTGACCGACTCGCCCATGTATTTAAGGGCCGCCCCCACCATCTCGCGCATCTCGTCGAGCAACAAGAAGCGCCCCACCTGCTTGGCCGGATCAAACAGCACCGCCCAGCTCTCCACCGGCCCCTGCACCAGGTCTTCCCGGTAGGCCAGCCCGGTGGTTCCCCACTGGTACACCACGCTGTACCTGCCCCCCGGATCGAAAGCGGGGTCGGTGAACTGGGGGTCAAGGTTCTTCAGGTTGGGAATTTTGGCCTTATCGAGTTCCTGCAGGCTGCCGGCCCGGGCCAGCGACCCCACCGTGTAGTCGGGGGTAATCAGCACGTCGTACTCGGCGTCGCCCCCGGCCTGCAGCTTGGAGAGCATGGCCTCGGGGGAGTCGTAGGTATCCTCCACCACCTTGATGCCCTCACGCTTTTCAAATTCTTCGAGCACCTCTTTGGGCATGTAGTCCGACCAGTTCAAAAGGCGCAGCTCTTTTTTCTGCTGCCCACAACCGGCAACCAAAAGACCCAACAAAGCAACCAACCAAACTCTGTTCATTCGCACCTTCCTCCGTTCGAGCACTTACGAGCGCTTCCTCCAGAACAGTGTCCCCAACAACAGTACCAAAATTGTAATCCCCACCATCAGAGTGGAGAGGGCGTGAATCTCGGGGCTTATCCCCAGCTTAACCGAGGAGTAGATGTAAAGGGGCAGGGTGGTGGAGCCAGGGCCGGCGGTAAAAAAGGTCACCACAAAGTCGTCAAGCGAAAGGCTAAACGCCAGCAAGGCCCCCGAAACCACCCCCGGCATGATCAGGGGCAGCGTGACCTCGCGGAAGGTGAGCCAGGGGGTCGCACCCAGGTCTTTGGCTGCTTCCTCCAGGGTTGGGTCGAGCAGCATCAGCCGAGCCCGTACCACCAGGGTCACGTAGGCGATCTGGAAGCTGATATGGGCCAGGATGATGGTAAACAGCGACAGGCGGGGCCAGCCAATGGCATCGCGCACCACGTCAAACAAGAGCAGAAGCGATATGCCCATCACCACATCCGGCACCACCACCGGCACGTAAAGCAAGTAGCGCAGGGCATTTTGCCAGCGGAACCGGTAGCGCACCAGCCCCAGCGCCAAAAGGGTGCCCAGAACGGTCGAGACCAGCGTGGACACCACCGCCACAATCAGGGTGTTGGTCAGGTACTCGAGGATGCGCTCGTTGCTAAACAGCCGTATGTACCAGTCGAAGGTAAAGCCGGTAAAGCGCACCCCAAAACGGCTCTGGTTGAACGAAAGCGCCACAATGACCAGTATGGGCAGGTACAAAAAAGCAAATACCAGCCAGGCATGCAGGGAGAGCCAGCGCCTCATACCAGCTTGTCCAGTCCTTTCTCGCCTTGGGTGCGGGCGTAGAGCCACAAGCCCAGCAGCACCATAGCCATCAGCACCATGCTGGCCGCGCTGCCGAAAGCCCAGTTCTGCGCGGAGCCAAACTGGAGCTGGATCAGGTTGCCCACCAACGTCACCTTGCCCCCACCCAGCAGGTCGGCAATCACAAAAGTGCCCACCGCCGGAATGAACACCAGCAAGAAACCGGCAAACAAGCCCGGCACCGTCTGGGGGAAGATGGCCTCCCAAAAAGCCCGGATGGGCCTGGCCCCCAGGTCGTAGGCGGCCTCGAGCTGGCTCCAGTCAATGCGCTCAACGGCAGCATAAAGCGGTAGCACGAAAAAAGGTAGGTAAGTGTACACCGTAGCCACATACACCGCAAAGGTAGAGGGCAGCAGTTCGGCAGGCGGGAGGCCAAAAGCCGTGATGAGGCCGTTTAGCAGACCCTCCTTCTGGAAGACCACAATCCAGGCATAGACCCGGATCAGAAAGTTGGTGAAAAACGGGATGACCACCAGCAGCAGCAGAACCTCCTTATAGCGGCTCTGGGCAATGTAAAAAGCCAGCGGGTAGCCCAGCAACATAATGAATACCGTTGACCAGAAACCAATCCACAGGCTACGCCCAATGATTTCGATAAAAAGCGGATCGGAGAAGAAACGTAGGTAGTTATGCAGGCCAAAGGGCGGTACAAGCTGGCCCAGACTACCCCGGCTCATCAGCGAAGCTACAAACATGATGAGGGTCGGAATCAGAATAAACAGCACCAGCCACAGCGCGCCGGGCCCTACAGTAAATAGCACCCGACGCAGGCGCTCCCAGGGCGTTGTGGCTTCACGCATAGGGGTTACTCCCGCTGGCAGTGTCCTGAATAACCACTAGCTTTTCTGGGGTAAAGGCCACCCAGACCTCCTCGTCGTAGGTGAATTCTTCGTGACCGGGCTCCTGGATGTCCTGATTGAGGGTCTCGCACATCAATCGCTGGCCTCCCGCCACCAGCACGTACTGGTTTTCGGAGCCGGTGTAAATGATGTCGTCCACTTTGGCCCGAAAAAGGTTGGGTAGATTGGGCTTCTCTCGAAAGAGGCGTATTTTCTCGGGGCGAATCGAGAGCAGCACCTCCTGACCGGGAACTAAGGCATCCTCGTCATCAAGTACAAACTCACCCAGTGCCGTTCTGACCTTTCGCGGCTCAATGGCCTGAGCCGGAATCAGGTTGGAATCACCGATAAATTTGGCCACAAAAGCGGTTTTGGGAAGTTCGTAGATCTCCTCTGTGGGGCCCAATTGCTCGATGCGGCCCTTGTTCATAACAGCGATGCGATCTGACATCACCAGGGCTTCTTCCTGGTCGTGGGTCACAAAAATGAAGGTGATTCCCAACCGCTCTTGCAGGTTCATCAGGTCTATTCGCAATTCCTGGCGCAACTTCAGGTCAAGTGCCGAGAGCGGCTCGTCGAGCAGCAGCACCTCGGGTTCGTTGACCAGGGCCCGGGCCAGAGCAATCCGCTGACGCTGCCCCCCCGACATCTGGTCGGTGCGGCGTTTCTCGTAGCCCGGCAGGTTGATGAGCTCCAGCGCCCACTGCACCCGCTGGGCAATCTGGTCGCGGGGCATTTTTTTCATGCGCAAGCCAAAGGCAATGTTCTGCTCCACAGTCATGTGTGGAAAAAGCGCGTAGTTTTGGAAAACAGTATTGACCGGGCGCAGATAGGGCGGCACTTGGGTCATATCCTTTCCACCAATAATGATTCGGCCCGCATCGGGGGTATCGAAACCCGCAATCATGCGCAGCAGGGTGGTTTTCCCACAGCCCGAGGGCCCTAGCAGGCTAAAAAACTCACCATCGCGAATCTCGAGGTTGACATTGTCCACTACCACCTGGTCGCCAAAGCGCTTGGTGACCCCCTCGAGGCGCACCGCAATATGCTCGCCAAGCTTGCGCTCGCGTCGGCTACGAAAAAGCGTAGGTTCCACAGGGCAAAGTGTAATCTCTTATGGAAAATAGAGACAACATTAAAGCCCCGGATAACCCTTTGACCATTTTTACTCAGGCATGTTATCTTTGGTGCTACGCTGTGGCGGCACATGCCAGGCGTACAATCGGGGAGTAGCGCAGTCTGGTAGCGCATCTGCTTTGGGAGCAGAGGGTCGCTGGTTCGAATCCAGTCTCCCCGACCAAGCGCTCCAGGCAACTAGAGCGACACGCGGGAGTAGCTCAGTTGGTAGAGCGTCAGCCTTCCAAGCTGAATGTCGCGGGTTCGAATCCCGTCTCCCGCTCCAAAAAGCCGCCTTCTGGGCGGCTCTTTTTTCAGGAAGGCAATTTTGCGATTTCAGTAAGTCTGCTAAACTATCGCTGGCCCAGTTTGGGCTTTCTTGCGCCCGTAGCTCAGTGGATAGAGCAGCCGCCTTCTAAGCGGTAGGTCGGGGGTTCGAGTCCTCCCGGGCGCGCCATGTCCAGGACGCAAAAACCGGGGTCGCTTCGGCTCCGGATTTGTGTTATCTCTTCTCTGATCGCAGAATCTACCCCATTCCAAGCCGGCCCAACGTGCAGCTTTTTGGCTTTTGAGGATTGCCGGGCTCCCTCCGTGAATCGCTCTCGGTTTCGAGTCAACAGGAAGCACCCACGCAACTTTGGTACGTCTTTGGTTAAAGTTTTAAGGAATGAATAAAGGCCTCAGCTTCATCTGCATTCGTCAAACGGGGTTGACGACCACGAAACCAACGCCAGAGCGCATCGAGATCGAGGTTTGGGAGATTCTGAGGTTCGCCCAGGATTATTTTGTGGTCCCCATCGCATAGCCAGACCATACCCAATACCTGACCCTCGAGCCAGGTTCCAACCGGTATCGGTTCTCTATTAGCCCAAATTGCATCGAGAGCGCCTTGGTCAGCTGGGTTATAGCAATCCGGAATTAGGCCGTAGTTAACCGGTGGTAAGCCCCATTCAGCCTGCCAAGGGGGTTCCCTGGGCACAAGGCATTGCCCGTTCCAGGTATATCTATCAGCGCTCCCAAGACTCCATTCCACCAGCATTCTGGCCCGCATTTCTAGCCATTGTACCTACAAAGCTCTAGCGGCAAATATGCAAAAAATCAACTGCCACCGGGAGGCGCGGGGGCAGTTGCCAGGGGGACACAACTTAAGCGAGGTGTCTAAAGCGCACCTGGGCACGTGGCGCAATACCACCACTAAACTCAATGGGGGCAGGTAAAAGCCAATTGCGCAACGAGATACGCCCACTGCCCATCGGATGAGGCCGAACCCGAGCAGGTCGGGTTTTGTCAAATGCAATCTGTAATATAAGCTCCCTACTCATGCCTGTAGGTTAAACCATCAGCCGTTACAGGCGCGTTACATTTGCACCAAAAGACATTAAGAATTCTTAATGTTTGACCATCCCGCCTATACTACCGGATACGCCGACAAACTATAAGATAGTCGTGTTGTACCGTATTTTGTCTTTAGTGCTACCCCCGACCAATGGCGTAGCAAAGGGTGTACTGCCTTACAAATTCTCATGCCCGCATGGGCTTGGGGGACGACGTCTCATTAGGCTCTTCCCAGGCAAGCTCGACCAGATCTATTAGCTCCTGCACTGGAACTTTGTAGCGACTAGATATCCGAGCAATTTCGCGCCCAAACTGCTTCAACTGGCTTATGTATGCTTGCGGCATCTCGCCAGACTCCGCCTCGAGGCTCTCCGCAATGCCAATGAGCCAGCCCAGTAATTCGCTAGCTTCTTCATCCGAGAGCCCATCGGTTAGTGCTTCGTCCTCGAGAAGCAGTTCCGTTAGCTGTTCAAGCATATACGGTCTTTATACTATGCGGTATTGCGATGAAATTGAACACCACGGCATCATCCAGCGCAAAACCCGTTTTATCTGCATCAACCTGTATAGGCTTCAGTAAAGGATTCGACTTAGTTCGAAGGAAAGTGGTTAGTTGTCGCAATCGGTAAAAGCAGTTCGTCCTTATGCACATAGCCCATTTGGCGAATCAAGCCCTCGCGGTAGCGGGGGTCGGCGGCAAGTTGAAGCTCAATATCTAGCTTTTGGTTACGCAACTCAAGTTGCTCCAGACGAGTCTGCATCTGCAAAATCTGGTTGCGTGTCTGAAAATTGCGTTGAAGCTCCAAGGCAATCAAAAGCAATACATGTAGCGTTCCCAGCGCAAATATCAGGTGCAAAAAACGATAAACTGGCTTCTCCACAATGGAATTAGTATATCATCTCCATCTCTTGCGTCTAGGTAGTATTACTCTCAACAAAGGAGCTGTTCGGGCCATGTCTGGTCAGGTTTACAGATGGGATCTCAGCAGGCAGGCCATCGAGAGCTGGACAAAAACTCAATAGTGCTCACTTTCTGAAAATGTTTTATAATTTGATAACTTACACACGGAGGCAAAAATGGCCAAGACCAAAGAGCGGGAAAGCTACCGAGCGCGCCTAAAAGCATTGGGGCTTCGCCATACTCTACCCAGAGAACGCATACTGGCTTACCTTGATCGCAAAAACACTCATCCGACACCCGAGGAGCTGTATCAGGGTCTCAAAAAAAGGGGGTACGATATTGGGCTTTCGACCGTCTATCTTAATCTCCAGGTGTTGCGCGAAGCCGGCCTGTTGTGGGAATTCAAAGACCAAAAAGGCAATACTCGCTACGATGGCTTCAATGAACGCCACCACCATCTTTTTTGCCTGCAGTGCGGAAGCGTAGAGGATGTTTTGGCAAAAGATCTACCTGAATTCAATCCTGAGCCCATCAAAAAAGCTGTAGAAACCAAAAATGGTTGGTTTATAGAAGAAGCCCGCCTAGAGCTACGGGGCGTTTGTCCTGGATGCCAGTAGCACCCAAATCGCTTTAGAGCAGTCTTCAGAGTCGTGATGTGGCTAACTTACCAGACACATAGAGGCCCACATACCTGCCGGAGTGAGACGCATCTGCCGTACGTCTGAAAGCGTATCCCGTCCCAAGAGGCGGGTATCGCCTGCCTCAACGCACATAACTTTGGTCGGGCTAGTTCGCCACCATTCGCTGACGAACTAACAGCATCTGGTTTTTTTTACAAAAACTGCCCTAGTCTGCTGCAGCGGTATCGAGCAATTCAACTAAGGTTCGAACACCAAACCCAGTACCACCTGCTGGCCCCAGGTCATGGTTTTTTTCGGTATAAGCAGGCCCCGCAATATCCAGGTGTACCAGTGGTTTCTCAGTGAATTCTGCCAAAAAGAGTGCTGCAGTAATAGCCCCTCCCGAACGGCTTCGTCCATGGGTGTTTTTGATATCGGCGGTGTTGGACTTGAGGGCCTCGAGGTACTCCTCTTCCATCGGCAAGGGCCAGACTTTTTCCCCTGCTCGCTCAGCTGCCTCCTGCACCTCACGTCCCCAACGGGCATCGTTGGAAAACAGACCAGCTACTTTTTCACCCAGCGCCACCACACAGGCCCCTGTTAGGGTAGAAAGCTCTACAATTGCATCCGCCCCCTGTTGGTCTGCATAGGTAATGGCATCTGCCAGAGTGAGACGGCCCTCTGCATCGGTGTTCAAAACCTCGATGGTCTTTCCTGACAGGCTTTTAAGTACATCAGACACTCGGTAAGCCGTACCAGAAATCATATTTTCGGCGGCAGCCACATATGCACGAACCTCCACCGTAGGCTGTAATCTGGCAATGGCCCGCATTGCACCCAGCACCGCGGCTGCGCCGGCCATATCGCACTTCATGGTGATCTGGCTTTCGGACGGTTTGAGGGAGTACCCTCCGGTGTCGAAGGTCAGGCCTTTGCCCACCAAAGCGACCACACGGCCAGCAGGTTCTTGGGGTTTGTAAGTTAGCTGGATAAAACGCGGCGGGTTGGCCGAGCCCTGGGCTACACCATAAAAAGCACCCATACCTGCTTGCTTAATCTGCGCCTCGTCCCAGACCTTCACCTCGAGTCCAAGTTCCTGGGCCATTGCGCTTGCACGCTGGGCCAGTTCGGCTGGAGTCAGGATGTTAGGGGGCTCATTGACAAGATCACGCGCAAAATTAACCGCTTCAGCCACGATTTCTGCCCGATTTACTGCAGACCCCGAGGCTCGAGCTAGCCATAAGCGCAGTTTTTCCCCACGTTTGCTCGAAGCTCCGGTGGTCTTGTATTTGTTCCAGGTATACCCACCCAGAAGTGCGCCTTCGGCCAAGGCATAGCTGGCCTCCACTTTGCCGAATTTTTCTGAGAGGAAGGTCTCGGTTACAGCTTCCTTAAAGCCGAGGCGTGCGATTTCCTGCACCAGCTTGGCCCCAGCTTTGCGGATAGTCTCAATGCTCACACCGCGTTTCTTACCCAGGCCAAATAGTAAAGCAAACCCAGGCTCTTCATCTTTACCCAGGGGAACTAGCAAGGTTTCGCCAAAATCGCCTCTAAAATGCAAGTCACCCATCATTCTTGAGAGTGCTTTGCGGTACCTAGCATCCAGCCTGTTCCCCTCTTCGCTAAACTCGCCACCCCACACCCCTACCACTACCAGAGGGGCAGGGATCTCGTCAACAAATCGCCTTGCCGACTTTAGTGTAAGCTCCATGACGAGCGAACTATATCACAAAAACCCGCCGCTGACCAACCGGTCAGTCGCTGAGGAATTCGGATAAGCGGTGGGAAAATTCCCATCAGAAGATTCGATGAATCGCGGGAAAATGGTTTTGGTCTGAAAGAGTGTTTGCGCGTTGTGATGTATCAAGGCACTTCTGGTTTCTAGACAAATTTCAGCATCGTCGATTAAAAGCCACAGCGCACTGCCTGACTGCGCCCTCGAGGTGGCCTTACTATCTGGTACTCGGCATTTAAGTTCTTGATCCATCCTGTTAGCTTGATTAGAACTAGCATTTCTCGGTCGCGCGATTTTTTCCAGTCCTCGAGACTGGCGGCATAATTGGCCTTATCATTGGGCAGGAGCAACCGAATGCGTCCATTCTGCACAGCGCCCACATGAAATGCCGCCGGTGCAGGGAAGTCGGGAGGATAATCATAGGGTGCTTTTAGGTTGGCCTCAGCCCATACTTTACTGGCTGCCGCATATACAGTTCCGGGTGGGTCGCCAACCTCCAGCTCATGCAAGCAGCGACGGGCTTTAGGGTTTTCATCCAAGAGCTTTGCGAGGTAAGGCGGAGCATCACTCCGATCAATGAGCAGCTTACGAACGAGGTACATATAGCCAAGATAAGGATTAACCGGATTCTTCGTGGTACCGAGACTAAAGGTGGTAGGCCCAATGGTAACCGTGGAATTGGCCCAGCCCGTCACCCGAACGGGGGTTCCAACGCCCAAATCTACCTGGGCCAGGTTGATAAACAGGTCGTCAAATACAGCATGCGGCACTTCGTTCTGGCTTACCATGCGTAAGTACAGAGCATTAGCGGTCTGGGGAAACTTGACCTCGAGCAAATAACGCCCCAGGATGCCGGTCTCATTAAAGCGCACACCTTTGGGCTCGAGCAGCCGTCTAAGCTCAGCAACACGTAACAGTGCAGGTTCTTGCACCCCTCCAACAGCCCAAGGTACCGAACCCACACTAGGCTGGGCTGCGGCAGCCAATACCCAAAGTACCCCAATCCCGATCAGTTTTTTTTGCATGAGCTACTCCCTTTGGTATGGCCCAATCATTGCATACAGCTCAGGTGCTGGCATGAGTTTATCGTTGCTCTTTCGGGCGTTATGGATACTCACGGCCGTCCCTAGAGTTTTGCGTCACCCTGTACGACCAAAGCCGCTGTGCTGATGGCAACACCTAAACCTCAATGGCCTTGCCCCACTCTGCTATAAAGGCTACCTTGCCGCGTTCCCGCAAAGCCTGTCCCAGAGCCTGCAGCTTATCCACCTCACCATGCACCAGCGCCACCCGATGCTCGCTGCCTAGCCAGTCAATCAGTTCATCGCGACCTGCGTGGCCCGAAAAGCCGCCCAGGGTATGGGTTTTGGCTCGTACCCGCACAGTTTCCCCCAGAATACGCACCGATTCGGCACCATTAATTAGCAGTTCGCCCAAGCCGCCTCTGGGTTGGTAACCTGTGATAATTACCGCGTTTTTTTCGTCGGGCAAGCCTTGTCGTAGGTGATGCAGAATGCGCCCTCCGGAGAGCATCCCATTGCCGGCAATTATGATTAGAGGGCCCTGCATGAGATTGAGGGCCTTGGACTCTTCTACGCTATGCGTGTATTCAAGACGTTTGGGGCGGAATGGATCGAGGCCGTGTGAATAAATGTGCTGCACCTCGGTACTGAAAAAGTCGCGCACTTTAGGGTAAATCTCGCTTATTTTGGAGGCCATGGGCGAGTCCACAAACACCGGTACGATGGGTATTGCCTCTCGCTGCTCGAGTTCGCGAATATAAAACAAAACCTCTTGGGTGCGCTCGAGGGCAAATGAGGGTATGAACACCTTGCCCCCGCGGCCTAGCACATCGCTCAGGATTTCAGCAAACTCTTCCAGGGTTGCAGAAAAAGGACGATGCGACCGGTCTCCGTAAGTTCCTTCGCATAGCACTAAATCAACCTGGGCCGGGTAGTCGGGATCTGTGAGCACATCTTTGCGTCGGTGGCCCAAATCACCGCTAAAGATCAGGGATTTACCTCCGGCTTCGAGCTGAATAAAAGCGCTGCCCGGCAGATGCCCCGCATCGCGCAAGCGATAGCGAAAGGGGCCCAGGCTTTGCGTCTGATAGTAGGTAACCTCTTCTAAGCGGCTATACAGCTCGGCTAGGTCAGTCTCATTCCAGGGTAAGGGCGGCGCTTCGCGACCTTTGCGTTCCAGCCGCTCACGTTCTTCCTGCATGAGCTTCAGGGCATCTTCAAGAATCACCGGCAGTATAAGCCGGGTTGGCTCAGTAACATATACAGGCCCCGCATACCCCTGTCGTATCAGTAGAGGCAAGCGCCCAATATGGTCGTTGTGGGCGTGAGTGATCAGCACCGCATGAAGGCTTTTTGGATTAAAACCAAAAGGCTCTTGGTTACGCTCTTCAGCTGCGCCTTGGTATGCACCGCAATCCAACAACAAACGATAGTCCTGGTGTTCCACCAAGTGGCAGCTGCCAGTCACAGTCTGAGCCGCACCAAAGGGGATTATCCGCATGCGTGTACTGTACCAGACTTTGCACCCGCTGCCGGTTGCTCAATCGAATCTGGCTTTTGGCTTATCGCTGGGCTTTTGTTTGGCTTGACAGCCCTCCGTCCGTGGTGTAACCTTACGACTTGGACGAGGTTCAATCCCTTTGTCCAGGCTGCCATCGGAAGAACAGCAAGCCGGGCCACCCTAGCTCAACTGGTAGAGCACCCGACTTGTAATCGGAAGGTTGTCGGTTCAATTCCGATGGGTGGCTCCACAAGGGCAGGTGGCCGAGTGGTTAAAGGCGACAGACTGTAAATCTGTTCTCTTCGGAGTACGGTGGTTCGAATCCACCCCTGCCCACCAAGCACCCTTCGGGTGTGTCCATAGCAGATAGCTGTTAGCTAAAAGCTACAAGCCGTCCGCTATAGGCGGCGCGGAAGCGCCCAACGCGGGAATAGCTCAGTTGGTAGAGCATCTGCTTCCCAAGCAGAGGGTCGCGGGTTCGAGTCCCGTTTCCCGCTCCATAAGCGCTTCTTGCGCGAATACTTCGGTGCTCGGGTAGCTCAGCTGGTAGAGCACACCCTTGGTAAGGGTGAGGTCGTCGGTTCAAGCCCGATCCCGAGCTCCAAACCCACACCGCCCGTCCACCGCTGCGGGCGGTGTGTTCCTGAAAGGGAAAACACTTTAGCGGAAGCCAAAAAGGAGGCACCACACATGGCGAAAGGCGTATTTGAGCGCACCAAACCCCACGTAAACGTGGGCACCATCGGACACGTAGACCACGGCAAGACCACTTTGACGGCGGCGATTACCTTTGTAGCGGCGGCGGCCAACC
>Ga0101944_10000290_pt1 | contig 155865 bp, 151 predicted proteins | sample DewCreD2012metaG_FD_75245 | JGI IMG/M metagenome (GOLD analysis project Ga0101944, IMG submission 75245) | Hot spring sediment bacterial and archeal communities from British Columbia, Canada, to study Microbial Dark Matter (Phase II) - Dewar... ...
TGATGGTAGTTTCCTCCTGTTTAGCAGCTTTTTTATGTACTCCTACCACCTTATGTTTACATCTTTTTGGCCCAGTTTCCAGGGCTCATTATAAACAGGTATTCTTTTAGCCACATCAGGCAGTAATTCTTCGGGATCTTTTCCCCACTGCTTTATTGTATACTGTTTAAAAAACAATTCATACAACCTTTCACCAATTTGAGAAACGATAACATCTCTAAAATTTATGGGTGGATTATTAAATTTTGATTTTTTTGCTTCATTTTCAAGAAAATCCTCTACTTCATATGTAGGTATATTTAGGCCAAAAATATCGCAAATAGTATCACGATTTATGGGGAAAGGTACATACCTTCCTTCAACATAACTTAGCACTCTATGTTGATAATTATCAAAATTTGAATATGCATTAACAAAATCCCATACTTTTTTATTATTTGTATGAAAAATATGTGGTCCGTATGCATGAACAGTAATGCCGTTTTCATCTTTATAATCATAACAGTGCCCTGCAATATGCCGTTTCTTCTCAATCACAAGAACATGTTTACCTGCTTCCGCAAACAATCTAGCAGCCGTAGAACCGGCGAGCCCTGCTCCTACAACTAACACTTCGAATTTCATATTTATACCTCATACTAATTTATTTTCTGTACGATAGTAATTATATGTATGAAAATTATATGTATGAAAATTAATGCTTTTTTCATCAGTTTTACCTTCAGTGCTTGTACCTTTCCCTCACAAACTCAAGAACCTTAGCATGAATTTTCAACAGCATGTCACTCTTCTCAAAGATCGCATTGAGGGCCTGCACTACTCCCTCGACATTCTGGCTGTACTCATAGGCGATTTCGTTTCGGAGTTCCCGCAAGGCGATCCAATCCTCTGCCCTGAGCAAATCCAATTCTTCCAACCTTTGTAGGATGTCTAGGAAAGTTTTCCCTTTTATATTTTCCCTGCCTAGTAGAAGAAGGGCAGGAAATATCTTTTCGCCCAGGGAATCCTGAAGTTTGGAGAATCGATACACAAACTGATCGAGAAATCCGGATTGAATCTCATCTAGATTGATGAACGTTTCCTTTGTCAAAGGCAAATGAGTAGATAAATGCTTATGAGCCACACGCATTTTTTCTTCATGTTTTGCGCATTCCTCTAAATGTTCCTGTAAGGTTCTGCGGGCCATTCTTTCATTCATAGCCGCACTCCATGGGTTCGGGCTTCCTGTTCGATGGGCCTTTGGGGGTCCTTCGCCAGAACCACATCGATCTTTTGATCACCGATCCGTTGTTTTAGCCGCGTCAGGAACTGGATCTTCCTCTCCAACCATTCCGATCTCGGGATCGAAGGTTCGGGAACGATGTATAGATCGATATCGCCTCCCCGCTCCAAATCATCCACCCGGCTACCAAAGAGATATACCTCATCGGTGCCGAACACTTCCCAGCAGGTTTGTTTGATCAGATTACGGTCTTTCTCGGATAGACGCATGGGGCTGGGTTTTATTAACTTTCAGGATAATTGCAAATCAGAATACCTTCAAAAACTCCTGCGGAGTCTGAATCGTTATATCCCGCTCTTTGTAATCTCGAATATTTCTGGTTAATATCACACCTATATTGTTTTGTCTCGCGGTAAAATATTGAATGCCATCTTCAAAATCGGAAAAATCTGAATTTAATGACAGGTCAACAATTTTTTCTCCTATGGGAAGGATACTAACCAATAAGCGTAATTTTCGTAGCAGCTCTTTGGCTTTTTCAATCCCAAGATTTTTTCTTAGGATATAAAAGATGTTGGCAAATACCAGTGCAGAGGTAAAAAGTTTAATTTTTCCCAAATCACCCAAAGAAAATAGTTCTGCGGCTGATTCATAAAAAGGTTCCCTTCTGCACAAGAGATCGATAATTATATCGGCATCCACAAATACATTACTCATACTTCTTTTCTAAATACGCTGTATAATCAAGATTCTCTAGATCCTTTTCCGAAATTACTCCACTCAGCTCCTGTACCAGGGGGGTGATGAGAGGTTCTTTTTTGTAATCCGATGTTATTCGTTTAAAATAATCTTCCGCTAATTTTGATACACTCCGTTTCGTCTGTTTAGCGTATTTCTTTATCGCCTCTACCACCCTCCGGTCCATTTTAAGTGTTAATTTTGTTTCCATAACAACTACCTCTACGTATAAAATTACCTTTTTTATACGTATTGTAAAGTGGGATACATGACTTCTGGATAATGAACTGCGGTACGTATGTTCCGTTGGGCATCTTCTTTGATCCACACCGAAACGGGCGTGAAACGTACCATTCATGCCTCGAACTGAGAGTCGATCTGCCCACCCCGTTCCACGGATGCCGCCGAAACAGGCTATCCGTAACACCAGGAGGTATGTGCCTTGAACGATCCCTTCCCTGCGGGTGTTCGCGCGCAGGCCCGCTTAGATTCGCTTCGCGTGCGGGTAGGCCCTTCCTGAACCCACTCAGAGGGAATGTTCAATTATTGAACATTATAGCACGGCGGTGGAAAATTTCCAGAGGTAACCGCTTCCTGTGGTAGATAACCACTTCCTTTGGCGCGATCGATGGCTCGAGTAGGGGGGCGCTACTCCGCGTCGAGTTCCGCGATGAGGGTATCTAGAAACGCGATGAAACGATCGTGCCAACCCTGAAAATCTTCCGCCAGGTTCCGCGCGGCCTGGTTCGCAAGCTCAACTTTTGCCGGCACCAGTGTTGATTTGTAGATATTCCTGAAAACGTGCCTAAAACGCCGAAGTTCCTCGAGGCGCCCGCTCATATCCAGGTCGATGACCGCCGGCCTTATTCCCTCGATATGCAATGTCATGCGTTCAAGTAGAGCTTTATGCCAAGTTACCTGATCTACATCGTTTTCAAAAAACTTAGCTACCCGCAAGAAATAGCTTTCAAAGGCGTTGTAAAGGTTGTGTAGGGTGTAGCCCAGAGCGGCGTATAAAAACTCATCCCGATCCGAACTTAGGGCGACCCGCTCGGTCATGAGTCGGTTCTTTTGAGCGTTCAGCTTGATAAAGTCGTAATCCTGTTGGAGCTCAGCCTTGAGCCGCCTTAGGGCATCGCTATTTTTTTTCATAAAGCACTATTCCATGGATACGCACCTGCTTTGCGAATGCTTCAGGTTGTATGTCCAACTCTATCAGGGAAACGGTGAACTCACCTGTCGGAATTAGGGACCATAGGGCGCCCCAGTCCCCCCCTTCTATGGCCAGGTCAATGTCAGAATCCATCCGATACGGACGCCAGGTTTCGAAGGTTGATCCAAAGCCAATCACTGTTCTTAACGTTGGGTCCGCTTTCCCCATCTCCTGGGCGAGTGTTCGGGCATACCCTTGAGCTCGAGCTCTGCGCTCCTCAGCCCGCTCACGATCTTTTTTAAACCTTCGTTTTAAGCGTTCTGCCTCGAGGGACATACTGGATCCTTTCATGTCCAATCTTCAAGTCGTATTCCATCTATCCTAATAAACTCACTCGTGTTGTTAGTTACAAGGATTAAATCTTTTGCAATAGCTTGAGCGGCTATAAGCATATCGTAGGCGCCGATCATTCTTCCTTTTCTTTTTAATGCTGACCTTATTTTCCCATATTCCTTTGCATCTTGAGTGTCAAATTTCAAAACCTTAAATGGTGCTAAAAATTCTACTAATGCAATATGATTTCTCGCGATATATTGACTATTGTATACTCCAAAATACAATTCCGCTACTGTTATACTCGAAACATATAGTGTCTTATCAATTACTTGATGTAAACGATTAAGCGTATGTGGCGCTTTTTTGTTTTTTAAATAGATGCAAATATTTGTATCAAGTAGATACATTATAGACTATCTCGTATCTGTATTTCTGGCTGCATCCTCCCGTCTGCCATAAAATCATCCGAAAAACCCTCCAGTCCTTCGAGAAAGGTCTCCCAGACACGATCTTTAGGGAATAAAATTACTACTTCGCCAACTTTGTGAATAAATACAGAATCACCGGAAAAATTGTATTCTTTAGGCAGCCTGACAGCTTGACTTCTTCCATTTTTGAATAGTTTAGCGATTTGCATAGGTTTCTACTCCTTCATGAAAGTATATATCATGATCTATGACAAATTCAACTATAATTCCCCTTCCAGGTTGATGACCGCCGGCCTTATTCCTTCAATATGGCACCACTCGTAACGTTGGGTCCACCTTCCCCCTGTCCGGGGCGAGTGTTCGGGTATACCCTTGAGCTCGAGCTCTGCGTTCCTCAGCCCGCTCACGATCAGGGACATTCGCGCTCCTTATTTCCTTGTACTCCCATTGCTAACCTTCAATTTCCTCCGCCAGTTTTCCTAGCCAAGCCATAAACCCCTCATGCATGCCTGTAAAGTCGGCGGAAAAGCCGCGAGCCGCGTCCAGAACGATCTTTACCTTGCCCGGGTGCAGTCTTATTTTATATAGGTTTCGAAACACATGCCGGAATCGGCGCAACTCGTCTATCCTCTCGATCATCTCGAACTTCACTTTGCCTCCGCGAGCAAGATTCCATGCTCCCTGATAAAGTTCGCGAGATTTTTGGGAATCTCCTCGAAGGATACAACATCAACCTTGAAGGCGGATCCTTCGACACACTTCAACAGCTTGTAGGCACAGCCTCTTTCGACAGCCAGGTCAATATCGCTATCCAGCCGATACCCGCGCCAGTCCTCATAGGTGGAAGCCCCATACGCGAATAGCCTCCGGGTATTCCTTCAGAATGTTCCTTGCCAGCCGTGCGCCCTCGGCGCGCGCTTCCTCCCTTCGTTTGGCTAACGCTCTGCGCTCACGTTCATTCTTGGCGAGAATGGTTTTCGCTGCGTCCCTGGGCGTTACCATAGTTCCTCTAGGATTTTTTCACTTTCCAGGGTGTCAACCCGCTTTTCAATCGTAGGCATGGGATTCCTCCCTAATCACAGGTAGTTCCTTTCCAATCCCCCAAAAGCCCCTTTACGGTTTGCACTACAAAGGTGGCCTCTTCTATGGCCTGCTGGGCGTCTTCACGGCTATACTCTTCGGTGGGAATGAAATCTATGTCGCCATAGAACGAAAGTTCCCGTTCCTTACGAAGTCTTTTGGATATTCCGGACAACCTTTGCAACACTTCCTGACTTAAGGCAGGAAATCGCTCCCTGTGCTGCATGAGCATGGAACTTACATCATGGTACTTTGGAGGATCGATACCCACAAAACGCAAGGCTCCTTTTAAGGCCAGCTCCACAATTTCCTGCGCCTCTCGCACCACGTCGGAGTAATCCTCTTCCTCCAGGAGGACGGATAGAATCTTTAGCCGTTTCTCCGCCTTGAACAGGTAGATACCTGCTAATCCCCCATTGGTCATAGTTCGATGATATCCCCCCAGCGATAGTCGGGCTTCAGATCCCAGTACCAGGCGTTTCCCTGCCATTTTCGTACAGCCCCCAGCTCCCGTAGCCGTTCCCGAAGCCGTTCCAACCGATTCCTGAAAAACCCTTCCCTATCATAGAGGATGCGGGCATCTTCCACCATATCTAAAAAAAGGGGGGAGCCATGCTCCGCCTCTTCCTTCGTTTTAAAGAGGGGAGATAGGCAGGGATCTAAACCGGCTGAGTGAGCCTGTTGTAACGTGGGTTCCAGGTTCTGTTCCACCTTTTCGAACTCCCGCACCCTCGCCATTCGCCCGGGGGGAAGAGGTTCCGCCACAATCAACACATCGATATCCGAATCAGGCCGCATGGTACCCCGCGCCACCGAGCCAAACACCACTAAGGACACAAGCCGCTCTCCATAGTGGCGCCGGGTTTCTTCCAACAGGCGCTGAAGAATTTCCTGGAAAACTTCCTTCAAAGATGGGGTCATATAGGGGGCATCCTTCCACTTTTTAGGGGGCTCCCTTCCGCACTTCCTCGAAGTTCAGGATATCCATGTACTCCCATTCCCGGTAACCCATAACATAGACACCCTTCCGGCTCCCGTACCGAATCACCTGCTCCGGAAAGGTAACGCTCCCAAAAATCACCACCAACTCCTTCCCCCGATGCTCAGGGAAAAACTCAAAAAACCTCCCGCTCTTCTCCTGAATCTCATCTATATCCCGTTCCCTGGGACTCGATTTTACTTCCACCATGAATACCCGATCCGCGCACACCGCGAGGGCATCCACCTCGTAGCTCTCCCCGCCCCTTCGGCTGTACACCCGCTGTCCTTCCATCTGGACCTCACACTGGAAGTACTTGCTCAGCACGAGCCGTAAGGCGGGGGCAATCAGATCCTCCACCAGGGTACCCATCTTCTTGGCCAGGTTGCTCCACTCCTGGTTGCGCTTTTTCTGATCCTCTTTCACTTCATCCTTGAAGGCTCGCATCTCGTCCTTGAAAACCTTCATTTCGTCCTTGAAGTCTTTCATCTCATTCTTAAAGGCTCGCATCTCGTCCTTGAATGCTTGCATCTCCCTTTCGAGTCTTCGTAAGGCGACATCCGTGTTAACGATAAACTGTCCTAACAAACTTTCCAGGGTGTCAATCCGATTTTCAATCGAGGGCATGGGATTCCTCCTTTATTTATTTAATATTTTCTAGTACGCCACGCTGAGACTAATTTTAGCCCCCAGGGAAAGTTTCCGGTACCGAGGATCGATGTCTCTGAACTCAGAGGCGATGCCTGAGGTTGCCGTGCCCCAGTAAAGGGGCAGGGCGAAAGAGACGCTTCCGTTGGGAAAGGGGTTATTGATCCGTAGCCCGGGAACGATGTAGCCGGAGTTATCCCGCCACGCGTGGTTCCACCGGATCCCCGCGTCCAGGTTGGGAAGGGGAAAACGCTTCCAGAGGATGTTGAGGGAAGTCTGGTGGTCGGCGGCCACGTTCGTAACGCCGGAGGAGCCTGCCGATCCGGCGGATGAGCTACCCCCTGCACCACCTTCGAACCGCTCGCCGATCCAGGGGAGGTCCGTTAAGGGCCGTTCCGGCAGGGTAACCCGGAACCGGTGCTCGCCGTAGAGCTGGATTTTCGGATCCCCCCATTCCTTGAAAAATCCCGAGAGGGCTACATAGGATCGGTCGGTGGCCAGCATGCTTTCATGGAAGAGATCCACCGTAAAGAGGGTCGTCTTGGCCCCCACTGCCCCGCGGGGAGCGAAGCCGCCATCCCGCCTTTTCTGGGAGGGGTATAGAGCGGAAAGGAGGATCTCCACCCCCCCGACGGGGATGGTGATCTGGGCGGCGTAACTTAAGTCCTCCGCACCAGGCTGGCTCGCGTAGCGCCAGCCTGGCTGGTCCATCACCACTGCGGTAAAGGTGGCGGTAGACACAGGTACAGTCAGCTTGAAGGAGTACCCCCCATCGGCACCGGTGGTAAGGTTCGTGTCATCGTAAATTCGGCCATTCCCCCAGGTAATCGCCTGTTTTCCGATGCGGAAAAAGTACCGTTCCCACAGCACGTAGGTAAGGAACAGTTCCGTCACCGACAGACCAAACCCCGGGTAACTCGTCTCGATGGTGCCCTGCACGCTGGTGTAACGGTCCATCCGGGCACGGAAGGTGAGGGAGTTACGGAACTCCGCGTACCCCGATAGATCCAGCGCCCGATACAACTCCCGTACTGTATCCTGGGCTGGGCGGTTGAAGGGGGATAGTTCGGTGAATCCTGCCAGTCCTCCAATGGCGGTAGAGATAGACCCGTAAACCGAAAGGGGCTCGTGGGTGAACTCCCTTAAAAGATCCGGGCCCGGCGCCTCTTCTACCTTCCGTTCCGTGGGAGCGACTGTAGGGGGCTCTTCGGCCCTTGATTTTGAAGCGGTGTACGGGCCAGCCGTAGGTTCTGCAGAGGAGCCTCGCGTCGCGTCAGAGGGAGCGTCGATGGTACCCGCTTCCGGGCTATCGAAGAGGGCATCGATGTTTTCCTGGGCTGGGAGCGGATGCGCGGCACCGCAAAAAAAGAAAAGGAGGAGACATATCCCTATCAATTCCGCCGCCTGCGAAGGACGCGCGAAGCATACCTGTAGTTTCACGGCCGGTATTTTCAAGGGAATCCTTTCAATTCGAAATAGGGAACTGGTTTCTCATGATACCGAATATGGTTTTTTTCAAAGTTGTGTAATTCTTCAAGGAAATGCTCAAAATAGCGGTCCTTGTCGTAAAGAACTAGGAACTGATTATTCCATAACCATCGGTTTCGTACTGTCAGAGTTTCTTTTGACTTGAAGATAGGAGAAATTTGGATACCTTTCGGAAGTTTTGTTTCTATCTGCTCAAAGAATTCCGTGTATGCTTCATAACGATCCTTTATTGTTTCCAATACAAGAAGCACATCAACATCCGATTCCGGAGAAAAACAGTCTTTCGCGACGGAACCAAATACCACCAAAGAACAGAGACGCTCCTGATAGTATGAAATAGCTGCCTTTTGTAAAAGATCTATCGTATGGTAAAAGATTTGTTTATACATTTTTATTTGAACGATGTAATGCTGTTCCTCCTGCCCTTCCTGCGGGCCAGCTTTCGGGTTTGTTTAAATCAAACCCACCAGGGTGTTTTCTTTTCCCCTCGTTAAATCAAACACAATTTGTTTCAACGCCGCATAAAAATCTTCCCATCTGGGGGGAGTTTTCCATTTCAACGCCTTAAATTCTGCCTCTGGAAATCCTAATAGTATCTCCGCAGCCAGAGGCACTTCAAAGCCTGCTTCCTTTTGACGGGTCTCGTCAACAATCTCTTCCCAATAAAACGAATACACTCGGCAAATCGCATAGATGTCCGCCACATCTTTGCCCTCAAATCGAAACAATGCAGAGAGTTTATTGCTTAGAATGTTCCGTAAGGAATCGATCTTCGAAAATACGTTACTGCAGACAAACTCTCCATAATGTGGGGCCACATCATTCACAAAATCCACCTTAAGAGTTGTTTCCGTTAGACCGGGATGTTGAACATAGATCGAAGCGAAATCTGCCGTGCGAATAAAATTCTTTTCGTTACTGTGGATGTAACCTGCCTTCTGGAGGGACGCCAGTACCTTGTCCACTTTTTCAATGAAAAGATGATCCGAACAGAGGAAAAGATCCAGATCATCCGAATACCGATGATTACAGTACACCCTGCTGAGTGCGGTACCACCGGTGAGAAAGAATCCCGCGCTGGATTCTTCTACGCATTTCAGCACTCCATCCTGGAGGGGATACAGGTTCGTTTCGTAATAATCGGAATAGGAACTCATACCGCCTTCTTAATTCAGAGGAACGTATCCTCCGCAGTAACCCGGGTTTATATATTTCCAGTAACCGATCCAATCCCCATAACTTCAATACCGCATACCAGGTTAACCGTTCCAAACTACGCACCAAAAGACGCTCCGCATCGAAAGGTCCTGCGTTGGGAATTTTTCCTTCCACTACCGCAAGCAGATCCTCGGGATTCACCTGATAGTCCCAGTTAAGGGCTTTCACTAATTCGTATCGTTCATGCCGAGACATTGTTCCGCCCCTTCCTGCGGGCCAGCTTTCGGGTTTGAAGGCCCCTCTGTAAGTATCCCCCCCTATAGAAGGCGTCGGGCTCTGCAAGGATAGAATCCGCCGGCTTCAGTAAAAAATCCAACAGGTACTGGTGATGGATTCCTTCGTGATCTTCCGGATAGAATCGATCGAGGGAAAGGTAGTTTACAACACATTAGGCCGATTCAAAAAGGCTTCGATCCTCCCCAGGTACCGTTCCCGGGGAACGTAGGATGCTGAAGGGGGAGGAAAAGCAGGTTCTGGAGGTGTGGCATTCATTATCTTCGATTATGATCGAAGATTTATCATAAATTAATACATTCTTCAGGTATAGCAGAAGAATATATTGAATTAGGCTCAGTCAAGCATCAGTGCGCGGACCACTCGAACAACTTCCTCTGCCAGTGTAACGGCTTCCCGAGCGGCGGTTTTCCCAAACACCCTTGCGGGTATACTGTCTGGAACTCCGTTTGGATACCGAGTCGGGATGTAGTAACTATCAAGAATTCCCCATTCGCTCCCTTTCTCTTCAAATAGCTGTTGATATCCGCCACACTCTTCACACAACCGAGAAACGGAATGCCCCAGTACGACTTCTTTCCCTTTGCTGTATAAATACGCTTTTAGGGCTTTCTCTGCTACCTGCTGAGCCAAAAAACAGGCGATATGGTACCCCCCCCTCTCGGATAAATCCTTTGCCCACTTTAGGTCTTCTTCCGCTTGTTCTATCCACCTTTCTCCTTCAGCTTTTGGCTCAGGCCTCATACAGAACTACCTCATCCTTCAATGCGTGCTTCAAGAAGGGTCGATTTTTCATGCGATCGAACTCTTCCGGGGTGTACCAGAACACATCGTAATCCACCGGCAGCGAGAGTTTCCTACGGATCTCTTTCATTCGCTCTACAAAGGGTTTTTCCGAAGGTGCTACAAGCAAAATATCCAAATCCGTACATAGATCGGCTCGACCTCGAGCGTAAGAGCCGAACAGGCTGATCCGTTGGATCGGACCTCCTAGATTCACCTGACGAATCTTTTCTACCGATACTCTTAATTTTTCCTGATACTCCGCTCGTAAGGAATCAAGATCTTTCATCATACCCAAAATCCTTTCTTCAACGGCCCAGCCTTTAGCGTCCTAGCCGCTCCAGGTAACCCTTGGTGTAGAGGGTATCGGGCTGGGGGGCCAAAGAGGGGCGGGAGATGGTGATCCGGGTGGTTTCGCTTTGAAACTTGCCGTCGATCATGCGGCCCCGCAGGTGGTCCACAATCACCACCGTAACGGGCACGAACCGGTTGGCAAAGCGCTGGTAGGTGGGTATGGCGGTGGTGCGGAGAAGCTGGTTGGAAAGGCTGTAATCCTCCTTCTTACGGACCAGTAGGTCTTCGTTATCCACCCAGAGTATCGTGCGGGGAAAGGTAACCTCGTCGCTTGTGGCCTCCAGGTCCAGCACGGTGCAGTCGAACTTTCCCAGCCTTTCCGCTCGGGTAGAGACGATACGGTAATCCACCGCGAAGCTGGAACGGGTGAAGTCCGAGTTGCGGGCGTTGGAGTTCTGGAAGCGGTCCTTGGCGCTGGTAAAGGTGAATCGGCGATCCGCCGGATCGTAGAACCAGAGGTTGTTCCCGATTTTCAGGTACCCTTTTCCCTTGTCCTGGGGAGGAGAGAGGATCAGAATGAGGTACTTTTCCTCCGCGTCCCGGCGAAAGATGACGAAGTTCGTGGTGGTGGTGCCTTCCCCCGGTTTGGTCTGCACCATGAGGTATTCGGCAGAGAAGTCTCCCTCCGTGAATGTTACCAGGGAGTCGATCCGCTTCAGAAGATCTATCCCCGTGGGGCGGGCTTGAGCCGGCGCCACCACGGAAAAAGCCGCAAGGAGAAAAGCTGCCAGGAATGAAAGGACAGGGGAAGTGGCAAAGGCCCGCGTTGAACATAAAGGGATTCTTTTCCACATGTTACGTGCTTAAAACCCGAACAATTTTTCCAGTACTTTCGCGAAGGTAGGGTTGGCGAAGGTCAAAGCAATAAGCGCGACGGCCAGAAACATGTTCAGCTTGAAAGAAAGAGCTTTGAACTTTTCATCCACTACTTTGAATCGCTCATCCATTTTTGCTTCCAGAGCTTTGAAGTGTTCTTCCACTACTTTGAACTGTTCATTCACCATCTTGAACTGTTCATTCACCATCTTGAACTGTTCATCCACCACTTTGAACCGTTCGTCCACCACCTTGAACCGTGCATCGATCTTGGTCTCCAGGGCACTGAATCGCTCGTCCAGGGCATTGAACCGTTCATCCACCACTTTGAACCTTTCGTCTATCTTGGCTTCCAGAGCGCCGAACCGTTCGCTGGTAACCAGTTCGGTTCGTAGCTCCTCCTTCACCTCGACTTTGGTATGCTTCCTGTGTTCGGCAAAATCCTCACTGGCTTTGCGCTGGATTTCGCGGATGGCCGATTCGATCGCCCTGGCAAAGATTTCCGCCTTCTGCTTCTGCCCGAAGGCCTCTTCGAGAAGATCGTACAGTTCTCTGGGTAATGTGTATTCCATCATAGGTTAATATAGTCTGTTTCGAACCTGGATTCCAGTGTTTTCTCTAGAGTAGTAGGGAACAGGCCTACCGGCCTTCCTGCATGGCTTCCACCGGTGGGATGGAAGATGCCATCAGGGTCGGTTTCAGAAGGGCTAGAAGCACAGCCGAAAGGGAAAGCAGAAGGGTCAGGAGCAGGGCATTCCCCGAGGGGGACACCTGAAGGTAGCCTCCCCGGAGGAAGATATCGAAGCCCACCAGGAACGAAAAGTTCACCTTCGAGAGGCCGAAGAGGAACACCATCGCCCCCAATGCGCCAGCGGCTAGAGAACATGCGGTGAGGAACACCCCTTCCAGCAGGAAAATCACCATTACGGTGCGTTTCGGCATTCCCAGGGCTCGAAGGGTGCCGATTTCCTTCCTCCGTTCGAACACGGTAAGGCGGTACGAGTTGGTAACGCCAAAAAACACGATGGAGCCCAGAATCCCTAGAAGGACGTACGCGATGAACCGCACCGCATCCAGGAGCTCGTTCACCTGTCCGAGGTTCGCGTCCAGCGTAGTTAAAGCGTACCGCATCCCCGTCCACTCGGTGTGGCCCTGGTAGTTCCACAGGTCCTGCAGTTTCGGAAACAGGGGGGTTAGGGGAAATCGGCTTTCCAGCGCTTTCTGTAACCCTCGGGCCGCCTCCTCGACGGAAAGGGAAGCTGGAAGGTACACCGCCAGATCGGTGCACTGCCCCGCGGGGAAACGGATCAGGGTTCGCAGGGCCTCGATATCCATGTAGGCGGTATAGTACCCGAAGAGGGAAGAGTCCCGAAAGATCCCCTCCAGCACCACCACTGCGGTGTTGATCTGACCGGTGACGGTGGGAATGTAGAGGAGTAGATCGTCTCCCGCCCGGGCCTTCAGAATCCGGGCCACCGGCTCGGAAACGAGGATTCCCGGCCGCCTGCGGGATCTATCCTGCAGGGGGATGTAGGACCCTTCGATAAAGGTAATCTGCTGGAAGATCGGAGCCTCTGCGGTAAAATCCACCCCGTTCACGATCCGCTGGCGGATCGATTCTCCAGCAAAAAAAAGGGTAGTGGCGGAGTTGCGGTAGCTGAACCGGGGGGAAACGACAGTTTCCGGCGGAAGGGCTTCCTGCACCGCCTGTTGCAGGGGCGCTGGATCCTCGATGATCAACTGGTACCGATCCTTCAGGCCCCGGATGGTGATGTCTCCCCCGTAGTACACAGCACCCTTCCGCTTCAGGTTGAACACCAGGGTGTCGAAGAGGGAGGCGATACTGAGGATCACCAGGGAACTGAAGGCCACCAAAACCAGCAGGAAGAGGAACCGGCTCCCCCGCTTGAGGAGGTTCCGAAAGGCGATCCGGAAAGGGAGGCACATCCACCGGACATGAGGGCTCTGCGTGCGCGGGCTATAGGTAAGCGATGCAGAAGGAAACATCTACCTCTCCGCCATCCGCTTTGCCTGCAGGTACAGGTTTTCCATTACAGGCCACCGTTCAACTTGTAAATCTTTCAGTATCCTCTGAATGCGAAAAAGATGGGCATCGCATTCCTTGATTGCGGAAGATAGTATTAATTTGGGATCTTGTTCCATGGTTATTAGGATTCAGCTTGATCAGGAGCCAGCGACATCCTCCAGAGGGATGCCCGTCTGTCTGGCTACCTGTACGATCGGTCGGCTGTCCCTTCGGGAGCCGAAGAGGAGTATCCTTTTCGCGTCGGGGAAAAAGCGTCGGATCGATTGGAGGATCGCTTGTCTTTCCCTTTCCGTCAACCGCATGCAACCCTCATATTCTTCGTTCCATGGCCTGGCGCGGTTCGACCCTCAATGCCACCCGCACGGGATAGATCCATCCCAGGAGGCCCATCCCCACGGCAACGACCCAGGATAACACCGTTCGTGAGAAGGAAATGCGGGGAATAAGACCTGTGCCGCCGAACAACTGAATAAGGAAGGGGTTTTCCAGCCGGAAGGGATGCGCCTGCAGGAAGAGGGATACACCCACCCCCAGGCCCACACCCAGAAGTCCTGCCCCTGCCGCCAGGAGAGTGGTTTCCAGGAGGAACAGACGGCGGATCATCGAGGGGGGGGCGCCCAGGGCGCGGAGGGTTCCAATTTCCGGCACCCGCTCCAGCACACTCATGATGAGGGTGTCCATCAGGATTATGAGGCTCGCGGTAGCCACCACGAGAAAGCCGATGTTGAAGATCATCCGCATCCAGTAGAGAAATAGGGCGCTGGTACCCGCGGTCTGCCGCCAGGAAAGCACCTCCGCCTCCCACTGCTTTTCCGTTAGAAGTCGATCCAGCCCCCGGTGCACCTGAGCTACCGAGGCTTCGTCTTTTACCCGGACAAGGATGAAGTTCCAGGCTCCCTCATCCACCGCAGGCCGGGGAGCCTTCAGGGCTTCGGCGATTTCCTGTTCTATCTGGGTCCGATCTATCCCTTGCGCGGCGGCTTGCGTATCCGGTTCCGGGTTCTCGAAGAGGGAATCCACCGAGAAGCCCGGCTGCGGCGGGGCAGAAGCTGCCTTGGAAAAAGGCTGGGAAGACTCCTCTGCGAGAAGAGGTTCCGGCCCTGAACTGATCAGGTAGTTGTACAGTTCCCGGAGGGTGGTGGGGTCCACCAGCACGATGGAATCCAGGGTTTCATTCCGCAGAGGATACCGGATCACCCCCACTAGGGGCGCGGAGCGAATCCGGAAACTGATCCCATCGGCTACGGAAAACTGGAGTACGGCTCCCAGGGGTAGGGGTTGCTTCGTTTCCGCCTCGATCCGTTTTAGGCGGGCTTCGGGGAGCACCACCCCCCGTTCGCCCCGTTGCAGGAACCGGCCGCTAAGCAGGGTAATCCCCGGCATCGTGGGGAGGTACGTATCCGGCTCACCCCCGAATAGAGGTGCCGGTGCACGGTAGCTTCCGTACTCTAAAAGAGCAAGCCCTGACACCAGGGAGGTTACCGAGTCTACCCCGGGGAAAGTCTCCAGTTCCTTGCGGATCTCCGGGTAGGGGGCCAGGGTGGGCATACGGAAGAGCTCGCCGATCACTGGGGTTTGATCCCCGAAGATACTGAACTCCAGATCGGAGCGGGCCCGGAGGGACAAGTGAGCGGTAAAACTGGCGATAAAAGATTCTTCGATTCCCGCCTCGGTGCCGTCGAAGATGCTGTTTCCCACAAAGAGGAGGGTGATGGCCACCATCACCAGTCCCCCTACGGAGAGGGTCTGCCGAGGATGGCGGTACAGGTTTCGGATGGCGAGTTTAAGAATCATCAAATTGCGTACCTGGCGGCTGGCGGCCGTACCTATTTCCTGATGGTTGTGTGGCCCGGAGGCATGGAGGCAGAGGGATTAGTCCTCGGGGCCTTTTTTCCCCAAGGCCTGTCGGATTCGGCCCATGGTATCGGGGTCCTTCCGCACCTTTTCGATGGCCTCCAACACAAAGGCAAGAAAGATGGCGAGGAACCCCGCCGCGATCACCACCACGGTAAAGGTTAGAGCGCGTTTCTGGGGCTCGATGAAAATTTCGGGCTCCGCTACCGAAACGAGAACCGGCAGGTCCCCCTTCATGTAGGTACGGCTAGCGGTAATGAGCTGTTTCACCGTATCGGAAAGAGCTGAAGTAGGCCCGGCTTCTTTATAGAGTTCTTCCATCGAGGCATAGATCACCGTCGCCCGTTCGGCGATCTGTTTTCGGATACGAGCATCTACCCGGCTCACCATGTCTTCCAGGAACCGTTTCCCCGCATCCTTGTCCTTCACCTGTACCTCGAACCGGATCCCTTCCTTTACTGCGGAGACCTTGTACCCCTTTCCGATGAATGACTTGGCCACGTAGGTGCGAAACTCGAGGTTCTTCGGATCCAAAGGCAGGTTATCGACTTTCAGGTTGTTCCGTACAACCGAATCGATCACCGTAGTGAACTCCTGTCCGTACGCCACCGCAAGACCTGGGATATCCAGACCCACCTGGTCCCGGAGCGCTGGGGGAATCTGTACCGAGGCAACAACGGCCTGGAGGCTATAGGTGCGAAAGGAAAGGATCCCCAGGGCAGGAAATACAAACAGGACCACTGCCGCCAGAATTCCCGCTAGAAGGGGAATCCCGATGATCAGGCGCCGCCACTTGAGTAGAACGATGAATAGATCCACCAGGCTGATTTCATCTTCATCCGGGGCGGTCGAATAGGGGTACACGCCGGCGCCGGCAGGAACTCCGGGAGGGACGGGGTATCCAGGAGGCGCAGGGTATCCCGGAGAGGCGGAGTACCCTGGTGCTCCGTGGGGATTCAGGCTCGCGGGATTCTGCCCGCTCGGCATAGTAGTATGCGGGTTTGGCGTTGCAGGAAAGCCCTGCGGCTCTTTAGATTGCTGTTCCTTGTCGAATGCCATACATTCTCCTCACACTTCGGTTTGCTGACTTATCGGTAGGATTCACTTTGGCGCCCCACTGTACCGCAAGGCTGCCCCTATACACACATTTAAACTTTTATCTTTTGCAAAATCAAGGTGAACAACTGCCCATACGTTACAATTTGATCATGGGCTTCCTTGAAAAGCTCCTTTTTATACACATGGCTCAGTGCGTTACGCAGATCCACCCCTTGAAGCAACGCTTCTAAGGTTTCGTAATCCACATACCCAAGCTCAAAGTATTTTTTCAGTACTCCTTTGGGACTGGATATATCATACCCATGAATTTCAAGAAGAAACGCCCTGATTGTTTTCCACAGGAGTTCAATACAAAACTCAAACTTCTGGATGTGACCATTCATCACCGCATCGGATGTGCGAGAATCCAGAGCGGTAAGGTCTATTTCCAAACTTGAAAGAAAATCGGAAACCGCGTTTTGGAGTTGCTGGGAAAGATACGTTAGGCGTCCTTCCATACCTCGACCTTCGAGCCTACCGCCCTCCGAAAGGTTTCGTCTACCGTATCGAAATGCACCACATCCACCTCATGGGGCACCCGGCTTTCCTCCACAGCTTCCTGGATCCTCATGCGCACCTTCCAGAACTGATCCTTATCCAGCTTTTCGATGCCGATGTCGAAATCGGAGCTGCGACGAATGGCCCCTTCTACCCGGGACCCGAAAAGGAAGACCCGGCAGGAAAGCCCCTCCACTGCTTGCAGCACGATCCGTCGAACCTCCTCCTTATACTCGGCCTCCTTTACAGGATCCACCGAAAGATCTAGGGGTTGCGGGGGTTCTGAAATCTTCATAATGAGACTAACCTTCCGACCCATCGAGGTGAAAAAGGGCGGTTCTGTGGTTTTTCCTTAGGCCCTTCTGCCGATTTCTCTTCGGGCTTCTGGGGTGCGCAGGGGTTTCCGAGAACGGTTGTCATTCTTCATGCCTTTCTATGAATTTTTCTTCGGACTCCTGGTATGTCTTTTGCAGAAATAAAACAAATCGATTGAGTTCTTCCCGCACCCGGGGACGCGCGGATTCGAATTTTTTTCGTAGGAATTCCAACCGATCCCAATCGTACTCGAACTCGAAGTAGTACCGCTTGAAATGCCGGAACCGGAGGAGTTCCCGCAGTAGCCGCTGGGTTTCATCGGAAAGAACTCGGGGACGAATGGAAGGCAGTTCAATAGTCATCCGATCTAGTAAATCCTGGTGCCAGCGTTCACTGGACAAGTTATTCTCGAAGAACTGGGCGATCCGAAAAAAAATCGTTTCCACACAGGTGTAGTAGTTTACCAGGATCTCCGCAAACAAGATCGCCTGAACCTGGGTCCGGCTCGAGGATTCCCAAATCTCTTTTTTTTGAGATTCATAGAACTCCTCGATCTTTCTCAGTACCTCTAGAGATTTCCGCAGTTCCTGTATTAAAGCAAGTACTTCACTCCGGGGACTCATACACCACCTTCCCCTTGCGGAGGATTACCTCCCGGAACTCGGGCTCGATGTGTTCCCACTGCACCACATCCAGGGGAAATGATGTTAACCTTTCTATTTCAGAGGTTAACCGAAAAAAAGTCTCCGCATCCGGGATCCCCTCCAGGGCAAGGTCGATATCCGAGTAGTCCCGAAACTGTTCGGGCCGCAAGACAGACCCCCACTGGATGATTCGCTTCGGCTTGTACTTCTCGACAATGAACTGGACGATTCGCTCCGCATCACCGGCTGCCTGGCGGTGCAATTCTTGCCACCGCTGCTTCTGGCGCTGGAGTTTCCGTTCCACGAACCGGTACACATCCTGGGGGGTCACCCCTGAATCGGTCAACCTGGTACTCCCCTTTACTTATTTCGCCCCGGGCAGTGGGGGTAGGCTGGGAAAGCGGGATGAAGGCCGAGAATCAGTACGCACCTTTACCCGACCGCCTTCTGCAGTTCCTCCACCTTGTCCGTTTTTTCCCAGCTAAAGGTATCTCGGCCAAAGTGGCCGTAGCAGGAGGTTTCCTGGTAGATAGGCCGCAACAGGTCGAGGGTCTTGATGATTCCCGCCACGGAGAAATCGAACACTTTCTGGATCGCTTCGATGATGCGGTCGTCAGGAACCTTTCCCGTTCCAAAGGTGTCCACCATGATGGAGATGGGATGGGGCACTCCAATGGCATAGGAAACCTGGATCTCGCAACGCTCGGCGAGACCCGCGGCCACCACATTCTTTGCCGCGTATCGGGCCATGTAGGCGGCCGACCGGTCTACCTTGCTGGGGTCTTTTCCGCTGAAAGCGCCTCCGCCGTGCCGGCCCATCCCCCCATAGGTATCCACCATGATCTTGCGCCCCGTAAGGCCCGTATCCCCATGGGGCCCCCCGATCACGAATCGACCCGTAGGATTGATGAAGTACTTGGTGTTCTTGTCGAGGAGTCCCGTAGGTTCCAGTACCGGCTTGATGACCCGTTCGATCAGTTCATGCTTTAGATCCTCGTAGCTGATGGTATCGTCGTGCTGGTGACTCAACACTACCGTGTGGATCCGTTTGGGGGTAAACCCTTCGTACTCGATGGTGATCTGGCTTTTCGAGTCAGGCCGCAGCCAGGTGATCACTCCGTTTTTCCGGGCTTTCGCCGCGTACTGGAGGAGGCGATGGGCATAGAGGATGGGGGCAGGCATCAGTTCGGGGGTTTCCCGGCAGGCGAAGCCGAACATCATTCCCTGGTCGCCGGCTCCCATCTGTCCCTCGTACTCTTTCAAGCCCTTTCCACTCACCCCCTGGTTAATGTCGGGGCTCTGGGAATGGATCACGTTCAATACCGACATGCTCTCGTAATCCAGCCCGAACTCCGGCTTGGTGTACCCGATCCGCAGGGCTACTCCTCGCGCAATTTCCTGGATGTCCACGTAGGTTTTTGTGGTAATTTCTCCCCCCACCAGGACCATCCCCGTAGTGGTGAAAACCTCGCAGGCTACATGGGAGGTGGGATCATCCTTCAGACAGGCATCCAGCACCGCGTCACTGATCTGATCGGCCAACTTATCCGGGTGTCCTTCCGACACCGACTCCGAGGTAAATAAGTACCGTTTCTTTTCCATCGCTTTCCTCATCCTTTATTACAAACTTTTAATCAAGATCGCATCTCCTGATGCTTCGTTTCCAGTTTTTTGTACAGGTCTTTGAAGGCCTCCAGAAACCTGCCCGCTTTTTCGATCAGCCGGGCGATCTCCTGCTCGTTATACTCATGGGCGGACAGATTCCTCTGCTCGATCATCTCAAGCCATACGGACTCTTCCGCAAGAAGACCCTGCTGGTAGGCTTCCCGAAAACAGCTACGAGGGTTCTGCGCTCCGATCCCCACAAAATCCAGGTACCGTTTGAGAACCTTCCAGCTCATCTCGTAGGTGAAGCGGATTTTTTCAAGATCGTGAAACGCGGGGTCTTCGAAGGCAATGTCGATATCCGCATTCTGGGAAGCCTCTCCCGAAGCTTCGGATCCGTACAACCAGATCCGGACGGGTTTTGTATGCTTCAAGATGATGCCCTTTACCCGCTTGATGATCTCAGCCCGCGTCACGAAATGTTCTCCGCACCGGTACTGCCTAGTACCGGTAATGGGCAGGTTTGTAGGGCCCTTCTACCGGAACTCCGATGTAGTCCGCTTGATCGGGCCGCAGTTTCGTGAGCTTCACCCCTAGGTGCTCCAGATGCAGGCGGGCTACCATCTCGTCCAGATGTTTCGGCAGGATGTACACCTTCTTCTCGTACTTGTCCAGATGCTGGGCAAGCTCGATCTGTGCCAACGTCTGGTTGGAGAAGGAGGTGGACATGACAAAGGATGGGTGTCCTGTGGCGCATCCCAGGTTAAGGAGCCTTCCCTCCGCAAGGATCAGGATGCTGTGGCCATCAGGGAAGGTCCACTTATCGTACTGGGGCTTGATGTTCGTTTTTCGGATCCCGGGCACCTTTTCAAGGCCTGCCATGTCGATCTCGTTGTCGAAATGGCCGATGTTCCCCACGATGGCTCCATCCTTCATCCGATTCATGTGCTCTACCGTGATCACATTGTAGTTTCCCGTAGCGGTAATGAAGATATCGGCGAACTCAACTACATCCTCCAGGGTCTTCACCTCGTACCCTTCCATAGCGGCCTGCAGGGCACAGATGGGGTCGATCTCGGTAACGATCACCCGGGCGCCCTGCCCCCGAAGAGCCTGGGCACAGCCCTTCCCTACCTCGCCGTACCCACACACCACGGCAGTTTTGCCCCCGATCATCACATCGGTAGCCCGGTTCAGTCCATCGATCAGCGAGTGCCGGCACCCGTAGATGTTGTCGAACTTGGATTTGGTGACAGAGTCGTTCACGTTGATGGCGGTAAAGAGGAGGGTTCCCTCCTTCTCCATCCGGTACAGGCGATGTACCCCGGTGGTGGTTTCCTCCGTCACCCCCCGGATTTCACTCACCGTTTTTACCCAACGGCCCGGGGTTTCCCTTCGAATCCGGGCGAGGCATTTCAGAAGCTCCCGTAGATCCGCTGGATCCTCCGGCTTCGGCTCAGGGACTGCCCCAGCCTGATCGTACGTGTACCCCAGGTGGACCATGAGAGTGGCATCCCCCCCGTCATCCACGATCTGATGGGGGCCACGGTGGGTAACACTTGCGCCTCCATCTTCTGCCTTCCTGTACTCGGGGCCCGAGAAGTCCAGGGCCCGCTCGGTGCACCACCAGTACTCCTCGAGGGTTTCTCCCTTCCAGGCAAACACGGGTACCCCGTTGGGACGGTCCGGGGTTCCCGTCCGCCCCACCACCACTGCGGCAGCGGCATGATCCTGGGTAGAGAAGATGTTGCAGGAGCACCACCGCACCTGTGCCCCCAGATCCGTAAGGGTTTCGATCAGTACCGCTGTTTGAATCGTCATGTGGAGGCTACCAGTGATCCGGATTCCCTGTAACGGTTGCTTTCCCTTCCATTCCGCCCGAATTGCCATGAGGCCGGGCATCTCTTTTTCGGCCAGTTCGATCTCCTTGCGTCCCCACTCGGCCAAAGAGAGATCCTTCACCTTGTATTCCATGTTCCCCAAACTCCTTTCTGTCTTTACAGTACGTCTACAGCACGGTTGACCGTGGGCGAAACATCGCCCCCTGCCATCTTAAGCCCAGCACCCCCAAAGGCCCTCGTTGGGTTCACCGCCGAACAAGAAGGGTCCGTAGGTACAGCCTCTGGTCGTCCTTTCTCGGTTCCGTTTCGGCCAGACTCGGCGAGGGGAAGCCCTCCCCGGCTTTCGGTATCGATACCGCCAACCCCTCTGCCGGCGTCGGATCCTGGTTCTCCGATACTAGAACCAGTTCATCCCCTTCTGGCTGGTACCCCCCGGCAGCCCGGCGAAACTGGAGGCCGATTTTAGTACACAGATGTTCGATGATGAAATCTACATCGCTTTCCCCCTCCAGGACAACCCTCTTGATCCCTCGTTCCCGGAGGCGTTCCAGAGTTTGCCGCAGATGCTCCTTGTAATACACGATATTCTTGATGGTTCGTTTGAAATAGTTATAGCTTCGACGGGAGATCTCTTCCACCCCCGCAGGGCTCACAATGTAGGTAATGTTACGGTTGTTCACCTTGCGGACCATGAGGAACCCTTTTTTCGCAAGACGTTTGAGGATCGCATTGGTCATTCCCAGCGAGAGGCCCACGATGCGAGAGATATCCCGCTGGTGCAGACCATTGTTTTGATGGAGGTGTTCTAGAATTTCCAACTCTTTTTCATGCATAGGGTAACTTGCAAAATACTTTCCTTCCCTTTACAGGGGTACAAGCGCGAGGAAGAGATTGACCCCTACACGGCCGAACGCAGCCGAAACATGCTGTCCGTCCACTGTAAGGGAATGTTCAGACTTCGAACATTATAGCACGCTGACTGCTTATTTCAAGTTCGGTCTACCTGCTTCCGGTTCAAGACCGGTTCCCGGGCGGCCCGCACTTCATCGAGTCTTCCCACCGGGGTATCGTGCGGCGCTTCGCGCAGCAGTTCCGGGGATGTGGCAGCCTCCTCCGCAATCTTCAGGAGAGCTTCGGCGAAGGCTTCTAAGGTCTGACGGGACTCGGTTTCCGTGGGTTCGATCATCAGGGCCTCCTTCACGATGAGGGGAAAGTACACCGTGGGAGGATGGAACCCGTAATCCAGGAGCCTCTTGGCGATATCCATCGTATGAACACCCGGCGCCACGTCCCCCGTGGCCACGAACTCGTGCATGCAGGAGCGGTCATAGGGGATTCGATACCGATTCTCGATCAGGTGCTTCAGGTAGTTCGCGTTGAGTACCGCGTGTTCCGCTACGGCCCGTAACCCCTCCCCACCCATCTGGAGGATGTAGGCAAACGCCCGGACCAGCACCCCGAAGTTTCCGTAGAACGATTTCAGGCGGCCGATGGATTTTTCTGGATAGAATAGGGTGTATCGAAGGGAATCGGTGTTCGTATCTTGCCGGGGGGAGTCAAGGCCGCGCACCACAGGGCTAGAAGTCTCTAAAGCTCGAACTATAGGCCCAGGCAAATAGGGAGCAAGGGCAGGCCCTGCGCCCACTGGACCCGCTCCTGGACCCCCTCCCCCATGGGGTGTGGAGAAGGTTTTGTGAAGGTTGAAGTGCATCACATCGATCCCCACGTCGGCCGGTTTCAGGTATCCCAACAGGGCGTTGAAGTTAGCCCCATCCCCGTACACGAGACCCCCCGCCTGGTGTACGATAGCGGTAACCTCCTCGATCTGCTCCTCGAACAATCCCAGGGTGTTGGGATTGGTAATCATTAACGCCGCCACGGTGTCATCACACCGCTCCCGCAGGATAGCTAAATCCACGTTTCCCCGTTTGTCCGAGGGGATCTGCTCGGCGGTGAAGCCTGCCATGGAAACCGAGGCCGGGTTCGTTCCATGAGCGCTGTCAGGGATCAGGATACGGGTTCGTTTCCTATCCCCCCGATCCAGATGGTAGGCCCGGATCATCAGGACCCCCGCCAGTTCTCCCTGGGCCCCCGCGGCGGGCTGTAAGGAAACCTCCTTGAAGCCAGTAAGTTCCGCTAGAGCGGTTTGTAACCGGTAGAGGAGTTCCAGACTCCCCTGGCAGAGTTCCTCGCTCAGGAGGGGATGGGCCTCGGAAAACCCTGGGAGGGAGGCCACCGAGTCGTTCACCTTCGGGTTGTACTTCATGGTGCAGGAACCGAGGGGATACATGTGGGTGTCGATGCTGAAGTTCAACCGGGAAAGCCGGGTAAAATGCCGTACCACATCCAGTTCGGATACTTCCGGAAGGGGAAGATCGGCGCGAAGGGGAACCTCGCTGGGAAGAGGGTATTCGGGAACATCCGCTTCCGGAAGGGACGCACCCACCCGTCCCGGAACCGAAAGCTCCCAGATGAAGGGCTCGACTGTACGTACGCTCGTTTTATCGGTTTTCATATAGGACTCCCTGGAAATACCATTTACCATGTGTGCCGCGAGAGGGTTTTGATAGACGCGCGTTGCCTATCCCCCACCCTCGGCCCCTTGCCTGTTGCCCGCACTTCGCAATGAAGCGCGCCATGCATCCCCTACACCTCTACCCCGATGCGGGATAAAGCATCGGCCAATCGATCGATCTCTTCCTTCGTGTTCAGTTCCGTCACACAGACGAGAAGATCCTGCTTCCGCTCCGGGAAATATCTAGAAAGGGGTAGCCCCGGGATGATTTTTTGCGTGGCCAGGCGGTGCACCACCTCATCCGCAGGAATCGGGCACCGCAGCACGAACTCCCGGAAAAAGGAGCCTGCGTTCATTATCCGGTACCCCGGAATGGACCCCAGCCGCTCGGACGCATAGCGAGCCTTCCGGTAGGTGAGCTCCGCTAGGGTGCGTAACCCCGTTTTCCCTAGAAGGGAGAGGTACACGGCAGCCCGAAGAGCTACATGCCCCTGGTTCGAACAGATGTTGCTGGTGGCCTTCTCCCGCCGGATGTGCTGCTCCCGGGTATTCAAGGTCAACACAAAACCGTTTCGATCCTTTCGATCGCAGGTGATTCCCGAAATTCGTCCCGGCATCTTTCGTAGGAGTTCCCCCCGGGTGGCAAAGATCCCCAGCCCCGGTCCCCCGAAGGAAAGATGACTCCCCAGGCTCTGGCCTTCCCCAGTCACGATGTCCGCACCGTAGGCACCGGGAGGTTCGAACAGGGCAAGGGAAATGGGATCCACGGAAACCACGAAAAGGGCTCCCTTTTCATGGGCGGCCGTACACAAGGTTCGATAAACTACAAGATCGCCCAGAAAGGTGGGGAAGGGAACCGCCACACAACAGACCCAATCATCCACTAGAGTGACCAGTTCCTCCGGTTTCCATACCCCCTCCGCAGGCCCTCGGATCCGTAACCCGTGGGGTTCGGTGTACGTCCGTACCGTGGCGATGTACTCGGGATGCAGGGCGGAAGAGAGTACCACCGTTTTTCGTTCCCCCCCTTTGGCCCGGTATGCCAGAAGGACCCCTTCGGCCAGGGCAGCGGCTCCATCGTAGTGGGAAGCGTTCACGGTATCCATCCCCAACAGATCCGCCAGTAGACTCTGGTACTCGAACATGGCCTGGAGGGTGCCCTGGCTCGCTTCGGGCTGGTAGGGCGTATAGGAAGTGAGGAACTCTCCCCTGGACACGATCGCTTCCAGGGCCGCGGGAATGAAGTGCCGATATGCCCCCCCTCCCAGGAAAAAGGCGGTTTCCTCTGCCGAGGTGTTTCGGGAGGCTATCCGTTTCAGTTCCCTCACTACTTCCGCTTCGGCTAAAGGGGAAGGAAGGTGGATATCGGGTTTCCGGTGCTTTCCGGGAATCGAGAGAAATAGCTCTTCTACATTCGTCAAGCCCAGGGCAGAGAGCATTACCTGGCGGTCTTCAGGGGTATGGGGAATGTAGGGAATCATAGACCTTTCACGAAAGCTTCGTACTCGGTAGAAGAGAGAAGTTCCTCATATTCACTCGGGTTGGAGGCCTGGATCTTCACGAACCATCCAGCACCGAAGGGTTCCTTGTTCACCAGGGCTGGATCTTCCTTCAATTTACCGTTCACCTCCACGATGGTGCCCGACAAGGGAGCGTACACGTCGCTGGCGGCTTTCACCGATTCCACCACTCCGAAGGCTTCCCCTTTCTGCACCACCTTGCCTACCGCCGGCAACTCGACAAACACCACATCCCCCAGGCTATCCTGGGCATAGTCGGAGATTCCCACGGTAAACAGGGTTCCTTCCTTCCGAACCCACTCATGGGATTTCTGGTACTTTACATCAGGATCGTAGGTCATACCTTCCCCCTTCTGCTTTTCAAGTTCGGTAGGCCGGTTTATAGAGCGGCCGTTTCACAACCCGTGCCTTCTTCAAGGCACCTCGAACCACAATGTAAATGGTTTTCCCTATCCCTGCAAGATCGGTAAGGATAAAAGCGTTTCCCGCGAAAGCATCCACGGTAGGCGCGTAGAGGCCCGTCACCACTCGCCCCACGGTCCTGCCGGTTTCGTCCGCCACCGGGTATCCTGCCCGCGGCACAGCCCGCTCTTCCATCACGAAGGTGGCGAGCTTCTCTTTTGGTCCTTCCGTCTTTCGTTTCTCGACAGCATCCCTCCCCACAAAGGATTTTTCCAGATCGCAGGCCCAGAGGAGGGAAGCTTCCACCGGGGTCACATCCTCCGATAGTTCATGGCCGTATAGGGCAAATCCGGGCTCGAACCGCAGGGAATCCCGCGCCGCTAACCCCGCAGGGCCTGCCTCGATTCCTTCCTCCTTCGCCCCCGCCAGGATGGTGTTCCATACTGCGGGAGTGTCTTCCCAGGGGGGAAAGATCTCTACCCCATCCTCTCCCGTGTACCCGGTTCTTCCCACAAGACACCGCACTCCGGGGGTGGCTTTAGCCCCTTCACGTGGACCCTCACGAGCCGGCCTCCCTGTACCTGTACTCTCTCGCATACCTTCACGGGGCTGCCTACCCTTATCTCCTCCTTCAAGGCCGGGGTTGACGCTATTCCTCTCTCTGCCACCACCGTCCCTTCCAATCCACACCCAGCACCAGCCGAACCGCTCCGGAGGCGTCCAAGAACCCTGTGCGGCTTTTCCATCCTGTCCGTCCTCTCGACTCTGTGCTGAGAATAGGTCTTCCGACCCGAAGGCCCTGGCCCTGACCGGGCCTATGTTCGGCCTGGATACGTTTTCTATCAGGGATGGGTTCTCCGCCTGTGCAATACGGCTCAAAAGTTCGATCGCCCTAGGGCCCTGAAGGGCGATCATTCCCAAACGAGAGGAAAGATCCTCCACCTGGACGGAACCTTCCTCGGAGGCCCACTTCTGGAACCAGGCCAAATCTTTCTCCACGTTGGAGGCATTCACCACGATGAACCAATCCTCTTCCCCTAGCCGGTACACGAATAGGTCATCCAGCACCCCTCCATCCTCCCGAAGGATAAGGGAATACCGGGAGAACCCCACAGGCAGGTCCTTCAGTCGGGCTGTAAGAAGCTTGTCCAGTAGCTGGAAAGCCCCCGGGCCCTGCATTCGAATCCGGCCCATGTGGCAGGTGTCGAATAGCCCTACGGAACGACGAACCAGCCGGTGCTCCTCGATGGGACCCGCGGGATACTGAATCGGCATTTCCCATCCCGCGAAGGGAGCGAACTTCGCCCCTAGGGAAAGGTGCGTATCGTACAGTACTGTTCGTTTCATACACCCAGGGTAGTACTAAACGATGCGTTTGTGAAGACTGAAGGAAAAAATGCCTCCACCCGGAGCCTTTACGTAGGGCCTTGAGGCCTATGTAGAGGGCCGAGCTAGAAAAATCCAATTGCCCTTTTCCGTTGTTCCAGGTACACTGCACCAGTATGGAAATACTGGGAAAAGAATGGAAGCCTGGAGACGGGGTGATTCTCGCGGATGGTGCCTGGGGAACGGAGTTCCAGAGGCGCGGGTTGACCCAGGGACACGCGGCGGAGGAATGGAACCTGACCAAACCGAAGGAAGTACAGACCATCGCGAGGGAGTATCTTTCCGCGGGAAGCCGGATCATCCTTACCAACACTTTTGGGGGTACCCGATTTCAACTGGAGCGGCATGGGTTGGGAACCAAAGTACGGGAAATCAACCGGATCGGAGCTTCCCTCACCCGGGAGGTGTGCGAAGGATCGGCAATCACCGCCGGAGACATCGGTCCCTCAGGAAAACTCTACATCATGGGGGAAGTATCGGAAGAGGAACTGTTCGAGGCTTTTCAGGAACAGGCAGAGGCCCTGAAGGAGGGGGGTGCCCAGTGGATCGTGGTAGAGACGATGACGGATATTGGGGAAATGGAGATCGCCGTCAAAGCCGCCACCACCACCGGACTTCCGGTAGTAGCCTCCATGACCTACGAACGGAATCCCACGGGTTACCGGACCTTCATGGGTCATAGTCCCGAAGATGCCGTAGCCGCCGCCCTAAAAGCCGGTGCCTTCTGCATCGGGGCCAACTGCGGAAGCGGGGTAGACACCTACGTGGAGCTGGCCTCTGTGCTACGATCCCTCACCGATAGACCCGTCTGGATCAAAGCCAACGCGGGACTCCCCGAACTGGTAGACGGGAGGCCGCGGTATCGGATGGATCCGGAAACCTATGCCAGCTATGTTTCCTCCCTGGTGGAGGCGGGGGTGGACTTCATCGGAGGGTGTTGCGGAACGAGCCCCGCGTTCATCCGGAAAATTGCCGAAACGATTCGGGATCACCTGTTCTTCCGTTAGTTCCCCGAAGCTTGTGGTAAAAACAGCAGGGTCTCTTTCCAGGAAGAATCCGCACATTATCCACAAGTTATTCACAATTTGGCCTGCCCTTCCACCTGGATGCGTGTAGAGCCCCTTTTCCCTTCCAAAGGATCTCCAAAACAGGAGTAAGGTATAAATTCCAATTTTTCAGGGAAATTTTCGATTTTTTTCAGGTTGAATTGAATCAAGAAGAACTTTTTTCCTGTCTAGTGTAGACCCCAAAAAGAAATACCCGATTCCTTCTTCCCATCGAAAGTTTAGGTAAGATATTTTCCACAACTTATCCACAGATGAGGGAATCGGGCTTCTGTTCCACTAACAGGCTACGAGATCAGCCGCGGGCTTCTGAACAATCATTGGGCATCTGTTTTAGTAGCAGGCTAGGGGGCCCGCCGTTGGCTTATGCATCGCAAGCAGCCTTCTGTTCAACTTTGGGGGCTCAAGACGCTACCTTTGCATTCTCTCCCGATCCACCCCCCGGTAGTAGATCCGTACTTGCTTGTAGAGCCCTTCCCCTTCACTTTTCGTATCCACATCCTCGAAATCGTTCAATGCTGTATGGATGAGCCGCCGTTCGAAGGGATTCATTGGCTCCAACAACCGGGAACCTTTGGTGCGTCGAACCTGTTCCCCGATCTTCCGGGCCATGCGGATCAGGTTCTGTTCCCTGCGACTACGGTAGTTCTCAGAATCGATCACTACCTTCATTTCGTCGTTGGAAAGTTTCCCTGCCACCACGTTGGCCAACAGTTGGATCGCATCGAGATTCTTACCCTTTCGTCCGATCAGGATACTGGAATGCTCGGACTCGATCCGCAACCCGATCTTTTTGTCCTCCCGAAAGGAAATGGACACCGTACCCGGATACCCCATCTTGGCGATCACATTCTCCACGAAATCCACGATGGCATGCTCGAAATCGTTCTCCGGCCCCTTCTTTTCGGGAGGAAGGTCCTCATCGTCCACGTGTACCCGGATCACTACCTTCCCTTTTTTAAAGAGAAATCCCGATTTCTGAGCTTCGACGATCTCCACGTCGAACTCGTCCCGATTCAGACCTAACGCTTCTACAGCCTTATCGATCGCTTCCTTTTCCGTACGTCCTTCAAATTCTTTCACCATATATAAACTCCTCGAGATAGATTACGGGGAAACCCTCCTTTTCCTATTGATGTACATTTGCTGAAAAATGGTTAGGATGTTCATCACAATCCAGTATACCAGAAGTCCGGAGGGTACATCGTATAGGATGAAGAAGAAGATGATGGGAATTCCATAGGTCATCATTTTCATCTGGGCATTGGAGGCGGCGCCTGCTGTTTGGGTCAACATTCCGCTGAGTAACTGGGTAATGACGAAGAGAATCGGCAGGAGTCGAATATCGCTCCATCCCACAAGGGGCAACTGGTGGGGAGCGAAACTGTAGATCGATTCGGGAGCCGAAAGGTCGGTAACCCAGGGCGGAATGAAAGCCGCCCCCCGAAGATCGAAATGCTTGCTGAACAGTCCATACATGGCAAAGAAGATGGGAATCTGGAGGAGCATGGGGAGACAACCGCTCATCGGATTGATCCCCTCCCTCTTGTAGAGTTCCGCCATTTCCTGGTTCAGCTTCGTGGGATTGTCCTTGTACTTCCGTTTCAGCTCTTCCATTTTGGGAGCCAGGGTCTGCATCTTGCTGGTAGACTCGTAGCTCTTATGGGTCAGGGGGAACATGAGGATCTTCATCAGGATGGTCACAAGGATGATGGCCACCCCCCAGTTGGGAATGATCCCGTAGAACAGGCGCAGGAGGAACTTCAGGATCGCTTCCAGCCATCCCAGGAAGATACTCGAGTCGATCGCCTCGTCGAAGTTCATGTCCTGCAGGCCAAAAGCGTTGTCGTTTTTGTTGTTATAGCGGCTCAGGTACTTGGAGACCTTCGGCCCCAGATAGAACCGGTACGTATCGATCTGCCGGGCCGTCCGGATTACCGGGCGGGAAATATAAATCTGGGCAGACTGGGGAACTCCCTTTACGGGAGCTGTAGAGAGAAGGATGGAGTAGTCCGGCACCACGGGGGAAGCGATCACCGTGAAGTATTTCCCCACGATCCCCACCCAGGTGGGTTTTTCCGTCAGTTCTTTCTCCTTTCCCTCCGGAACCTTGATCTCTTTCTGTTTCTTTTCCACGTAGGCATAGAAATGCCGATAGTCTCCCTGACCATCCAGCTTGGTGAACTGGGGCCCCAACTGCGGACCGTACCGTAGCGTGTAGGCCACGTTGTTGAAGTTCAGGGGAAGAACCGAGTTCAGGTTGGAATCCTCCAGCACGATATCGATCTGCATCAGGTATTCACCCGGTTTGAACAGGTACCGCTTGGTCAACCGAAAAGCCGAATCAGGAAACCCCGTAACCTCGAACTCCCGGTAGAACTCGATGGTCTGCGCGTCCACCCTGCGGACGAAAAAGGGTACCTCCAACGCGGGAGTCCCCGGCCCCCCAAAGGACAGGGCAAAAGCGCCTGGATCCTCCGAAGCGGGGAGAACCATGTCTACCAGATCATCCTTGTCCCGGTGCTCTTTTAGTTTGAGGGATTTCACCACACCTCCCCTGGTGGAAAAGGTGGCTAGAAATAGATCCGTCTCCAGGGTAACCATCGATGCAGCCGGTTCGCTTTCCCCTTTTACGGGAACGATCGTTCCTGTAGCGGGAATCGGCTGCGCGGTGGGAGCCATCACAGGAGACACGGGCTCCACCGGTTTCGTCGTGGGGGGAGCTGCCTGAGGGGTAGATGTTTGTTCGGTTGTGTGCGGAGGAGCCGGTGGAACGGGGGGGTAGAAGTAGTTCTGGATCATGAACCCGATGGTAATGACAATGACAGACAGAACAACAGCCAACAGAGTATTTTTTTCCATGAAAATCCTTTCTCCCTGAGTTGGTATCTACGGAACCGGATCGTATCCGCCGGGATTTCCCGGATGGCACCGAAGGATCCTTCGTACCCCCATCCAGGTTCCCTTTCCCGCTCCGTACTTCTTCACCGCTTCCATCGTGTAGGCCGAGCAAGTGGGGTAGAATCGACAGGAGGGAGGAAAGATAGGAGAAATGACGGTTCGATATCCCTGAATGAGCAAAATGACAATCCTATCCACTCCCCTTCGAACGCTCCTGCAGAAGCCCTGCTTTCCGAAGGAGAGAGGAAACCTGTTGGAATCTTTCCTCATAGGTAAATTCTCCTGGATACAGGATGAATGCCAAATCGTACCCTGCTTTCACCCCTTGCTTGACCTGCCTGAAAGCTTCTTTTCCCAGCCGACGGGCCCGGTTCCGTTCCACGGCGGTACGGCTTTTCCGGGTAGGAATGAACACTACCCGAGTGTAGGCCAACCCGTTTTCTCGGAAAAGAAGCTTCGCGCCAGGGCACCCTACCTTCTCTCCTACTGAAAGGAGCTCTCGAATGAGGGATGCCCCCCGAAGCCTCTCCTGCCTAGTAAGGCTTTTTTTCATCGGAAACCGTGAGTTTCTTTCTTCCCTTTTTTCGTCTCCGCATCAGGATTTGCCGGCCAGACTTCGTTTTCATCCGTGCACGAAACCCAAACTTTCGGACTCTCCTGCGTCTACTCGGTTGATAGGTGCGCTTCATATACGATTTCTCCTAAGAACAAAATTCCGGGTAGGGTAGTATACGAAGTACATAGGACTCTGTCAATTCCGCCGTTTCTTGATCTGCTTTCTTAACCCTTCCAGAGCTCTCCGAAGCCTCTCGTCCTGAATCGGTAATTCATCGGAACTCGTCGCGAGCCGGAAAGGGAGGGCAGGGGGAGAGGGCCTAGGTTCGGACGGAGATCGCCTGGTGAATCCCTGGGGAAGGTCTTCTTCAAGAGAACTTTTCAACCGGAAGTGCACGGAGGTAATCCCCAGGGAGGGATGCTTCTTCTGGATCCGATGGAGGATACGCTTCTGCTTCAACTGGAACATCTGCATCCACCCCGGATGATCCACCTCCAAAAGGAGGGATTTCTGGCGTATATCGAGGGGTCGAACATGGCAGGCAAGATCGACCCCCACCAGATCCATCCAATCGGAAAAGAAGGAGACGTACTCCTGCCCCTCCTGAAAGTTCAAATGACCGAACAGTTCTTTGAGAATCTCTCCTGCCTTCTGGAACTCATGCTCCTTTCTCATCCGGTTGAAGCACTCCTTTCTTCACAGTATACACCCGGGTAGTAGCGTGTTGGTAGGTCCTGAAAGGTTCGTCGGGGAGGAAGGTGAAAAATGCCTGATCGTAAGCTGGCAGGAAGGAAATGAACCGCTTCCTTCGGGAATGATCCATCTCCAACAGTACGTCATCCAGGAGGAGCACAGGCCTACGGCCAGTCCTTTCGGAATAGAACAGGGCCTGGGCCGTTTTCAGCACCAGAGATGCGAGACGAATCTGACCGTTGGAAGCGGTGGTCAAGAACTCTCCCTCTCCAAAAAAGAACCGAAATCGATCCCGATGGGGTCCTGAGGTGGAAGCTCCCAGGAATAGTTCCCTCTCCCGGTTTTGCTCCAGCAGGCGAAGCACCTCCGTCGGTTCCTCGGATTTCCAAGAGGGAAGGTATTCGATCGAAACAGGGATCGTGAGCTGGGACACTTGCCCAAAGATTTCAGAAAAAACCCTCGCGAAAGCCTCCACGATCCGTTTTCTCGAACGGGTGATCTCGATCCCTATCCGGACGAACTCCTGATCGTAGGCCCCTAGGATTTCCTTCTGGGCCTGTTTCAACGCGGCATTCCTCTGCTTGAGGAGCTTCCCGTACCGGTTCCAGAGGGGAAGGAACAGGGGATCCCCTAAGACGGAAGTCTGGTTGAAGAAGTGCCGCTGCCGTTCCGGTGGTCCCACAATGAACTGGGTATCCTCCGGGATAAAGAGGATGGAGGGAATTTTTCCCACCAGTTCGCTCCTGTCCCGGATCTCTCTTCCATCCGCACTGATCCGTTTCTGCCCTTCTGCCAGAAGAAAACGAACCTGGAAGGAAAGCCCCCCTTCACGAAGGAACTCACCCTCTACCAAAGCTTCCTGTGCGCCCATCCGAATGAGATGATCGTCCTTCTTTGCCCGAAAGGAGGTCCCATAGGACAGACAGTACACACCTTCCAGAACGTTGGTCTTTCCTTGGCCGTTCTCACCCACCAGGAAGATTTCCCTGCCCGCACAGTTCCACAGAGTATTCTCTAAATTCCGGAATTGGTAGAAACGGATGGAACGGAATCCCATCGATCAGTCTAACTGCATCGGCATCACGATGTGGAAGTATTCGGTGCTTTCGGCAGGCCGAATCGTGAGGGCCCGGTTCGGTTCCGTATACTCGATCTGGACGGAAGAACCTTCCATCACTCGCAACGGTTCCAGCAGGTACACGTAATTCAAGGCAATCACGTTCTCGGGACCCTCGTACTCGCAGAGCAGTTCCTCCTTGGCCACTCCCAGATCGCTTTCCTCGGAACTCAGCACTAGCCGTCCCTCGGACAACTCCAGATAGATCCGTTTGGATTTCTGTTCCACCAGTAGGGAAACTCTCTTGATGGCTTCCAGGAGTTCCGGGATCCCCACTTTGAGCTTGTACTTCTGTTCGGCAGGAATCACCCTCTGGTAGTTGGGAAACTGCCCTTCGATCAGAGCGGTGGAAAGTTTCTGGTTATCGAACATGAGGAACACGTTCTTGTCGGAAACCGCCAGGGAGATGGATCCCTCCCCCGAGGCGAGGCGCAGGACGAGGTTCAGTGCCTTGGGAGGAATGATCACCTGGTTGAAGTTGGGAATTAGTTGCGAGGATAGTTTGGAAATGTAGGAAAGCCTCCTTCCATCGGTAGCCACCATCACGAGCTGATCCTCGTTCTTCTCCATACACACACCATTCATGTAGTACCGGGTCTCATCCTCGGAAACTGAAAAGATCGTTTGGGTGATCATTTCCTTGAACTCTTTCTGGGGGAAGGAGAAGTACAGATCCTCCGCGATGGAAGGAAGTTCGGGATATTTGTCCGAAGATATCGTTTTAAGCCTGAAATCAATCTTCTTGAATACCGGGCGTATGAGGAACGTTCCCTGTTCCTTTTCCTCGAACTCGATATCCCCTTCGGGCATACTGCGGAGAATTCCCAGGAACTTGTCACAGAAGACAGTGGTACTCCCCGGAGCGGACACTTCCACGGGAATCTTCGTCTCAAAGGCAACTTTCAAGTCTGTCGCCCGGATGGTCAGGGTTCCCTCCAGGGCCTCCAGGAGAACGTTGGAAAGGATCGAAATGGTGCTCTTGGAAGAGATGATTTCCTGAGCAACGGCAATCTCCTTCAACAGGGCGTTTTTTTCGCAGGTAAACTTCATTCCTTTCTCCTCTTTAGATAGATATACTAGAAGTCGTAGTAGTAAGGGTTGTAGGTATGTGGATAAGCGATCTATTTATTTTAGCCATAATTAGATAGTTTACACAGACTTCCTGTATAACTCTGGTTCGGTTATGCACAAGTTCGTTCCTTGGGTGCGGGGCAGCGGGTTTCTCCAAGGTTTTCAACAGCATATCCACCCTCTTTACCCCTTGGAAGAATGCTCTCGAATGGTTCGGATCAAGTGCTGAATGATAGGTTCCAGGGTAGGATCCATCCTCATACGGGTTTCGATCTTTTGGCAGGCATGCATCACGGTAGTATGGTCCCTTCCTCCGAACTCCAGCCCTACCTCCGTAGTGGAGTACTCGGTGATTTCCCGGGCTATGTACATAGCTACCTGTCGGGGAAAGGCAATGGCCTTGGTACGCTTTTTCCCATTCAAATCGGAGTAGGTGAGGCCGAAATACTCAGCCACTGTCTTCTTGATGATGTCCATGGTGACGTTGTTCTGTTTGGGACTGGAGAACATGTCCTTTAGCTGGGATTGGGCAATCTCCAGGGTGATGTTTTTGTTCACCAGTTCCGCGTAGGCAATGATCTTGGTGAGGGCGGCCTCCAGATCCCGCACGTTGGTGGTGACGTTGGTACAGATAAGGTTCAGTACCTCCTCGGGAATCGAGACATGGGATAGTTCCATTTTCTTCTTTAAAATCGCGTACCGCGTTTCATAGGAGGGAGGCTGGAGGTCCACGTTCAACCCACGTTCGAATCGGCTCCGTAACCGGTCGGAGAGGGACTTGATCTCCGAGACGGGCCGGTCACAGGTGAATACCATCTGTTTGTTCGCCTCGTAGAGGGCATTGAAGGTATGGAACAACTCTTCCTGGGTTTCCTCTTTGTTCTGCAGGAAATGGATATCGTCGATGAGGAGAACGTCCGCGTTCCGGTACTTGTTCTTGAACTTGTAGATGTTTTTATCCCGTAATCCCTGGATGAACTCGTTGGTGAAGTTTTCCGCTGTCACATACACCACCTTGAAATCGGGGAACTCGGAGTACACCGAATGACCAATGGATTGGATCAGGTGGGTTTTCCCTAGACCGACCCCTCCGTAAATGAGGCAGGGATTGTAGGCTGTACCGGGATTCCTCGCGATGGCCAGGGCCGCATTGGCGGCAAAGGAGTTGTTCACCCCGATCACGAAGTTTTCGAAGGTGTATTCCTTTCGGAGTTGGGGGTGTAGACCCCGACTTTTCTTTGAAGCTGTACCTGCGGAAGAGGATGCAGAACCGGAGTTTTTCAAAGTAGAGGTGTTTCCAGAAGGAGACGCGATTTCCCCAGGGGGTGAGTATCCCGGATTGTGGATCGATGGCGGGGTCTGAAGGGGGAATTTTCCCGAAGCTGAGCCATTGGAAGAGGCTGAAGCGGTTTCCTTTCCCGTCTCGGGGTTCTTTTTTTTCACGGTGAAGGAGATGGCAATTTTGAAACCCGAAAGGTCGAAGAGTTTTTCCTCCAGGAGGGAATGGTAGCGCTGTTTCACTTGATCCTTGTAGAAGGAAGAAGGTACGGAGAGAATGATCTCCCCTTCCTGGGATCCCTCGTAGGACAGGTTGGAGAACCACATGAAGTACTCTTGATCGGATATCTCTGCTCGTATCTGCTGGATCACCTCTTTCCAGAAGACACTGTAATCCCACTTCGTATTGGCCATACAACGATCCATTTTACGACATCCTTCGCTTCTTCGCAACGCTGGGTTGCCTTTACTTTTTTTGACAGGTTTCCTATAATTCCCGAACAAGGAAAAATATGCAACATACCTACTCGGCTCAAAGCATTCAAGTATTAAAGGGGCTAGATGCCGTTCGTAAACGACCCGGCATGTACGTGGGTTCCACAGGACAGGAAGGTCTGCACCACCTGGTGTACGAGGTGGTGGACAACAGTATCGACGAAGCACTTGCCGGATTCTGTACCAATATCGATGTGAAGATCGAGAAGGGGAATATCGTCTCTGTCTTGGACGATGGACGGGGAATACCCACAGAAATTCATCCTACGGAAAAGGTAAGCGCTCTGGAAGTCGTAATGACCCGACTCCACGCGGGAGGGAAGTTCGACAAAGGTTCCTACACGATTTCTGGGGGACTGCATGGAGTAGGAGTGTCCGTGGTGAACGCCCTTTCCCTCTGGCTGGAGGTGAAGGTGTTCCGGGACGGGAACATCTACTACCAGAAGTACAGCCGGGGGGTTCCTGAGAAACCAGTAGAAGTGATGGGGAAGACGGAATATCGGGGAACTTTAGTCCGGTTTGCCCCAGACCCCGAGATCTTCGAAACTACCACCTTCAGTTTCGACATCCTTTCCACCAGATTGCGGGAACTGGCCTTTTTGAATAAAGGGATACGGATCACCATCATCGACGAGCGGATCCCCAACCCGAAGCTCCACGAGTTCAAGTTCGATGGGGGGGTAAGGGAGTTCGTCGAGTACCTCAACAAGAAGAAGAACACGATCCACGGGAGTCCCATTTATTTCCTGAAAACGAAAGAAGAGGTGACCCTGGAGCTGGCCCTGGAGTACAACGATGGATTCAACGAGAATGTGTTCTCCTTCGTGAACAATATCAATACGAGGGAGGGGGGAACGCACCTGGTAGGTTTCAAGTCTGCCCTGACCCGGACTCTGAACGACTTCCTGAAGAAATCCAAGTTCGCGAAGAAACTGGAGGATACCCTCACGGGAGAGGATGTGCGGGAAGGACTGACCGCGGTAATTTCCCTCAAGATCCCCAATCCGCAGTTCGAAGGGCAAACGAAAGCCAAGTTAGGGAACTCCGAGGTAAAGGGGATCGTAGAGTCCATTGTCAACGAACAGCTCGAAAGCTATTTCGAGGAAAATCCTGACGTGGTGGAAAAGATCCTCGAAAAGTGTGTGCTGGCCGCCCGAGCACGGAACGCTGCCCGCCAGGCCCGGGAGCTGACCCGAAGGAAAAGCTTACTGGAGAACTCTAGCCTTCCCGGAAAACTCGCCGATTGTTCCGAGAAAGACCCTGCCAAATGCGAGATCTACATCGTGGAGGGGGACTCCGCAGGGGGAAGCGCGAAACAGGGGCGAGACCGTAGATTCCAGGCGATTCTACCCCTCTGGGGAAAGATGCTGAACGTGGAAAAGACTCGGATAGATAAGGTGTTGAGTAACGACAAACTCCAACCCATCATTACCGCTCTCGGAACCGGTGTGGGATCCAACTTCGACATAAAGAAATTGAGGTACCATAAGGTGATCATCATGGCCGATGCGGACGTGGATGGGTCCCATATCCGGACCCTGCTTCTTACCTTTTTCTTCCGGTACATGACGGAATTGGTGGAACGGGGGCACGTGTACATCGCCATGCCCCCCCTCTACAAAATTGCGGCAGGGAAACAGGTGTTCTACGCGTATGACGATGAGGAAAGGGATAGAATCCTGAAAAGTCTCCATCTCCCCTCGGATAAGGTAAGCATCCAGAGGTACAAGGGGCTCGGAGAGATGAACCCGGAACAGCTCTGGGAAACGACGATGAATCCGCAAACCCGGAAGATCATGCAGGTGAAGCTGGAAGATTTCGTCGAAGCGGAAGATATCTTCACTACCCTGATGGGAGAGCAAGTAGCTCCCCGACGGGAGTTCATCGAGGAAAACGCCCTCTTCGTGTCCAACCTGGACGTGTAATCCGTTTCCCCTCTGTGTCTATCGAAAGGAAGGAAGATCGTGGCAGAATCGAAAGAAACCGTAATTCCTGTAGCTATCGAGGATGAGGTAAAGACATCCTACTTGAACTACGCCATGTCCGTCATCGTGGCACGGGCATTACCCGATGTGCGGGACGGCTTGAAACCGGTGCACCGCCGGATCCTCTACGCGATGCATGAGATGGGGGTCCGCTCGAATCAACCGTACAAGAAGACGGGAAGGATCGTGGGGGATGTACTGGGAAAGTACCATCCCCATGGAGACATGAGCATTTACGATGCCCTCGTAAGGTTGGCTCAGGATTTTTCCCTTCGCTACCCCCTGATACAGGGACAGGGGAACTTCGGTTCCATCGATGGGGATCCGCCAGCGGCCATGCGGTACACCGAAGCGCGCATGACGAAGCTGGCCGAAGAGATGCTCCGGGACATCAACAAGGAAACCGTCGATTTCGGTCCGAATTACGACGATTCCCTCCAGGAACCCAAGGTTCTTCCCGCGGCCTTTCCTTTCCTTCTGGCCAACGGAGCCAGTGGGATCGCGGTGGGGATGGCTACCAATATGCCTCCCCACAACTTGCGGGAAATCTGCAATGCCATTGCCCACTACATCGATCATCCCGAGGATCCCGTGGAAGAGTTGATGCGGCATGTGAGGGGGCCGGATTTTCCCACCGGCGGGACCATCTACGGAATCCGGGGGATTCGGGAAGCCTATACCACGGGGAAGGGAAGGATCGTGGTTCGAGCCCGGTTCACCATTGAAACTACCAAGAGCGGGAAGGACATGATCATCATCACCGAAATCCCCTACATGGTAAACAAAGCAGCCCTCATCATGCGGATTGCGGAGTTGGTAAAGGAAAAGAACCTGGATGGGATTTCGGATCTGCGGGACGAGTCGGACCGGGATGGGATGCGGATCGTGATCGAGCTGAAGAAGGGGATAAGTCCCAAGATCATTCTGAACTTCCTCTTTACCCATACCCAACTGCAGGTGAACTTTGGGGTGAACAACCTCGCCCTGGTAAATGGGCGGCCAAAGACACTGAACCTGAAGGAAATGATCGCCTGCTACGTGGACCATCGTAAAGAGGTGGTGACAAGGCGGAGCAAGTACGACCTACGCAAAGCTGAGGAGCGAGCCCACATCCTGGAGGGGTTGAAGATCGCCCTGGAGAATATCGATGAGGTGATCGCCATTATCAAATCCTCCGGTACCGTCGAGATCGCTCGAACTCGCTTGATCGAACGCTTCCACCTCTCGGAGATCCAGGCGCAGGCCATCCTGGATATGAGACTCCAGAGACTCACAAGTTTAGAGACAAAAAAGATAATAGAAGAATTAGAGGAAACATTGGCTCTTATAGCCCAGTTGAAGGACCTCCTTTCCAGCGAACAGAAGATCCTCCAGGTGGTCAAAAAAGAGCTTCTCGAGCTGGCGGTACAGTATGGGGACGATCGGCGGACGATGATTTTCCCCGACGAGATCGAGGGGCTGAACATCGAGGACCTGATCCAGAGGGAAGACATGGTGGTGATGCTCTCCAGCCGCGGCTTCATCAAGCGGATTCCTGTTACCGCCTATCGGCTCCAGGGGCGGGGCGGAAAAGGGTCCTCTTCCACGGTGCTGAAAGAGGAAGACTACATCACCCACGTGTTTGTAGCCTCTACCCATGATTACATCCTATTCATTTCCAGCGAAGGGAAAGCGTACTACCTAAAGGTCCACGAGATTCCCGAGGGTTCCAAGAACTCCCGGGGACAGCATCTCAAGACCCTCATTTCCATTTCCCCTAACGAAGACATTGCCGCGGTAGTGGAGTTGTCTGAGTTTTCCGATTCCACTTACCTCCTCTTGGCCACACGGAAGGGAGTCATCAAGAAGGTTACTACCTCGGATTTCGAGAATGCCCGAACCCGAGGAATCATGGCCATACGGCTAGATTCAGGGGACAAGGTAGTGAAAGGCCTCCTTACCGATGGAAAGCAGGAACTCCTGTTGCTGACCCGTAAGGGGAGGGCGCTGCGGTTCCATGAGGATAACGTGCGTCACATGGGGAGAAGCAGCCGAGGAGTGCAGGGAATCCGGCTCTCCTCGGGGGACGAGCTTGCCGGAGCCGTTCTGATCGAACCAAAGAAGCAGGTATTGCTCGTTTCCGAGTTCGGGTACGGGAAGCGTCTGGATTTCGAGTGCTTCCAGCCCCATGGAAGGGCCACGGGAGGACAGATTGCCTACAAGATCACCCCAAAAACCGGAGAGGTTTCCGGGGGGTTGTCGGTGAAGGAAGAGGATGAACTAGTGGTGATCACCTCCCAGGGGAACGCGCTGAAGCTTCGAGCAAAAGATATCCCGATTCAGGGAAGGGCTGCCCAGGGGGTGAAGATGGTGGAGATTGAGCAGCCGGACTTTGTCGTAGGTATCGATATCACTCACTCTTAGTTACTTCTAGTTAATTCATCGAACCTTGTGTATACCCCCTCGAGGCGTACTTGGGGAGGTACTCCTCTTTTGTCTTTAAGGGCGTCTTATACCTTCGGAACCAAATCGCTTCCCACAGGGGCGTGAGGGGTTCGTGGGTGAGGAAAAACCGTTCCTGGTAGACAACAGCCAGTTTTTTCTTGACGGTCTGCGAGGGGATCCCCGCCACCAGGGCATGAGGGGGGAAGCGGATGGCTCCCCAGTAGATGCGGAAAGGTTTCTGGTAGTTATGGTACAGGAGGTAGCAGAGGAGGCGGGCGAGGCCGTTACTGACGTTGCGGACGAAGCAGACGGACTCGCGGTGATAGGCGGCGAGGTCTTTGGTGAGCTCGCGGTCGATGTAGTTGGAGGGGAACAGGGGGTTGTGGACGGTGCGGGGGAGTTTGGAAGAGACCGGGTAGTGGGAGAACTGGGAGGCTGCGAGGGCATTTTTGAAAAAGGGGACTTTGAGGATCGCTTTGGGGTAGGTGGGGTGTTCATCGGTGTAAAGGGTGAGGGAAGGGTAGGAGGAGGGGTGCCAGTAGGTGGAGAGGTCGAGGAGGAGGGCGGAGAAGGAGGAAGAGAGGGCGCCTCGAAGGGGTTTCCAGCGGGCTTCGAGGGCTTCCCGGGTGGCTTTCTGGTGGGGGCGCATGGCGCCTTTGCGGCGGAGGGTGGCATGGGAGACACCGTAGATGAATTGGGAGGATTTGCCTACGGTGAGGTTGATGTTGTTGGGGAAGAATTGGCTGCGGTCGAAGCGTTCGTAGCCGTCAGCGCAGAGGTCTTCCTGGAGGGGGTGGGAGCGGAGGCAGTGCTGGTGGAGGAGGAGGGCGTTGCGGCTGAGGCGCTCCAGGCGGTTTTGCACGGAGGCGGGGGAGCAGTGCAGGAGCCGGGCGATGGAGCTGAGGCTTTGACCGGAGGACAGGGCGTGGTGGAGCGAGGGATAGGAGAGGGAGCGTTTGGTGTAGTAATCCAGTTGGAACGTTCTCTCTCCGAAGGTTTTTCCACAGGCGTTGCAGCGGTAGCGGGGGACGGGGCCAACCACTTGGGTGTAGTAGGAACCGATGCGCACGAAGGATAGCTGACGAGGGGGACTATCCTGAGCTGGGGGGGTATGGTAGGCACAGGTAGGGTTCGGGCAGAAGGAAGGATGGAACATAGGCACCTCCGATTCTTTCTACGGAGGAAACCTATGGATTGCTTCAGTTTTTTATCCCATACACAAGGTTCGATAAACTAAAAAAGTGTTTCACGTGAAACAGTGATTACCGCTGGGAGGAAAACATCCCCTTAAACCTCCCCACCTCCCTCCGATACTCCTCTTTCAATGCTTCCTTTTCTTTCTCCGGTAAAAATGCAGCGTTTAAAGCGGTGAGATTCAATGCAGTGAACTCTTCAATACCAAATTGGAAATAGTTCGCAGCTTTGACGTAATCATCGGAAAGGTCTGTGTCCTGAATGGTAGGGTCGTCGGAATTGATGGTGACCGGGACACCTAAACGAAAGAGCTTCCCCAGGGGATGGTTGGTTTCGTCTGCCCAGGAGCCGGTTTGGTAGTTCGAAGTGATACACTGCTCCAGCACGATGAATCGGTCCTTTAGGACCTGTTGTAAGGCAGGATCGTTGATGGTAGCCGTACCGTGTCCGATGCGAGAAGCCCCTAGTTCTATGGCGGCCCAAATTTCAGAGGAGGGTGTCACTTCCCCCGCATGAATGGTGGATTTGTAAAGGTTGTCCTTTTGGATCGTGGAAAACAAATTCCTGAATAACTGGATGGGAAAATTCTGTTCATCCCCTGCCAGATCTATTCCTACTATATCGGTAAGATTTAAGGAAGCGATCGCTTTATAAAGATTGTACATTCCCTCTTGATCCTGTTTGCCACGGTTGAGGGTGATAAGGTATTTGATCTTGAAACCCGCTTCCTGCGCGGCTTTGTTTCCCGCTTCTACGATGAGGCGGGTAATTTCTCGCCGGTCGTAGTTGTTCTGGAGAGAAAAATGCTCCGGTGAAAAACGAAGCTCAATGTAAAAAATCCCATCGGCTTTAAGGTTTTTCACCGACGCGTAGGTGATATTGTACACATCTTCGAAGGACCGATACCAGTCGTTCTTGAATTTCGAGAGGAAGAGCTGGAAATCCGGTTTTGACTCTTTAGGGAACTGCACGAACTTTTTGAACTCGGGAAATTCTTTCGGTACGTCCAATCCATTTTTCAATGCGATGGTGTGCCAGGTGGGTAAGTCGAAGGTTCCTTCCAGATGGCGATGCAACTCGACTTTAGGGAATTGGGTAAAAAAAAATTTTTGTTCTTTTTGAGACATGTTCCAGTTCCTTCACGATTCGAGAAATCTACTATAAATCTACACTATTTAACGAATTTTTCAAGAAACTGGAAGAAAAAGTTAATTAAAGGGATTCTACCGAACTGACTTCTGGAACTACCTTTTTTAGGTACCGTTCGACCCCTTGCTTCAAGGTAAGTTGAGACATGGGACACCCATGGCAAGCTCCGGTCAATTTCACGGTGACTTTCCCTGTCTCGTCCACATCCACAAGTTCGATATCCCCACCGTCCATCTGTAGGGAGGGGCGTACATCCTCTATGGCAGCCAGTACTTTCTCTTTCAGCATATATTCTCCTTAGGTAATACTTACTAATTTAGTATCGATTTGTCAACCTGTTAAAAAGTACTGTATTTTTCACCTGCTTTTCTATATACTGAGCCCGATGGGAAAGACGATTGTTTTTGCCAACCAGAAGGGTGGAGTAGGAAAAACCACCACCGCGTGCAACTTGGGTGCGTATCTGGCAGAAGCGGGGAAAAAGGTTCTCCTGATCGATTTCGATCCCCAGGGTAACTTGTCGAGTAGCGTCGGTGCCAAGAACAGCGGAAAAGGAATCTACGAGGCACTTAATGGAAAGGCCACCATGGCGGAAGTGATCCAGAACACTCCTGTAGAGAACCTCTACATTGCGGCTTCCAGCGTGAATCTCACAGGCGCCAACGTGGAGCTTGTGGACCAGAAAGATCGAGCGTTCTTCCTTCGCAGGACTCTTGAACCCGTTAAAGATCAGTATGATTATCTTTTTATTGATTGTCCTCCTTCTTTGGGAATCCTGACGCTGAACGGGTTGGTGGCTGCCGATTCGGTAATCATCCCTCTCCAGTGTGAGTACTTCGCCCTGGAAGGGCTCAGTCTTCTGTTGGAAACGGTTAAGCGAATCCAGACCAGCATGAACCCATCCCTCGAAATAGGAGGAATCCTCTTCACCATGTACGACTCCCGCACTCGGTTGGCCAACGATGTGGTGAAGGAGGTGTGTGGTTATTTTGGAAAGAAGGTGTTCAAGACGATCATTCCGAGAAACGTACGGTTGTCAGAGGCCCCTTCCCATTCGGTTCCCATCAACCTGTACGATCCTGCCTGCGTGGGGGCCAAGAGTTATCAGAAACTCGCAGAAGAGGTGATAGATCGTGTCTAAGCGAGCGTTGGGAAAAGGGATAGATGCCCTTTTCCAATCCTTTACCGAGGAAGGAAAGGAGGAACATCCCCCTGAGGGATACGAGGTGCTGGATGTCTCCCGCTTGGTGCCGAATCCCCATCAGCCGAGAAAGGAATTCAAACAGGAAGGTCTGGAAGAATTGGCCGCATCCATCCGCGCCAAAGGAGTCCTCCAGCCCCTTCTGGTAGAACCGCGGGAGGACGGATCGTACACCATCGTGGCTGGGGAACGGAGGTATCGAGCTGCCATCCTGGCCGGCCTGCAGAAGGTTCCCGTGATCATCCGCAGTTTTACCGAACAGGAGCGGCTGGAGATTGCCCTGATCGAAAACCTCCAGCGGGAAGACCTTACCCCCATCGAGGAGGCGAAGGCTTTCCGTACCCTGATGGAAACCGCCGGTCTGAGCCAAGAGGAATTGGCGGAGCGCATCGGAAAGAACCGTTCCACCATCGCCAATACCCTCAGGCTTCTGAAGTTACCCGAAGATATGCAGGAGGCGATCCATACGGGTTCGATTTCCCCTGGCCATGCCCGGGCTATCCTTTCCATCGTGAACCCGGCGGATATGCGAATCCTGTTCAACCGAATCCTTTCGAAGGGCCTTTCGGTACGGGAAGCGGAGACGATGGCAGCGGAGTTGAACAAGGGATCCCGGGCCGCGGAACCGGAGAAGGAATCTTCCTATCCGAAGCAGCGTCCCCTGGAACTACAGGAGATGGAGCAGCGCCTCCTGAACAAACTCGGGACAAAGGTACGGATCCGGGGAAATGGAAAGAGGGGAACCATTGAAATCGCCTATTTTTCTACCGAAGATCTGGAACGGATCGTGGAAATCATCACCTAAGGGGAAATAATTACTTGAGGGGTTTAGGGATTACAATTTCTATGCGAGTTCCCCGCGAAGAGGTGATGCGGAGGGAGCCTTCCAGCTGGCTTACCAGAGCATGGATCAGTTGGAGCCCGAAGGTAGAGGGGTGGTCGACATCGACCGAAGGGGGAATGCCTACTCCATCGTCCTCGAGGACAAGGAGGAGCTGACCGGGTTTCTCCTCCATGCAAATGGAAATTAGGCCCTGCGATCTTCCGGGAAACGCATACTTCAGGGAATTGGTGAGAAACTCAGTTACAAGGATACCAAGCACGGATAGGGGTTTTATTTCCATTGGAAGGGAGGGAACGTGAAGTCTTACATCGATTTTTACCTCTTTGGGGAACGTGGAGAGTAGATCTTCCACGAGGGCAGAAAGGTACTCCTTTAGGGATAGTGAATGAACCTCTTTCTGCTGGTAGAGTTTCTCGTACAGAATACCGAGGCTTCGTATGCGATGCATCGCTTCGGCCAATGCCTTTTTCACGTGAATACTGTCCGTAGAGAGAGACTGGAGCGATAGGAGGCTAGTGAGGGTTTGAAGGTGGTTTTTGATCCGGTGATGCACTTCTTTCAGGAGAAGTTCTTTTTCTTTTAAAAGAGACCGAATTCGCTCTTCCGCTTCCAAACGGGACAAAACATCCCTTACCACCACGATACACACGGATCGGTTCTGCAGGCTCAGGGGAGCAAGGGTCAACTCACCAGGAAACACCGAACCATCGTGTTTCCTTTGCCACTGCAGGGGAATGAAGGCTGTCCGTTTCCTGAGGGCCGAATGAATTGTGTCAGGCTCTGTACAAAGATCGGTACACTGCATGGAACATAGCTCTTCCTTCGGGTATCCGTATAACGTAACGGCACCCTGGTTCACCTCCAAGATCGATCCGGTTTCCTGGTCAAGCACGAGAATGGCGTCCCGTATTGTCTCGAAAAGGGTGTGATACTTCTTCAACTCTTGGATCGCTTTTTGTTCCAGGAGCTTACGATCGGTGATATCCTGGGTAATGCCGATTCGGTGGGTGATCTTCCCGTCAGCATCGCACACCCCTCTGCCAATGATCCGCAGCCACCGGTGGTTTCCTTTGCAAGTGAGGGATTCTACTTCTATGTCGAAAGGGATTCTTCGTTCCATCAGATCGTCGATCGCTTTCTGGTGTATTGACCTGTAGGGAGGAAGTTCAAAATTGAGTATTTCTTCTAGAGTAAGGGGGGTAGGGGAGTCCATTTCCATGATGGAAAACAGTTCCTTGGTCCATAGGGTCGTATTTGTCTCTATCTCTACTTTCCAGGCCCCGATTTTTCCGAGTTCCGCCATGGTTTCCAGCAGATTGTACTTTTCCAGCAATTCTTTGAATTGGTTAATGGAGGGAAAAGGTTCGTTGAAAGGATGTTCTGTATTCATATTTTTGTAAATCGTTTTAGTTAAATAATAACTAATTTGGTTATAATGGTGATTTAATATATTATTTTTATAATAAAGCTATTTTATTTATTCTGTCAAGAAAAATTCCGCAAGGAGGATACATTGACAAAGAAAAACTCATTCTTTATAGTGAAATCCCGAATTGCCAAACTGGAGAGGTGTCCGAGTGGTCGAAGGAGGCGGTCTTGAAAACCGTTGAGCCGCAAGGCTCCGTGGGTTCGAATCCCACCTTCTCCGAGGTGTTGGTTGTTGGAGAGGTGCGAGAGTGGTCGAATCGGGCTCCCTGCTAAGGAGTTGTATCCCAAAAGGGTACCGGGGGTTCGAATCCCCCCCTCTCCGGATGTGCCCATAGCTCAGCTGGATAGAGTATCAGATTGCGGATCTGATGGTCGGAGGTTCGAATCCTCTTGGGCACGCGAACTGGAGAGATGCGAGAGCGGTCGAATCGGGCGGACTCGAAATCCGTTGTACCGCGCAAGCGGTACCGAGGGTTCGAATCCCTCTCTCTCCGTTCCTCTCGCGATTCCAGGGGGGCTTACGCATGAGCAAGGGGCTAGGAAGGGTCTATTGAGGAAAGTACAACCCTTGCGTAAGAGGCGGGGCCAACGATTTGACAGAGGCGTTCGAGGCAGAGGAAAAAGCGATCGGGAGCGTTGTCTAAAGGCGCGCTCATGTAGGGAGAGATGTCCGAGAGGCCGAAGGAGCACGCTTGGAAAGTGTGTGTACCCTAACCGGGTACCGAGGGTTCGAATCCCTCTCTCTCCGGATTACCCCTTTAGCGCTTTGGTTAGGTTCCGTGCAATCTGCTGTCACCCAACCCCGTCAGGCCCGGAAGGGAGCAGCGGTAAGTGATCAGGGATGTGCCACGGGGAACTTAACCGGGTCTAAAGGGGTTTTTAAACGCTGTCATGTCGTATGAAGTAACTGCCAACAGGAAACGACCCTCCGATTTCGAATCCCTCGTAGGACAAGAGTTTGTCGTAACTACGTTGAAAAATTCCCTTTCCCAGGGAAGGATCGCCCATGCGTACCTTTTCGCGGGGCCCCGGGGAGTGGGAAAAACTTCCGCTGCCCGAATCCTGGCCAAGGCCTTGAACTGCGAAAAGGGTCCTACCCCCAACCCCTGTGGGATCTGCACACAATGTAAGGAAATCGCCCAGGGGTCTGCCCTCGATGTAATCGAGATCGATGGAGCCTCCAATACCTCGGTGAACGATGTCCGGGAGATCAAGGACGAAGTCCTGTTCGCCCCCGCATCCGGTCGGTACAAGGTGTACATCATCGATGAAGTGCACATGCTGTCCAACAGCGCTTTCAATGCGTTGCTGAAAACTATCGAGGAACCCCCACCCTACATCGTGTTCATCTTTGCCACCACGGAGATCCACAAGGTTCCCCCTACCATACGGTCCCGCTGCCAGCAGTTCAACTTCCGGCTGATTCCGGTGGAAACGATCCTCACGAAACTGCAGGAAGCCGCCTCGGATCTGAGGATTCAGGCGGAGGAGGCAGCCCTTCTCTGGATCGCGAAGGAAGCGACCGGTTCCTTGCGGGACGCGTACACAATCTTCGATCAAGTAATAAGCTTCGCTGAAGGGCACCTCACTCTAAAAAAGATCCAGGACAAACTAGGTCTTACCGGGTTCGATCGCATCAATACCCTGGTAGAGCTCCTTGCGTTGGGAAAGGGGAACGAGGCGCTGCAACTCTTCGATCAGGTGATGAACACGGGTGTGGCGGTGGAACAGTTCGTGATCGAGTTGACGGACCACTACCGATCCCTTCTCTTCCTGAAGCTGGGAATCCAGAAACCTTCCCTCCTAGGGTACACGGCGGACCGATTTTCCCCCGTGGCTCTCGAGGCTCTTTCGGTGAGGCAGATCGAAAAAGCGTTGAGTCTGCTCCTCGAGTTGTACCGCAACCTCCGGTATTCGATAAACGGCCGGTTCGAGGTTGAACTGGTGTTGAGTCGGTTGGCGGATTTACGGAACTATCTTTCCAGGGAAGAACTCATGGAACGGATCCTGGCGTTGCGAAAAGAACTGCGGTATGCCACCGGGGCAGGGGGAGGTCAAAAGGGGATAGAGACGGGCGCAGCGCCTGGTAAATCGAGTATGGAATCTGGAACGGCCAAGGGAGAATTGCAGGTAGAACCGGCCGCGCCTCGAGGACAAGGGAGTATCGAATCAGGGTCGGGTAGAGGTCAAAAGGGGATAGAGACGGGCGCGGCACAAAAGAAACCGGTGAATGAACCTCAGGCAGAAGGTGAAAACGGGGGAGCCAGCCCCCCAGAAAGGTTGGAAAGCGCAGGCGCTCAGAAATGGCAGGAAGGTACAGAAGCGAAGGGTTCCCCGGAAGAAATAGACATCGAGGAGCAGGAATCCTCGGAAGGGCAGGGGGAAGAGGCTCAAACAGGGGGCCTACAGATTGGCATCACAAAAGGCAGGGGGAAGGAAGAATTGGAGCCATCCCTCCGGCAAGGGATCATTACGAGTCTAAAACGAAAGAAACTGACCCTTAGTTCCACCTTGGAGAAGGCAGAGGCTTGGCGATGGCAGGGGAATGTTCTTATTATTGTATTCAGGAACAAGTTTTCTGCCGATTTGGTACAGGCAGACCTTCCTCTGGTTACCCAGAAGGTACGGGAAGTGGTGGGACGGGAGGTAGAAGTGGTGGTTCGCTTTGAATCTTCCCGGTCCGATCAGGAGGAGACGGCAAAGAACCTGTCAGAGGAAGCCGTGCCTGGATCTGCCCTGTCTGAGGGGAGAAAAGAAGATCGAATCGAAATCGCGCGGAAAGTATTCCGGGGGGAAATCATACAATGAACATCAATCCGTTCGAGCTGATGAAGAACTTCCAGAGTCTCCAGACGAAGTTGAACGAGACCCAGGAGAAATTGAAGAGCGTGAAAGTGGTGGGGAGAGCGGGGGGAGACATGGTACAGGTGGAAATGAACGGCCGATTCGAAGTGCTAGCGGTTCGGATCTCCCCTGAAGCGGTGGATCCCCAGGACCTTTCCATGTTGGAAGATCTGATGAAGGCAGCCATATCCGATGCGTTGAACAAACTCAAGGAGGCTATCCGACTGGAAATGTCGGACCTCACGGGCGGGATCCCTCCGGGGTTTTTCGGTGTGTAGAGGGAATCCCTTTCCATGAAAGCGCTGGACGAACTCATTGCCCAACTTGCCAAACTCCCCGGTCTGGGGAAAAAGAGCGCTTCCCGAATCGCCTACTATCTCCTGAAGGCAGATTCCCAGTACGTACAGAGCCTGGCCCAACAGTTGATCCATGTGCGGGAACGGATCCATCCTTGTAGAGAGTGTGGCTCCTTTACGGAGGAGGAGATCTGTTCCATTTGCACCGATCCTTCCCGGGATAGATCCCTCATCTGCGTGGTGGAACAGCCGCAGGACGTGGAGGTGATCGAATCGATCCGGGAGTATCGGGGATTGTACCATGTACTGATGGGAGTCCTCTCTCCCCTCGATGGAGTGGGTCCCTCGGAATTGCGGGTTACGAAACTCATGGAGCGGCTGCGGGCTTTGCCGGTAACTGAGGTGATCATCGCTACCAACCCCACCCTCGAAGGGGACACAACGGCCCTCTACCTAGTACAACTGATCGAACCGTTGGGAATCCGCACCTCCCGGTTGGCACTGGGTCTTCCAGTGGGGGGAGACCTGGAGTATGCGGATCGGATGACCCTGGCCCGGTCCCTACGGGGGCGCACCCCCCTTTCCAGGAGCTAAGAAGGTAGTTCATCGAAGCTTGTGTACAGCATTTGACAACTATTCCCTGCAGATTATGCTATGATAAGGGGGGAAGATGACGCAGGGGAATAGGAGGAAATCGTGCCCAAAAGGTATCGCCTGCTGACCCGGAGTGATTTCGACGGGTTAGTGTGCGCCATGCTTTTCAAAGAGCTGGACATGATCGAAGAGATCGTCTTTGTCCATCCCAGTGACATGCAAACGGGAAAGGTCCAGGTAGGTGCCGGCGATATCACGACGAACCTACCCTATGTATCGGGGGTGTACCTTGCATTCGACCATCATGCCAGCGAAGCGATACGGGAACGGCCCCATCGGAATTACATCATCATTCCGGCCGCCTTTTCCGCTGCCCATGTGGTGTACGATTACTATGGGGGCCCCCGGGCCTTTCCTCCCCGCTACGAGGAGATCGTTCTGGAAGCGGACAAGATCGATTCCGCGCGGTTTACCATGGAAGAGGTGCTGCGCCCTTCGGGATGGATCCTGTTGGGATTCTTGACGGACAGTCGGACGGGGTTGGGAAGGTTCAAGCACTTCCGGATTTCCAACTACCAGTTGATGATGGATCTCATCGAGGCCTGCAGGATCTATTCGATCGAAGAGATACTGGAATTTCCCGATGTGCAGGAACGGGTAGTCCTGTACCGGGAACAAGAGGGGTTGTACCGGGAACAGCTCAAACAGGTAAGTCGGGTAGAGGGGAACGTGCTGGTGACGGATCTGCGAAAGGAGCCGGTGATCTATGTGGGGAACCGGTTCCTTCGGTATGCCCTGTATCCCGAGATCAATGTCTCCCTTCAGGTGATGTGGGGGCTTCACCGGCAGAATACGATGATCAGTCTGGGAAAGTCGATTTTTAACCGCACATCTCCGATCCATGTGGGGGCGCTTTTGCTTCGGTACGGGGGCGGGGGGCACGAGAATGCCGGCACCTGCCAGGTAGCCAACGAGGAAGCGGATCGGATCATGGAAGAGATCCTTCGACAACTTGACACGGAGGGATAGAATCCGTATCTTTTCTCTACCTTGTAATGAATCCCATACAGAAAGAAATCGAAAGGCGGCTGACCTTCGCCATCATCAGCCATCCCGACGCGGGAAAAACAACCATTACGGAAAAACTTCTACTTTTTGGGGGAGCCATCCATACCGCCGGAGCGGTCAAGTCGAAAAAGAACACCCGGAAGACCGTTTCCGACTTCATGCAGATGGAGCAGGAACGGGGGATCTCCATCTCCACCTCGGTGATGGGGTTCGAGTACCGGGGACGGAAGATCAACCTGCTGGACACCCCGGGGCACGAAGACTTTTCCGAGGATACCTACCGCACCCTTACGGTGGTGGACAGCGCCCTCATGGTGATCGATTCGGTGAAGGGGGTGGAGGATCGAACCCGTAAGCTCTGCGAAATCTGCCGGATGCGGAAAACCCCCATCATCACCTTCATGAACAAACTCGACCGGGAAGGCCGGGACCCGATGGAACTCCTGGACCAGGTAGAGGAGGAATTGGGGATCACCGTGTGTCCCATGAGCTGGCCTGTGGGGCAGGGACGGGAGTTCCGGGGTGTGTACAGTCTCTACGAGAAGCGGTTGATCCTATTCGATCCCCATGGAAGGCAGGATGCGGAGAGCTCGGTGGAGATCACCGACCTAAAGGATCCTACCCTGGATGCGAAGGTGGGGAAATCCCTGGCAGAAAAACTCCGGGAAGATGTAGCCCTTCTCAAGGAAGTGTACCCGCCCTTCGACCGGCAGTCATACCTGGATGGCATCCAGACTCCCGTGTTTTTCGGAAGCGCCCTCAACAACTTCGGGGTCAGGGAACTCCTGGATTGTTTCGTGGACATCGCCCCGCCCCCTCTTCCCCGGCCCCTCGAGGGTGGGTCCTATGTTTCCCCCTTTGCCGAGAAGTTCTCGGGTCTCATCTTTAAAATCCACGCGAACCTGGATCCTCGTCATCGGGACCGTATCGCCTTCATGCGGGTATGTTCAGGGGTGTTCGAGCGGAACAAGACCTACTTCCATGTGCGGAGCGGGAAAACCTTCAAGACTGCCAACCCTACCGCCTTCATGGCCCAGGACCGTTCCATCATCGACGAGGCGTACCCCGGCGACATCATCGGGATCCACGACACGGGAACCTTCAAGATCGGGGACGCCATTACCGAGGGGGAGATTCTCCGCTTCACGGGGATTCCCAGCTTCGCCCCCCAGATCTTCAAGATCGTGGTGAACCTGGATCCTCTCAAATCCAAGCAACTGGAAAAAGGGCTGGATCAGTTGACGGAGGAAGGGGTGGTGCAGGTGTTCACCCGCCTCAATTCCAGCCAGCGCCTTGTGGGTGTGGTGGGGCAGCTCCAGTTCGATGTCCTGCAGTTCCGGCTGGAAACGGAGTACAAAGCCCAGTGCCGGTTCGAACCCACCGAGTACACCAGCGCCTGCTGGGTCCACTGCGGGGACAAGGCGCGGCTGGATGAGTTCATCCGCCGGCACGAAAGCAAGCTTTGTCGGGATCGGGAAGGACGGTTGGTGTTCCTAGCCCGAAACCGCTGGACCATCGAGCGGACCTTTCAGGAAGAGAAGGGAATCCAGTACTACTTCACCTCGGATTACGAGTCCTGAAGCTTCTCAGTGAAAAAACAACAGAATGGTACCTCCCACCGCAATGAGGGCTCCCAGGATTTCCCGGAGCCGGACAGGTTCGTGGAAGAGCAGGTGGGAGGGCCAGATGATCAGAACAGGCACCAGTGCCATGATGGTGGAGGCCACCCCAGTACTGGTATGCTGAATGGCGAGTAGACTCAAGGACACTCCCAGAAAGGGACCGAAAAAGGATCCCAGCAGGATGATCCGCATCGCCTTCCTGTCCCGGAGAGCCATCATGAGTTGAGACCCATGCCGGGTAGCGAGCACCACGGCGGTGAAGCCCAGGATTCCGGCCATGCAGCGGATTTGGGTAGCCGCGAAGGGGTTGAAGGAGGGAGCGCCGTGCTTACTGAGAATGAGGCCTGCAGACTGTCCTAGGGCTCCTCCGAAGGCTAAAAGAACTCCCCGGATGGGATGGCGGAACTGGGACCGGCTTTTAAGGGAAGGGGCTAAGGTTGCCTTTCCACCAGGTGTTTCGCCTCCGGTCGCGTTTCCTTCAGTGGAGAATGAGCCGGCTTCCACCTCTCCTGCGTCTTTATTCAGCGTATCAGGGTGTTCTACATCATTCCGCTCGAGGATGACCAGGGCGATCCCCGTCAGCGTGATGGCCATCCCGATGAAGCCCTGGAGGTTGATCCGCTCACCCAGGAACACCCATCCCAAGAGGGCCGAGAGAGGGGGAACGGCGGAGTAGATCAGCATGGAAATCCGCCCCCCGATTTCGATGAAGGCCTGGAAGAGCAGGATATCCCCTATCACGAACCCTACCAGCCCCGAAGCGGCGAGCCAGAACCAGAGGGTAGGGGGTGCGTCGAGGGGCAGGATCCGTCCCCGGGTTACCCAGGAGAACAGGGAAAGGAACAGAAACCCTAAGGAAAGCCGGATCAGGTTGAGGGAAAGGGTGCCCACCCGTTTCCCGGCGAACTCGAAACAGAGAACCGTGACAGTCCAGAAGATTGCCGTTGCCAGAGCGGCGAACTCTCCCAGGCGAGAACCGATAGTAGTGCTCAGCATGGGAGGACCATACCACAGACCCTGTCAGGTTGAAAACTATGGGAAATAGGATACAATGGTAGGCATGGATACAGAAGAAGCCCGAGAGGTGTACGGGTACCTGAAGGCTACTCCTCTGTTCACCTACTTCGAGGATGAAGCCTTGATGGATCTCCTGCGGAACTCCCGGCTGATCCGTTGCGATACTGCCGAACGGGTGATCCAGGAAGGGGAGGTAGGCCCTGAGTTCTACCTAGTAGCTCGGGGAAGCGTGGATGTGACGGTAAGCGAGGGGGATCGGGAAGTCTTCATCAGTACCATCGGGGAGGGCCAGTTTTTCGGAGAAGCGGGGTTGTTTGCCCGGGTACGGAGAACCGCCAACGTGGTGGCTTCCGATGGTACGGTGTTGGTGGCTGTCGGCAGAACCTTCTTCCTTTCCTTTCTCCAGAAGCGTCCCAAAGCGGGGATTCAACTTCTCATGCTGATCATCTACAGCCTGCTGAAGAAGCTTCGAAGCGTGAATCAGGAACTGGCCTTCGAGAGAAAGTTCGATATCGATCAGGAGGACATCGATGCAATTATCCGGGGTATTCTGGAAGAAAAGTAGGGGCATACCTCGCCGAACAGAAAAGGCAGGGTCGCCGAAGCGGAGGAAGCGCGTCTGTCTTTCGCTACTATCCGCGCTGATTTTAACGGGAACGCTCCAGGGTTTCCTGTCCTGCGCGACGGTTCCCTACGTGCAGAAAGAAGATAAGGTGGTTAAGCTGGTAGAGCTGATCAACCGTGGCGGGGTGAACGAGGTTCCAGGCCTTGCCAGTACACCCTTTCTTGTTGACGGGGAAATCGTTCTGCTCCAGAAGGATCTCTCCGAGTTCTGGGACAACCTCCATAAAGCGGGATTCACTATCCGAAGTCCCAAGGTGACTCAGAATCGGTTTGCCATGGTGGAGGACGCGAAGTACTTTCGGGACTCCATGGAGGTACGAACCTTCTTCAAGAAATACACGGATCGAGACACTTCTCTCGTACAGGTTCGTTCGGTAGATGGAACCTTCTACCTTCTTCTGGGAAGGGAAGTGAAGGGGTATCCCCGAATGCTTGGGTTTGGAGGGCCGGTACAATGAGCAAAGCGAAAACCACTTATACCAGAGGCCGCAATAGATTCTTCAAAGCTGCCCCCTTGTTTCTTGTTCTATGTTCTCTGGTTCTACTAGGGTTCCCCATTACGGCCTTCGCGCAGGAAGCCCTCACCGTGTATGTGGAAGGGGAGGCGAACGCGAAGAACCTCCAGGGCAAAATCCTTCCCCTGGGAATCGGCGATCCCCTGAAAAGCGGAGAATCGGTGATCACCAAAACCACAGGCAGGGCCGATCTGGAACTACCCAATAAAAGCCTCATCCAGGTGAAGCCCAATACCGTATTTACCTTGAGCGAGGTGGAACTGGAAGGGGAAAAGCAGACCGTCCTAGCCACCACGGTAGGGTCTGTGTCGTACCGGCTCAACAAGTTCACCGGCCGGGGACCTTCCATACGGACAGCGGGAGCGGCGGCGGGTGTGCGGGGGACGGAACTCACCGTGTATGCCGGTGCGGACGGGTCCACCCTGGTGGTGGTGGAACAGGGGGCCGTGGCTGTGGAAGCGGTGGGAAAGGAAGTGACCCTGGAAAAGAACGAGGCGGTGGAAGTGAAACCAGGAAGCCCGCCTGGAGAAAAGTATAGCTGGATCGGGAAGCAGATCGACTACAGTACCTGGAACCAAGGAAAGATGGAGGAGTTCCTGAAGGATCCCGTAGCCGGCATCGATCGGGTAGCCCTGCAACTCGAGATCTACCGGAAAGGGTTGGCCGATACCCTGCCCCTGCTCCGGAAGGCCGAAGCGGAAGTGAACAAGGTGTATGAGGAACTGAAACGGGCAGTAGAGGCGAAAGACGAAGCCCGGGCGGCCCAACTACGGGAGGAACTCCTGAAAGGGGTGGGAAAGGACCGTAGGATCCTCTTCCTCAACATGCGGTTCTACGCCCTTTCTTACTTGTCTTTGCGGCGGTACGTGGTGGGAGGATTATACCTCCAGATGAAGAGCCGCTACATCACCAAACCTACCGCACTGGTATACCAGGAGTTCCTGGAGCGATACAGGGATATTTTACGGAAATACGAAGAAACCATCGTCCCCCACCTGGTGGAAGCGGACATATAGGAGGAAAAAATGAAAACGATGCAGCATACAACGATTCACCATACAACTACGGAAGCCCGAGGCGGAAAATCCATCGCAAAGCCCCGGCAGATTTTTTGGGTGGCCACTGCCCTCGTCCTGGTAACGGTATTCTTCGGTTGCGACCTCTTCATGGCCAAAGGAGTTACCATCGAAGAACGGATCGACATGTTCATGAAGGACGTGAACGCGGGGAATTATGGGAATTTGTACACCCATTTTCATCCCAAGGATACCCAGCAACGGCAGCAAGTGGCTCCCGCAAGTTTCTGGACACCTCTGTATTTTCAGTCGGGTACAAACTATACCTATAAGATTCAACTGATACTGGGGGATGTAGCAACGGTAACGGTTTCAGGAGGATTTTATAGTAGTACTCCCTTCACCTTTACCATGGCAAAAAGCGGGGATGATTACTATATCAGAAAGCTTGAGATTCTAGGACAGACTATCGTTGAATCATATTTGTTGAAATACTGAAAACAGGTAGCTGCTTTTTTGCCTTGCGTACATTTTTCGCCCCCCTCTCCAGCACGACGAGGGGGTTTTCATGGTGCCCTGCTGTCGTTCTTTGTTCTAGTGCCTGGGGGTGGTATCAAAGCTCTTGCCGAAGTATAGAGACGGGGCATCCCCTCCCGCTTGCGGCGATGGGTAAGGAACGCTGTGCTTCTTTAGGCCGATGAGGATTTTTCATGTGAAGGGTTTCAGGTGTTGCAGGTCTACTCGACTGTCTTAAAGTTCGTTTCTGCAATTCTGTTTCTCTTATTCCTGTATGCCCTGTTTAGGCACAGAAACCAGTACGCACTCATCTATAGTTTCATCAGCCTCACCGCGGGGATCTATGCTTTGGGGTATTCCCTTGAGCTTCAGGCCTCCTCTGTGGAAGAAATACGGTTCTATTTGAGCCTCGAGTATCTGGGAATCGCGTTTCTACCGGGGGTTCTCTGTCTTTTTGCCTATAAATTAATGGATAAAAAATCTCTCAGTCCCCTGGTAGGCGTCCTGTTTTTCGCGGAGCCTCTGCTCGTCTTTTTCCTGCACCTTACAAACGAGTTTCATCATTTATACTATGCCGATTTACGCCCCCTCTACAGAGAGAAGCAATTGGTGGTTCAAATTATCGAGGTTCCTTTTTATTTTGTGCACATGGGATACATGCTGAGCTCCCTAGCACTCGCGGTCTTTGTTTCGATAAGGAGGTTCCTTAGGTCTCAGGGGGAGTTGAAAAATCGATACCTCTTCATCGGTTTGGGTTTTCTCTCACCCTTAGTGACTGCCGCGGCGTACTTCTCACATCTTACCCCCCCTGGAGTGGATACAGGGCTTGCCGGTGTGATCGGGAGCGCTCTTTTTTTCTCGATCGCTATTTTCAAATACCATTTTTTCGATATCGATGTGATCATCCTGCAAGATATTTTTTCCGCTCTCGAGGAAGGGGTTGTGGTGATTGATAGAGATCACCATCTTATGGATTACAATCCTTCCGCAGTGCGGTATTTCCCCTGTTTGTCAGGCCTCGATATAGGGTCGCCCATACCCGCGACATCCCCGTTACGGGAGTTGGTGATCCGACAGGAAGATCGGTTTACGATTGAAAACAAACAGGAGAACGCATTCCATATCCTTGAAATTACCGCAACGCCCATCTTCAGAAATACACAGCCCTGTGGAAAAGCCTATGTAATGAAAGATGTTACTCGTACGGTTACCTTGATGCATCAACTGGAACAACTGGCCACCACGGATCAGCTCACCGGATTATACAATAGGCGCAGACTTATAGAGGAGGGAGAAAAGGAGTTACAGCGGTGTATTCGGAACGGCACTTCCCTTTCCATCTTTATGATCGATATCGATCATTTCAAGAAAGTCAACGATACTTTCGGGCATCATGCGGGAGATGAGGTGTTGAAACAGGTAGCAAGTATTTTTTCCAGGCGGTTTCGAACCATCGACATCATAGGACGATATGGCGGGGAAGAGTTTGTTTTGATCCTTTCAGGTGTCGAAGGGAAACAGGCAGCGGAAATTGGAGAATCCCTCCGGGATATAGTAGAACGTACCCCTGTTGCAGTGGATGGAAACGCTATTCAGGTTACCCTGAGCATAGGCTCGATTACAGTTTCCGGGGAAGCCATGAAGAATCGCAGAAATGAATTGAATCTGCAGAAACTCTTCATTTTAGCGGATCAAGCCATGTACAAGGCAAAGACAGCGGGCCGGAACAGAGTCTTCAGCGAGGAGTATTAAACAGGTTCGGATAATGCAAATAATCCAACGGTAGTTAGAACTGAATATCAGAAATTTCCAGAAAGGAGCTGCGGTGGATTGTCTAACAAGTTCGAGCCGTTTCATCTGTCGCTTGATGGAGTCCATGCTGGAAGAGGTGGATCAGGCACGAAGATACTCATGGGTCATCCTGTGGAGAAGCTGGCTCAAAATGTGGAAGTACACCGGAATACCCTGTTCCGGGTTTTGAATGGTAGAGTTGATCCTCTAATTATCGAAATGAACCGGGTGTACTTATTCCTGGGAGTCCATGGGGTATTGTTAAGGAAAGGAGGGCTCCGGTTCCTCTACCTCGATATAAATCCATTGAAGGGGATGAAGGCACTTTCGGATGAGTTCATGCTGCATGGAATGGAGCGAGCCATACAGGCAATTCAGCAGAAAAAGGCGATTTCATCTTTGTCTCCTTATCTTCCGTTCAGAGTGCCTTAGAGGGGGGGAGAGTATTCGTTTCAAAACGAATCTGCAGATGAGTTGTGCAGAAGATAGGGCGCATATGCATCGAGGGGGATCTTTCCGGTTTCGGTTCAGTAATCTGGATTTGTTGCTTTAATCTACAAGCATTTCTTTTAGAATCCGTTTTGTTTCTTCGATTGCATGTTCATCTATCTTGCCTACTTTTTGGATCAATCTTGTTTTATCAACGGTTCTTAATTGGTCAAGGACAATCCAGCCCTGTTTGTTCTGGAAAATCAGTTGAACCCGCGTTGGATAGTTTTTTTCATTTCGAGTCCCAATGTCGGGTCCAAATCGATCAAGTATACTTCATATTGATGAATTACCATTCCCATTCAAAAACCTCGGAATGGCTGGTATCGGGAATCAACAGCGTATCATCCTGATTTTCGCGCATTTGTGATAGAGAAGCTTCCCATCCTTCACGTGGTTTTTTCAAAACTGGTGTAAGAATGAGGCTATTGTTTTGTATTTCAAGTTCAAGCTTATCTTGAATATTGAGTTGCTTGAGAATGGATTTTGGAAGCCTGATACCTTTGGAGTTCCCAATCGAAATAATCGAGACAATCATGTTAACCTCCTTGTGGTAATAATAATGTAATTACGTTGTAGGATCGATGAGGGTTATTCGACAGCTTCTTTTCCCACAAGCTTCGGGGTACTAAAGAAAGTTCATGCGGCCAGGCAGTATGAAAAGGGGTTACTTTCCCATCAGCTCTTCCAGGATCTCCACCGCGGTGCGGACGCAGGGAACACACGCTTTGTTTCGCATATCCCGATCTTTGAACTGCTTCTGCCCCTCTTCGGTCTTCAGGTCGATCCCCTGGAGCATCTCTCGGCAGAGGCAGGATCCGTGTTGGGCTTGGAAGCGGCGGAAGAACTCCTGCACCAGGGCGTATGTTTTTTTCTGGGCTTCCGATTCGTCAGGCTCCTCATGCCCGAACCGAGCGCCCAGGGCGAGAACCCCACCGCTCACTGCCCCGCACACTTCCTGCATCCGGCCCATCCCCCCGCCGAAGCCGGAAGCGAGCTTCATCGCCTGCCGTTTTTCCAATCCCAGGTCATCGACAAAAGCCATAAGGGTCGATTGGGCGCAGTTGTACCCCGATTGAAACGAAGCAACCGCTTTTTCTGTCCGGGTCATAAAACCTCCTTTAAAAGGAAAGTATCGCCTTTCAAACCAGGGGTAAGAGAAGATCCACGATCCTCCGCAAGGGTGCCACATCATCGGCATCGAACATGGCGGCCTTGTGGGAATCGATGTCCAGCACCGCTACTACCCGGCCATCCTTTTTCAGGGGAATGACGATTTCGCTTTTCGATCGGGAGTCGCAGGCGATGTGGCCGGGAAAGGCATGGACGTCTGGAACTACCACAGCTTCACCCCTCGTTGCGCAGGCAAGACACACTCCCCGACCTTTCAGAACCTGACAGGCTACCGGGCCCTGGTAGGGGCCCACATGGAGTTCGTCTTCCCCCGCCGCGAGGTAGAACCCTGTCCAGGAGTGATGTCGTAGTTTGGCATGCAAGAGAGCGACCATCGTAGCCATCCCCGCGATGAGGGTGGGACTCTTCCGGAGCAGAGGTTCCAGTTGAGAAAAGAGCCGTTTGTACTGGCCTGAGCGCTTCGGATCTACCATAAGAGTTCAGGGGGAGTATAGCAAAGAATCGCATGGAAAGACACTCCCCGATTGTAGCAGGGGAATGAACCGGACCGTGGGAGGAGATACGGGATGCCAGGTGGAGCGTGGATCGAAAGAATGATTCGCGTCGTAAATTCGCTTCGATTGTTGGGCTTTAGGGCCTTGCTGGGTGTACTGTCAGGGGAAAATGCCTTGCGATTTCGGTGAAATGAGTGTCTCGATGAAGAAGGGAGGCATTCGATTCAAGGGCGCAAGCGGCAATGATTGCGTCTGTAGGGGGAACTGTAATTCCTTTTTTTCTCATGTCGGAACAGATGGTAACGGCTGTTTGAAAAACGGATTCTGGCAACGGCAGGAAATGAAAAGCAGAAAAATCGGTAAGAATTAAGGATCTCTCTTTTTCGCGGACAAAACCGGCTATTTCTACAAGGATGATACCGTTTATAGCAGCCTCATCGTTCTGAATAGCGGTATATACCGCCTTTTTAATCTGTGTGTCGCCCATGGGTTTGTAATATTCGATCCAGGCGGAGCTATCGATTAGAATCATGACATTTTCCGTATTGTATCCAGATATTCCTGATCAATCTCTAGATCCAGGGAACCGCAGTGCTGTAACGCTTTTCTTCTGCGGATAGATCGTAGGTGTATGTAAAGAATGTATTTTTCCCAATCCCGCGTAAAACCTTGATGATCCGTTGGATAAGGGATAGGGTAAAGGGGAGATGGATCATGCACAGCCCACTTTTACACTTTTTAGGAATGATCTAGAGGCTACCTTTGTACGGCGACCGAACCGTTTTCGGGTGGAGGTGGAGTTGCAGGAAGCCCAAACGGTAGCAGAGGGTATGCCGAGGGAGCCGGAAGCCCTAAAAAGGATAGACGGAATCCCCACAAGGGCGGAGGAAGCCAAGAAAAGGACGGCGGATACGGCGAGGCCAGAGGATGCGATAGGGACTGAGGAGACCCCGACTTTGACGGATGATGCGGGTGGGACTAAAAGCGCCCCGCCTGGTGCCAGAGAGATGATGGCCTCAAAGGTTACGACGCTCACTGAGACGGTTCCCGCGCACTGTCCGAATCCGGGGCGGCTATTGGAGCTTCTTTTACCGGGTACGCGGGTGATCCTGGAGGCGCGGAAAGAGAAACTAGCTGAGGCCAAGGGAAAAACGGTACAGAGCGGGGCGGAAAGCACTCGATCCACGGAAGGAGGGGCGGAATGGCTGTATTCCCAGGAAGGCGAGGCGAACGGCCCGTTAACCTGGAAAGGAGGTTGGAAAGAAGGCAAGGAAAGTGCCCCCCGCAAAACCGAATACACCCTGGTGGCGGCTTACCGTACCACCGGGCAAGGAGTGCCCCGTGTGGTTCCCCTCTATTCCTCCCGTCTGAATCAATTGGCAGAGGCGTTGGTCCTTCCCCGTCTATTCCCGGATGCTCGGAGGATACAGCGGGAGGTTCAATGGGGAGACTCCCGGTGTGATTTTTTCGTGGAAGATGGGGAAGGGAAAGGACACTTCCTGGAGGTGAAGGGGTGTACCCTGGTGGCATATGGGGTCGCCATGTTTCCCGATGCCCCCAGTACCCGTGCGGTTCGGCATTTACAAGAATTGGCGGATGCCGCGAAAGCCGGCTATGGAGCTCATGTGGTCTTTATTCTTACCCATGGGCCTGTGGCGAAGTTTATCCCTAACCTGCATACCGATCCGGAATTCGCTTCGACCCTGTCCCAGGTGTCGCCCTATGTGAAGATACACGCGGTAGAGGTAGAAGCTGATCGGGAAGGTCGTGCGTGGATTGCGCGGAAAGATATCCCCGTAGACCTTTCCCATGGAAAGCTGGCGATGGAAGATCGGGGAAGTTACCTGGTAACCTTTCGCTTGAATACCCGATGCCGCCTATCGGTGGGTTCTTTGGGGGAGATTGAGTTCTTCCCTGGCTGGTATGTGTACGCGGGTTCCGCTCAACGGGGTCTTTCATCCCGGGTGGCTCGTCACCTTCGCTTGGGAGGGAAGAAGAATCAGCGTAAGAAGTACCATTGGCATATCGACTATCTTTCCGCAGTGGCGGAAGAGGCGTTGGCGTATCCGATCGCTTCCAATCGGAATCTGGAGTGTGACCTGGCAAAGGCCCTGGCAGAAATCGGAGGTAAGCCGATAGAAGGGTTTGGATCTTCCGATTGCCGCTGTGTGTCTCACCTGTTCTATTTTGCGGATCCCCGTGCGCCAAAGGATACGTGGCTGTTCGTGGATCTGGTGCTCCGGTTTCGTCACCTGGCGTTTAGCGATTAATTATATACTTTACAGAAAAATTATATAAATATATATTTACACTGAGGGGACAGGTATGGCGATGAGCATTAAAAATCCTGAAGTGGAAAAACTGGTAAAGGAGATTTCGCAGATTACGGGAGAAGGGAAAACGGAGGTAATTAAAAAGAGTCTCCTTTTACGGAAGAAGCAGTTGGAACAGATCCCCCAGCGTCCCAGGAAGGAACAGGTCCGGGTGTTCCTGGAAGAGTATGTGTGGCCCCTCGTTCCAACGGAATACCTAGGCAAAGCTCCCTCCAGAGAGGAAAAAGAGGCGATTCTGGGATATGGAGCCGAGGGAGTATGATCCTTGATTCATCGGCAGTTCTTTCAGTTTTTTTCAATGAACCGTCAAAAGATATATTGCTGGATCGGATGGAGGGGGCAGACTTTTTGGGGATAGGGGTACCTACCTTAGTGGAAACAGGTATTGTTCTCTCCGCACGAACCAGGGTGGAAGAGCTCCTTTTATATGAGTTCATCCAGCAAATGGATATTACCGTCATTCCCTTTACTCTCGACCATTATCGGGAGGCTATCATAGCCTACCGGATCTTCGGCAAGGGACGGCATCCCGCGGCTCTTAACTTTGGGGATTGCTTGACTTATGCGGTGGCTAAAGTTTCGGGACTTCCCCTCCTGTGTGTAGGAGATGATTTCCGAAAAACCGATCTTCCGGTTGTAGTTGTACCCAACGTTATCTAAACAGGAGGAAGTGTATGACACGGGAAGGGAAGGAGTCCCTACAGGAGGACTCTAGAAGCAGAAAAGAAGCTATTTTATTCGTGGTGCTTTTCGGAGTGGTCAGTCTGTTTGCCGACATGACCTACGAAGGAGCACGGAGTATCACGGGACCTTTTCTGGGAACTTTGGGGGTGCAGGCAAAGACCATAGGATTCATCGCGGGATTGGGAGAGTTCTTAGGCTATGCCCTCAGGCTGGTGTCCGGGATGTTGAGCGATCGAACGAAACGGTACTGGCTATTCACGGGTCTAGGGTATGGGCTCAATCTCCTGGCTGTACCTTTACTTGCCCTGGCCGGCTCCTGGGAGATCGCGGCCTTTTTGATCATCCTGGAACGGGTGGGAAAAGCCATCCGGAATCCTGCCCGGGACGCGATGCTTTCCCATGCGACAAAGCGGATGGGACGTGGATTCGGCTTTGGGATCCATGAAGCGTTAGATCAGATCGGAGCGGTATCGGGACCCTTGTTGGTGTCCCTGGTGTTCTTCCTTGGGTACTCGTACCGCGCGGCCTTCGCAGCTCTTCTACTCCCGGCAGGGATTGCCCTAACCATCGTTCTCTATACCCGGTTGCGGTATCCCAAACCCGATACCTTCGAAGCTCGAAAAGAAGAGCTCCATACGAAAGGATTCCCCCGGGTCTACTGGCTGTATGTAGCGGCCTCTTCTTTAGTAGCCGCAGGGTTTGTGGATTTTCCCCTTTTGGCTTACCATTTAACGAAAACCGAACAGATCCGGCCTGCCCTTGTGGCGGTTCTCTATGCCCTCAGTATGGGGATCGATGCAGCGGCCGCGTTGGGATTCGGAAAGTGGTACGATAGGTTGGGCTTGCCTGTACTGGCCGTGTCTACGGCGGTTTCCTTTCTATTCGCGATCCCGGCGTTCTTTTTCGGTCCGGTGGGAGCCGTTGTGGGCGTCGCCCTCTGGGGAATCGGGATGGGAGCCCAGGAATCGATTCTCCGCGCGGCAGTGGCAGACCTCGTTCCCAGTGACAAACGGGCAACCGCCTATGGGGTGTTCAACACCTTCTACGGGATTTCCTGGTTTGTGGGCAGCGCCGCTTTTGGTTTTCTCTACGATCGGTTTCTGCCCGCGGGGGTCCTGTTCTCGGTGATCCTTCAGGGCGCCGCAATACCTATTTTCCTCTATATCGGGCGGGTAAAGAAGGTGGGCGGGTAAAAAAGTCGGGCGGTTAAAAGGAATCTGCCCGGCATCGATCCGCTATCGCGAATCTGTCCTTCTATGACCCGCTTGGGAAAAGCCTCAGCTCTGTGGTTACCCTTCCTCGTCCAGTTCTTTCCCGTCCCCTGCTTCCCTCCGAACACCCTTGCCTTCGGCTGGCTGCAGGCCCGCGGGCAGAAGGTGAACCGGAAGGAACGCGGCATTGGCAATAAGGGTAGGCACTACCGCGCTGGCGATTACCGCTGCCACCAGCAGGGAGTACTGGGCCTGGGTCACGATGGAGTGGGTAAGCCCGTATAGGGCGGAAATGGTCCCAAAGGTAAGACCGGTGGACATCAGAAGGGAGTAGTACCATCGCTCCTTCCGTTCTTTTCGGAACTGGGCAATGACCGGATACAGCCCAAAGATCTTGGAAGCCACTTTTCCCAGGAACAGAATCAGGAACAGGGCAAACCCGCCTAACAAGGCGGGAAGGGAAACCAGCGTGCCTGCCCGGAGAAAGTAGATCGGGGTCAGGAAGCCGACGGTGAGGGTCCGCAGGCGGCGGAGCCAGGTATGATTTACCCGGGCAAATTCGGCCAAAACGATTCCCGCCAGGTAAGCAGGAAGCACCGCCTCGCTTCCCGACCAGAGGGCCAGGGCGGAAAGGGCGAAAAGGATACAGAGCATCCATTTGGTGCGGATGGCTGCCGTCTTGTGTGCGTAGTGCCGTGTGATGAATCGACTTGATGCTGGCAATAGGGCGAGGACGACAAGGGAGACGCCCAGGAACACGAGGGTTTTGTACGTGAAGGGAGAAAACAGCAGGCTCAATCCCAACACCGTACCGATGTCGTTGATGAAACAAGCGCCCAGGATCCCTTTCCCAAACTCCGTGCGGTTGAATCCCGTTTCCAGCATCACCGCATACACCACCGCCATCGAGGTAGTGGAAAGGGCAATTCCAGTCAGGAGGCTCGCCTGCACGTCCCACCCCAGAACGAAGCGGGCTACGAGGGAACACCCAATGAAGGGGGCGAAGAATCCGATGGTGCCCACAACCGACACTTCGGTGAGTTTCCGTTTGAGGGTTTCATGTTCCAGCTCCGCTCCGGCCAGGAAAGTCAATAGCACCGCCCCTGAGGAGGCGAGGAACCGTAAAGTTTCGTTCCCCGTGCCTAACGCTTCAAACTGAGCGATAGCGGTTGCCACAGCACCCACGATCATTCCCACGCAGATTTCCACCAGAGCAATGGAGATTTTCAGGTAATACGCGATAACCGCGGAGAATAGGGCAAGAGACAGCCACAGTGATAATAGAAAAAACAGTTGTTCCATCGCTACATCCTCCCGAGGAGAATCATGATGATTATGTAGGAGTCATCGGCCGGCAGGCGGTTCAGGGGGGGAACTCCATCCCCGATGGGCGGCACTATACCGAAAATGGAAAGCTTAGGCAAGAGGCCGGGCTTTAAAGGAGGCGGGCGCGAATCTGGTATCTCCAGTCATCCGAATTTTAATATTTCGCAGGAAGCGAGGTGTATCGGATGGAGTCGCGCATTGCTCTTTTTGTGAGAATCCTTTAGTATGGGGGCAAGGAAAGTACAGATAAAATGCATGAAAAGAAAGAGCGCTTGGTTGGTTTTGTATGTGTTCGGACTGGTCGCTTTCTTCTCGGTCGTGAACGCGTCCGCGGATTCGCGGGAAACGGGCGCCTCTTGGGAGGAGTTCAATCAGTACCTCAGTAAACAGGTTCCCCAATGGATGGACGCGTACAGGATTCCTGGGGTGGTGGTATCTCTTGTGGAGGGGGGAAAGGTGCTCTGGGAAGGGGCGTGGGGGTATGCGGATTTGGCGAAGCGCCGGCCCCTGACGGTAGATACCCGCTGTCGTGTGGAATCCATTTCGAAATCGGTTACCGCGTGGGGTGTGATGAAACTGGTTCAACAGGGGCGTCTGGATCTGGATGCGCCTATTGGGAAATACGTGAATCGTTTTAGGTTTCCCGATTCCCCCTTCTCCGCGGAACGGGTAACCATCCGGCGGCTACTGAGCCACACGGCTGGTTTATCCCTGGGAACCATCGGGGTACGGTACGCTCCCGACGGGCCAGTGCCTAGCCTCATGGAAGCCCTTAAAAAGGATGGATACCTCGTTTCCGAGCCAGGTTCGGGTTTTTCCTATTCCAATACGGGGTTCAACCTGCTGGAACTCCTCATCGAGGAGGTAACGGGTCAGGAGTTCTCCCGCTACATGGAAAAGGAGATTCTACACCCCCTGGGAATGCGCCGTTCCAGCTACGTCTTTAGCCCCCTTTGGGACCCTCCCGTTCCCAAGGGGTACTCGGCATCGGGTAATCCGATCCCTGTGTACGTGTATCCGGAGAAGGGAGCGGGGGGCTTGTTCGCACCTGTGGGGGACATCGCGCGGTTCGTATGTGCCGAGGGAGGGTATACCGGTGGCCTTCAGGAGAAAGGTTTCGAAGGCGTCAATATTTCTCCTCTGAACAGTTCAGGCGGCCACAGCCAAGAGACTTTCATAGCTCCTGTTCTCGAGAGGAAAACCCGTGAACTTCTTTTCGAGCCCCAAACCCCTGTGCCCGGACTGTACGGATGGGCCTTTCCTTTCTATGGATTCGGCCATTTCATCGAATACTTTTCCGATGGTACAAAGGCTGTGTCTCACGGGGGGCAGGGCTCAGGATGGATGAGCCACTTTCATCTCCTCCCTTCCACAGGGGATGGGATCGTCATTCTAACCAATAGCCAGAGAAGCTGGCCCCTCTTTGCCTACCTACTGAGGGATTGGGCCCGGTGGAAGGGATACTCGAGCCCCGGAATGAGTCGTATCATCCTGGGTGAGTGGATTTTATGGGGAGTCGTGGCGGGGGTTTTGTTCCTTTGCGGATGGAAAGGGCTAGTGTTTATCCGGGAAATGATTCAAAAAAAGAGAAAACTTTCCCTTACTCTCCGACACGGTGGTGTACCGAGGATGTTGGCCTTCACTTTTTCCGTTCTGTTACTGCTTTTTCTTGGGTGGGCCAGGGCGCAGGAATATCTGTTCATTCGATCGGTATTCCCCAATACAGTACAGGCGTTGGGGGTTTCCGTTTCCCTTTCCGCGCTCCTGCTCCTGGCTTACGCCCTGTTTCCCCGCGCCCTGCCCGTGGGTCGGAAGCACGATCATGCCTAACTCCGCCTGGAACGCTCTGTTCCTGTTGGGTTCTTTGAACAGCCTCTTCCTGGGGCTTCTGCTGCTGAATCCCAAACAGGAAGAAAAGGGGAAGGCGAATCGGTATCTCTCTGTCATTCTGTTCAGCTGGTCTTTCGGGTTTTTCTACACATGGATGATAGAAACAGGGATGTATCGTTCCTACCCTCATCTCCTTCTTGTGGGAGCTTCCTTCACCTTTCTTACCGGGCCCTGCCTTTACCTATACATGAAAGTCCTCCTGGGAAGGAAAGATCGAAACCAGGGAACTTTTACTCTCTGGAAGAAGCGTCTTTTGCACTTCGCGCCATTTTGCCTCAATACATTGGCTCTTCTTCCCTTTTACCTACGACCCGGCATGGAGAAGCTCCGATACTGGGAAGAACTTCGGGGCAAAGATCCCCTGTTCGCGGGAATGCAAGTTTTGCAGCTTATCCATCTGGGGAGCTACCTAACGGTATTGCTTTTCCGTCTTCAGAAGTACCGAAGGAGCCTGGGAGACGCGGTTTCTTCTTTGGAGGGGATCACCCTAGATTGGCTTCGAAACCTGATCCTTTTGGGTTTCCTGGGGCTGGGAGTGTATGGCGCGGTCTTTGTGGTCTTTCGGGTGCGGATAGGGGAGGCGGTGTTCGTGAACCGATTTACCGATTTGGCCGTGCTGGTAATCCTCCATGTGTTGGGGTATGAAGCCCTCACGCAACCGGCCATTGCCCAAGGCTTTTGGGAATTCCCTAAAGGGAATCCGGAGGGGGAAGGGGTTCCCGAGGATCATGGTGCCGAGCCCCGGAGTACGATACCGGCGAATTCCAGGGAAGAAGGCGGAGCCTATGTCCGTTCCTCCCTTTCTCTGGAACAGGGTAAGGGGATTGCGCGGAAAGCGGTGGAGCATCTGAAAACCACTGGCGCCTATCTGGACGAAAATTTTACCCTCCGAGATCTGGCAATGGAACTCTCAGTCCCTGTCCACCATCTGTCCCAGGCGATCAACCAGCATCTCCAGGTGAACTTCTTTGAGCTGGTGAACCGGGAGCGGGTACGGCACGCGAAGGAATTGCTGGATCGTCGAGTGAAGGATTCCTTTCTGGATATTGCCTTTGCCTCCGGCTTTCGTTCCAAGTCTACCTTCAACGCTCTGTTCAAGCGTTACCTGGGATGCACGCCCACCGAGTACTGCCGGCGACTCAAAGATCCGGAGTAAACCCCATCGACTTGGAGCGTCCCTGATCGTTCTGAAGCAAGCCTAGGTGTCACTGGGCGCTTCGCCTGAACCTTGAAAAAAGCGTCCAATCTTTTCGGCCAGGACGAACTACAAAGAATGTATGTGTATCCTTCCCTCATCGCTGAAATTGGAGGAAGCATGCATACAAGTGTGATCAGGGGATTTTCCAGGTTGGCGCGAACCTTTCTAATGGTTCTGTGGGGTTTTGCATGTCTACCGATCCTTCCCGGGGAAGGGGTGTCGGTTGTCCTTGCGGGAGCGCCCTTCTATACACCGGACACGCGGCTGGGAGTGGGCCTGTACACGATTCTCTGCGTCGACGCTTCGGAAGGAAAGACAGACGAGGTTGTGTTCTTCTTTACAGGTACCCAAAACCTGCAAACGTCTATTGGAGTGCAACCGGAATTGTATTTCGCGAATGACTTGTACCGAGTGGGCGGTTACTTCGAGTTGTCTCGATATCCAGGAAGCTATTGGGGTGTGGGCCCCCACACGGAAACGAGTTCCGAGGAATCCTATGAACCTGTGTCCTTCGTATGGAAGAGCTCCCTCTACAGGAAGGCGAGTTCCTCCCTCTATATAGGGCCACGACTCAGTTACCGGTACTCCGGAATCGATCCCGGCCCCGTCCTTTCGAGCATACAGGGCGGGGAAGGAGGAAAGATTCTAGGTTTGGGCATCGGCTGGGTGTGGGACACCCGTAACAGCTCTTTTTATCCCAGTTCAGGACTCCTGGTGGAAGGGTATATGGAGCAGTACAGTCGCATGTGGGTTTCAGATATGACCTTTGGGTTTTTCCATCTGGATGTGCGGGGATACATTCCCGCGGGTAAGGAAGGGGTAGTTGCCCTGCAGGGAAGGCTTCAATCCAGCTGGGGGGATGTACCCTTTCTCTCCTACCCCTCTTTGGGAGGGTCGATGTCCCTGCGGGGATACCCGATGGGCCGATTCCAGGATCGCACCAGCGCGTTTGTGCAGGGAGAATATCGGTTTCCCTTGTTGGGCAGGTTCGGAGGGGTACTGTTTATGGGAGCGGGTGATGTACAACCTTCCTGGTTCTCCTACGATCTAAGTACCCTTAAGCTTGTGGGCGGAATGGGACTTCGGTTCCTCCTGGATCCAGACAGAAGAATCAATGCCCGGTTGGATGTGGGAATCACCTCCGAAGGGGTGGGTGTGTACCTGCTGGTAAAGGAGGCCTTTTGATGGAAACCGGAAAGGTTATCCCCCTCTATCGATATTCCCTATGTTTCTTTCTTTTGGCCCTAGGGTGGTCATGGTTTTTCTGGGGCATCGCGATTTGGAGACAAATCCCCTTTGGGAGTATAAAGGGTTCGATTTTGATAGGGTTGGGAGGGGTGGGGCCCAGTGTTTCTGCGTTAGGCCTCCTCTTCTTGAGAGATACTACACGTACCAGGCTGGATTTTTACCACCGGCTCTGGAATTGGGATGCAGTGCCATGGAAGCTGTGGGTGTTTGTGTTGGGTTTCCCTTTGGGATTACAGCTTCTATCCATTCTCCTATCCCTTCCCTTGAGGGGAAGCAGGGATCAATTCCTCCTCGAGCCATCCCTCACCAGGCTGCCCGGCGTTCTGTATTTCGGGGTGTTTGTTCTCCTGTTCGGTCCCCTTCCGGAGGAATTGGGATGGAGGGGTTACGCTCTGCCTGGTCTTCTATCCCGCATGAACGAGGTATCCGCTTCGGTTCTACTCGCCAGTTTTTGGGCTCTGTGGCATTTCCCCCTCTTCCTCATACCCGAATACCCGTTGGGTTCGTTACTGCAAAAACCCTTGCGGATCGTGTTCTACCTAGGGGATTTTTTCCCTAACACCATCCTGTACACGATTGTATTCCTCAACTCGGGGGGGAGTATCCCGGCAGCCATTCTGTTCCATTGGAGCGGGAATCTTTGGGGAATGGCTTTCGAGACGAGCCAGACAGCGGAAGGAATCGCACTAGTCCTGAAGGCGACGATTGCTATCGGAGTATTTCTCCTTAGACGTCGATGCTGAGCTACAAACAACAGACCCGGAGCTTTACTTCCATGTTTTCGGAGTTTTCCTTTTTGAAGGATGATAAGGAGGCGGGTGCGAAGCTGGTATCGCAAGCCATCCTCATTTGATTGTTTCGCAGGAGACGGTATGTAGCGCTAAATCTCTTCTTTTACCTGAAGTTCCAATCCCGGAACTAGGGACACGGGAGTAGTGTTTCTGAGGTCGGCAGGCTCTGGGAGCCCATATCGATCATTCTTGAGCCGGTAGATGAATACCTCGAGAGTTTCCGGGTTCACGATCCAGTACTCTTTTACACCATGTTTTTCGTAAAGGACTTTCTTCTCCACCTGATCTCGGAAAGCGGTGGAGGGTGACTGGATTTCGATAATGAAATCGGGCCCTCCCACCACTCCTACATCGGTCAATTTTGAGGAATCGCAGAGGACAAGAAGATCGGGTTGCACGATGGTGGAGGCCTCTTCAATAGATTCTCCTGGCTCGCATAGAAGAACATCAAAAGGTGCCATGAAGAGCTTGCAGGGCTTTCCCAAGAGGGACACCCCGATCTGACGGGACAGTTCTCAGAGCACCCCCTGATGCTTGCGGTTGGGAGAGGGGCTCATGGCATAGGCTAACCCGTGAATTACCTCCCAGCGTTCTTCGGGGGGCCATTGCAGGTAATCCTTGTATGTGTAATGGGGAGCGGGTTTCAGAGGATTTGCACCTTCGAGAGGCCGGTTGGTTCCCATGTTATCTCCCCCCTGAAGAGTAAGGGTGGATAGAATCCTATGTCAAGGAGTGAGTTTTTGTTATTGACAGCAGACGTCTTACCCCTTAAGATGGATCCATGTTCATCAAAGAAGAGATACAGGAAAAACAGAGTCGGATTCGGAAGTTCATGGAGGAGCGGAAGTTCACCGCTGTCTATCTGAAACGGCAGGCGAACTTCAGTTGGCTCACCGGGGGCGAGATCAGTTACGTAAACATCGCCACAGATATGGGCGGTGTGGGGTTGCTGCTGACACCGGAGAAGGCCTATGCGGTGAGTAACAACATCGAAGCGGTTCGGATGGAAAAAGAGGCGGACCTTCCGGCCCAGGGGTACGAGATTCGCTCCTTTCCCTGGCACGACGAGCGGGAAACTGCCATCGTGAAAGAACTCGGGGGGAACCATATCGCGGCAGACTACGGGTTTCCGGGGGCGATGGATGTATCGGCCGAGATTGCCCGGCTGCGGTATTCGTTGACTTCCTGGGAGGTAGACCGGATTACCGAACTAGCACGTCTTTCTTCCCAAGCGGCAGAAGAGACTTTGCAGGAATTGAAACGGGGCGAGAAGGAGTGCCAGGTGATCGGGCGGTTATCCCAGAAACTGTGGGAAAACCGGATCGATTTCGTCATCGCCTTCTGTGCCGCGGACGATCGGATCGCCTCTTTCCGCCACCCCATTACCACAGAACGCAGAATCGAAAACCGGGCCATGCTGAGCGTGAATACCCGCAAGGGAGGGCTCATCGTGTCCATTACGAGGTTTGCCCAATTGGGTAAGGTTCCTCCCGGCCTACGTAAACAGTACAAGGATAATGTGTACATCGATTCGGTGATCATGGCGGCTACCATACCGGGCCGGCCTGCTGTAGAAGCCTTCAAAGCAGGGATCGAAGCGTACAAAGAGCTGGGCTACTCGGGCGAATGGGAGCTGCATCACCAGGGAGGATCCATCGGGTACATGCCGCGGGATTACCGGGTAACCTGGCAGACCACGGAAATCGTGCAGGAGAACCAGGCGTTCACCTGGAATCCATCCATTAGCGGCACCAAAAGCGAGGACACGATGCTCGCTACTTCTCGGGGCCCCGTAGTGCTTTCTGAACCCGTGGTGTATCCTGTGTTGCAGATGGAGGTGGGAGAGTATATGTTCCGGCGGCCGGATATCCTGGAACTGTAGTGCCGAGCACTCCCGGCCGGGATCTCGGGGCATCAGGGCTCTGAAATGGTCTTCGGTATCCGAACGCAGGACTTGTCCCGATATTCGATCACAGGACTTGTTCTGAGTTTGCAAGCGCTGGAAGGGAAAAAGAATTGAAAACTCCGTCTTGCAGGTTGCAAGCGGTAGAAATAAGAACTTTAATGATAGAGGAGGGATCTATGAAGGGATTGAAATGGTTTTTCTTAACGGGGATCCTGGGGGTCCTTTGTCTGGTGTTTGTCTTGCCCACCTTTGGGGAAGGTAAGCAGGAGGAAAAGTTCCCAAGTCGGGAAGTGGAGATCATGATTCCCTGGGCAGCGGGAGGGGCGACGGATATCGTGTTCCGCACCTTCACCACGGTGATTCCCAAGTATCTGGGGGTACCCATCATCATCACCAACAAACCAGGGGGAGCGGCGGTACCGGGATACGTGGAAGCGATGACGAAGAAACCGGATGGGCACTACATCGTGGCGTGGGCTACCCCGTCCATTACTGTAACCCACATGCAGCAAACCCCCTACGATGCGTCCTCCTTCGAACCGATCATCAATATTTCTACAGCTCCGGTGTGGTTCCTGGCCCCTGCCAATTCACCGTACAAGGATCTGCGGGATCTAGTGGCGGATGCGAAGAAACGGCCAGGACAGGTGAACCTGGGAAATGCGGGTTCAGGAGGAGGCACCCACATGATTGCCCTGGCCTTTGAAACGGTAGCAGGGTGCAAGTTCAACCACGTGCCCCACGCGGGTGGGGGTCCCACGGTTACCGCAGCGGTTGCCGGTCAGGTGGATGCCATTACGGTCGGCCCGCCCGAGGGGGTAGCTCAGCTTGAGGCGGGTCAACTGAAATGCTTGGGAGTGTTCACGGATAAACGGCTTACTCAATTCCCTAACTATCCTACGGCAAAGGAGCAAGGTATCGATTTTGCCATGGGGCAATGGAGAGGGTTGGCCGCTCTGAAGGGGACTCCGCCTGAACGGATCAAGAAGATCCACGATGCCTTCAAAGCCGCGATGGAGGATCCGGAGTTCAAAGCCCTGGCGGAGAAGGCGGGGATCATCCTCGACTATAGAAACACGGCGGATTTCAAGAAACTCGTGGAGCGGGAGAACCAATTCTACGAAACCATCGTCAAATCCGCCAAACTGGGTACTAAGTATAAGTAAGATCGCCAATTACTTTCTATCCCCTTCCTTCGGGAGGGGGGTAGATTGTCTTCTTTCACCTCAACCAGGATTTCAACCATGTCTAAAGTGAATTTTCTGTACGGAACGATTACCGCCTTACTGGCAGTGGTTTTCTTTCTGTCCACCTTTACCTTTCCTTCGGAACAGCGAGGACTGGATCCCCGCGTGTACCCCCAGTTCATCAGTATCTGTTTCTTCGCCCTGTCTGTGGGACTGATCGCGGCGGGTGTGAAAGCACGGAAAGGATCCGAGCAGGAACGGGAGAAGCATCCATTGGTGGAAATTTTTTTCTCCCCTGCCCGAAAGAGGATTTGGGGGGTCTTTCTCTCGGCCCTGGGCTATGTGGCGATCATCGATACAGTAGGATACCTGGTGGCCACACCGCCTTTTCTTGCCCTTTCGATGATCTTCTTCGGGGAAAAGAAGGTGTGGAGGATCCTTGTAACCTCTCTTGTAACCACTGCCCTTCTGTTTGGGTTGTTTCGAATCATTTTCAGGGTTCCTCTCCCTGTATCATCCCTCTGGTAATAGATGTTGATAAGGAAGGATTCTTATGCAGGCAGCGATAGAAGGCGTGCTGTATGTCCTGAATCATTTTCCCTTTCTCTTCATTGGGGTAGCGGGAGGGATCCTCGTGGGAGCCCTTCCGGGGCTTTCGGGGTCCACAGGGATCATCCTGCTCCTACCCTTCTTGCTCTACGTGGAGCCGGCGGAAGCGTTGATCATGATGAGCGGAATGTTCTGCGGTTCCATGTATGGAGGCTCCATTTCCGCGATCCTGATTTCCACCCCCGGAACTCCCTCCGCGGCAGCCACCGTGCTGGATGGGTACCCCCTGGCAAAGCAGGGGAAAGCGGGGAAAGCGTTGGCGGTTTCTACCATCGCGTCTACCGCGGGTGGGGTGGTTTCTACCCTCTGTCTGATCCTACTGGCACCCCAGCTGGCAAAACTCGCCCTTAAATTCGGGCCTCCCGAGTATTTTGCCTTGATGATCTTTGGCCTTACCATCATGGCCAGTGTTTCCGCTTCTTCCCTCCTCAAGGGTCTTCTTTCGGGATTCTTCGGTCTGGTGTTGGCCATGGTAGGATTGGACCCCATTCTGGGTACCCCGAGGTTCACCTTTGGGATCACTCGATTCCTCACAGGATTCCCCATGGTGCCTGTGCTGATCGGATTGTTTGCCTTCTCCGAAGTGTTCGGACAGCTGGAGGTTCTGGGAAAAAAGGCGATCCCCCACGTGGAAAGGGTTCGAAGCAGTCTTCCCACCTGGAAAGAATTGAAGGGGCTGGTCTCGGTGATCCTCGGTTCTTCCCTCCTAGGTACGATCATCGGGATCATCCCCGCTACAGGCGGGGCTATCGCGTCCTTTATGGCCTACAACGAGGCCAGACGGTTTTCCAAGCATCCGGAGACTTTCGGGACAGGTGAGTTGGCGGGTATCGCGGCACCCGAGGCGGCGAACAACGGCACTACGGGAGGCGCCATGATCCCCATGCTAACCTTAGGGATTCCGGGAGACGTGGTGACGGCGGTGATGCTGGGAGCCCTCCTCCTGATCGGTGTGCGGCCGGGGCCCCTCCTCTTTAGCCAGACCCCTCACATCATCCATGCCCTGTTTGCCGGTTTCATGCTGGCGCAGTTCCTGATCCTTGCGTTGGGGCTTATCACCATCCCCCTCTTTCCCAAAGTGTTGAAGGTACCCGTGGGGATTCTGTATCCCATCGTGCTGGGTCTCTGCTTTCTAGGAGCCTATTCCTACGGGAACAGCGTGTACGATATGGGGATGGCGGTGGTCTTCGGTCTTTTGGGATACTTCATGAAGAAGCATGGATTCTCGGCAGCCCCCACGATTTTAGGCCTGATTCTGGGACCGATGGCCGAACAGGAACTGGGGAGAGCGCTAATCATCTCCCATGGGGATTGGACAGTCCTGTTCAAATCCCCCATTGCCCTGCTGTTCTACGGCCTGGCGTGTCTTTCCGTGTGGTATTCACTCAGAGGGGTCAGGAAGGTGAAGACGGGGGGGGGAAGGTAAGGGGAGGTGCGTGGTTCACGGAATGGTACCCCCAAGCTTGTGGAAAGGCGGCGCTTTATCCTAACGGGGTGCCGGCTCACAAGAGAACCAACGGGCAAAGGCCGACTGTTTGAATTGAACAGAATTCAGGAGTGAGCGGGTACCTGCTTCTTCGAAAGGGTACGCTTCAGGCTGTTTTCTAGATGTTGTCTCATTGCCTGGTAAGCTTCTTCGAGATGATGGGAACGAATGGCTGAAAGCACATTCCGGTGTTCTTCCAGGGCTTCTCTGTGGTCTTCTGGCGTACGGGGGGCTTCCCGGTAGGTTTTTTGGATCGCTTCCATGATCAGGGGAACGATGCGGATGATGACGGGATTTTTGGTAGCCCGGGCAATGCTACGGTGAAATTCGAGTTCTTTGGTGATCCGCACGTGGTGCATTTGAATGGATTCTTCCATCTCTTTCAGCAGATTTTCCATAGTCTCGATGTCTTTTTGATCGGCATTCCGGGCCGCCAGCCGAGCTGCCCCCGGCTCTATGATGAGCCGGGCTTCGGTGAGGGCGATCTGCAGGTCGGCGGAATGGATAAAGTCGAAGCCCAGGGGATCCGCCACGATCCCCGGATTTTCGGAAATGAAGGTGCCCCTTCCTCTACGGATCGAAACAACGTTCTGGGAGATCAGGCACTTCATGGCTTCCCGAATGGTGGGGCGGCTCACCCCAAAGAGCTTGGAAAGCTCCATTTCGTTAGGTAGTTTGTCCCCCGGCTTTAGTCTTTGCTCGCGAATCAGGTCCTTGATCTGTCTGGCAACCACTGCTGATAGCTGTTCTTTGGTTTCGATCCGTTTGTACATAGGGACCTCCTGGAATATGATTGCGCTCCTATATGGTTGTCCCCGCGTCCACCACGATGATCTGACCGGTAATGCTGTCGTTACGGGCGAGGTAGATATACGTGGAAGCGGTTTCCTCGACACTGGGAGTCTTCTTTAAAAGGGCGTTGTTCTCCATGGCTTTGATTCGCTCTTCCGAGAATCCGGAAGCCCATCGAGTAAGGAGCAACCCCGGTGCTACCCCGTTCACCCGAATCGTAGGTGCTAGAGCAACAGCCAGGCACTTGGTAAGGTGAATCTGGGCGGCCTTGGACATACAGTAGGCGATACTGCTCCCTGCGGGGCGGATTCCCGCGATACTCACCGTGTTGATGATACACCCGCCGCCTCCCCGGTTCATGAGGGAAGCGGCCGCCCGGGACAGAAAGAAGTTCGACATGGAGTTCGTCTTGAACAAGCGGATAAAGTCTTCTTCCTCCAGTCCCTCCAGATCGGAGAAGGCAACGTACTTGGTGGTTCCCGCGTTGTTGACGAGAATGTCCAGACGCCCGAACTCTTTTTCTACGAGTTTGATCATTTTTTCCCCTTCGGAGGGGATGGATACATCCGCCTTTAAAGGAATCCCCCTTACTCCAAGGGCTTGCACTTCCTGGGCAGTGTGTTCCGCTTCTTCTTGGGATTTCGAGTAGTTGATGATGATGTGGGTTCCCTCTCGAGCCAGTTGAAGAGCGATGGACCGTCCCAACCCCGTTCCGCCTCCTGTAATGAGGGCGACTTTACCCTTCAATTCCATCGATGTAACTCCTTTACATTGAAAATCTAAGGGTATCTTACGGTGTTAGGGGGTGTTTGACAAGAGAAATTACGCTGAAATGACAAGACGTCTGACAAAATAGGGAGGTAGGCTGTAGGGGGGGAGTTCCTTTGAATCATCGCTGCCATCCGGGGGTACAACCCTATAGCGCGTGCAGAAGCGTTGCAGAAACTTCACTCTTCCCGTATAGTAGCCACCATGAGTGTGCATATCAACGCGAAACCAGGCCAGATAGCCGAAACGGTACTGTTACCGGGGGATCCCCTGCGGGCCCAGTATGTGGCGGAGACTTTTCTGGAACATGCCCAGTGTTACAACCAGGTACGTAACATGCTTGGTTTTACGGGAACCTACAGGGGGAAACGGGTTTCCGTGCAGGGTACGGGAATGGGCATGCCTTCCCTGGGGATCTATGTTCACGAGCTGATCAACTCCTACGGAGCAAAACGGTTGATTCGAATCGGGAGCTGCGGTGCCCTTCAGGAGGACATTGCCCTACGGGATGTGATTCTGGCGGTGAGCGCCTGTACCAACTCGGCTATGAACCGACTCCGGTTCAAGGGGATGGACTATGCCCCTACCTCGGATTTCTCCCTCCTTCTGTCTGCCTGGAAGGCTGCGGAGAGGCTTTCGATTCCCGTACGAGCCGGGTCTGTCCTGGCCAGTGACACCTTCTACGATGACGACCCTAACGGGTGGAAACTCTGGGCTGAGTACGGGGTGCTGGCGGTTGAGATGGAATCGGCAGCCCTCTATACGATAGCGGCCAAGTTCAGGGTACAAGCCCTATCGATCCTTACGGTGAGCGATAGCCTGCCCCATGGAACAGCGGTGAGCGCGGAGGAGAGGGAGAGAACCTTCGATGCCATGGTGAGGCTCGCTCTGGAACTTGTATAAAGCCCGGCAATAGAGGAAGCTTAGCGGGGGGACGGTAGACACCGCTGAGCGGCTTATGGGGGCAGAAGAAAGGCTACAGGAAGGTCAGCGCGGGATCACGGGGACTCCCCACGCTTTTAGCCGGCTAGAGATGAAATCGATGATCTGCTTGTGCTCTTCCTTCCCACGGCCTGAAAGCTTTACAGGGGGACCGAACTCGATATGGATGGGTTCCTTTCGTTTCAGTTTTCCGAATCCCCGGAGGATGACCCCATTGCTCCAGAAATCCGTTTTCAATGCAACTGGAATGATCGGCACCTGTGCCCGGGAGGCGAGTTTTACTCCCAGGGTGTTGAAGCGCTCAGGATCGAACTCGTAGGACCGGGTACTTTGGGGAAAGATCACGATGGATCTTCCCTTTTGGAGGATCCTCACCCCCTGCTCCAGAACATCCGTTAGATCCTTCCTGGGGTCTTTCCGAGTCACCGCAATGGGATCGAGGGAGCGCATCACAGGGCCAAACACAGGGCCCCGCACGAGGGTTTCCTTCACCACAAAGGATGTGGACTTGATAGGGGTGATGAGGGCAGGGAAAATCGTGGTTTCCAGGGTGCTCATGTGGTTCGCTACGAACACGACAGGCCCTTCCGTTTGCCGGATATGTTGGAACCCCTCGATGTGGAACTTTCCCCCACACCGTTCCACAGCCTTGATGATCCGGAAGGACTGTTCGGCGAGGGCCTGATCGTCATACACGGAACGGACTGCCATGGCCCGGGAGCGAAGCACGATCCGGAAAAAGCGGAAGTACAAGTTCCACCGGCTCCAACCGAAGAGACGGGTTCCCAGGAAAAGGGGAGCATCGGGGGGGGTATCGTACCTGTCAGAAGGAAAGAATTGTTCCACAGGATGGGTTTTCCCTGAAAGGTTAGAGTTTGTCAATAAGCATCGAACACTTCCCTGAGGGGATGGGAAGGGTTTTCCGCTTCTGTCCGATGATATCGATGGTGAAGTAGTAGAGTTTCTCCGATTCTAGCCGTATCTCCCATCCCCGGGTACTCTTGTTACTAAGGATGGTGATGAAGTTCCGCTTGAGGGACAGGTTCTCGATTCCCATCACTTCCAGGGTGGGAATGATCCAATCCACCGTCTTTCGGGGTAGGCTGATGGAAAGTCCGATCACGTTCTCGATCATCAACGTGACGGTGGAGAGGGCTGTATAGGGAAGGAACCGGGGCCTAGGAAACCCTTCCTTTCCCTGCCACTTGGCGGGGCCTTCGGAGCGGGGAGCGTATGCCTCCCACACGTTCCCCTTGTCCTTGCCCATGGGATGAAGGGTGTCGATCATATAGTACAGGTGGCGGATGGCGCTGGAACGAGCCAACTCGTACTGGTTGTATTTTTCCAACCCCTTGATTACCATGAAGGTGAAGGGAGGATATACGGAACCGCGGAACCCCATTCCCGATTTCTCGAACATAGGCTCATTAGCGGCTAGGGTGGGGAAGGGATGTTCGGTCCCGAAGGTTTCTGGATTCTTCAGGTGGGCAATGAGCTTTTCCGCCTTTGCTTCGTTGGGGATCTCTGCCAGGAGGGGCCAGAAGGAGGCTATCGTTTTCACCCTGATTTGTTGTCCGTTTTTGTCTAGATCATAGTAGATGCCGTCCTCCTCGTTCCACATAAGGCTGTTGATTCGGGTTTTGAGGGTAAAGTACTGCCGCTTATACTTAAAACTGATTTCCTTGTCGTTCAGGAGATCCCCCAACTCGGAGAGGTACAGGGCGTTGATGGCTTGCTGGGCATTGAAGTCTATAGCATAGCAAAGCCCTTTTCGGGGGCTATTGTCCATCTTGGTGGCAGAAAGGGGTACTTCGTACAGGCCGTTTGCTTTACGGAAAGTGGATTCCAGCCAGGCAAAATATTTTTCCAGAACGGGCATGATATCCCGGATTCGTTTTTTATTGCCCACCTTGTGGTACAGGTTGTACTCCGCCCAGGAGAAAAGGGGAGGGTTCACCCCTTCGGGATTGTCCTTGTGGAACACAGGCTTTCCATCCACGAGGTTGTAATCGGAGCGGATGGCCCCCGAAGGTTCCTGCTTTTCGTAAAAGTTATCCAACTGAGGGGGGGCAGGGAAATTTCGGTTCGAGTACACGAGAAAAAAGGTGGACATTATTGATTCGAACTGGTTGATCGTCTTGTTGTCGGGGTAATTGAAATACTGTTTCTGAAGACCGTTTTCCGGAGTTCCCTTTTGCATGAAATCTTGGATCCATGCCCAGGTTTGATCGTACAGGTCGACAAAATCTTGATCGTAGAAGTGAATAGTAGGAAAATCTTTCTTCGTCACGCACTTCCCCTCACGGTGAAACAAAAAAAGGATCGTGATAACTCAACCGATTGAAATGCAAAGAACTATACTGTACCTACCCATTCCAATGCAAGTATACCTATTACAATAACGTGAATCAGCCTGGAAGTCAAATAAAATATTTGTTTTTAGGATAAATAGATAGATACAGTCACAACGGTTGTCGCCGCTTTCTTGACAGAGAACCTAAGAGATAGTACAAGTTCAGTCAGGATGGATCTACAGGAACTCCGTATTACCGCGGCGCTGGCGTATCTGGACCTAAAGGACGAGGAATACGAAACCCTTGGGGCCGCAGTAGAGCAGATGCTGCAGTACTTCTCCAAGATGAGGGAGGTGGACATCGAAGGCCTTCCCCCAACCACCCATGCGCTGGTTCGGGATAACCGTACCCGGCCGGATCAGGCACGTTCCTTCGCGGATACGGATTCTCTTTTGGAGAATGCACCCGAAACCGAGGACCGATTCATCGTCATCCCGAATATACTGTGAGGCCCCATGTCTTCCTTATCACGCTGGATTGGTTTGCTGACCGATCCTACATCATTCGAGTCGTACGTGAAATATGTAGAACAGGTGGAACCGAAGATCGGAGCCTTTCTCCAGTTCGATCCTCGGCTTGGTTTGAGGGAAAGTTCTTCAGAGGGACCCCTAAAAGGGGTGCCCTTTGCCGTGAAGGATATTCTGGCCGTAAAGGGCTTTCCCCTCACCTGCGGTTCCAGGATCCTCGAGGGATTCCTTTCCCCCTACACGGCAACAGCGGTAGAAAAGTTGCAACGGGCAGGTGCCGTGGTGGTGGGCAAGACGAACATGGACGAGTTTGGCATGGGGTCTTCCACCGACACCTCTTTCTACAAACGAACGAACAATCCCTGGGATTTGGAACGGGTGGCGGGTGGGTCTTCCGGCGGAAGCGCCGCCGCTGTAGCGAGCGGGATGGTTCCCTTTGCCTTGGGTTCCGATACAGGGGGATCGGTTCGGCAACCCGCCGCATTCTGTGGAATCTATGGTCTGAAGCCCACCTATGGAGTGGTGTCGCGTTACGGGTTAGTGGCCTATGCCTCTTCGTTGGATGTGGTGGGGATCTGCGCTTCTTCGGTGGAGATCACGGAAGAGGTGTTTGCCCTCATTCGGGGGAAGGATGAACGGGACCAGACATCCCTGGATGTGGGAGAGGTCTCCGATGCACGGAGCTCGAGTGCGGGGTCAGGACAGGGTGGAGGGGTACATAGGATCGGCTTCGTTTCGGGGAACCTGGGCTTAGATTCGGGAGTGGAACGAGCCTATCTGCATACCCAGGAAGTGTTCCGTTCCCTCGGATACGAGGTTAAACCGATTGTACTCTCTATGCTGGAGTACTACGCGCCGGTATACTACACGATTGCCACAGCGGAAGCCAGCGCGAACCTTGCCCGATACACGGGAATTCGGTACGGGTACCGCCCGGAGTACGCGGAAAACCCCGAGGAACTGGTTCGCAAGGCTCGGAGCGAGGGATTTGGAGAAGAGGTGAAATTACGGATCCTCCTGGGGACATACGTTCTTCGGTCGGGGTTTCAAGATCAGTACTACCAACGGGCCCAGCGGATTCGAACGGCCATCTGGAGAGATTTCGAACGGGTATTTCAGGAGGTGGATGTGATCCTTTCCCCCGTGTTCCCCACCCAGGCGTTCAAGCATGGGTCCGAGGGGCTAGATCCCTTCCAGCAGAAGGTGGCGGATCGCTTCACCACCGCCGCGAATCTGGCAGGGATTCCGGCATTGAGTTTTCCCGCAGACCTTGCGGGAGGGCTCCCGGTGGGGTTCCAACTGATGGCTCCCGTGTTCGGGGAAGAGTTACTCTTCCAGGTCGCTAAAAGGTTTGCCGAGTCAGTGCCTCCCCTCAAACCCCCATCCTATCCTTCTCCATGGAGTTGAACCGTGTACCAGTCCTTTATCGGCTTAGAGATCCATATCCAGCTCCTTACCCAGTCGAAGGTGTTCTGTTCCTGCCCGGTGCGATTCGGGGATGAACCCAATACGAACGTATGCCCCATCTGCATGGGCTATCCGGGGGTTCTTCCTTCCCTGAACAGGGAGGCGGTGAAATACGGGTACGTCGTGGCCCGGGCGTTGAACTGCCAGTTGAGCCCTGTCACCGTGTTCGAACGGAAGAACTACTTTTATCCCGATATGCCCAAGAATTACCAGATCTCCCAGTACGCGCATCCAATTGGGCGTAACGGGTACCTAGATATCGAGTTTCGGAAGAAGAAGAAACGGGTTCGGATCCACGAGGTACACCTGGAAGAGGATGCGGGAAAATCGATCCATGCGGGAGATCTATCCTTGTTGGATTACAACCGAGCAGGCACTCCCCTTCTAGAGATCGTGACCGAGCCGGATCTGGAGATCGGGGAAGAGGCAGAGGTTCTCTTACAGAACTTTCGCCGGATGGTCCGATACCTGGGGGTCTGCGATGGGAACATGGAGGAAGGTTCCCTCCGCTGTGACGCCAACGTGTCGGTGAATCTCCGGGGGCAGGGTCTGGGGAAAAAGGTGGAGATCAAAAACCTAAACTCTTCCCGGTTCGTCCGATTGGCCCTGAACTATGAGATTGCCCGGCAGGAAGAGATCCTCAGCCGGGGAGGAACCATTCTGCAGGAAACCCGTCTGTGGAACGAGAACCGAGACATCACGGAAGGAATGCGTACCAAAGAAAGCGCCCACGACTACCGGTACTTTCCAGAACCAGACTTACCGCCCTTCGTAGCCGATGAGACATTTCTGGAGGAAGTGGAAAAGTCTCTGGTGGAACTGCCCCAGGAAAGGAAGATCCGATTCCTTTCCCAGTACAATCTCTCGGAAACCCTCGCGGAGTTCCTCACCGCGGAGAAAAGCACAGCCGATTTCTTTGAACAAGCGGTGGAACTGGGAGCGGATCCGGTGGGTGCGGCTACCTGGCTTTCTTCGGATGTGCAGAAGCTCCTGAACCGAAGGGCGCTCACTCTAGCCGAAAGTCCCCTTACACCGAAGCGGTTTGCCGAGCTTTTGGTGTTGCTCCAGGAAGGAAAGATCCACGGGAAGTTGGGAAAGCAGGTACTGGAACTGGTGTTTCAGGAGGGGAAGGATCCTGGTACGATCCTGAAAGAGAGAAACTGGGAACAGATCACCGACCCAGGGGAGATCCGCGCAATCGTAGAGAAGGTCCTTACCAGGAATCCCCATGTGGTGGAGACCATCCATCGAGGGGACATGAAGCCCTGGGGATTCCTGGTAGGACAAATCATGAAGGAGACCGCTGGAAGGGCGGATCCCCGGGTGGTGCAGGAAATCCTGAAGGAACGGCTCCCGGTGAGTTTCGTATACCTCCTGACCTTCGGAGGGGCCATTACGGGGAGGCGTGACCCGGATGGGATGGTGGTGCCCGGCGGGAGTTCCGCTCTATGGAGAATCCTAGAGGATCATCCTACGTTGAAGGAAAGGGTGCGGATAGAGGAACTACCGGTAGGAGAAATCTTGAGCGAGGAAATTACCCCAGCGGATTGGGCCACCCTCATTCTGCGAACTACCGCGCTTCTACAGGAGGGTAACGCGAAGGGGATCGTGATTACCCATGGAACAGACACCCTTTCCTATACAGCTTCCCTATTCCACTGGATATTCGGGAAGGCAGAGATTCCCATCGTATTCACCGCCGCTTCCCTCCCTCCGGAGGAAGGCTCGGAGGCAGCGCAGAACATTCTGCAGGCGATTCGGCAAGTGGAAAAGGGCGAAAAAGGTGTTTCCGTAGTCTTTGGGGGTGAAACCTTTAGACCGGTAAACCTTCGGTTCCTCAGTCTGGATCCCATGCGATTCTACAACTGGAACGCGGATCGGATACCGCAGGAAGCCCAAACACCTTTCCCACTCTTGGGAGGGGGGATGGGAGCCGAAGAGTTCAGGGCACGAATCGAGGGAATGGTACGAAAAATCTTCATCGTAAAGGTGTTCCCGGGACTGCAGGGAGACCAGTTGATTTCCCTCATAAAAGCAGGAGTTCGGTTCTTTATTCTGGAGCTCTTCGATACGGGAACCGCCAACCTGCGGGAGAGCCCCTTTTCCCTGAAGACGGCTTTCGAGGTGGGAAAACAGGAAGGGGTCCGATTCTTCTGCACTTCCCAGCAGGAGGGAATCGTGGATTTTTCCAGTTACGTGACAGCCCATGCCCTATGGAAGGAAGGCGCGATTCCCATGGGCTCCCTGGCAACGGAGAGTGTGTACACGAAGCTGATCGCCGCTTCCCTCTACACGGAGTCGGAGGAAGAAATCCTGCAATGGATGGAGGCAAACGATGCGGGTATTAGTTAGGGAGCTCGGAACATATATCGATGAAAAAGTAATGGTGAAAGGGTGGGTTCATCGGATTCGCGAACTGGGAGGGATTTCCTTTGTCCTCCTGCGGGACCGAACCGGGATGGTACAGTTGGTCTATGAGGGAAAGGTGGGATTCACCCAGGAATCGGTGCTTTCCGTAGAAGGGAAGGTGAGGAAGAACGAAAAGGCGCCTGGCGGGCTCGAGATCCATGCGGAACACACGGAAGTCCTTGCCCAGGCTCATGCGGATCTACCCATACCGGTGAACCAGGAGCCGGAGAAGCTGTCCCTCGAGGCCCTCCTGGACAACCGAATGATCTCGATTCGCATACCGAAGATTCGGAGCATCTTCAAGGTACAATCCACCATCCTGAAGGGGTTTGCCGAGTACCTGCGGCAGCAGGGGTTCACCGAGATCAAGACCAGTAAACTGATCGGATCCGGCACCGAGGGGGGGACAGGGTTGTTCTCGGTAGAGTACTTCGATACCCGAGTGTACCTGGCCCAATCTCCTCAGTTTTACAAGCAGGCGATGATCTCTTCGGGATTGGAACGGGTATTCGAAATCGGCCACGCGTACCGTGCAGAGAAACACGATACCCCCCGACATTTGAACGAGTACGTTTCGTTGGATGTGGAGATGGCATTCATCGAAACGGAGCATGAACTGATGGACCTGGAGCAGGGAATCCTGAACCATATCTTCCGGTTGGTGAAGGAGGAGAACGGGGAGGATCTGGACGTGTACAAGGCAACGGTTCCCACGGAAGAGGAGGTGAACCGGATCCCCCGGGTGACCTACGACGAGGCGAAGGAGATCATCTCGAGGGAGGGGGGGAAGAAGGTCTTCGATATCAACCCCGAAGGGGAGAGGATCCTCTGCGACTGGGCCGTGAAGGAGCACGGAGTGGATGCCGCTTTCGTGTACGCCTTCCCCCGAAAGAAGCGTCCCTTCTATGCGTATCCCGAGGGACAGAAAACCCGTAGCTTCGACCTGCTGTTCCGCGGGTTGGAAATCACCACGGGAGGAAGGCGGATCCATCAGTACGAGATGCTCCTCGAGGCGTTGCCCAAGTTTGGACTGACCCCCGAAGGGTTGGGAGGGTATGTGGATATATTCAAATATGGCTGCCCGCCCCATGGAGGGTTTGCCATTGGATTGGAGCGCCTCACCCAAAAAATCCTCGGTCTTGCCAACGTGAAGGAAGCCTCCCTATTCCCCAGGGACAGGAAACGAATTACCCCCTAGGGGGTGGGATAGGATGGGGGAAGGAGCCTGCGTGGCCATGGAGAGCGGCACACACGTATGGAGTTCCAACATACGGAGCTCCAGGGCCGCACTGAACCGAATCGGCAGGCTTTTCCTTCTGTGTCTACTCCTCTCGAACTGTGCCAGCCTGTCAACCCACCGGTACGAACCATACAATCCTCTACTAGGAAATCCGGAAGAGCTACGGCAAACCGTACGGAACCTCGTGGGCTCTTTAAGGTTACAGGAAAAGATTGCCCAACGCTGTATCCTCTACATTCCCCGGGGGATGCCGATGGAAGAGGTGGAGCCGTACATCCGGGCAATGAAACCGGGAGGGGTCATCCTCTACCGGTGGAACTACGAAACTCTATCCGAACTGGTTCGATTGACCGAGGCGATCCGGCGAGGGTACCCGGAAAAGTATCCCCACCCATTCATCTGCGCCGACCAGGAGGGGGGGCGTGTGCGGGCCTTCCCCTTCAAGGAGTTTGCCCAGTTACCCAGTGCGTTTCAACTGGGAACGTATCGGGATCCGGAACTGATTAGATCGGCATCCTACCTGACGGCGGTACAGATGCGGGAGGCTGGGGTCAACATGAACCTGGCCCCTGTGCTCGACCTGGTGGAGGAAGGAGATAGCTCCATCATCGGAGACCGGTCCTTTGGGGGGGACCCCCAGTGGGTAGAGAAAGCAGGGAGGGCCTACCTGGAAGGGATGCGCGCGGGAGGGGTGATTCCTGTGATCAAGCACTTTCCCGGCCATGGAAGCACCCGAACCGACAGTCACTCCCTCCTGCCGGTTGTCAATCTAACGGAGAATGACCTGTGGCGGCGAGATTTGGTTCCCTTTCGGGGTGCCCTCCGAGCGGGAGCCCCCGTGGTGATGACCGCCCACATCCTGTATCCCCAGATCGATCCGAAGTTTCCCGTGACCCTTTCCCCGCGGATCCTGCAGGGGATTCTTCGGGACCGGTTGGGGTTCCAGGGGGTGGTACTGAGCGATGGCCTGGAGATGGGCGCCCTATCGGGAAGGTATTCCCTGAAGGAGACGGTGATAGGCGCCTTTCAGGCGGGAGTGGACATGCTCCTCCTCTACACCCGGTACCGAATTGCGGATATAGTATCCGTCGTAGAGGAATCGATGCGGGAAGGTAGCCTTTCCGAAGGAGATATCGATAAGGGGTTAGAGCGCGTGCTCGCTCTGAAGCAGGCCTACGGGCTTTTGCCCCGTTAGTACTCCGAAGGTAGTACCCCGAAGCTTGTGGGGGAGGAAGGAATGGGAAAGCGAATTGGGTTCGACCTGGGAGCCACCAAGATGCTCTGCTGTATTCTGGATGAGAAGGGGAACATCCTTCACCGGTTGAAACGGAAGAGCGTGGCGTCTCAGAAGGCACAGGAAGTCTACAATGCCATCGTCCAGTGTATCGAAGAGTGTCTCGAGGAGGCCTCCATTTCTCTGTCGGAGATTGAAGGGATCGGCATGGGGGCTGCCGGGGTGGTGAACTTTCAGAAAGGGATCGTGCTGGATGCCCCGAACCTGGGGTTTAAAGACTACCCTTTACGCAAACAGCTGGAGAAGACTTTTTCGCTTCCCGCGGTGGTGGACAACGATGTGAATCTGGCTACCTACGCGGAGGTGCGGAAAGGGATCGCGAAGGGGATGAAGCATGTGATCGGGTTGTTTCCCGGAACAGGGCTGGGCTCGGGAATCGTACTGAACGGAGAACTGTACCGAGGCTCCTTCGGGGGAGCGGGAGAAGTGGGGCACACGATCCTGGAACTGGAAGGGAGGCTTTGTGGATGTGGGGGGTATGGGCATCTGGAAGCCCTTGTGTCCCGAAGCGCCATCGCCAAGGATGTGGTGGCCCTCGCCGCCTCCGGGAAGGCTCCCACCGTTCTGGATAAGGCGGGGACCGATTATAGGAAGATCAAAAGTGGTCTCTTAAAAAAGGCGGTGGACGCAGGAGAGAAGGAGGTGGAAAAGGCGGTCCTTCGGTCCGCCTGGTACCTGGGAATCGGTATGGCGAACCTTGTGCATATCCTGAATCCCGAAGGGTTCGTGCTGGGAGGAGGACTGGTGGAAAAGTTCGGCAGTTTCTATGTGGAGGCCGCAGAAACTTCCATGCGGAAACATGCACTGCCTTCCCTGGTAAAACACGTACGAGTTCAGATCTCTGCCTTTCTGGAAGATGCGGTAGCGGTGGGGGCGGCCTTGCTATTGGCCGAGGAATTGAAGGGGAAGGAACATGGCTAGTTCGAATACGGGGGCTCCCCGTCTAGTGGGGGTGATCGATATAGGTTCCACGGCTATTCGGCTGGTGATCGCCGAAATCGATCTTTCGGGGGAGTGGAGGAGGCTGGACCGGGCCATTCGGCCTGTTCCCCTCGGAAAGGACGTATTCCTCAACGGGTCGATCAGTCGGGAAACCCTCCAGCTTTGCCTGCGGGTTCTTACCGGATTTCTCGAGCTATTGCAGGGGTGGCAGATTTCACAGGAGAGCGTGCGGGTAATCGCGACGGCGGCCATACGGGAAGCGAGGAACCGGGAAATGTTCATCGACCGGGTACGGATGCGCACGGGGTTCAAGGTGGATGTGATCGAAGGGATCGAGGAGAACCATCTTACCTACCTCGCGGTCCAGCATGCCATTCGGGATTTGAAAAAAGATATCGCGAGGACAAATACCCTCATCATCGAGGTAGGGGGAGGTACCACGGAACTCATGCTCCTCCAGCGGGGAAAGATGGTTTCCGCCCACTCCCTACGGATCGGTACAGTCCGGATCCAGCAGCACATTTCTCCTGATTCAGAAAGTTATAGCCATGTGGAAGGGTACATTCGGGAGCATATACGGAACACCCAGGAATTACTGGAGGTGGAGTTCGACCTTTCACGGATTAAATACTTCGTCACCATCGGGGGAGATGTCCGGCTGGCAGCGGAACGGGTGGGGAAGAAGGTGCATGAGCACTACTCCATCATCGAGAAAAAAGACTTCGTCGAGTTTGTGGACCGGTTGAAACACTGTACCGTGGACGAATGTGTCCGGCTCCTCCACGTGACGTACAACGAAGCGGAGGGGTTGGTGGCCGCTCTCCTGGTGGTGAAGTACTTTCTCAATGCCACCGCGGCAGAGTTCCTCATCGTTCCCGATGTGAGTATTCGGGAAGGGGTGCTGTTGAGTTTTGCCCTGGATACATCCCGAGCGGTGGGAGAGCAGTTTTACTACCAGGTGGTAGCTTCTGCCGTCAGCCTGGGACGTAAGTACCATTTCGATGAAGCCCATAGTCTCCATGTAGCCCGCCTAGCCCTGCAGATCTTCGACCAGTTGCAGGAGGAGCATGGGCTGGACAACCATGCCCGGTTACTCCTGGAGTCAGCAGCGATCCTCCATGACATTGGGAACTTCATCAATACATCGAAACATCACAAGCACGGGCAGTACATCATTGTCAACTCAGAGATGTTCGGATATTCCAGGGGAGACCTACGGATCATCTCCAATATCGTCCGGTACCATCGAAAGGCGCTTCCGGTGCCCTCCCATCCACGCTTCATGGTACTGGGTAGGGAAGAGCGGATGCTCGTCCTGAAACTGGCTTCTATCCTTAGGCTGGCCGATGGGTTGGACAGGGGGCATTCCCAGCGGATCCGCAGGGTGCGCCTCGAGAAGCAGGATGAAGAAATCCTCCTCAGGGTGGAGTACAATGGGAATCCCCAGGTGGAAAGGGCCGGGTTGCGGTTGAAGAGCGAAATGTTCGAGGAAGTGTTCGGGTACACTGTCCGGATGGTGTAACTTTTTAGGTAAAGCGGTGACCGTATGGGAAAGAAAAAGAAAAAAGTACATTCCGTTGAAAATAGTGAAGGAAGACGTCTGTTTTTCAATCGAGAACTGAGTTGGATCGAGTTCAACCGACGGGTACTGGAAGAGGCGATGGATCCCTCCGTCCCCCTGTTGGAACGGCTGAAGTTCCTCTGCATCGTCAGCTCAAACTTCGATGAGTTCTTCCAGATACGAGTGGCTTACGTGAAGAGGCAGATCCTTTCGGGAAACCAGGTGAACTGTCCCTCGGGGTTGCGGCCCTCGGAACAACTGGATCGAATCCGAAAGGAAGTACGGGAGATCGTGGACCTGCAGTACCGTACCCTCCATGAAGAGATTCTGCCGGGACTAGCCAGCAACGGTATCCGCTACTTGAAGCCTTCCGAATGGGATTCGAAGCACCTGGAGTTCATCGAAACCTTGTTCGAGCGAGAGTTGTTCCCTGTACTCACCCCTATTCGGGTTTCCCCTGGACCCTCCTTTCCTGCCATTCGAAACCTCCGATTGTACATTGCGTACCTTCTGCAGAAGGAGCCAGGCGTGGAGGATGGGGAGGAGGGGAATGAACGGATTGCCTTGATCCAGGTGCCCGAGAGTTTCCCGCGGATTGTCTACCTACCCTCGGAGGAGGACAGGATAGCCTTTACGGTTCTGGAGTATGTGATCCAGAAATACGGAGAACGGCTATTCCCTGGTTATCAGGTACGAGATTCCTTCGTGTTCCGGGTTACCAGGGATGCGGATCTGGGGGTGGATGAAGAACGAGACGATGACTTTATCGATGCCATGGTAGAGGTTTTGGCCCAGCGGGAACAGAGTCCGGCGGTGCGGCTTTCCTGCGTGAAAGGGAGTGAAAGGCTTCGGGATTCCATAGCTGCCATGCTGGACCTGGGGTTGCCGGACGTGTACGAGATTCCAGGCCCCCTCGATCTGGGTAGTTTAATGAGTCTCGTTTCGCTCTCAGGGTTCGAATCCCTCCGGGATGTACCCTGGAACCCACTCCCTTCTCCCTCCCTGCCAGAGGACGAACCCTACTGGTCTGTGTTGAGCCGGACGGACGTCCTTCTTCACCATCCGTACGAGTCCTTCCACCATGTGGTTACCTTCCTCAACCAGGCGGCGACAGATCCGGATGTTCTTTCGATTAAAATTACCCTGTACCGAACCTCCTTCGATTCACCCATCATCCAAGCCCTTGAACAGGCTGCCCGGAACAAGAAGCAGGTAACAGCTTTAGTGGAGCTGAAAGCGCGGTTCGATGAGGAACGGAACATCGAATGGGCCAGCAGGTTGGAGAAGGCAGGGGTGATCGTGATCTATGGAGTCGCGCATTTGAAAGTACATGCGAAGGCTCTTCTTGTGGTGCGACGGGAAGGTAACACCGTGCGACGGTACGCGCACCTGTCCACGGGAAATTACAACGAAAAAACCGCCCGCCTCTACACGGATATCGGCCTCCTCACTTCCCGGGAGGATCTTACCTACGAGCTCGCGCTTTTCTTCAATGCGGTGACGGGGTATTCGGCCATTCCCAACTTGCGGAGGTTGGCCATGGCCCCTACGGGGTTGAAGGGCCGACTTTTGACCCTCATCGAGCGGGAAATCGCGCGTACCACAAAGGAGTCTCCCGGTCTGATCATGGCCAAGATGAATTCCTTAGCCGATACGGACATCATTTCTGCCCTCTATCGGGCATCTCAGGCTGGGGTACGGGTGCTCTTGAATGTTCGGGGGATTTGCATGCTGGTGCCTGGCGTGGAAGGATTAAGTGACCATATCACCGTGGTGCGTATCGTGGATCGGTTTTTGGAACACAGTCGGATCTTCTACTTTCAGAACGGAGGATCCGAGGAGGTCTACTGCGCCTCTGCCGATTGGATGAACAGGAACTTGGAACGAAGGATCGAACTGATGTTTCCCATCGACCAGAGGGAACTCCGCAAGCGCTTGATCCAACTGTTGAAACTCTACTTCAAGGATAACCAGAAAGCGAGCCTCCTTCTTCCCTCGGGGAAGTACGCGCGAAAGAAACCCGAAAAGGGAGAACCCTTTATCCGGGCGCAACACGTACTTTACCAGGAGATGGTAGCCCTTAGCAGGAACTCTGAAAAAATGGAGAAGAAGGAGTTCGTTGTGCGCCGGAAACAACCGGATTAGGTGCCTATTCGCCCGCCCCTTCTAAGATTGATTGATCCCTTTATTCGAATGATAGGGAGCAGTGGCGGGGAGGGCATCAAGGGATCGTAGCCGGCCGGTACCGAAGGGCATACCCGTATTCGAACACCGTTGCCCCCGGTATGGCTTTCAGAAGAGTTACAAACACTTCCGTTTCACCCCCAACGGTCAGGGTGATGGGTCCTTTTTTCCCTGGCACTAGATTGACTAGTCGGAACTCCACCGTCACCTCCTGGGGGGTCCGTAGACCATTCGCTAGGTATACCACATAGGTGGAATCCACCTGCTCGAAACGCAGATCGATCTTACCGTTCCCGGGGATCTTTTGCGTTTTGCCTGCAAAATCTTCCTCTTTGAGGGCGCTTCCAAACACCACAGGAAAGGGAGGGTTCCCTGGATGGAAGGCATAGTAATACTCTCCCTCCACCGGAGAGACCGGTGACCCGTCGTAGTTGAGGAACCGAATGGGGATGGAAACCATCTTCCCCTCTGTCGTAGGGATCCGCACATCGAAATGAAGGTGGGGGCCCGAACTTACCCCCGTGTTCCCACTGTACCCGATGGGATCTCCCGCTTTCACCCGATCCCCCACCTTTACTAAGGAGCCGTTCTGCTTTAGGTGCACGTAGTTCCCGAAGGTGCCATCCTCGTGAAGGATCAGGATATAGTTGGCATCCTGCGCGTAGGCAGTGGAGGGGCCGCCCCGGTTGGAATCCGCTTTCACCTCGACAACCGTACCGTCCCGGGCTGCGGTTACCAGGCTTCCCAGCTCCAGGTCGAAGTCGTACGCGTACTGGTTCTCCCCGTAATGGGTAAAGGCTCCGTTGGGACCCTGACTGAGACGGTACTTTTTCCCATGGGGAAAGGGAAAGAGGTACAGGAAGGAGGGATCCGGGCGAACCGAGGTAGGATCGCCCCGGGCATAGGAGACAGTCATCCGGAAGCTTTTTCGCCCCGCCTGGGGCAGAGCTTCCAACTGGAACAGGGGAACCTTTACCGAATGGGGCGCGAGGAGGGTGCGAAAGGGCAGGGAAACGGAACTTTTCAGGTTGTAGAGAGTGGGAAAATCGATGGAAACCCACACGGGGATGGGATAATCGTTGTCTCCGTAGAACTGGTAAGCCCCTCCTTCTTCCTGGGCCTGGTACACCCGGACAGGATCTTTTGGGGGGGAAACCTCTCTCCGTTGGGCAGAGTCGTTCCTTTGGGGGGAAACTTTGTTTTGGGCCGCGGTTATATCGGCCAGGAGAGATAGAAAGAAGGCCAGAAGTATCAAAGATAGCCTCCTGCCGCCTCGCCCCCTAAGAGGCAGGTGCGACTTTTGTCTCTCTGCATGTATAACCCGGCCTTGAACCATCGGAGGGCGCTCCCCTTTAAAAGTCCTTCGAGTTTAAGTATACAAAGATTTCCCGTTTTCGGGTAGGATAGGGGCATGGCGCATTGTATTGTTCCCACCGCAGAAGAAATACTGGATAAAGAGTTCCCCGTGTTGGACAAGGGATTCGTCCGCTTGGTAGATTACCTGGGAAGCGACGAACGAATCGTGCAGGCGGCCCGCGTCTCCTACGGGAAAGGGACCAAAACCTTCCGGGAGGATCGAGGCCTCATCTTCTACCTGTTGCGGAATGAACACACCTCTCCCTTCGAACAGGTGGTCCTCACCTTCCATGTGAAGCTTCCCATTTTCGTGGCCCGACAGTGGATCCGGCATCGAACGGCCCGGGTGAACGAGATCTCCGGCCGGTACAGCGTGCTGAAGGACGAGTTCTATGTTCCAGCCCTGGACGACCTGGCAGCCCAGAGTAAAGACAATAAACAGGGCCGGGCCACCGAACCCTTTGCGCCTGAGGTGGGTAGATCCATCCAGGAGAGGATAGAGCGGGCTCAGAAACAATCCTACCAGGTGTATGAAGAACTCCTGGGTGCCGATCTGGCCCGGGAGATCGCCCGCATCGTGTTGCCCCTCAGTGCCTACACCGAATGGTACTGGCAGATGGACCTTCACAACCTGATGCACTTTCTGAAACTTCGGCTGGATCCCCATGCCCAGAAGGAAATCCGGCTCTATGCCCAGGTGATTCTGGACATCACCAAACGAGTCTGTCCCATCGCAATGGAAGCCTTCGAGGAGTACGTGCTGAAGGGGGTAACCTTTTCGGGAAAGGAGATGGAGGCCCTTCGGACCCTGTTGAAGGATCGTCTATCAGAGGAAGACTGGAAGATCCATGGAGAAGCCTCTGGCCTTGCCGGGAAGGAAATAGACCGGTTTCGGGAAAAGTTGTGGGAATAGAGGGGGAAAGTAATCTGCCTTGTGGGGAAAAAAAAGAGCCGTCCACAGGCGGCCTTTTCATTGAATGGAGGATAGGGGATTCGAACCCCTGACCTATAGATTGCGAACCTATCGCTCTACCAACTGAGCTAATCCCCCAGCACTTGCTATCGATGTGAATTGTATCGGAACTCAAAGCTCTAGTGCAAGACCTTCCCGAGCCACTTCGATTTGTAATCGTGTGCGGCCCCTGATGGCCGAGCGGTACTTTTCCGCTAACGCATCCAGTTGATCGTCCGTTCGCAGGGGATCGTGATGGAAGAGGAGTAGTTTCTTCACCCCTGCCTTGTGGGCGGAGTTGATGGCGTGTTCGAAGGTGCTGTGCCCCCATCCGATCTTGGAGGCCTTGTACTCTTCCAGAGTGTACTGGGTGTCGTGGATCAATAGATCGGCGCCCTGGATGAAGCGCAAGAATTTTTCGGTTTCTTCTTTTGCGGCCAACTCGCCTTCCTCCGCTGCCACGGGGTCGTAGTCCGGATGGGAAGGATCGGTGGGGAAGACGTTTCGGAAGGGTTCCGTGTCGTAGGCGGTGCAGAGGACCTTCCCCTTGTACTCGAACCGGTACCCGAGGCAGAGGATCGGGTGGTTCAAGTATTTGGTGGTAACGAACACTCCCTCCCCCAGCAGGAAGGAGGTTTCTCGAAGTTGGTGGTAACGGATCGTGGCCGCCAATTCTTCCTGACGGACGGGGAAATACCGGTATCGCAACTGGTCTCCGATAATCTTATCCAGGGTGTCTTCTTCGTAGGTTACAGGGCCATACACGTTGATGTTGGAACTTTTGATGTAGATGGGGGTAAAGAAGGGGAACCCCATGATATGGTCCCAATGGGTGTGAGAAATCAGGATGTCTGTCTGAATGGGTCCCCTGGGGAAGTCGTTCTTCATCAGGTAGTCGCCCAGGGGCCGAATGCCCGAACCCGCGTCGATGATGATCAGTTGATCTCGCTCCCCGAAGCGCAGTTCCAGACAGGTGGTGTTTCCCCCGTACTTCACGGTGCTAGGGCCAGGACAGGGGATGGATCCCCGTACGCCCCAGAATCGAAGGAGTATTCCCTTAGGCATTCCCTATTCCTCTGTAGCGATCTTCAAGAAGATTTGGGCTTTCTCGATCTCCCGGACCACATCTTCCGAGATGTCATCCAGCATGTCCCACTGGATTTTCAAAGCACTCAATACCTCATCAGGGATGGCATCGGGATACCGGTTTCCTGAAAACCCGATTTCATTCACGTTGGCATAGTAGTTGGCAATTCCCACGGTGAACAGGATGTCTTTGTGGGGACCGATGTACTCCATCAGAGAGTGGTGGAATCGAATGGTATCCAGTATCCCTCCCCCCAGCTTCCACTGTTGACCGATGAGAAGGCCGATTTCCCGGTGATCGTACCCGATGATGGCCTTTTCCGCTTCATGGAGGGAACAATGATCACGGTCGGATTTGGCAAGGGCCTGTATGTAGAGGTCGGTGAGGGTGTTGTTCAGGGGGATCTTTCCCATATCGTGGAGAAGCCCTGCGATGAAGTACTCTTCCAGCTCCTTGGGATCGATTTTCCTCGCCTTGGCGATCAGCTTGGAGGTCACCCCCACGCAGAGGGAATGTCTCCAGAACCCCTGCATGTTGAGGGCCTGATTGTCTGCCTTGGGACTGAGGGATTGCATCACGGCGGTACTGAGGGCGAGATTCTTCACCGTGTTGATCCCCAGCATGATGATCGCCCGGGCCAGGGAGGTCACCTGGTTGGAAAGACCGTAGTAGGCAGAATTGATCAGTTTCAGTACCCTTCCCATCAACACGGGATCCACGCTGATCACCCGGTTCAGATCGATGGGAGAGGTTTGGGGGTTATTACAGATTTCGAGAATCTTGGTAACTGTAACAGGAAGAGCAGGGATCTTTTCGATGTAGCGCTTTACATGCAGCAGGTTCTTTTCTTCGTTGGTCATCCCTTAGGCTCCTTGTTATGATTGTTCGGGATTTTTTCCAATACTCTATAGATTTTTTCCTTAAGCACCCGTGCCGCATCGGGGTTGGGATAGAACTGTGTCATTTCCGTAAGGAAGCTTAAGGTCTTTTTTACCTTGGATTTGGGTAAAGGCCCCATCAGTTTGGGAGGGCTCACCTCTGGGGGGGCCTTGTCTTTCAGGAATCCCTTATACCCTGCTAATCGATTCTTCAAGAACTCGATTTTCAGGAGGTACTCGCTATGGAGGAACTCTTTCTGCTTCTCTGCCGGCAACGCTTTCGATAGGGAGAGCAGGTAGTCCAGAAGGCTGATTTCCGCCTTTGCCGCGGGGGAAACAGGTTGAGCCCCAGCGGTAGGCCTGGGTTCAGGAGGGTGTTCGGGCCTGGATGCGGGGATAGGTTCTGAGATACCTTCTTGCGCTCCTTGAGGCGCAGAGGTCCTCTCGGGTTCGAAAGGCGGGAAAGACGAGGGGGGTGGGGGCGGTTCGAGTGTGGGGGCAGGCTCTTCTTTCACGCCTGGTTCCTCTTCTTCGGGAGCCTCCTCTATCCCTTCCTCCAAAGCCTCCTCCGCAGATTCTTCTTTGGTCGCTGCCTCTTCGGAAGCCCCTTCTTTTGGTGCAGCTTCTAAAGTCTCCCCTTTAGGTGCCACCTCTTCTGGAGCCGCTGGGGTTTCTTCAAGCGGTTCTACACTGGGCTGAGCGCTTTCTGGGGAGGCCTCTTCGGATAGGGCATCGCCTCTCGAGCCTTCCTCCTCTTGAAGGGGAGTTCCTTCGCTTGCTTCGGCTAGTTCCCCCTTTGTACCTTCTTGTTCTTCCCTTTCGGGTACAGGTTCAGTGGTAGGAAATCCCTCCTCCTGCAGGCTCTCTTGCGCTGGAGGTGCTCCCAGGGGACTGGGTTCCTCGCCAGGGATCGGGGCTTGCGAGTAACCACTCTGAGGCGGGGGCGCACCGGGTGCGGTTTGTTGTCCAGAGGAAGGAGCCTCTGGATAGGCACTTTGAGGAGTGGGCGCAGTGGGTGTGGTTCTTTGCTCAGGAGAAGCCACACCGGCTGCCATAGGAGGAGCAGAAAGTGGCACAGGAGACTGAAAGGGGGTAGGTGAAGGGGCTCCTGCTTGCTGGGCAGGAGAATAGGCGCCACCGCTAGGAGCGGGGGCGATGTTCGCCGGTGAAGTTCCAGGGCCTATTGGTGGAGGATAGGCGCCACCACTAGGAGCGGGGGAAGGACTGGGCGGATAGGAGCCTGAGCCCCCCAAAGAAGGGGTAGCGGACGGCGGCATGGTACCCTGAGGAGATCCTGAGCCTGTAGGAGAGAGGCTTGAGGCCACCGCGGGAGAGGCTCCAACGGAGCCTGCAGGAGAAGTGGGGGGAATCGCGGCTGGACTGGGTCCGTATGGTTGGGGAGAAATCGATGGAGCCGATGGAGGGGAGTGAAATATAGGGTAAGGTTCTTTCGGAGTTTCGTCGGGAGTGACGGGCTTGGTTCCCCTCGTGAAGAAGGGAGGGGGACGGAACTTTGTAAGATCCGGAGGCACTTCCCCCTCCTCGGGGAGCTGGGCAAAGGGGGGAATCCGCTCGAACACATCCAGATTTTCCTTCAGGGATTCCTCTTCCTCGGATGTCTCTTCCTCCTCCTCTTCTTTGGCGATCTTTTTTTCCCTCAAATCCAGGATGGGAATGGATTCCTCCTCCTGTTGAGGGGCTTCCTCGATGTGGAAAGGCCCTTCCTCGGTCCTTTTTTTCAGCAGCTCGCTCAAGCGGCTTAGACTTCGGTCCCAAGCTTCCTGATGATCCTGTTCGAAGGCTTTTACCGCTTGTTCGTACAGTTCGAGGCTTTCGTTGATGGAGTTCAGGTCTTTCGGCTTGGCTCCTTTGCTTTGGAGGGTCACCAACTCATCTACCGTGTGAATGGCTGCCTCTTTTTCTCCCAGAAGCTGGTACAGCCTGGCGGAGTTGACTAACACTTCGGGATTCTGGGGAAACCGTTCGTTAAGCTCGGAAAAGTACTGGATGGCTTCCCGATACTTTTCCAAAGCGATCAAGAGTTCCCCTTTCAACAGCAACCCTTCCAGATTGGACGGTTCCTTCCGAAGATATTCCTCGATCTGGGCGTATGCTTCGGTAAAATTGCCTCTCTCCTTCAAATCTTTGGCAAGATCCAGTCGAAACCTATGGGAAGCGCCTTCCAGTTGAAGGGCCTTTTGGAAGAACTCTTCCCCCTTCCCCTTGTTCCCCATGAGATAGTAGAGCCGTCCCAACCCGCGCAACGCCTCGGGATGGTCGGGAAATGCTGTACATACCTGCCGATACTCCGTCTCCGATTCGCTGAACTTCCCAACGGAAGCCAATGCCCGGGCGTACTGAAGACGTAGTTCCAACGCGTCTGGGTTCGCTCGTACAAGTTTCTCGAACTCTTGTAGAATATCAGCGGAAGGGGTTTTCCTCGAAAGAAGTTGACCGAGGCTGTCAATGGCCTTAGGGTATTTAGGGTTAGTTTCCAAGGCGCTTCGGAGGTATTCGATCGCCTCCGTATCCCTTCCCTGCTCCGCTAGGATAGCGGCGATGTTGCTTTTGGCTCGGTAGTTCTCAGGATCGATCGAGAGGATCTCTTTATATGTGTGGAGGGCCCTGTCGTAATCCCCCAGCTCCTGCATGACGTGGGCCAGGTTGTTCAACCCATCGATCCACCCAGGTCGGGACCTCAAGGCCAATTCGTAGTGCTTCTTTGCCTCCTGGTATTCTTTCTTGATCTCGAAGGCGATTCCCAGATTGTACCGAAGAGTGGGATGGTTGGGGTCTGCACGTAGCCCTTTAGTGAATATTTCGGTAGCCTTTTCGTATTCACCGATGCTATCGTACAGGGTGCCGAGATTGTTGTAAGGCAGAACGAAATCAGGATTGAGTTCGATGGCCCGCTGGTACGCTTCGATGGCAGCGGTAACATGCTGAAGACTCTTATGGGTGTTCCCTAGATTGTACCAGATCTCCGCGCTTTCAGGGGAGACTTCTTTGGCTTTTTCCAGAGTGGCCAGGGCCTGTTCCAGATCTCCCATCTGGCGGTAGATGACCCCCAGGTTGTTCAACGCTTCGGCGTTGGTAGGATCTAGGGCTAGGGCTTTTTTAAAGGTTTTGACTGCTTTGTCAAACTCTCTCTGCCTGCCGTGGATCGTACCGAGAAGGATCAGAGCATTGATGGAGTTCGGTAGGAGAGAGAGGACTTGGCGGGTAATTTTTTCTGCAGTGGCGAAATCACCGAGGGTAAAGGCATTTCGAGCATCCTGCAGTAACGCCTCGGGACTACTCGCTCTTGTTCCTATGTTCATTTCTATAGATCCTTGAGGGCCTGGCGTTTACCGTTGCAGAAAGACGGCTGGACAGGGGATCCTCGCTGGAATCATAAGCCGATATCGAAAAATAGTAAAGTTTGCCATTGGTAAGGCCCGTTACTAGCAACTCCGTTTGGTTTCCAACCTTCAGGGGGGACGGACCGAGAGAACTGTCGTTCCCTTTGAATACACCAGGTTCCCACCCATAGTAAACGAAGTAGCCCTTTACGGAAAGGTCGCTCACCTTGGACCAACGGAGAAGGACTTCCCCATCTCCCGGGATGGCCTGTACATAGGTAGGTGGAGGAGGGGGAGCTTTCGGTTCATAGGATACGAGCAATTCGGAGATCCGTGGCGAGTGGGAAGAGGAACCATCGGGATAGAGTTCGGCCCGAAGTTGGAGGAAACGGCCCCTCGCTTTGGTTCCGAGGTCTTTTTCAGGTTCCAGGGGTATCCATTCCTGTTTGCCTAATTCCGGTAAGGAGTTTGCCGTTCGATAGTAATAGAACACCGCGCTGGTGCCCGGCAGGGTTTGGCGGGGGGATAGCTTGATGAAGCGGCTATCGTGGTATCCGAGATCCAGGGGGATCGTTTCGAACCAGCCTCCCTCGGAGGAGTACCGTTTCAGGGGAATAGATTCTCGGTACCGGCGGAAGATGGTGAACTCATCCAGAAGTCCGTTGTACCCTTCCCCGATAAGGAAGGGTACGTGGGGGTTCCTTTCTGTGGAAGGATAGAACACGGTGTGTTCCTCTCGGCCGCTCGGCGTGGCGTACACAACCCCGTCCGGTTCCCCATCGAGGAGGTACTCCAGCATTCCCGTAGAGGCATCGTAGCGGAGGGTGTGGTGCCTCCATTCCCTTGGGACCAGAGGGGTAGTTCCCCGAAGGCTAATATCGATCCGTTTCCCCTGGGGGCCTTGAAAGAAATTGACGAAACTCCACACCAGGGTGCGGCCGGAAATCCGGCAGGAGACTTCCTGGTATTCCTGCCTCCGGGATGGGGGCTTGCGGTATACAAAGACCCCCTCCCCTTCTCCCAGGGTGGTGGGGTAAAGCCAGAATTGAATCGTGAAGCCCCCTTCGAAAAGGCCGGAAGAAAGGAAGGTATCCCGCCTGGGGAGTAACTGGAGCCGGGATTCGGGGAAAAAGGCTCCCGAACCGTTTCCCCGGGCTCGGTGTGTTTCTACCACCTGGGCAGTGCTCGTTTGCACGATCCAGTTTCCAGTGGCTTCCTCGAGGGAAGGGGAATCGAAAGACAGGTAGAGATCGGTGGATGCTTCCAGGCCTTGCTGTACGTCCCGCAAGGTGAGCTCACTTCCCCCTTCCGGAAGGGAACGAACCCTTACCCCGGCGGAGGTCCCGAGACTCCGGAACCCTTCCATCCCCCCGATCCGCAGGAGGGATTCGATCGAAAACAGGGGTACTGAGAGGAGGAAAAGGGCTGTGCCAAGTAGAGCCGTTTCTTTTTTCACCGTTCGTCGTTACATTATTATCGGTGATTATGGAAAAAGAAAAGAGCCTGAACCTTTCCCAGGCTGATGAGGTAGAACCCCTCCTGGATCAGCTCCCTCCCAATCCCGGGGTGTACCTGATGAAGGATGGAAAGGGGACGATCCTTTACATTGGGAAGGCAAAGAATTTGAGAAAGAGGGTTCGGTCCTACTTTGTAGGGGGGAAAGACATCAAAACCGCCACCCTCCTCCGCAAGGTGAGGACCATCGACTACATCCTTACCGAAACGGAGTACGAGGCTCTCCTCCTGGAAAACAACCTGATCAAACAGTACGAGCCAAAATACAACATCAACCTGAAGGATGGGAAAACCTATCCCGTCATCCGTATCACAAATGAGGAGTTTCCCCGGGTGTTTCGGACCCGGAGGATCCTTCGGGATGGTTCCGAGTACTTCGGCCCTTATCCGGATGTAAAAGCCCTGGACCTGTACCTGGAGCTGATCGAACGGCTGTATCCCCTGCGGAAGTGCAGGGGGCCGTTGAAGACCCGTGCCTCCCCCTGCCTCTATTTCCACATTGGCCGTTGTTCCGCCCCCTGCGCGGGGAAGATCACCCGGCAAGAGTACCTGAAGAAAGTCGAAGGGGTTCGAAGGCTCCTTTCGGGGGAAACGGCTTCCCTCCTGCTAGACCTGGAGGAGAAGATGAGGAAAGCGGCAGGGGAGATGCGCTTCGAGGACGCTGCCCAGTACAGGGATCTGATCCGCTCAATACGGGAGGTCGAGACAGCTCAGCGGGTGGTGGATTTCGACGAGGAGGCGCGGGACTACATCCATTGTGCGGGGCAGGACAAACGGTGCGTTATTCTTCTCTTCCGTATGCGGGGAGGGAAACTGGAAGGGAGGGAAGTGTATCGAGGCCCCTTCACGGGTACCACCCTAGAGGTGCTGGAGCAGTTTTTCCTTCTTTACTATACCGACGCTTCCCGGGTTCCAGGGACGATCTTTCTGGCGGAAGCTCCCGAGTTCTCCCCCTTGGAAGAGTACTTTTTACGTACCTATGGAAAGGAGGTGCGGATCCGGATCCCCGAGTCCAGGCGGGATGCGGCAATCCTTTCCCTGGTGAAGGAGAATGCGGAACACGAACTGCGGAAAGCGGTCGCTGCCGAGGGGGACCTAGAGGCCCTGTCGGAACTGCGAAGTATCCTGAGACTTGAAAAACTACCCCTACGGATCGAAGGGTTCGATGTGTCCCAGTTGCAGGGAAAGTACCCGGTAGCTTCCCTCGTTTCCTTTCACAAGGGCGCACCAGACAAGCAGGAGTACCGGAGGTTCCATGTGAAGACCCTTTCGGGGGCCATCGACGATTATGAGGCGATGCGGGAGGTGGTGGCCCGCAGGTACACCCGGAGGTTGAACGAGGGGAAAGAGCTTCCCGATTTGATCCTTGTGGACGGGGGAAGGGGGCAGGTGCAGGCAGCCAGATCGATTCTCGATGCCCTGGGACTGGAAAAAGTCCCGGTAGTGGGGTTAGCCAAACGAAAGGAAGAGTTGTTTCTTCCGGGCGAGAAAGACTCCATCCTGCTTCCAGAAGAGTCTCCTGCCCTGCGGATCCTGCAGGCGGTTCGGGACGAAGCCCACCGCTTTGCCACCCAGTTCAACCTTCGGTTGCGAGAAAGACAGGTGGATCTATCCTCCCTCACCTCTATCCCCGGCATAGGAGAAAAGCGGGCCAGGAGACTTCTCGAGCGGTTCGGATCCCTAAAAACCCTCGCGGAGTCCTCGGTAGAGGAGATCGTGCGGAAAGGGGGAGTACCTCAGGCCGTGGCGGAGCAGGTGGTGCGGGCGCTCAAGAACAAGCTGTAGGGCGCGGTATGGTACAGACCCTTGAGGATAGCCTGTAGTGCCAGGGTGGTACCCCGAAGCTTGTGGGGGGGGTGCCGCATCTCTACTCGACTGCCAAAGGATTTTTACCCTTCTTCTGGATCAGACCATAGAGGAGGAGTTCCAGCAGTAGGGGATGGTAGTCGGACCGATACGCCCGGAGGTGCTCGTCGAAATCGGCGCATAGGGCCACCATCCGTTCCGCCTGGTCAAGGGAATAGTTCTTTTCTCCCATCGCGTAGGTTTTTTGGGTTCGTTTCCCTAGAATTCGGAGCTTTGCGCAGGCTTCCTGGGCGCCATAGTTTTCTTTCCGTAGGCGAAGGTAGTCCCTGAGGGTGCGAAGCTGGTAGGTAAGACTGATCAGTATCCCCACGGCCTGCATTTCCCCCTCTAGAAGTAGCTTGTGAAGGATCTCGAGGGAAGCATCTAGGCGTGCCTCAAGCACCCGTTCGAAAAGGGTGAACGCGGTTTCCTGTTTGGAGTGGTAGAGGAACTGTTCGATATCCTCGGGAAGGATTGTTCCTTTTTCCCGGAAGAAATCGGCCAGTTGTTGACATACCTGGCGTAAATCACGGGTGTTGTTCTCTACCAGCTCCAGGAGGAGCTCGATCCCCTCGAGGGATATGGAAATATTCTCCCTCTGGAAGAAGTTCTGAATCCACTGTTTCTTCTGATGATCGAAGAGTTCCCAGAAGATCTTTTTCTGGCTTTCGGGAAGGGCGTCCTGAAGTTTTTTCTCCACCGAAGGCCGATTGCTCAAGAGGATCAGTACCCCATCGGGGGCAGGGGCCCTGATGTACTGTACGAGAGGTTCCAATTCTTCCTTCCGCTTGAGGGACTCCACCCCTTCGTAAAACACCACCTTGCTCCTGGTGAACAGGCTACCGTTCCTGAGGATGGAAAGGGCGTCATGGATGCTCCGCTCGAAGGAGTATAGCTTGTGCACCTCGGGATTTTCTTTCGTTTGGGTACGGATACTCTGCAGGAGGGTCTGGATAAATGCCTCTTTTTCCCCTCTCTCGGGTCCCAGGAGGAGGAATACGGAAGGGGTCTTACTCATACGATCGAATCAGGTGGACCAGACGTCCGAGGATACGGAGGTTCTGGGTATAGATCGGCGGGTAAGCAGGGTTTTCCGATTGGAGTTTGATGCGATTTTTTTCCTTGAAGAGCCGTTTCAGGGTCACTGCATCCTCCACCATCGCTACGATAATCTGTCCATTCTCCGCATCCGGTTGCTGTCTTACGATAGCCAAGTCCCCGTTGAAGATCCCAGCCCCGACCATGCTATCCCCCTGCACGCGTAGGGCGAAATGGTTTCCCCTTCCAATGAGTTCGGCAGGAACCGCGATGTACCGTTCCCAGTTTTCTTCGGAGAAAAGGGGTTTCCCCGCGGCCACGGATCCCAATAGGGGAATCCGCACGATCTGCTCGGTTCGGGGGGGGGCCTGTTGGATCAGCACCAGGGAGCGGTAGTGGTTGGAATCGATCTTTACGTACTTCTTCCGCTCCAGCGCTTTCACATGGTCGTAGGCGCCTCGCACGGAGATGGAGAACCGTTCGGAAATCTCCCGCATGGAGGGTGGATACTGGTGCTGTTGGATATAGGATTTGAGAAATTCAAGGACCTGTCTTTGGCGAGCCGTCAGGGTTTTCATCGTTCTATCCGGATTCCGTACCGCCTGATCTTGCTATGCAGGTTACTTGGATAGATCCCAATCAATTCCGCAGTCTTCGATATATTGTAACCGCATTCTTCCAATTTCTTTTCCAGGTATAGTTTTTCGAACTGTTCCTTTGCCTCGTTCAGGGACATCTGCGCGAACTTCCCCAGCACCGGATCGGATTGACTGGTTTGCTTCAGATCCATGGAACCAAGATAATACTTCGCCGTTTCCAAGGAAATACAGTCCTCATCACTCATGATATTAATCCGCTCGATGAAATTTTTCAATTCACGAACGTTGCCCGGCCAAGGGTAGGCTTTCAGGTATTCCATCGCTTCGGGAGAAAAACGCCTCGGGGAGGGGGCTATCTCTGGTTTGAACTTTGCCATGAAATATTCGATCAGGAGGGGTAGGTCTTCGATTCGTTCCGAGAGGGAGGGCATGTGGATGGGGATCACGTTCAGTCGGAAATAGAGGTCTTCCCGGAACTTCCCTGCGCGAATCAGTTCCTGGATATTCTTGTTGGTAGCTGCGATGAGACGTACATCCACGGTAATGGGTTCCTCCCCTCCCACCCGCTCGAACCGGAGTTCCTGAATCACCCGTAGTACTTTAGCCTGAGCGCTCAAGGACATGTCCGCTACTTCATCGAGGAACAGCGTCCCCGTATGGGCAAGTTCGAACTTCCCCTTGCGCTTCGAAATGGCACCGGTAAAGGCCCCCTTCTCGTGCCCGAAGAGTTCGCTTTCGATGAGGGATTCGGGTATGGCCGCGCAGTTCACTTCGATGAAGGGTCCCCGGCTGCGGCCGCTCCTCCTATGGATCTCCTTTGCCACCAGTTCCTTCCCCGTACCATTGGCACCGGTAATGAGAATCCGTGCGTCGGAGGAGGCACTCTGCTGGATCAACTCTCTCACCTTCTGCATCGGTGGACTTACCCCGATGATTTCGTCGTTGGAAAGAACCGCTTGCTTGAGTTGGAGGTTTTCTTTTTTCAGTTTTTCCAGCTCCAGGGCATTCCGGGTAAGGGTGAGGACTCGATCCAGGCTCAAGGGTTTTTCCAGGAAGTCGAAGGCCCCCAGCTTCACTGCCTTCACGGCGAGATCGATGTTGGCGTGGCCAGAGATCATGATTACCTCGGTGAAGGGGTAGGTTTCCTTGATTTTCTTCAACACATCGATTCCCCCCATATTGGGCATCCACACGTCGAGAATCACCAAGTCTATGGCCTCTTTCTCCAATAGGGCCAATCCCGCGTACCCGTTGTCTGCGGTAAATACATGGTAGTTCTCGTCCTCCAGGATGTCCTTCAGCACCGAACGGACACCCGGTTCATCATCTATGATGAGGATCGTGTTCATTCACCCGACTCCAACGGCAGATCGATGAAGAAGGTGGTACCCTTCCCCTGTTCCGATTCGAACCAAATCTGACCTTTGTGATCGAAGATAATTCGCTCCACGATGGACAATCCCAACCCCGTTCCCTGAGCTTTGGTCGTGAAGTAGGGATTGAACACAAGGTTCTTGTATTCATCCGAAATCCCTACGCCTGTATCGGCTACTAGGATTCTACAGTAGCGAGTATTCCCTTTTTTCACAAGATCTGCCCGGATGCGGATATCCCCTCCTTCCGGCATGGCTTCGATGGAGTTGGTGAGGAGGTTCGTGAAGATCTGCCGGATCTGATCCGCATCGGCCATCAGGATGAAGGAATCGGGAATGGGATCCACCGTGATTCGGATTCGAGGAGTGTACCTATACCCCTGTACGGCTTCCTCTATGATCAGTTTCAGGGGCACCGGGCGCATGACCGGTGTAGGCAAGCGGGAAAAATCCTTGAACTCCTTCAACAGTTTGTCCAGACTGTTGGTTTCTTTCAGGATCGTTTCCACTGAGGATTGAAGGATCCGTTCGAAATGTTCCCGATCTTCCTGGTATTTTTTCAGTAGCCGTTCCGCCGAGAGCTTTATGGGTGTCAAAGGGTTCTTGATTTCGTGGGCCAGTTGCTGGGCGATCTCCTGCCATGCGGTAACCTTTTCCGTTTGAACCAGGGTTCGGCGGCTCTTTTCCAGTTCCGTAACCATCCGGTTGAAGGATTCTGCCAGGTGGAACAAATCGTCCCGTGAACGGGAGAGAATCCGGTAGGAAAAATCTCCTTCTGCCACTCTCCGGGTGGCCTCCTCGATGTTCACGATGGGGCGGATGATTTCATCACTGAGAAGGAAGCTAACCAGGATCGATAGCAACAGGAGGGGGAAGGCAAAGAAGGAATAGACGATGATTACCGTTGCATTGAATTGGGCGCGATGTTGTTCCAACTGGGTGAACGTGTTCAGGGTTGTGGTGATTCGCTCCGCGTTCCGATCGAAAGATTCGGGAAGGGTGAAGCTCAGGATCACGATGGGGCGGTTTGGATCGGTGCCGATGACCTGTTTGAATCGCAGAATCGTCACTCCTCCGCTTTTCGTTTCTCGAGGGGATAATCCTTCGGGCGCGGATAGAGCGGCAGGACCCTCGAGGGATAGGGCGGTATTCCCGGCGAAAAAGAGTGGCACTCCCCTAAGGGAAAACACCTGGTAGGCAGAAAGATCCGGATACAGGGAGCGTAGATCGTTCCAGGCCCGAGAGGTTCCCCGGTCAGGCCGTTCCAACACCTGCTGGGCAAACCGATTCCTGCCGATGCTTCGGATGTGTTCGATCTTTTCGTCATAGTAGGTGATGGCGATGGATAACCCTCCCTCTAGCGCTTCCCGCAGGGAGGGGTGAAAGATGGTGTTTACGGTAGAGTTCAAGAAAGATACGGAAAGGACTCCTTGCGGAATGGAGGAGACAGCGGAGATCAAAATGAAGAATCCAACCAATCGGACCTTGAACCGTACCCCTGGTTTGCGGGAATACCTGTCACGAAACAACCGAAGAATGTTCAACACTACCATTCCCAGGAGAAACAGGAGGAAAAAGAGAGCCAGAATAAGGAGGATCCATCCCTGGGTCGTGTATCCCCGTGAAAGGTCCGGGATCAGACGGGCAGAGAAGAGGAGGACCAGCACGATCAGGGCGAGGTACATGAAGAGTAGTCCCAGGAAAGCTGCCTGGAAGGTATCCTTTCTCATGGGGCCCAGTCCATCCGCAACCAACTGCTGGCTATCGATTCGGATTGCCCCACACTGTTTAAGATTTGCAGGGGAGGATTGAAGAGCTTGGGTTTCAGTACGGCTTGGCAGGTGGTATACATCCTCATCCCTTTCAGGGTGGGGACGCGGAACAGGGGGGAGTGTGTAAAGCGGGAATAGAACTGTTCCCAGAAGGGAAAATGGAACTGTTCGCCTCTGGGTGTTGCAAGCAGGTATTCTCGACCGACAGGATCCCACCAGGCTGTGTAGGTGTGCTGTGCTTCATACAGGAGGGTGTCTCCGAAGAATACAGTTTTCCTTGCCTCGTATATCCGCAGGATGAAAGAGATTTCGGCCCTGTACCCATCCTTGAGGGCTTCCTGTAGTCGTGCCACTTCTCCCGGTGTCAGGCAAGCGAGAATTTGTACCGTGTGTGGTTCGGCAGCCGGCAGGTAGGTGGTTTCTAGGGGGCGGAGGTCATGGGGAAAAAAAAGGGATAGCGAAAGAAAGGAAAAAAGAGTCCTGGGAAGGTTACTCTTCTTCGAAACGGCGTTCAAATAGCTCAGCCAGAGCATTGACCGCCTCCTGTTCGTCCGGGCCCTCTGCCCGTATCCGAAGGTTTGTATTGTATCCCGCTCCCAAGGTGATGATTCCCATGATGGATTTCGCATTGATCTCTTCGTTGTCCTTGATCATGTGAATTTTGGACGAAAATTTATTGGCTGTTTGAACGATCAAGGCAGCTGGCCGCGCATGTATCCCCGCACGATTCTTGATGGTGACTTCCTTTTCCGTCATTCCCTTCCCCGATGGATCAATAGTTGTCTGTGTTCTGAAAATATACTGCTCTAGCATTCTCACTTTCCAGCCATTTCAACACGTTTCGGTTGAATTCCTTTGCGGAAAAGTAACCCATTTTTTTCAGACGTTCGTTCATGGCAGCTGTTTCGATCAGGATGGGGATATTCCTCCCCGGTTTCACGGGAAGTTTCAGGTACGGGACCTGCACTCCCAGTATTTCGGTAGTGGTATCCTTCTCACCTATGCGGTCGTAGTTCTTGGTAGAATCCCACTGTTCCAATTCCACCACCAGCTGGATCTGTTTTCTGTCCCGGATAGCTCCCACCCCAAACAGGTGGGTGATATTGATGATCCCGATTCCCCGGATTTCCATGTGGTGTCCAATGATCTTGTTGGCTCCGGCACCCATGAGAATGTTCCCTGCCACGTTTTTGATCTCTACCGCGTCGTCTGCCACCAACCGGTGCCCCCGTTCGATCAGTTCCAGGGCTGCCTCGCTCTTCCCTACCCCGCTTTCCCCCGTGATCAACACCCCGATCCCGAACACCTCGATCAGTACACCGTGGACGGTTTGCTTGGGGGCGAACACCTCGCTCAAGGCTCGGATGAGGCGGGCGGTGAAGTCGGTGGAGGGAAGGTCGGTCTGGAGTACCGGACAGTGGGCCTTTTCCGCAAGCTCCTTGAAGATCTCGGGAGGTTTAAGGCCATAGGTGAAGATAGCGCAGGGGATATCGTACTTGAAGAATTGAGCCAGGGCATCGATGCGGTTTTCCTTCACCATGACGTCGAGGTACGCGCTTTCACCTCTTCCGAACACCTGGATTCGTTTGAAGGCGAAATTGTCGTAGAAACCGCTCAGGGTCAGGCCCGGGCGATTCACATCGGGCATTTCGATGGGTCTACCCAGACCCGACCTTCCCGCGATACAGCGGAGATCGAGAGCTTCGTGTTCCTTCAAATTGAGGGAAAGTAAATCCAGGACGGTAAACTGTTTCATGGGGTTCAGTGTTGTTTGATCTTCTCCTTTTCTTTGGATACTTTTGCGTCGATTTTATCGATCAATTTCTCGATTCCGTCCCGAAGGTTGAAGTCGTTCACTTTTATGTGATGCGAGGTTCCCCAGCGAAAATTCAACTGCGCGTCAATGGCGTAGTCCTTTTCCTTTGTGACAGTAAACAGCAGATCTACGATCATGTCTTGCGCGAAGTCTATCTTTTGGATTTTCTTCTCGATCAGTTCTCGATAATCTTGCGGGAGATCGAAATGGACGGCCTTGATTTCAAGATTCATACGTTACCTCCATAACTTTTATCTGTCGTAGGAGGAACTAATGGCTAGTTCCTTCCTATACTTGGTGACGGTCCTGCGGGCAAGCTGGATCCCTCGCTTGGAAAGTAAATCAGCAATTTTTTGATCCGATAGATTTTTCCCTCCTTCCTGTTCGATAATTTCTTTGATGATCTGTTTCACCGCCTCCTTCGAGTACTGGGACCCCGTGGATCCCGCACCCGAGATGGAGTTGGAAAAGAAATACTTCAACTCAAAGATACCCCATTCCGTTTGAATATACTTGGATGTGGTGATCCTCGATACGGTGGCTTCGTGGACACCGATTTCCTGCGCGATGTCTTTCAGAGTGAGAGGCCTGAGGTACTTGGGACCCTTGAGGAAGAAGTCCCGTTGGAACTCCACGATCGCTTTGGCCACCTTCAGCAAGGTCTGGTTCCTCTGATGGATACTCTGAATGAACCACCGGGCTTCCTTCACCCGATTGTTCACGAACTGCTTCACTTCTTTCAGCTTCTGGGCTTCGGGATGGTTCTGTATATTGGTAAAGAAGGGATTCAAACCCAGCACGGGGATTTCCTCATCGTTCAGGATGATGACGAATTGTCCTTCCTTCAGGGCGACCATCAGGTCAGGGATCACGTACCGCGGGGGTTCGGAAGAGAACTCCCTGCCGGGGAAAGGGGTCAGGGTTTTTATGAAGGAAAGGCATTCTTCCACTTCTTTCTCCGTGATTTTCAGCTTTTTTGCGATTTCCTTGATCTTCCCCCGTTCCAGGAGTTCCAGGTATTCCTGGAGGATCAGCACCGTGTACGGTGGAGCTTCAGGGTTTTGCATCGCCTGCACTATGAGGGATTCCTTGTAATCCTTTACGCAGACCCCGATGGGATCGAATCGCTGCACCAGTTTGATTCCTTCCTCCAGGAGGAGCAGTTTGTCGGGAGGAACGATGGTCTTCGGGTCTTCCCGGTGGAAGCCGTTTTCGTCCAGATTACGGATCAGGAGTTCGCATACCGAGCGGAGCTCTTCGGAGATAGGTTGCAGGCTCAACTGCCAGAGAAGGTGATCCTGTAAGGATTCGGGACGGGCCAATGCCCCTTCCATGAACTTCCGTTTCGCATCCCCCGCTTCGTCGTCGTATCCAGTAGGGGAAAATCCGGAATCGGAAGAATCTTCGAAGTACTCTTCATCGTAAGAGAGGGTATTTGGATCTTCGATTACCTCGAGGGCAGGATTTTTTTCCAGTTCTTCTTCGATACGGGCTTTCAAGTCCTGGAGGGGTAGAGCCATGAGCTGGATACTCTGTAAGAGTTGTGGGCTCATGTGTAGTTTCTGTTCCTGAACCAGAACGGGCTTCTGGTACTGCTGCACGATCGTTCCCCCTCGCGAACTTCCTATGTTCCTAATACATCCCTATGATTAATATTGAAGAACCATTTCCCATTTGTCAATTGAAACCTTCCCGTTTCTCCAATCCAATGAAGTATAGTTCGAAGGATTCACTCCGGCACGCCTTCGGCTTGAATGATCGGGTATGGGCGAAGATACGGTCCAGCCTTTCCCGGATCTGGTTGGTGTCCGATCCTTGGAACACCTTCACTACGCAGGCCCCCCCCGCTTTCAAGAGGGAGGAGGCAAGTCCCAGCACCGCTTCTACAAGGGCTTGGGAACGGGCGGTATCCACAGTGCGGATGCCCGTGGTAGAGGGGGCCGCGTCACTTAACATCACATCGAAAGGAGCCTGAGGGGAAAGCTTTTCCACAAGGACTGGATCGGTAATGTCACCCTGGAGAAAGGTAAGGTTTGGATGGGGAGGGAGGGAAAGGGGTAGGAGGTCTACCGCGAGGATCCGGGGGATGGGTTTGAGGGTTCGAAGGATATAGAGGGACCAGCTTCCCGGGGCAGCTCCTAGGTCAAGGATCTTTTTTGCTCCCCGAAGAATGTGGAAGCGTTCCTCGATTTCTTGCAATTTGTACACCGATCGGGCTGGATACCCTTCCCGTTTTGCCCGCTGCGTCCAGGGATCGTTCAGAACACGCACGATTCCACTGTACCACGGTTGACTTGCAGAGGGAAAGCCCGTACTTTCTACAGTATGCAGGTACTCTCCCTTCTCAGACGCCCCTTCCGGTATCGATATACCAACGTGGCGCTGGTTCTGATTCTGGTAAACGTAGTATGTTTTTTCTTTAGAACCCTCGCACCCCGGGACGCCCTGTACTACTTTTCCATGATTCCAGCTCGAGTGGCTAAAGACGGGGCTTTCTGGCAGGTATTCACCTACATGTTCTTTCATGCGGATCTTTCCCACCTGTTCTTCAACATGCTGGGGTTGTTCTTCTTCGGCTTCCAAGTGGAGCAGAGGATGGGAAGTACCGAGTTTCTCCTGTTCTACCTGTTGTCCGGTCTCGTGGCAGGGGTGTTTTCCTTCTTCGTGTTCTATTTCTCCGGTGCCGTGGGGATCATCCTTTTGGGAGCTTCAGGAGCGATCTATGCGATCCTCCTTGCCTTTGCCGTATTTTTCCCCCATGCGGTGATCTACGTGATGGGCATCATCCCCGTGCGGGCTCCCATTCTGGTGATGATCTATGCGGGGATCGAAATCTTCTCCCAGGTGTTCAATGTAAGAGGCGGGGTGGCTCACCTGACACATTTGGCAGGGCTGGGAGCGGCCTGGGTGTACTTCCTCGTCAGGCTTCGGATCGATCCCCTGTCTGTCTTTTTCGATCGCCGGTACTGACCGATACATAGGGTATGGAGGGACGTGCGATCCTTATAACCCGACTGCACCGGTTCGTGTGGGCATGGAGGGGGCTACTCTTTCTACTCCTTCTGGCAGGATTCTATCCCGCCTATGGCCAGACCATCCTGAACGAGGAGTTCTGGTACGAATACCAGCCCGAGATCTGGGGATGGGACGCGGAAAAGACTCACAACCCGATTCCGGATCTAAAGAGCTTCACCCAGGACGAACTGTTCCATCGGATTCTAGAGGAAGCCCGGTACGTACTTTCAGGCATGGTGTATGGCTTCACGTTTTCCTATACCCCCTACGATAAAAGCAGAAAGGTAGAGGAGGAGTTTCTCCTGGAACCTTACCAGTGGATCCAAAAAGGGGATCCTCACCTGTCGGTGGCAGGAGTTCGGGTAGAGGGGACCCGTGTGTATGTACGGGTACGGTATGCATTGCGTGATTTCCAGGAGGCCTGGTACCAGGGGCTTCGTTCCAATGTGTTGCCTGCGGTCTCCGGATTTGGAGAAGCTCCCTTCTATCAGGGACCGGAAGGCAGGATGCGGGCGGTTCAGGAAGGCATCAAGCATGCCATCCGGGAGTATGCCAGGACAGTGATGTACAACAAGCCCCATACCTTGAAAGGTCTGGTCGTGCTGGATGCCGCACCCCGGATGATGATGGATAGCGGGCTCTACAGAGCCGTGGTAAACCGGGCGATCCTTCGATTGGAGGATGTAAAAAGGTATCGAATGTATTGAGGACCGTACCCGTTGCGGTCCCCCGGCCGCCGATAGGTGCCCTAGATAGGTGCCGCCGTCCTTTTCTTAGATCAAAGCCACCCGATGCAGGATAAGCATAAGCCCGCCTCCAATAAGGATTCCCCCTAGGATCTCTCCCAATGTGTGGCCAATTCGTTCGTTCAGGCTTCTGTGTTCCTCGGGAAAATGACGGGAGGTGAGGCGGTTCAGTAGTTTCGCGTGGGTTTCCACCGCACCCCGGAGTCGAAAGGCGTCGTAAATCACGATGGCGGTAAACACGAAGGCTACGGCGAATAGATCGGAGTCGAACCCGGTACGAAGCCCGATCCCCATGGTGAGAGCGGAAACGAAAGCGGCATGGGCGCTGGGAATCCCACCCGCCGAAAAGAAGTACCATCCATTGAGTTTCCCTTCTCGCAGGGAATAGTACGCCACCTTGAATGCCTGACAGGCAATCTGGATACCTACAGAGGCGATGAGGAGGGGAGAGAGGGGCAAATTCATGGGTTGTGTTGTACCGCAGAATCCGTGGAAGGACAAGGGCAGGAGAAGGTGAAAATCTTGCCAAGGATACGAAGCCTCCGGTCAACCAGCATCCGACTTACGGGTCGGAAACTTCCTCCGGGATCCCTTGAGTAAAACCTTTCAAAGGGGTACACTGGGCTTGTTTAGCTCCGGGATCGGATGCTCCAAAAAAATCGAACAGAACCCTTTTCCTTACGTGGAAGCACTAGTGGGAGTACAGTATGGGAAACGATGTGGTAGGAATCGTGCAGAGTCTTCACCCCCTGGAGGTACGGGTCTTACGAGCTTATAGAGCGGGAACCCTACTCACAGTGGATCTGTTGCAAAAGGATCTCTCCTTCAATACGGGACAGGCGAACCAGGTGTTTAGCTGGCTAAATGCCAAGGGGCTTGTGGAAGAAGCCTCGCGAAAGACCTTACGCTTCTACGAACTCACGGATCTAGGAAAAGAGTGGGCTCAGAAGGGGACTCCGGAGGAAAGACTCCTGAACCACCTGGAGGCTTCGGGTCCCGCTACCCTTCCGGAGCTGGCCAACGCCCTTTCTATCGAGAACAAGGATATCGGTTCAGCCTATGGAGCCTTGGCCAAGGAAGGGGTTGTAGGCATGAACGAGGGGAAACAGGTGGTGTTGAAGGACCTAGCAAAAGCCACCCGGGTTAGGCAAGTGAAGCGGCTTTTAGGGGATGCCCTTAAGCAAGGGTTCGTAGCCGAACAGGATCTTTCCGCCGAAGAACTCGCCCTTGTGCAGGGGATGAGTAAAAAACGGGGGGCCTCCGATTCCCCCTTCCGAACGGTGGAACGGGATGAGGTGGAATATCGGTTAAAAGGTGAAGCGGCGGAAGTGCAGAAGGAGCTGGAAAGACGAGGTCTTACCGGAGAAGAAGTGGGAGCCTTGACTCCCGAAATGCTTTCCCGCAAGACCTGGAAGCAGGTCACCTTCCGGAAGTACAACATCAAAACCCCTCCCACGAGAGTCCTCCTGGGACGAACCAATGCGTACTGCGATTTCCTGCGTTCGGTAAAAGACAAACTCTGTTCCCTCGGGTTCGAGGAGTTCGATGGACCATTGGTGGAAACGGAGTTCTGGAACTCCGATGCCCTGTTCATGCCCCAGTTCCATTCAGCCCGGGACATCCACGACGTGTACTATGTGAAGGACCCTACCCATGCGAAAGAGATCGAACAGCCCTACCTAGACCAGGTGTCCGCTGCCCACGAGCATGGGTGGAAGACGGGAAGCCGGGGATGGAACTACACCTTCGACAGGAACTTCACCCGACGGTTGATCCTACGAAGCCAGGGAACGGTTCTCTCTGCCAAGCAGCTTCCGAAGGCAAAGATCCCTGGTAAGTACTTTGGGATCGTTCGGTGTTTCCGCTACGATCAGGTGGATGCCACGCACCTGTCCGATTTCTACCAAACCGAGGGAATCGTCATCGGGGAAAGCGTGAACTTGAAGACCCATTTAGGGTTCCTCCGCATGTTCGCCGAAGAAATTGCTGGAGCCACAGAGGTGAAGTACGTTCCCGGGTATTTCCCCTTCACCGAACCCTCCATAGAGGTCCACATCAAGCATCCTGTCCTTGGGTGGTTCGAACTGGGAGGCTCGGGGATCTTCCGCCCTGAGGTAACGGAACCGCTGGGAGTCCATGTGCCGGTGCTGGCCTGGGGGATCGGGATCGACCGAATGGCCCTGATGCACTTGGGGTTGAACGATCTGCGGGAGCTTTTCTCCTACAACATCGAACATGTCCGACTGAGAAAGGGGAAGTAACCATGCCGAAGATCGAAGTGAAAAAGGAACGGTTCTACCATCTGATTGGGAAGACCTACGATCTTGATACCCTGGAAGCCAAACTCACCTTTGCCAAAGGGGAAGTGGACGGGGTAGAGGGGGAGACCCTCAAGCTGGAGCTGAACGATACGAACCGCCCCGACCTCTGGTCTACCGCAGGGCTTGCCCGGTTCCTCAGGATCCTGGAAACGGGGGAGGTCCCGGAGTATCCCTTCTTTTCGCGGCCTGGTACCTTTATCGAGGGGGCCGGTAGATCCGTTAAGGGAGAGAGTTCCAGAAACGTAGAGAATCGCACCTTAGTAGTGGATCCTGTCCTTCGGGACATTCGGCCCTACATCGCGGCCTTTGCGGTGAAGGGGCCTCCGGTGGATGAGGAAACCCTGGAAGACCTGATCCAGTCGCAGGAAAAGCTCTGCGGGAACTACGGCAGGAAGCGCAAGACCATTGCCATGGGGATCTATCGGTCCACCCTGATCCAATACCCCGTGCACTACGATGCGGTGGACCCTGAAAAAACAAGATTCCAGCCTCTGGGTTCTGATCGGGTGATGAACCTGCACGAGATCAATCGGGAGCACCCCAAAGGGCAGGAGTACGGGCACATCGTGGCAGGGTTCAGTCGATTCCCCTTCCTCCGGGACCATAAGGGAGAAGTGCTGAGTTTCCCGCCGGTTATCAACAGTGCCTCCATCGGGGCTGTGGAGAGCGGTGATACAGAGCTCTTCATCGAACTGACAGGCACGGATATGGATTCCCTTCTATTGGCTACTTCCATCGTGGCCTGCGATTTTGCCGATCTGGGGTACACGATCCTGCCGGTAGAAGTCCAATATCCCTACGATACACCCTATGGCCGGAAGGTGGTAACCCCCTTCTACTTCCAGAAACCACAACGGGTCACGGTGTCGGCCATCGAGAGACTCTTAGGGGAGTCCTTCACCCCGGAACAGATTCTCAAGGCCCTACAAAGGATGGGGAACCGGGCTGAAATACGCCCTTCAACCGAAATGCGCACTTCAACCGAAGTACGCACCCTGGCGGCGAACCGAAAAGCCCCTGAGTCGGGTGGCGAAGCCGAGGTTATCCTGTACCCGAGCGAGTATCGGAACGATTTCCTCCATGGGGTGGACATCATCGAGGATGTGATGATCGGGGTAGGAATGGATCACTTCAAGCCTGTTACCCCCACGGACTTCACGGTGGGTCGTTTGACCGACGCGGAAACCCTGGCCCGGAGAGTGGTGATCCTCATGGTGGGGCTTGGATTTCAGGAAATGATCTTCAACTATCTAGGTTCCCGGAAAGACTTCATCGAGAAGATGCGGATCCCCGGCGATGACCTCATCCAGATCGCCAACCCCATGTCGGAAAATTACGAGTTCCTCCGGAACTCCATCCTTCCCTCCCTTCTGCAGGCGGAAAGCGTATCTGCCAGTGCCCCCTACCCCCACCACATTTTCGAGGTGGGGAAGGTGGCGAAGAAGGATCCTTCCGATGTGTACGGGAGCAAAACCTACAATCACCTCGGGTGGCTTTCAGCCCAGGCAGATGCGGGATTCAACCTCATTAGCGGCCAGCTCGGGGCCCTCCTGTACTATTTGAACGTGGAGTATTCTCTGGAAGAGGTGGAAGATCCACGGTTCATCCCAGGCCGTGCGGCAGCGGTGACCGTTCGGGGAAAACCAGTTGGGGTGATCGGAGAGGTGTCTCCGGAAGTCTTGGAGAACTGGGGAATCGAAATGCCCTGCACGGCAGGGGAGCTGTGCCTGGATATGCTGTAGGAAGCCCTTCATCATTGCCTTTTAAAGCAAATACCCCGATAATAGAACCATGGGGAATGACAAGGGACTGCCGTCTGTGCTTATCCCATATCCGGGCCCGTCCATCGATCCTTCCACCGAGGACATCTTCGTGTACCTACGCCCAGAATCCAACGGGTATCTGGTGGAAAGTCTATTGCTCAAGGTGATCCAGAAGAACCCCGAGTACAAGCAACGGATCTTTTTCGTGTATCTAGCCAATATTCCAGGCGAGTTCATCTTGAAGCATCATATCGTTGAAAAGCACTATCTCACACGGATGCGGTTCGCCGTATTGGGAAAAATGCTCTTCACGGAGTTCATGAAACGGGATTTCGAGGACTATTTCAAACTACCCTTCGACCAGGCGGATATCGTGGGGTCCTTCGAGGCTTTACGGAGGTTGTCATGGACACCGGATCGTCTTTTCGAGCTTTGGGTACCCGCGGAGGATGTGCTTGTCACCAGCGGACAGTCGGTGAAGCGGTATGGAGGGCTATTCATCGTGAACTACGATATACCCGCCCTGGTGCAGAAGAATGCCCAGGGGACGGACATCGCCGTGATGCTGTTCAGAACTACCATCGGATACGAAAGGTTCGCGTTGATTTTCAAGGAGATGGAGAAAGCCCTGCGGGATGCGAATGTCCTTTCTCAGGGGGTGCCGGCGGATCGGGTGTTCCACTATTCCAAAGGGCCCTTCGAGCAGATCCTCGATGGAAGGGATTACCTTTATTCTCCTTCGGGCACCCACATTCCCTGTGAAGAGCTTTCCTTCGCTACGTATCTCATTGACAAAGGGGTTCCCAAACAAACGATTCGGGGAGTGATCGAGCATCCCCTTGTTCGGTACTACGACGAAAGCGGAACCCTCAGGGAGAACAGCATCAATCTCTACACCCGAGGAGACTCTTACCCCCGGGCCTACGAAAAATTCCTGGCTATCAAAGCCCAGGTACTGATCCGATAGTACCAGGGGAACCACTGGAAGCTAACGTTCCTGGTGAAACGGATCCTGTGGGTGGTTGCGGCCAGTGGGGATCCGAAGAGAGGAGTTTCCACAGGGATTCGTAATCCTTCGCTACGGGTAAATCAGGGAACTCTTGCAAGATCTGCGCGGGCGGCCGGAACAGGTAGCCCCTGTCAGCGGTTTGCAACATGGTGATATCGTTGTAGGAGTCTCCCACAGCCTGTATGTAGAAACCGAGATTCTTCAGACCGAGGACTGCCTTTTTCTTTCCATCTTTCTGGCGTAGGGTATAGTCTACCACCGAACCGTCCTTTCCGATCACCAGCGTATTGCAGAACAGGGTTGGCCAGCCAAGTTTTCGCATGAGGGGCTTGGCGAATTGATCGAAGGTGTCAGAAAGGATAATTACCTGGGTGGTTTCCCGCAGGGAGTCCAGGAAAGCGCGTGCTCCAGGGAGGGGATCCATCGTTTCGATCACCCGCTGAATGTCCGATAACTTCAACCCGTGCTGGCTTAAAATGGCGATACGTCTCCGCATCAGGGCGTCGTAATCGGGAATGTCGCGGGTGGTCAATCGTAGCTCTTCGATACCGGTGGCCTTGGAAAAGGAGATCCATATTTCGGGTACCAGTACTCCCTCCAGATCGAGGCAGACCAGGTTCATACATCGCTCCTACAAAAGGATTCTGGTTGCCTTTATATCATATTCTAGCTCGCATATTCCAGATCGAAAAGGCGAGACACAAGGATAGGGACCTGCTCTCGAGCGCTGCTCGTATGGTAAGTTTAGTCGCGCTACTTTCGAGCTGTGGCGGATCGCCTTTCTAGTCGATCTCTGGTGCTATCCCTCCCTTGCACAGGAACTGTAGAGGTTTTATAGTGGGTGAGTATGAAAAAGGTTGCACTGTTTGCCTTTCGGGGCGAGCCCATGTGCTTCGTGCACGTGCTGTTGAATGGGCTGGATATGCGAGAGCGGGGTATGGACGTTGCCATCATTCTGGAGGGCGCTGCCACGAAGGCCGCGGTGGAATTGGCCATGGAAGGGGCCGATTACCACGATCTGTACGTGCAGGTGAGAGATTCGGGACTGATCGATTGTGTGTGCCGGGCTTGTTCGTACAAGATGGGTGTGTTGGCCGAGATCGAGGCTCAAAAACTCCCCCTAGGTACAGACATGAAGGGGCATCCCTCGATGGCGAGGTACATAGAGGACGGGTACGAGATCATCACCTTGTGAAACCCCCAGGCAGCCTCAGTTGACTTTTCTTCACTGAAATAATCATATTTAATCCATGAAATCTCTCTTGCGTATTTTAAAAAGCGTTCCAGTTGTGAGTACGCGGAAAGCTTCCTTCTTGCTCCTGGGGACAGTACTGTTTTTCCTGAGCGCCTTTGGAATTACGGCGTTGGGTAGCCGGGAAACCCCTGGAGAGAAACCTCCTTCCTCCGAACCTTCCCGTGCCCAACTTCCAAAGAAATCATGGGCAGGGACGTTCCCCGCCCCGGAGTTCCCCGATGGGTTGGAATGGCTCAATGTGAAGGAACCGTTACGGCTCTCCAACCTGAAAGGGAAGATCGTCCTGTTGGATTTTTGGACCTATGGCTGTATCAACTGCATTCACAATCTCCCCGATCTGAAAAGGTTGCAGGAAGAGTTTCCCCATGAACTGGTGGTGATCGGGATTCATTCGGCCAAGTTTGCCAACGAAGGCCGCCTGCAGAACCTGAGAAACATTCTTCTGCGGTACGAAGTTACCCATCCGGTGGTGAATGACCCGGAGTTTCTCCTGTGGCAGATGTGGGGGCCCCGGGCCTGGCCCACCCTTGTGCTGGTGGATCCCGCGGGAAAGGTTTCCGCGGCTACCATGGGAGAGGGTTTCTATCCCCAGTTCAAGGAGATCATCCTTTCTCTGCGGGAGGAGTTTTCTTCCAAAGGCCTATTGGATACTCGGCCGTGGAGAGCCTTGCTAAAGCCAGAGACTCGGAAACCCACCTTGTTGAGTTTTCCTGGAAAAGTGCGGGCACATCCCACGGAGAACCGGATCGTTCTCTCCGACACGGGAAACCAACGGATCCTGATCATAGAGGAATCTACGGCTCAGGTAGTGGAAAGGGTGGGTGGTTCAGGGGCAGGATTTGCCGATGGAAGTTTCGAGATCGCTCGGTTCCGCTCACCCCAGGGTATTGCCTTTTCCGAAGACGGAAGGACCCTCTACGTGGCGGACACGGGGAACCACGCCATTCGCATGATCGACCTGGTGAACCGCCGGGTAACCACCTTGGCGGGTACGGGGAAGCAGTCCCAAGAGTATCCTCCTCCCCCGGGTATAGGCACTTCGGTGGCCCTGTCTTCTCCCTGGGATGTGGAAGTGGAGGGAAATACCCTTTACATTGCCATGGCCGGGAGCCACCAGATCTGGAAAATGGACCTGTTGACGCAAACCCTCTCGCCCCTTTCAGGGTCCGGTGCGGAAGGGTATGAGGATGGTCCGGGTAAGGATGCGGAACTGGCCCAACCCAGTGGCCTTTCCCTCGGCTCGGACAGGCGGCTGTACTTTGCCGACTCGGAAGGGAGTTCCATTCGGTACGTCGATCTCGGCGCCAAAGATGCCCAGGTGGTGACCCTGGCGGGAAGTGGAAAGAGTCTTTTCGAGTTTGGGCCTGAAGATGGGGTGGGGTTGGAAGCCCGGTTTCAGCATCCCCTGGGAGTACGGTTCCATCGAGGAAAGGTCTACGTGGCGGACACGTACAACCATCGGATTCGGGAGATCGATCCGCAGACTCGAGTGGTGCGGACAATTTCGGGGCTGGACCCTGGATTCAAGGATGGGCAGGATGCCCGCTGGGACGAGCCGGGAGGACTGGATGCCAAGGGAGATAAGCTGTACGTGGCAGACACGAACAACCATGTCCTGCGGATCTTCGACCTGAAAGAAGGCTCGGTATCTACCCTCCTTCTCAAAATGGGAGGAGCCGATGCATCCTCGCTACAGGGGTCTCCACAGGGAACACTTTCCGCACAAATAGTGTCTTCTCCCCCGCAATCACCTTCTCGGCAGGGGCAGCAGGGTGGTGTAGCCTCCCCTGAAGCCTCCTCAGGGATCTCAGGCCCCTTCCCTGGTTCGGACTTTCTTTTCACGCAGACCCCGCCCCCCTTCCGCTTCGGAAAAAGTGAAGTTACTCCCGGAAGGGTGGAGCTTTCCCTTTGGGCGGAGCTTCCCAAGGGGTACAAAGTGACCGCAGAGGCATATTCCACGGTCACCGTTCGGATTGCCGATGGGGTAGGGCGATTCTTGGGGATGTCACCCCTCAGTATTCAGGCTCCGACCTTCCCCATTCGCCTCCCCTTCGAGTTTTCCCCTGGCGGGGGGGAGGTTCACTTGGAAACGGACATCGCCTACTGCGCGGAGGGCGGGGAAGGTCTCTGCTACATCGATCGCCGGAAGCTGGAAGTCCCTTTGGAAGTGAAGGCCGGAGGGAAGGATACTGTTTCCCTCCGGTATCCGGTCGTTCTTCCCTAAAAAGGGGAAAAGCTATCTCTTGATAGGACAATAGAGAAAAGGAATCAGATCCCTCTGGGTGGTAGAGAGAGAGTCGGGTGAAAACGAGGCTTTCAGCTCCTCTCCCTTCTTTTGAGCCTCCTCCAAGTACTGCCTATAATAGTTGGCCCGTTCCTCTTCCGTGAGGTTCCTTTCCTGCGAAAGGGGCAGGGTGGTAATTTCCTTTTCCTCCAGGGAGGATAGGATAGGGTCGATTCCGAAAGGAGGCAACGGGTATTCCCAGTCCCGAGCGGTCCAGTTCCCGGTGGCGAGATCGAACCGATAGAGGGGAAGGAAATATACCCCGTACCGGGCCACAAGGGCCACCGCGTCCAGAATGAAGCGGAACTCCTCCTCGGTAAACAGGAAGTGGAAGTTCAGCCGAGCCCAACCGGGCTTGATCCCCATTTCTCCTTGTAATATTTTTTCTTTGAACTCAAGAGACTTCTTCGTGTCGATATGGAGTAGCCGGTGACCGTAGGGCCCTGCGCAGGAGCATCCTGCCCGCGCCTGGATGCCGAATAGATCGTTCAGGAGTTTCACCACATACCGTGGGTGGAGGTAGGAGTCTCCCGCTTTGATGTTGAAAGAGAGAATTGCAACTCGTAACTCGGGATCCGGATTCCCCACGATTTCGATTTCAGGGATGGTGCGGAAGAACTCGATGGCACGGCGGATGTACTCCTTTTCCTTCCTTTCGATGGCTTCGATCCCCAGCCGTTCCTTCAACTGGATGGCAAGGGCGGCCTTTATCGTCTGGAGTATCCCAGGAGTTCCCGGTTTTTCCCGGGTTTCGATGTCCCGGGTATACTCCTGCTCGTGCATGTTCACGAAGTCTACTGTGCCTCCTCCGGACAGGGTAGGGGGAAGGTGCTGGGGATACAACCGTTCGTGGAAAACGAGGACTCCTGTGGTCCCCGGTCCTCCCAGAAACTTGTGGGGAGAGAAGAATACTGCATCGAAGGCTGTTTCAGGGCTTTGGTTGATGTCGATCTTGACGTAGGGCGCGATGGCGGCAAAATCAAAAAACACGAGGCAATCGTTCTTGCGAAGGATGCGTGCGATTTCGTACACAGGGGTCTTGATCCCTGTTACGTTACTGCCAGCCGAAAAAGATCCGATCTTGAGCCTCCCCGCATAGGCCGGATCCCTTGTCTTTCGCTCTAGATCCTCTAGATCGATCAGACCCGAGGCGTTCATCTCGATCTCGATTACCTCAGCGTAACATTCCCTCCAAGTAATTTCATTGGAGTGGTGCTCGTAGGGGCCCACGAACACCACGGGGCTTTTCGCTTTCAGGGTGGATTCGATTCGCTCCACAATAGGCGAATCGACGTTATTGAACAGGATGGAGCGGAAGAGTTCCTTGGCTGCCGGCGGAATGTAGAGACCCAGCATCTGCTGCAACCGATGGATGGCCCCCGTACTTCCCGTACCCGCTTCGATGATGTGGTACTGGGGGCCGGCATTCAGGTGGCGCTTGATGATTCGTTCCGCTTCGTGTAGCCGTTCCGTGGTAAGGTTCCCCGTTACATCGTCCTCTGTGTGGGTGTTCCCGTACAGTTCCAGGAGATGTTCCATGAATCTTTCGATGAAACGTACCCCTCTGCCCGATGCAGTGTAATCGGCGTAGGTGAGTAGGCGATTCCCGAAGGGAGTGGGGAAAAACGTGTTTCTACCAATGATTTGTGACCGGGTAAAGCTCCATACATCCATACGGGCAGGATATTACCATAGCAGTAAGATTTCAACAAGAGAGGCCAGCGTACTCGCATGCCCGTACCCAGGAACGATCGGTGTACTATGCATCTTGATAGGCTCAATAAGCAAATTGAATTTGATAAAAAGATATTGATTCACATTAAAAAAAATGATATCTTATTGACGTGAAATAATTCACAATAAATCCATGGAGATAGGGATGAACGGCAGGAAGATTGTCATAGAAGTATGCATGGGGAGTTCCTGTTTCAGCAGGGGGAACAGGAGAAACCTGGACCTTCTGCAGGAGTACCTGCGCGAAGAGAACCTGGAAGATACGGTGGAGCTTCGGGGGCGGCTCTGTTCCGGCTCCTGCAAGAAAGGTCCCAACATCACGATAGACGGGCAACTGTATAGCGGCGTTACCCCCTCCCTTCTCAAAACACTGTTAGAGACCCTTCGGAACAGGAAAGGGATAGGACATGGATAGGCTCAATCCCATCTATACAGAACGGACAGAATGTCAAGATTGTTACAAGTGCCTACGGGAATGCACGGTGAAGGCTATCCGGGTGGTAGAAGGGCATGCGGAAGTGGTTCCGGAGCTCTGCATCCTCTGCGGGCACTGCGTCTCTGTATGCCCCGTAGGGGCAAAAAAAGTGCGCAATGATGTGAGAAAGGTCAAACACCTCCTTTCTACAAAAAAAGCGGTGTACGTTTCCCTCGCTCCTTCCTTTGTTAGCGAGTTTTCCGAGAAAGAGCAGATGGGACTATGCAAGGGCTTGCAGCAGTTGGGATTCGCGGGAGTTTCCGAGACGGCACTGGGAGCGGAGGCGGTGTCTTCTGCCCTGGCCAAGAGCCTATACAAGGGGGAAGATCCTATGAACGAGACTCATGCCCAGAGACCACTTTACCTCTCCTCTGCCTGTCCCTCTGCGGTAGAGTTCATCAAAAAGTATCAACCTTCACTCTCTCCCTTCCTGACGGAACTGTCTTCCCCTCTGATGGCTCATGCCCAGTTGTTAAAACAGTTGTACGGGGAGGACATTGGAGTTGTCTTCATGGGCCCCTGTATCGCAAAGAAACGGGAAGCGGATACCCGCCCCGAGTTGATCGATGCGGCCCTTACCTTCCAGGAAGTGAGGGAATGGTTTGAGGAGGAAGGGATCTCCCTGGAACAACCGCAAATGCCCCCATCCCAGCCCTACTCCCCTCCCTTCGTGCCGCGACGAAGCCGGGATGGATCCCTCTATCCCCTAGACGGCGGCATGGTTAAAACGATTCTCCATCGAAGGGAACTCGCTGCCGAGCTATGCTCCTCCGTATCCGGTATTCAGGAGATCCAGAAGGCGCTACAGAGCATCGATGTTTCTCGATTGACCGCTCCTCTTTTTGTGGAGATCCTTGCCTGTCCGGGGGGGTGCGTGAATGGACCGGGGTGCACGAAAAAGAATGGCACCCTCATGAAGCGGAGCCAGGTTCTATCCTATTCCAAACAGTCCCCCTCCCGTGGAAAGGACCCCGAGGGACTGGACTTGTTCTATCGGTGGGGTATCGAACCCCTACCCACAGTACAGGTTACCGAAGGGGAAATCCGCGAGGCATTGGCCAAGGTGGGAAAGTATTCGGTGGAGGACGAGCTGAACTGCGGTGGATGCGGGTACGATACCTGCCGTCAGTTTGCCGAAGCCTTCGTAAAGAAGAAGGCGGAAGCCACAATGTGTGTATCCTACATGAGGAAACTGGCCCAAAAAAAAGCCGATGCCTTGCTGAAGGCGATGCCTACCGGTGTGGTAGTGGTGGACGAGGGGCTTTTCATCGTGGAATGTAACCGTAATTTCGCCCGGCTTCTGGGTAAGGAAGTGGAAGATCTGTATGAAACGAAGCCTGGACTGGAAAAAGCCTCTCTAAAAAAGCTCCTACCCTTTGCGGATCTCTTCGAAACAGTTTTGGAAACTGGGGTGGATATCCTGGAAAAGGATATTCGGTATGGGGAAAAAATCCTGAAAGGATCGATCTTTACCGTGGAACGGGGTCGATACGTGGGAGGAGTCTTTCAGGATATCACCCTTCCGTTCATCCAGAAGGATCGTATCGTGGAACAGGCCGAGAAAATCATCCGGAAACAGCTTTCCACCGTGCAGAAAATCGCCTATCTCCTGGGGGAAAACGCGGCGGAAAGCGAGGTGATGCTGAACGCTATCATTCAATCCTTTGGACAGGAAGACCGCTGATGCAGACCTTCATCGAAGTGGATCATTACCAGTGCGCGAAAGGGAACCACAGGACCGAGGGGGATGTGTTCCTCTCGAAAAAGATCCTTCCGGAGAATCGGGTAATTTCCGTATTGAGTGATGGGTTGGGAAGTGGAGTGAAGGCGGGAGTCCTCTCCACGCTGACCGCCACAATGGCCATTACCTGTGTGGCAGGCAACATACCGATCGAACGCACCGCCCAGATCATCCACCAATCCCTTCCCGTCTGTTCAGAGCGTAGAATCCGGTATGCTACCTTCACCCTGGTGGATATGGGGCGGAACCAGGAGGTGCGTATTCTCGAATACGACAATCCTCCCTACCTTCTCGTTCGAAACGGGGAAATGGTGGAGGTCCCGAAGACGGTGACCCGTCTTCCTTCTCGGCACGGGAGAAAGACCCTGATCTCTGTTTCTTCCTTTACGGCCCAACCAGGGGATCGAATCGTGGTGTTCTCCGATGGAGTGGTTCAATCCGGAATAGGGACTCCGGCAATGCCCCTGGGCTGGGGGATCGAAGGGGTAAAGAGGTTCCTCCAGGAACTGATACAGCGGGAACCTGCCCTATCTGCCCGGGAACTGGCCCATGCGGTGGTTCGAAAGAGTCTGTGGAACGACGCTCTGGAGGCAAAGGACGATATTACCTGTGGGGTGATCTATTTCCGGACCCCACGGCGGACTTTAGTGCTTACAGGTCCGCCCTTTGCTCCGGAACGGGACAAGGAGCTGGCCTCGATCTTCTCTGTGTACAAGGGGAAGAAGATCGTCTGCGGAGGAACCACCGCTACCATCATTGCTCGGGAATTGGGGAAACAGGTCCAGGTTTGCCTCCAGAACCTGGATCCAGAGGTGCCGCCCCCTTCGGAGATGGAAGGCTCCGACTTGGTAACGGAAGGGATCCTCACTCTGGGGAAAGCGGCGGAGCTATTGGCAGGGAACCTGCAGGGTGGGACGCGGGCACCTTCGGTAAAGAACGCAGCCCATCTCCTGGTGGAGCACTTGCTGGATAGCGACATCGTGGATTTTGTGGTGGGGACCCGTATTAATGAAGCCCACCAGGATCCTTCCATGCCCGTGGAGCTGGAGATTCGGCGGAATATCGTGAAGCGAATCGCTCACCTACTGGAGGAGCGTTACTTGAAAGAAGTGCATATCCAATTCATTTGATAGGGGGATAGAAATGGAAACATCGAAGGACGCGAAAAAGATTCGTGTGGTGATTTGTTCGGGAACCACCTGCTACCTGATGGGGGCTTCCGAACTGTTTGGGCTCGAAAAAGCGCTGGGGGAACCTCTTGCCTCCCGCATCACGATAGAGGGGTCTCCCTGCATGAATCTCTGCAAGGGGGGAGAATATGGAAAGGCTCCCTTCGTGAAAGTGAACGATGCCCTCATCAGCACGGCTACCGTGCACAAAGTGATCGAAGAGATTCGACGTCAGGCATCTCTGTAGGAGGAGTGGAATCATGCTATACAACAACAATGCAACCCATATTCGAAGAGAACTGCTGGTAAAACTCGCCTCTCTCGCATTCCAGGGAACGTTGAAAGAGAAGATCGATCGAGTGCCCCTCCAGATGATCCCCAAGGGTTCGCCCTCGATCCGCTGTTGCATCCATCATGATCGGGCGGTGATCAAGTACAGACTTATGGCCATGCTGGGGTTTTCCGTGGAAAGGGAAACGGATGAGCTTCGGCTCCTCTCCTCCTACGCGGAGGAAGCCCTGGAACGTACCGAAGTGGAGGATCCCGTGTTGACGGTGATCGACGAAGCCTGTAGCGCCTGCGTCCAGAGTCACTATTTCGTCACCAACGCGTGTCGGGGATGCGTGGCTCGTCCCTGTGTGTTGAACTGCCCGAAAAAGGCGATTCAGATGATCAACGGCCAGGCGCGTATCGATCCTTCCCTCTGTGTAAACTGCGGATTGTGCCAGAAGGTCTGCCCCTACCATGCGATCGTGAAAGTGCCTGTCCCCTGCGAGGAAGCTTGTCCTGTGGGAGCCATCTCCAAAGATTCCCAGGGGAAGGAGCACATCGATTTTTCCACATGCATCTACTGTGGAAAGTGCATGAGCGAGTGTCCCTTTGGGGCCATCGTGGAACGTTCCCAGATGCTGGATGTGATACGTGCTTTGCAATCGGGTAAACCAGTGGTAGCCCTGGTGGCGCCTGCCATTGTAGGGCAGTTTCCCGGGGACTACCCACAACTGGTGAATGCCCTCAGGAGGCTGGGGTTCCAGCGGGTCTACGAGGTGGCGGAAGGAGCGGATACGACGATCCAACGGGAAGCGGAGGAACTTGTGGAACGGGTCCATAGGGGAGAGCCCTTCATGACCACTTCCTGCTGCCCTGCCTACACGAGGTGCGCGGAGATCCACCTTCCGGAATTGAAACCTTACATCTCCACTACCAAAAGCCCCATGCTCTATACGGCAGAGAAGGCCAAACAGGAGGTTGGGGAAGGTGTACTTGTATTCATCGGCCCCTGCGTGGCGAAGAAAGAGGAAGCTTTAAAGAGCCGCCTGGTTGATTTCGTCCTGAACACAGAGGAACTGGGGGCTCTCCTGGTGGCGAAAGAAATCGATATCCCCCATTGTGAGCCTGAGACCCTGATAGAAACTCCTTCAGCGGGAGCCCGGTCTTTCCCCCTGGTGGGTAAGGTTTCCCAAGCGGTAGCCGAAAAGGTACAGGAAATACAGGTACGACCCTTTGTGGTGGATGGGATAGACCGGCAGAATATCAAAGTCCTGCGACAGGCGGCCAAAACGAAGCCCGACGGGAATCTGGTGGAAGTGATGGCCTGCCAGGGAGGATGCGTGGCAGGGCCTGTCACCATCAGCAAACCTAACCTAGCGGCCAAGAAGATCGAGGATTGGATCAGGAAGAGTACGGTTCAGAAAAGCGCAAGGGAAGGACAGGAAGCCACTCAGGAAGCCAATCAGGAAGCCAATAAGGAAGCCAATCGAGAAAAGGTGCCGGTGGGTCTGGGGAAACACTAGGTTTCATACTTCCCTGTCGCGGGCCTCTTGAAGCAAGGGTGATTGAACCTTGATAGGGGGGCCATGGGTGGGCGAGGTGGCGCTTTCACTCTTTGAGTTTGAAGACCCCTGTTTCCTTGTGGACTTCCTGGATCAGGGTGCTGGTACGGTTGGAAAGTTCCTGCACAGCGGAAACTGCCTCCTGGATCGTTCCGGCGCCCTGGGCGATCTGTTCCACACTGGTGCGCACCAGTTCGGTCTGCCGGATGAGATCTTCCACCTCCTTCAAAACGGCAGAAGACCCTTTTTCCATTTCCCCCGAAGCTTCCCTTACTTGGGAAGTAATGTCGTTGATGTTGGAGAGGGCGCTGAGGATTTCCTGGCTTCCCGAGCTCTGTTCCACCATCGAGTTCTTAATCTGATAGATCAGGTTGCTGAGGTCTTCGATTTTTTTCGAAATCTGATCGAAGGCGACAGCCGCTTCGGAGGAGGAGCCCACTACAGTGGAAATTACATTGATCACTGCCCGTAAGTCCTGTTTCGTTTCCTTTGCCCGAATGGCAGATAGTTCGGCAAGTTTTCGGATTTCGTCGGCCACTACGGCAAATCCCGCTCCGTACTCTCCGGCATGGGCAGCTTCTATAGCGGCGTTCATCGAAAGGAGGTTTGTCTGGGCGCTGATATTGGCGATTACCGCGTTGGTTTCCAGTAGTTTGGAGGATTGCTTCGAGATTTCCTGGATCTGGTTGTTCACCACAGTGAGTTTCTCTTTTCCCGTTTTCGCCGCGCTTACCAATCCGGAAAAGTCTGTTCCCATCCGTTCAATGTTGGCCGTGACGGATCGAATGTTGGAAACCATCTCCTCGATAGCGGCGGAAGATTGGGTGACTGCCGAGGATTGTTGCTGGATCATACGGGTGAGGGATTGGAGGTTGTGTAGGATCTGTTCCATTGCCGAGGAGGTCTCGGTGACTCCCGCGGACTGGGATTCCACCCCCTGCTGGATCTTCTCCACGTTTCGAAGGATTGCCGTTACCGATGCGGCTGTATTGTCCATGTTTTCCTTCAACTGCAAGCCCACCGTGGAGAGGGTTTCCATTTTTTTCTGAAGGGACACGATCAGGTCGCTGAGGCGACAGGACATCTGATTGAGGGCCTGGATCAGCGCCCCGAGTTCTGGATCGTCCCCTTGTTCCATCTCCGCACATAAATCCCCCGACGCGATGGAGGAGGCAAACTCGATCCCCCGGGAAAGATTTTGTAGGAGGGAACGAATGAGAAAGCGGGCGAATAGAAAAGTTATGAGGACTGAGGAAGCCAGCGCCACAAGGATAGAGACTAGGGAAAAACGATAGATCCGCCGGGCTTGCTGAACGGTAGCTTCCGCTGTTTTACGCGCTGCCTGCTTCAGATCGGTAAGGATCTGCACGGTTTGTTCACTCAAGGGGTCCAGAGAGTTCAACGCGATGAGCAAGGAAGTTTTGCCTTCTTCCAGTTTATAGGATAACTGGATGATCTGTTCATGGGCGGCCTGGTAACTGTCGAGGGATTGGCGGAAGGCATTGAGAAGGGTTCGTTCGTTTTCGGTTAGGGTGGCCTTTTCAAATGCTCCGTGGGTATCGAGAAGTTCGCTCCAGATCTTCTGCATCTGTTTGTCGTAGGCTTCCATGTAGGCTTTGTTGTTGGAAAGGATGTGCTTCAATTCTATGTTTTTGTACAAGAGGAACTTTTCGATCAGTTCGGCCACATAGTTCGTATTTACCGTGCCCGTTTCCATGATCCGCAGAGAGGCTTGGTTCACTCGCAGAAGATTCACCACACTCAACGCTCCGACGATGGAAAACAGAATCAGAAGGATTCCAAACGATAGTTTTAATCTATTGGAGAATTTCATGGATTCTATTTTCGCAGATAATTTGAAATTTTTCTATAGGGATCTACGGAGGAATTGTAGTGCTACTATAAATTCGTTAGGCCCTAGTGGAGGTTTGATAAGAGAGAAAGGTAAAAAGAGGCCGCCCGTATGAACGGCCTCTACTTAGAGCATGCCTCTGTGTTTCCCCGTGTGTTGCCGTGAATCCTACTTAGCAGGTCCGCACCCTAGGCTTGTCGCCCCTCACGTGGATGCTCCCCTTTTTTGCCATTGAGCCTTGAGGGTCTTGAAAGTGGAAGTACTGGTGATGATAGTCGCCACGATCACGAGGAGCAGGAGCAAGGCTACAGGGCGGGTAACGAAGGGTAGGAAACTTCCCTGAGATACCATCAGGGCTCTCCGTAAGTTCTCGTCCGCCATGGTCCCCAGGATTACCCCAATCACGAGGGGAGGAATGGGATACCCGAGTTCCCCCATGTAGTAGGCAAGGATTCCGATGGGTACCATTAGGTAGAGGTTGAAAATCTTCAATCCTAACGCGTAGGAGCCAATCAAACAGAGAACCGCCACGATGGGCATGAACAGGGCAGGGGGTACCCGAAGCAGTTTTACCACTTGCGGGGCAAGAAGAATTCCGGAAATGTACATGGCCGCGGAAGCCATAAGAAGAATCGCGCTTACCTGAAACACGAAGGTCGGCTGCTCCACATGGAGCATCGGCCCTGGCGCGATTCCATGGAGGAGAAGGGCTCCTAATAGCATTGCCGCGGGAGGGCTACCGGGGATTCCCAAGGAAAGGAGGGGGATCATCGCTCCCCCGATGCAGGCGTTGTTGGCCGTTTCGGAGGCGATAATTCCCTCATCGCAACCTGTACCGAAAAGCTCCGGGTGCTTGGAGGTGTTTTTTGCCGTGCCATAGGAAACCCAGGCGGCAATGTCTTCACCGATGCCGGGCACCGCACCGATTCCCACGCCGATAAGGGCACTGCGAACGATGTGAGGAATGTTGTGAATGATTTTGTTCCAGGAGGGAATGACACGCCCTACCTGCTGGGCTTTGGCGGTGACGAATCGGTCTTTCAAAACTTGAATGATCTGAGGAATTCCGAAGGCTCCGATGAGAACAGGAACCACTTCGATTCCTCCTTCCAGTTGGGGGAATCCGAGGGTAAACCGGGGGTAGAACTGGAGAGGATCCCGTCCCACCACAGCCAGGAAAAGGCCGAAGAAGCCAGCTATCCATCCTTTCTGAACGAGATCGGGGGTGGAGATGGATCCGCTGATGAGGATTCCGAAGAAGGCGAGGAGAAAGAACTCGAAAGAAGTGAACTGGAGGGCAAGAAAAGAAATGATGGGCGTGAACACCACCACGAAAAACATTCCTACCATGGTGCCTAGAAAGGATGCGGTAGTGGTGAGTCCTATGGCCACTCCCGCCTCCCCCCGAAGCGCCTTGGGGTACCCGTCCAGGGCCGTAGCCGCGGCAGCGGCGGTGCCGGGTATATTGATCATGATGGACCCGTAGGAACCCCCATATACGGCTCCCACGTAGATACCGAGGAGGCTCACCAGCGCGGGCCCTGTGTCGAGGCTGTAGGTAAGGGTGGTGAGCAGGGCTACACCTAAAGTCGCTGTCAGACCTGGCAGGGCCCCGAAGACAATCCCTAGGATCGTGGAACCGAAAAGAAGAAGAAGGGTGGAAGGGGAAGTGAGAATGCTTAGTAGGTACCCTAAAAAGGCAGATAAGGAATGTAACACATCCATAGAAATCGCTCCCTATCGAATGGCGTAGTAAAGGATAAACAGGAGATCCACGATGCCTCCCTCTTTGGGTAAGGGAACTCGCAGAAAGAAACGGAACACAGGTACCAAGAACAGGGGAGTGAGAATGCTGATAAGGAGGGCGTGGCGTAGCTTCCTCCGATAATCTTCCTGCCCTCCGATACATGACCGGATGAAGAGATACAAAGCCATGATCAGGCCTAAGGTTAGAATGTCTAGAGTATATCGGAACGATCTAGTCAAGGTTCGATCGATACCTGTCAAGAATAACAGAAAAAGCACACCCATTTCGATGGAATAGAAGACCAGCAGTTTCTTCAATAGGGGAAAATCATCGAAATAGAAAACGGGAATGAAGAAAAGGAGGAACATGAGGATACTGAGAAAAAAATCGATCCGGGGTAGATTCATGTACACAAGACTCAACAAGGGAACAAGGATCGCCAGAAAGCGATACCCTTTTTCCGTGATATGAACCTTTTTTTTGGTAAGAAGAAATTCCCTAAATACCTGGTATCCGCCGGTTTTTAGGGCGTGAACCAGGATGTTGAGAGCCAACAGGATAATTCCAATGCCTATGAATAGGGGAAACAGGGCTGGTGAGACATACCAGACGTTCACTACTCCGCCATAGGTATCTTTCATGGGCATCTGGAATGCCTGCACGAGGATCCACACTCCAAAAGCGATCAGGAAAAGGGATGTGATAAAATCCGCTCCTCGTAGTTTTGATTTATCCATCATACGTACATCCTCGGTAGGGAGATGTGAGAACCGTACCGAATGGTTCGGTACGGTTCCCGTTGTAGAACCGCTTACGGTAAAAAGATAGTAGGGCTCATGATATCCCCAATCTTTACGGTTTGGGAATTCCCAACTTGGCGGGATCGACCTTCGCGGCTCCCAGTTCCCAGAGAGTCCAGGAGAATACCGATTCCAGTTTGTCGAAGATCTTGTTTGCCTCATCCCCATAGATCCCTTTGATGGTGAAGAACCGTTCACGGCCGAACTTCTGTACCGCTTCTGCCTTGATAGCCTGCTTGAAGGCTTCCCGGAGTTTCGCTTTTACCGGCTCAGGAGCGTCCCGACGGATCGCGAATCCAATCTGCTGTTCCAGGGGAAGGTATTTCGCGAGATCCGGATAGTCCTTGAAGGCCGATGGGATGGTCATGTCCCCAAACTTGAAATCCTCGGGAGTAAGCATAGCCAGGGGCCGGAGTTTTCCTGCCTTGAGGAGTTCCGACTGTTCCTGTACTGAAGTAATCACCACTGTAACTTCACCGGTCATTGCCGCATTTTGAGAAGGAGCAGATCCCGTGTAGGGGATGAAGTTGAACTGAGCCCCCGTTCCTTTTTCGAAGGCCAACAAGTTCAGGTGGTGGATCGAACCGGAGGCACTGGCCCCGGCCTTGATTCCTTTGGGATTGGCTTTCATAGCCTCTACCAGTTCTTTGAGATTCTTATAGGGGGCATTGGGTGTAACCGAGAGAACGTCGGGGGATCCTCCGATAATGAAATAATCCCACACGTTAACCCGCTTGTCCCAGCCTCCCTGTACTCCCGCAGTTACGATGGATTCGGAGATTCCGGCAAGGGTGTATCCGTCGGCTGGTTTGCTGTACGCTTCCAGCATCCCCACCGAGCCGCCAACCCCGCCAGTGACATTCACTACGTTGATGTTCACCTTGAGGATTTTTGCCATTTCCGCCATTACCAGCCGGTTCGCCAGATCGGTTCCCCCTCCTGCTGCCCATACAACGATGTCGGTAATGTCCCTTGCAGGGTACTCTTCCTGCCCTCGGGCAAATACCATTCCTGTAGTGGCTAGCAGTCCTACTAGAACCAGAAGCAATACCTTCTTCATAGAAGCCTCCTTCCGTGATAGATTTATGGATACAATATAGATAATATTGTATACAAAATGGATTATACCATAGATTCCCCTGTTGTCAAGAAGAAATCTATGGTAAAGTCATGCTCATTTCGAGGAAAGCGTGGGAAGAATCACCTTATCAATGCGAACAAGTTGTATTTGCTGAAGATGTTTACCATAATGAGGGACACCACCGCCATGATTTTGATCAGGATGTCCAGGGACGGCCCCACCGTATCCTTCAACGGGTCGCCGACGGTGTCACCGATCACAGCGGCGGAGTGGGCACCACTGCCTTTCCCGCCATAATGCCCGTGTTCAATATACTTTTTACCGTTGTCCCAAGCTCCTCCCGCATTGGCCGAATACAGTGCCAGCATGATGGCAGAGAGGGTAGTACCGATCAACAGGCCTCCCACAAAATCGGCTCCGAAAATGAATCCTGTCAGTATAGGAGTAAGCACGGATATGAAGGCGGGTCCTTTCATCTCTCCGATGGCACCGGCGGAGGAAATTTCGATACATTCCCGATAGTTGGGTTTTGCCTCACCGCTCAGGATCTTCGGGTTTTCCTTGAATTGCCGCCGGACTTCTTGGACCATTTTCCGAGCCGCTTTCGCTACCGCTTCTATGAGGATTCCTGAAAAAAGGAAGGGTAAAGAGGCGCCCACCACCGCTCCCGCCAGGGTCATCGTATTGATCATATTGAGGATTAGCGTATACCCCTTCACGTCTTCCGGTGAGGCCTGAGTATAGAGGTAGGAAGCGAACAAGGATAAGGAAGCAAATGCCGCGGAGCCTATCGCAAATCCTTTCCCGATCGCCGCGGTAGTATTCCCCACGGAGTCCAAATGATCGGTAATTTCCCGAACCTTTGGATCCAATTTTGACATTTCACTGATCCCTCCCGCATTATCGGCAATGGGCCCGTAGGTATCCACCGACACGGTGGTGACTACGAAGGAAAGCATCCCAATTGCCGCCATCGCTACTCCATAGAGTCCCGCGATTACATGGGAACCGATGATTGCCACTGCAATCACCAGCACAGGGATAAAGGTGGATTTCATTCCCAGGGCCATCCCCTCCGTAATGGTCAAGGCAGCTCCCTCTCGGGAGGCTGCCGCAAGGGTTTGGGTAGGTCGGTAATCGTAACTGGTGTAGTACTCTGCCAACAGTCCTATTAGGATCCCACTACCTATTCCCAGCACAGCGGAAAGCCAGGGTGACAAGGCTCCCAGGGCGAACCCTACTCCCGCGAAGTTCTCTCCCCGGAAATACAGGTAGGTAAATACCCCATTGAAAAGCAAGGTCAAACCCGCAGACATCCAGGTGGAAAAGTTTAGCTCTCTATGGGGGAAATCGGACACTTTCTTTATGAGAAGGGAAGCAATACCGATGACACAGGAAATGACTCCAATGGAGGCAAAAAGGATAGGATAGAGCATCAATTTGTTGACAAGGGTGTGGGAAATGGGAGTTTGAGAACCGCTTAGGGTATGAAACATGTAGGCGGAGAGAACCACGCTGGAAATCAAGGCACCCACGAAGCTTTCCAGTAGATCCGCTCCCAATCCCGCTACATCACCTACGTTATCCCCCACGTTGTCGGCAATGGTAGCGGGGTTTCGGGGATCGTCCTCGGGAATATGCGCCTCGGTTTTCCCCACGAGGTCCGCTCCCATATCGGCAGCCTTTGTGTAGATCCCTCCCCCCACACGATCGAACATGGCTATGATGGAACATCCCAGCGCGTATCCTGAAACGCTCATGGTGAAGGGGATGTACTGAATCCCCAGCCAATTGGTCACCACGGTAAGCCGCTCGGACGAAAGCTGCCCCAAAAGGTATCCAAACACCACATACACAATTCCCAGGCCTAAAAGCGCGAACCCGCCCACGGATAACCCCATGACACTGCCGCCTTGGAAGGCCACTTTGAGAGTTTGTCCCATACTGGTGGTAACGCGGGCGGTATTCGAGACTCGAACATTGGCAATAGTGGCAATTTTCATCCCAATCCACCCTGCGGAACCGCTCATGACCGCCCCTAACAGGAAAGCGACGCCTGTGTACCAGGAAACAAGTATTCCAAGGATCACTGCAATCACTAAGGCAATAGAGGCGATGATCCGGTATTCGTGTCGGATGAACGCGTCTGCGCCTTCCTGGATGGCCAGCGCGATTTCCTGCATGATCGGTGTTCCAGGGTCCAGCCTTTTGACAGAATAGAAATTGACAGCGGCAAAACCTAGGGCGGCAACGACCGATACAACAATGATTCCCAGCATCATGATATCCTCATCCATTAAAGGTACTAAATATTGTATAATTATACAGTAAAGGATAATATCATGCAAAAAAGCCTTTATGCAAGGTACGATACTGTTCCCTATCGAGGATAAACAGTTCTTCCTCCCCTTTACAACCCGATCACTCTATTTTACATTTTACAGTGTACGCAGTAAGGGAGGGATTTTCTATGAACAGGCATTACTATTTGACTGTGTTTCCCGTAGAAGCTCTCATCGCTTCCCAACTGGAACCCGCGCAGTTCGGAGCCTACATGGCCACGGGATCCAAGAAAGGATCCCATGAAAATATCATATTCATCGAGATCGAGGGTGAGTTTGGGGACTATTTCGATTGGAACTATGCGAGGGAAAAATGTGTCCCTCACAAGAACGGAAACCCGAAAAACTCCCTATACCTATCGGTGTACCGGACCCTGGAACACATACCTTTTTCTGTAATGAAATCTCTATATCTTACCACTCGGGATGGGCGCACCCTATCGTTACCCAAAGTGGAGCTACAGGAGCATCCTCCGAAAAAGGATTTTTGGGTGTATCAAGAATTGTGCCCCATACGTCCTTTGGCGGTCAGCGTGCTGGATCCCATCGATTTTGCCATTTATATGACGGCAAAAACCACAAAAACTTGGGTGCCGAAAATTATCTTTACCGATCTGAAGGTGATCGATTTTTCGAATCCTGACACGGGAAGCATCGGTCCAGCCTATGACCGTAACCTCGAACACCTGAAAGCCTGTATCCAATCCGTCCAGGAACGAAAAGACAAGCCCAATAAAATCGTAGACCGATCCATGGTCGACAGGTTTTCCTATCAGATCATCGATAAGGGAATATACGTGGGGAACGGAGAGACAGTTCTCATGTATCCGATGAAGTCTATCGATGAACTTCGTCAGAAACACTACGACTGGGCACGGTCCGCGATGATTCTGTAGGGTACGTACAGCAACACGTTAGCTCCTTGACGCAGCCCTGCATGTACCCTATCATGTTGTTTGTGGGCATCTATTATGTTAAAAATTTCACTTTTATCATAATTATTCATGTACTGGTAACCTTCCTGGTTCCGGTTCCCCTTACAGCTCAGATCGAGAAGGAACCACCCCTAAAGATTCTACGGATCTCCTTAGAAAACACCCCAACCCATGTCATGACTCGAAACGTAAGTAGGTTTGCCGAGGAGGTGTCCTACCGTTTAGGCCCTCGTGTTAAAGCGGAGGTATACCCTGACGCCCGGTTGTTCCGGGACCGGGAAGTGCTGAACGCTGTTCATTCCGGAAAAGTGGAAATGGCGGTACCAGGGACCTGGAACTTGGAATCCTACGTGCCGGAACTCAATCTGTTCCTTCTTCCTTTTCTCTATGGAAAATCTGTAGCTGAAAATCACCGGCTTTCCGATGGAACGATAGGCCGAAGAATCCAGCAACGCATGGAAAGCCTCTATGAAGTGCGAGTACCGGGGAAATGGATGGACTTAGGACACGCCCATGTGTTCACCCTAAGGAAGCCCATCACAAAGCTCGAAGATTTCAAGGGGCTTCGGATACGAGTTGCCGGCGGTAAAGCCAACGAACTGAGGTTCTCTATCCTGGGATCCTACTCCTTTACCATTCCGTGGCCGGAGTTGGTAGAACGGCTTCGAAGTCAATTGATTGACGGTCTTCTTACAACCTACGAAACCCTCCGGAGCGCGGAGTTGTGGAACCACGGGATCCGGTATGCCTTCGAGGATAACCAGTATTTTCCCATGTACATACCTATCGTGGGGAAATGGTTTTGGGAAGAACTGACGGAGGAGGAACGAACAGCCTTTCAAAGTTTATGGAACGCGCATGCCGAGAAACAGCGGCAAGAAGCTCTGGAAGCTCAACTGCAGGCAAAGGAAATGTTTATCCAAAACAAGGGGAATGTGTTCGAACCGGCAAAAAACGAACTGGATAAGATTCGGGAGGTTTTGATGAGATCCCAACCAGATTTGATTCGCCAACTCAAGATCGATAGAGGGTTGGTCGAGGAAGCGGCAAGGGAATTGGAACCCTGATGAAAAGCAGGTTCTCTTTACGCTCCGTAGTGTATGTCATACTGTTCCTAGGACTCCTGTTCCCTGTTTTCCGAGGTGTAACCAGTTTCTATAACCATGAACTTACCAATACTCTTCGTTACGAATCGATTACGTACTTACGTACCCTCTCTGAATATGTGAATGCCCGTTTACATCAATATGAAATTCTGATGGATAGCCTCCCGGACCTAAAAAGCTTCGACAGTTTCATCCGCCTGCTCCGCAAAGATGCAGCCCGGCTGTTGGAAATCGATAACGTTTTGTTGATGCAGGAAGAAAGCGGGTTACTGGGATCATGGAAGCCTGCCGGTGAACTTGAAAATAGTGTACCGGTAGAGTTCAATCGACCCTTTTCCTGTTTGGTCCATTCTTTCCAGGGAAACTCCCACCTGATCCTCTCCCGCAGTCTTCCTTCGCTACCCGGTACGAGAACGACAACCGTAGTTCTCATCTTAAAACCCATCCGGCTGTTGCCTGAACATGCTCTATTCACCTATCCCATTCAATGGATCGCTCTGATCGATTCGGGTGGCAGAGGGACGTTTCTATCAAACTCTTCATCCATGGAGTCTACCTTTCCCCAGGTAAAGGAGATTGTGCAAAAGTCAGGATCGGGGCAAAAACGAACCGGCACGGAAATACTGGACAGTAACCTCTATGGGTGGGACTCCCTTCGGGATTATCCCTTGCAGCTACTGTTTTCCGTGGATATCCGAGAAATGAACGAAAAGGCCCAAAAGTTCGCGTTTTTTGTATTTGCCGGCGGGTACGCAATAGCTTCCCTTCTCGGTCTTTTAGTGTTCGCTTCGGTCCGTTATAGAATGAACGCTAGGCGACAGGAACAAGCGTTAAACATACAAAAAACCATTCTGCAAGAAACACACCACAGGATAAAAAACAACATTCAGGTCCTTTCGAGCCTCCTTAACCTGCAACGGGAGACTGTGAAGGATCCACACATACAAAACATTTTTACTACGGCCATTGCCCGTCTGAATGTTATCAGCCTTTTGCATGAAGAATTGTATCATCAGGAATCCCTCCACACAGTCAATGTAAAGGAGTACATTAACCGTATTTTAGAAATACTGGTCACCCTCTACGATACGCAGGCAAGAAACTTCCATTTCCAGGTTGAAATCGATCCCGAAATACTTCTAGATCAGAAAAGATCCCAGGCGTGCGGCTTCATGATCCAGGAACTGGTGACCAATGCCATAAAGCATGCCTTCCCCTCGGGTAGGCAAGGGACTATTTACGTTAACATGGAAAAAACGCAAGATTCGGTACTGCTTCGAGTGGAAGATGACGGGGTGGGGTTCACAACGGAAGAACGTAAGGAGGAAGGATTGGGGATGCCCATCCTTCAGGCAATGGTAAATAATCTAGACGGTAAACTTTCTATCGATAGCACTAGGGGAGTAAAGGTTCAGGTACAGTTCCCCTTAAAAGTAGCCAGGGGTTGATTCCCTGTCCCATGAGTCTGAAAGCACTTCCGATCTGAATACATCAAAATCATTGACATTGGCATATGACCATAATACAATTTTTTTCAGGAGGCATTATTAATGAAAAATATCAAGAACCAAATTCTTCCCTTTGGAGCTGTTCTAGTCGTTTCTGCAGCTGTTTTCTCCGGACATTTTGGAGTGGGTGACACCATCTTTCCTGCAATGCTGGGGAGAAATACTGGTGCTTCATGGTTTATTGCGGCTCTCGGTTATGGTGTCGTGAACAGCCTGATGGTGTTTTTAGCCTATCTTGCTATATCAATTCAGAATTCTTCTCTTTATGGCTTGACATCGATGGTGTTGGGCAAAGGCTTTGCGATAGCGTATACCACGATCGCCGTCCTTATCATGGGACCTGTTTTCATACTGCCGCGTGTCAGTTCTGCTACGCATGAGATGGCTGTTGCGCAATTTTTCCCTTCGATTCCCATTTGGGCAACCCTTCTCGTTTATTTCTCTCTCAATTATTACTTTGCCTATAACCGCTCCAAGGTCATTGACAGAATAGGCAAATACCTGGCCCCTGCACTCATTGTTTTCATGGTTATCCTGGTTATCAAGGGAATCTTTTCTCCTCTGCAAGCTGTTGCATCGAAAGGATCTCCTACTGCCTTTAGTGACGGCATTCTTAATGGATATAATACCATGAATGCCCTGGGAGCATCGATTTTCGGGATCTGGATTATCAACGAACTCAAGCTACGGGGTATCGAAGATGCAAAATCCCGACGTTCAAACATCATTACGATAGGTATTTTTGCTGCTTTAGCTCTTTTTCTGACTTCCACGGGTCTTACCTATTTGGGTGCATCTTCAGGCGGGCTTTTCCCAGATGCATCAATCGGAGCTCTCTCTGTGAAGATAGCGGAAGGTCTTTTAGGATACTTTGGCAAGATAGTATTTGCTGTCATCATCGCTTTAGCCTGCATTACCACCTCTGTAGGTCTTACCTCGGCAGCAGGTGATACCTTCGAGCAAATGAGTGGAGGCAAAATCAAGTATAAATTTACCGTAGCAGCCAGCAGCATCATTGGTTTTTTACTGGGTCTCGTGGGTCTTTCCAGAATTGTGAGCTATACGGTTCCCTGGCTGATGCTCATTTATCCCGCCCTTGTCATCCTTATCATCATGTCGCTCTTCGCTGATTTTTCCAAAGTCAAGCTTGCTACCCAGGCAGGGATTCTTGTAGCGATCCTTTTCAGCATAGGCGATTTTTTGGCGGGTATTGGTTTGAAAAATACGCCTTTCTCCAAGCTAAATACAGCAATGCCTTTAGGGGAACAGGGGCTGGCGTGGCTTTTCCCGTCGATTGCTGCCCTTGTGGTGTTCCAGTTAATTGCCCTCGCAGGCAGAGGGAAAAAATCGCCAGGTTAGACAGTCAACAGGTTAGACAGTCAAACCGTAGGGTATGGGGAGGCTATAGAATACAATGGTCATGCTGGACAAGTTGTCGGTAAGGGTGGTGGCTGAAGATTCCGTGATGTATGAAAGCCCCTTTTGGGGTCAACATGGAATTTCGCTCTATGTAACTGCCAGTAAAGATGGTTTTGTAAGGCATATTCTGATAGATGTAGGGCAAAGTCACGAGGCACTTCTTCACAACATGAGGCTCATGGGGATCGATCCAACCAGTATCGATGCTCTTGTGCTTACACATTGCCACTACGATCATACTCAGGGGCTGGCTGAATTACTAAGAAAAATCGGTAGAACCGATATACCCGTTATCGCCCATCCGGATCTTTTCAGGCTCAATTTCATCGATAAGCCTTATTTACGGCATGTAGGGGTTACCGCTGAAGATGCAAAATCAAACCTGGAGAAAAGTGGTGCTTCATTTTTCCTTACGGCGGATCCTCTACAGATTATGCCGGGGCTTACAACGACCGGATACATACAGAGGCAAACCGATTTCGAGGAAGTAGGCCTACCGCTCAAGACAATAGATACGCAGAATCGCCTCGTTCAGGATCCTATGCATGACGATATATCTGTCATCGGGGCGGTGAAAGGGAAAGGAATTGTCATCCTTTCCGGATGCAGCCACGCCGGTATCGTCAACATAACAAAACAGGCCATAGCCATGAGCGGTATTTCAGAAGTTGCCTCGATTATGGGCGGATTGCATCTTGTGGAAGCACCTATGGAGCGAATTGTTAAAACAGTGGATGCTCTCCATTCTCTTGTAAGTGGCTCCATCTACGCAGGGCACTGCACCGGGTTCAATGCCCAGGTCGAACTCCGGAAGAAATTCGGAACACGATTCCTGCCTCTGCAGACAGGGAATTATTTCGAATACCCCTGAGATTCAGAAAGGCAAGGGGTTCGGAGTTACGAATCACCCACTTGCCATTTAAAAAGTTGCTGCCGCGTCCTGTTTGTACTCCGGATATGCACTATCGGTCAGGGCTTTCTGGAAAAAGAACGTCTTGTCCCGCAACACAATGACACTTGCCAGCAGGAGCAGCAAAACTGTCTGGATAATTTTGCTGTCAGGATGTGTGGCAAATATCTCGTTGAAGTATCCGGCAGTAATGTGGAAGACAATTGCCACCACAATGTTGCGCCCCGTCTTGTAGTACAGCCAATTCATCAACAACGTGTAGGGAACAATACTGACGAGAAAATTCACACCATGTATCCAACCCGTCTCAACAAGATTACTCTGGTAGTAGTCTCTGATTGTGGAAAGGGGAATGTGCCATATCCCCCAGAATACACCGAAAAGGATAGACGTCTTGAATAAGTTCATCTTGTTGCGCAGGCAGTCCGTGCCATACGAGTGCCACCCCAATTCTTCCAGGATAGGAGCAATGATCAGCATAATCCACACAGGAAAGACGCCGGATGAAAATGTGAAGTGTCCTGTGATGGCAAACTGAGAACTGCTATAACCGAAGAGCAGCGAAATGGCTTGGGCCAGCAGAATACTCACTAGCATCAGACAGCAGGCGAGAACAAGATAGATCGGTTTGATGGATCTGAAATTGAAGAACCTTCTAAGTACATCTACCCGCAAAGCAGGATCTTTTAAAATTAGACAGTATGCCACTCCCATCGGACCAAGCAGGCCAATAAACGCGAGTAGGCTGGCAATAACCAGGTATTGATCTACATGGGGTTCTAGGTGGCTTGCATATCCTGCGGCAAACCAGAATGCCCAGGGAATCACGGTTGCAAGAAAGTAGAAAAGAACCGGGTGTTTGTAGTTGGTAATTGTCATAGCATTCCTCCTGTTTTTTACCAGTTACTAAATGCGCCCTTACATTCAGATAAACTCATTGATCGCCTTTTGAGAGTGAATCCACGACGACCTTTGCCAGGTGGTACTCCATATCATCGACTATACGCGTCGAGCCGTCGACGATCCCGATATCAGTATTGATCTGAAAGGCAACGGCTACGCGATGCCCGGTATAGTAGCGCAGGCTGGAACAGTATCCCGGTATCCAGCCACTGTGCCCATAGCTCTTTCCGAGCGGGCCATTCTCCCGTATGGCGACTGCGATGCCGTAACGCACGCCGTCATGACCGCCGATCTCCACGGACTGCAGCAGTCTCTTGAGGTAGTTGCCCTTAATTGCATGGCCCTCGTAGAGGGCTTTCGCCCAGACCACCAGGTCCGCGGGATTACTGACAATTCCCCCGCCCGTCCATTCAATCGCCGGGTCCCAGGCCATAACGCCGGGACGAATGGTCGTCTTTCGTGGCAGGCCGAAGCGGTTGTCCGGCGCTGTGTAGCCCGCGGCGAGGCCGAAAAGTTCACGGCGATCTGACGGCGCGGTCATCCTGAGGCGCATCGGCTCCAGGAAGCGCCTGGTGAGTTCCTCGTAATAGGCGTGTCCGGTTACCTTCTCGATGACCAGGCCAATGAGAATATACCCGGTATCGCTGTACGCCCATCCTCTCCCCGGCTGAAACAGCGGAGGCTTGTCCAGCACAAAAGTGACGAGTTCCTCGGGCGCCAGCGAATTGCCGTTCGCACGCGAGGTTTCAGCAAAAGCCCGCCTGAAGTCTTCGGTATCCACATGGTTGGAGATACCAGAGCTATGGGTAAGGAGTTGCCGAAGTGTGATCTCGTTGTGACCGGGCAGGCGAGAAAACCATGGTCGGTCGCCGATATATTTCGATACCGGGTCATCCAGATCCAACGCACCCTCCTCTTCGAGGGCAGCGACAGTCGCACCAACGAAGGTTTTACCAATACTCGCGGCGAGCATGCGCGATCGCTCCGTCATCGGAACTCCGGCTTCGACATCGGCCAGTCCCGTCGCGACGATCTTCACCGTACCGTCGGGCAGGATGAAAGCGGCAGTGGCACCCGGAAATCGGTACTTATCGTGAAGCGCGTCGAGCTCCGACTGAAAGCGCCGTTGAAGGGCATTCCAGCTCGATGTCCCGCTATGACAGAGCACCGCTGCGATTGCGAGGCAGGCAAGGCTCAGCAAAACCAGAAGCGTTCGCCGCCGGTGATGCCTCATCGATTGTACCATCGTATGCACGGTATTCGTTATTGCGTTCATGTCGTTCCCCCGGCTTTCCTAAAACTGGTACAGGCCCTCGACGGACACGAAATAGCCCTCACCGATATCTCTTGTTTTTTCTTCGCGATACAACTCCCTTCCGCCGAAGGCATAGCCGCAGGTGATCTTCAGCACCGAAATATCGATCCTCGCGAAGGCGGCGTAATAATGCACCTCGAGCGCGTCGTTGTGATCGTCAAGATCAATGACCCCGCAGTTTTTATGAAGATTGAATGCGCCGTAGTTATCGTTCTTCATGCCCACCGATATCCCGGCGAAATCCCCCATGGGATGATTGTGTGGAAAAAAGCGATACGCCAGGGCGAAGTCAAAAAGGATATCGCGCGCTTCCCGGAACTGTTCCATTCGGAGATCTCCCGTAAGTCGAATACGGCTCCGGGGGCCTATCGTGAGATTGAGGTTTGGCGTGGTCAGAAAATCGAACGAGCTGTCGATCCAATCAGTGCAGTATTTCATCCGGATAAGAGGAACTGGAATGAGCGGCAAGGGCTTTCCATCGGCAAAATCGATGCCAAAATCACCTACCGCGATGCCACCCCCGAGCACGAAAGAGAATGAGTCCCCGCGGACCAGTTCGTACCCGTACACCCCAGCCGTCTGAAAGGTCTTGAGCCCTCCATATACCGGCTGGTCCGATTCACTCTTGAAAATGCCAAGATACTGGTGACGGCCTGTCTTGCCGTCGAGCAGTATATCAATGGTGTGGTATGTAAAGGGATATCCATACTGCAACGGCTCCTGCACCGAATGCCGCACATACAGGCCGACGAACATCACGTCATCGCTTTTTACGACCAGACCGACTCCCGGAGAGTGAATACTCTGAGAATCCAGGGAGAGATAATCATACTTTAACAACGGGATGAAATTGACTTCGTTTTGTGCCCTTTTCACGCTTTCATCGGCGAATGCGGTTGGACCCACCATGCAGAAAGCGAACAGAAACACGAGATGCTTTATCATCTGAAATCTCCCTTTAAAAACCGACCAACGGTTTTTGCAATATAGTCTTCCGATTTCCTGCTACCTGAGTGTTAGCTTTTAACGGAACTACCTCTTATATCGATGTAAGTGCCCAGTACACTATAACAATTGACCGTCCGACGGTCAATATAGTTTTATAAAAAATATCACTTTTCCGAGCTGAAATGAATTAAGAATAGTCAGCATCTCGCGACTGGCGCTCGGCCAAAAACGCAAATAAACCGGCCGGCGCTCCCAGTTGGGATTCGAGCAATTTCGGCAATGCTTTCATACGCCGTTCAAGTTGTGATGCGCTCCAGGTGTAGAAGCCCAGGTCTGTCAGAAACTGTACCCCCGCGAGAATAAACTCGGCGGTTTCAAGCGGATAAGTAACCGTAAAGACCCCTTCGACATTCCCCTCCGCGAATACTGCAGCCCAGAGCGGAGCAAGCTTGATAATATACAGAGCAAGCTGTTTTGTATGCATTTCCCTGTTCTCAGGATGATGCAGCGTATTAAGAATGCGTTCGTTTTCAGGCTCCGCGACGCTTTCAGCAATAAGAATACGCAGTTTTTCGATCGCCGGAAGGTTTTTAACCCGGTCGCTTTTCATCAACTCGCTTTTCTTCCTGAGTTCTTCATCGACCATGTTCTCCACAACAGCTTCGAGCAGTTCCTTTTTGGAAGAAAAGTAATGATAGATGGTGCCCTTTGCAATGCTGAGCTTTTCAATCAGATCCTGCATGGTGGTTTTTTCGTAGCCCTTTGTCTGAAAAAGTTCACGTGCCGCAATGATGATTTCCTCGCGACGAACATCTGGTTTTTTTACGACTCTGGCCATACACACTCTCTTGTTATATTTTATGGTATTCCACCTGAATCGGTATAAAAAATTACTAACCCATGCTCAACTCTTTAGGGTATCATAGATTTGCTTAAAGACCCTTTACTCCCAGGAAGTGAAGCATGGATTACATCCGTGATTCTACCACAGAACGTCTTTATATTACAGGAGGAATTAAGATGGCCCTCGACATTCTGTCTCTCAGGGAAAAAAACTTTTAACCTCAATGGGCGTTACCTGTAGCTGTAAAAACCGGCTAATGTACTTGTTTATAGTGTTTTATATACAGTAAAATATTGTTCCGGAAGAAAATTAAATTCTTTTCTTGGATTATTGTTTCCCTAGAAACATAATGTTTGAACAACTAATGAAAACTGAAAATCTTGCTTTTCTTATACTCTATAATAACCACTCTTCCATTTAGTTTCAGAAATTGTTTTAAATTCTTGAAATACTCTACTCTATCCGGTAGGTGGTGGGTAACATTCCGCATAGCTGTATAGGAGTATATGTTAAACATCGACCTGGCAGACATATTCAGGTTTACAGCGGCCTCTTCTAACGTTTTAGAATTATTTAGGTAGAGCGCGGTCTGTTGTCCGTTGTTTAATGTATTGTGGCAGAGCGCCGTCCAATAGACCTTTTACACAACCATTCTTGGCAAGCGCTGGACCTGTTCTAAAGAATTATAGCAGAGCGTGGCCTTTGATCTATAGAACCCCTCTCTTCAAACCCTAGGCTCTCTTTGAAGATGGTTGGGGTTGCTCGAGTTCTTTTAGTTCATGGGTCGAACGAGTTTTAAACCTTCGGATGTCCTTCTCGATCATTTCACTGATCCGGTTGTTTTCCACGATGATGTGGGAAAGGTCGGTTCCGCTGATGGACACGGCCTGTATACCGGAAACGATTTCACCAAAGGCGGCGTTGTTCTGATTGGATAGTTCCGCCACTTTCTGCATAGCAGTATCGATAGAAAGGGCACTGGCAGAGATCGTATGTATGGCGCTTTTCAGGGCCTCGGTTGTCTCGTTCAATACGCTGATCGCGTCCGTTATTTCCTTGGTGCCCTCTGATAGTTCGGATAAACCCGCGATCAACTCGTTCATACTGTCCGATACCGTCTGGATGGTCTGGGACATGGCTTGCATTTTCAGGTTCGTTTCCTCGGTGAATTGGGAGGCTTCCTTGATTTCTCGCAGGATCTGCTTCAGGTTCGAGGTGATACTTTTCACGTTGGAGGAGGTGGCGGCAGCCAGCTTCCCGATTTCTTCGGCCACGACGGCGAACCCTTTGCCTGCTTCTCCCGCGTGAGCTGCTTCGATGGATGCGTTTAGGGCGAGGATATTGGTCTGATTCGCCACGGATTGGATGATTTCGATCAAATCTTCGATAACGGCGGTAGATTTCGCGATACTTTTGATCCGATCTAGGGTCGTTTGCATGGTTTCGGAACTGCTCTGCGCGGATTGGATCAGGTCGATCAGAAGCTGTTTCCGGTTTTCAGCCAGATTCCCCATGGACCGGATAGAGGCGATCATCTCGTTGATCGCTGCGCTGGACTCCTCGACGCTTGTCGCCTGAGCTTCGATTTTGCCCACCCCGTCTTCCGATTGCGTGCTGATCGTTTGGGTTTGTTTCTGGGCATCCTGGATCATCCGATCCACCGTTTCCATCTTGTTCCCGATCGTCTGAATGGTGATTGATATCTGCTTTAGGCTGGAAGCGATCATGTCAGCTTGGGTACTCAGTTTTTCGCTGATCTGGTTGTTCTCATGGATGGCATTTTTAAGCCGCAGAATCATGTCATGGAGGTGCTGGATGAAGGTATTTACCCGACCGCTCAAGTCGGCAAGTTCCTTGCTTCTCGGTATGGCTACCGAGATGGTGAGATCCCCCTCGCCCTCGGAGATATTTTTGAGGCTTTCGGTAACGGTTTTAATCGGATGGAGGATCGATCGGGTAAGGAGAATGGAAATAAGGATACCCCCTGCCACAGAGGCGAGTAGGAACCCTATGGATACAACATTTAAAAAGGAAAGGGAGCCCAGGGCAGCGGCGGCTTTCTCATCCAGGCTTTGCTTGAGTACCAGCTTCATGTTCTCTGCCCGATTGGCGATTTCGTCTCCCAGGAACTGTAATTTTAAGATGGATTGATTGAGGGCTCCTCGGTCGGTGTTCTGTTTGGATCGCTGTACGATTTGAGCGGCGAGGGATTCGAACTCCTCCAGTTTCTCTCCGATTGCCTTCGCGTCGGTTCCTAAGGAGGAAGGCAGCCTGGAGTCGGTAAAAGGTTTGAGGAACTGTTTGGTTTCCTCCAAGCGGAGCTTGTACTGGGTGGCAGGATCCGAACCTCGATCCTCCAGTACGTTGAGGGCTGCCAGGAGGGTATGTAAAAAACCGCTGTGTACCCTTCCTGCGGAAACCATCAATTCCGAAAACTGCCTGTATTCATCGAAAATCCTTCGAGTAGAGAAGATGGTGTATCTCCCGAATAAGGTAACTCCCAAAAGTAGACCGGACATGAAGAGTAATGAGATGAGTATTTTCCCTCGCAGCGAGTTCATGGTGTACCAGGCTCCTTTTGTTTGAGTTTCGCGCGGAACACGTTCCGGGATCGCAGATGGTGTTGAATCATCATCTGTTGGGCCTCGTCTCCATTGCGATTCTGAAGAGCTTTGATCATCGCCAGGTGTTCTGGATACGTTTCCTCCGGCGGCCGGGTTAGCCCTTTCATGTTGCTTTTTATCATGTAACCGGAGGTTCTGGAAAGCTCCCACAGGATGGGGTTCCCTGAGTATCGGATCAGTTTTTCGTGGAAGGTCTTGTCCGCGTGCACGTACTCTTGGTACCCTTTTTCATCCAGGGGAAAGGAAAACCCTTCGAAGCACCGGCTCAATTCTTTAAGCTGCTCGTCGGTGGCATTCTCGCAACAGAGTCGAATGGCCATACCTTCCAGCGCGCCCCGCATTTCGAAGAGGGCTACCAGTTCCTCGTCCGTAAAGGCACGGACGTAGTACCCCTGGCGGCTGCGTTGTTCGAGGAACTTTTCCCCGGCCAGGCGGCTCAAGGCATCGTTGATGGGAGTTTGGCTCACGCCCAGGAGCCTGGATAGATCCAGTTTGTTTATTTTCTCCCCCGGAGTGAGTACTCCGTCATCGATCATCGCTTTCAATTTTTCGTACACCAAGTCGGTGAGGATCTTGTTTTCGATTTTGGACATGCCTTACTCCGATTCAAAAGGGATTAAATGGTGGATAAGATTGGAACGAGAGTCGCTGATATGTTCGTACATGATACGCCGCGCTTCCGGGGCATTGTGAGTTTTTAACGCCTCGAGTAATAGGTGATGCTCCCGATCGCTCTTTTCCGGTGGCTTCAACAGGCCCTTGATGTTGCTGATGATGATTACATTGAAGGTGCTCAGCATGTCGTATAACAGCCGATTCCGGCTACTCCGCATGATGTTCATGTGGAACTGATAATCGATCTGCTTCAAGGTGTGCATGTCCTTCTTCTCGGTGGCCACATCGTAGTCTTTCAGGAGCTGTTCCAACTGTAAAATTTCATCCTCTTCGATAAACGTAGCAGCCCGTTCCGCTCCCAGGGGTTCCAACTGTATGCGGATATCGTAGATATCCACCAACTCCTGTTCGGTGAACCGTTTCACGTAGGCACCCCTACGGGAGATGGTTTCCACCAGGTTTTCCTGGGCCAGTTTCGCGAAAGCCGATAGAAGGGGGGTGCGGGATACCCCCAACCGCTCTGCCAGCTCCTCCTGAATGAGCTTCTCCCCGGGCTTGAGTTCCCCGCTGATGATCATACTTTTTAATGTTTTATATACCTTCGTGCCTAGATCTTCGAATTCCAGCTTGTACATTCCCCGAGTATAAGGGGAAAGAGAAGGGTTCGTCAACGTATATTGTATACAGAAAACAGAATCCTAGGGTTTCAGCACCCCCAGGAGGGTTTTCGCTTCTTCCACCGTTGCCGGCTCGTATCCAATTCCTCGGAGTAAGGAAACGAGATGACGCACCAACTCTGTGTTTGACCGCGCGGGTTGGGATGGGGTGAGGTAGCAGCCATCTTCGAACCCCACCCGTACTCCGGATGCGCCGAAGGTTACGGCCGTAAGAAGAAGGGACATGTCCCGCATCCCTTCATGGATCAAGCTCCAGTGTGAACCTTCGGGAAGGGAGGCGATGAAATGATACAGATGGATCGGTTTCGCGGGAAGGGCCCCCTCGAACCCGAGGCACAGGTTGAAGTTCAAAGGCTCTTTCAGGACCCCCTCCTGTTTGAGTTTCAAGACGCTCTCGATCATGCCAAGGCTGAAGATTTCCAATTCAGGGACAACCCTCTGGGTTTGCATTTTGCGGGCCCAGAACCGGATGTCCGGAAGGGTATTGATATACACCCCTTCCCCTAAATTAGTGGATCCCATGTTGAGGGATGCGAGCTGGGTTCTGGGTTCCTCAACGGAGACGCACCGCTCTTCCAAGGAAAGGGAGGAGACACCTCCGGTAGACCCCTGGATGAGGATGTCGGACTCTTTTCGGATGAGATCGATGGTCTTCGAAAAGGTGGTCAGGTCCGAAACTTGCGCGCCCGTTCTGTCCCGCACATGGAGGTGCACCATCGAGGCACCCTCTTTCCAGCAGTTCACCACATCCCGGGCGATTTCGTCGGGGGTCAGAGGATTTTTAGTTCCTGCCGGAAGAGGGTGATCTACATGCGCTACCGGCGCCACTGCCACAACGATTTTTCGCCTATTTTTAAGACCCTGTGCCGATGTATCCATACAAACCTCCCAAATATTTTGTGTACAATATACTTTAAGATCATACTCCAGGTTCTACCAGGTGTCTACTGTAGAAAAGTGCGAGGATAAGAAAAGGTGGGAAAAAGCATTTGACACGAGAATATTTTGTGTTTATGATATTGTATACATAATATTTTGTCCCAGGGGGCAGCGTGTTTGGAGTATCGCCTGCATACTTTTTTTCCCGGTTTACCACGGATTTTACCGTCCATCAGATCGTCCAGGCACTGCCTGATCTGCGCAGAGAGGGGTTTAGCGGTTTTCAACTGGAAATCTACCACGCTCATGCTCTGGGGGAATGGGAAGAAAGAAGCAAATACCTTTCCTGTGTAGCGGATGGGGAGGGACTTGTCCCTACCCAGTTTGTAGCTCATTTTCTGTTACACGGCTTCAACTCCGTTTCTGCTGTTTCCTCATCCTACGGGATAGATGAGCTAAAGCGAGTGGTCGAGATTCTACAATCTTTCCCCCAGTGTCGGGTGGTAACGGTACCTATGCCGGCGTTTACCCTGGAACCGGGGATGGTGTATGAGAGGCGCTTCTATGCCTCCCTGTACCAAGCAGTGGTGGATAAGGTGGGTCGAATGCTGGAAATCTTGGAATCGGCCGCTCTTCGAATGGCATTGGAGTTGGTTCCCGCATCCCTAGTCGGTGGTATCGATGGATTTTTCCGCCTCTGCGCTACCCTGCGGAGCGATACCTTGGGATACAACTTCGATACGGGTCATGCCTTTAGTAGCAAAGAGATGGTTACCCTGATTCCTGCGCGATTCACGATCCCTGGGGGTACCCGGATCTATGGTACCCATCTGAAGGATAACTGGGGGAACGAGAACCTCGCCTTGAGGCCGGGGGCAGGGGGAATCCCGTGGGAAGATCTCCTGCGGAACTTGTTTCGATCGGGTTACACGGGTTCCCTAGACCTGGAAATAGTTTGTGAGGCCGAGAAAGTTCAGGAGGAATACGGAAGGGGGCTAGGCTTCCTTCAAGAGATCGTAGCCCGGCTTCTCCCGGAAACGGTGAAGGTACGGGGATAAACTTTTAACCCTTAGGGGGAAGGAGAATGGTACTATGAAAGATGAGGTAAAGCTTGCGATTATCACGTCCTTTTTGGGAAAAACGAAGGATCGATTCCACGAGTACAACGAACCGAAATCCCTGGAAGAAAAGTTTCAGATGCTGAAGCGGATCGAAGGGGCTTCCGGGGTAGAGGTCGTGTATCCCTACGAGGTGGAAACACCGGAACGAACCTTGGAGCTTGCCCGGAAGTATGGGGTGCAATTTGCCGCCATCAACGTAAACGTGAAAGCGGAACCCGAGTTCCGTAACGGGGGAGTCACCTCCCCGGACAAGAAGGTCCGGGAAAAGGCGGTTCGTTTCATCAAAGAGGCGAAAGATTTCGCAGAAAAGGTGGGAGCGGATAAGGTCACTTGCTGCCCCCTGGGGGACGGGTACGAGTTTGCCTTTCAGAACGATTACGCAGCGGCCTGGAAGCGGCTGATCGAAACCTTCGGGGAGGCGGGGGCGTACAAAAGGAACATCCCTCTCTTCATCGAATACAAGCCCAGCGAGACCCGGGGAACCTGCTATGTCGAGTCGGCAGCCAAGACCCTCCTCCTCATCAAGGACATTGGGGTGAAAGAGATGGGAGTGACGATCGACTTCGGGCACTCCACCTATGGCGGCTATACCCCGGCAGCGGAAGTGGCTCTGGTAGCGGAGAGCGGACACCCCTACTACATTCATATCAACGACAACGATGCCAAGTGGGATTGGGACTACTTCTGCGGCACCAAACATTTCCTTTCCTACGCGGAGTTCCTTTATTATTTAAAGAGGTACGGGTATAAGGATTTCCTCACTTCCGACACCAGTCCGACCCGCTGGGATATCAAGGGAACCTTCGAGGCCAATAACCGAATCACGAAAAAACTCTGGAAACTGTTGGACGAACTGGACGCCAAGGGTTTGAAGAAACTCTTTGGAGGGGAAGATTACCTAGCCACCTGGAAGTTCCTGGAGGAGGAGCTGTTTGGGTTGAAATGATGTGTCAAGGGGCTATGTACTGGCCCCCATTTACATCGATACAGACACCGGTGATAAACTCGGCCTCAGGAGAAGCTAAAAACAGTACAATATCTTTGACGTCTAGAAATTTTCCTAGACGTCCTAGAGGTATAGTCTTTTTCAATGCTTCCACCTTATCATCGCCAAAACTTGAAAGCATTTCACTTTCCAGGGAACCTGGTGCTACGGCATTAACGGTTATATGATCAGGAGCAAGCTGTCTCGCCGCTGCCTTCGTGAGGCCTATCAGACCTGCTTTGCTTGCCGAATACGCAGGGGATACCATCAGCCCTCCGTTCCTCCCTGCCAAGGATGAAATATTGATGATTTTTCCCTTTGTCTTATGGTGTATCATGATTTTTGCAGTTGCCTGCAGACAATAGAAGGCACCGGATAAATTTACCTCCAGTATTCGTTTCCATTGTTCAGGACTTGTATTTATCAGATTCTCAGTACTAACGATACCAGCATTATTCACGAGAACGTGGATTGTATGAGTTTTATTCTCAATCTTATTTATTGCTTCATGAACTGCGTTGTAATCCGTAACATCACAGACAAGTGGTATTACTTCTCCTTCTAGTGATTCCGTGACTCGATAAAGTTTTTCTCTATGAACGTCAATTAAAGCAAGACGGGCTCCCGCGAGGGAGAAAGATTTCGCGACTTCATAGCCAAGACCTTGAGCTCCACCTGTAATTACAACCGTCATATTGTTGAAATCGAATTGCATAGAAGGCCCCTTTCATTATCGAGTATACTGTGCCGCCAAGGGGAATAGATCTTTAAGCCTATGGTACAGAGATTTGTAAATCATATACCGGTTCTCATACTCCTTCAAGTTTTGTAAACTGGGTTTGTAGGACTTTCTTATAAGTCTGGGAGTCAGTTCTAAAGCATGAGAAAAATCTCTATATACTCCAGCGGCAATTCCTCCTAGTATCGCTGCTCCTATGGCAGCTGTCTCTGTTTGTTCGACTGCATGAATCGTTTTATGGGTAATGTCCGCTTTGATTTGGTTGAGAGGGTCTATGGCTGCCCATCCTCCGACGCTAAGGAAAGAGTCGATCCGTTGGTTGGTTTGTTCCTCTATAATTTCGAACAATTGCCGACTGCCGAACGCAATAGACTCAAACATAGCGCGAACTATCTGTTCTTTGCGAGTGGTTAGAGATAGGCCGAATAGTACCCCACGAGCCAAAGGATCCCATACTGGGCTGCGTTCCCCTGCCATATAGGGAAGAAATACAGGGCATGGTTCGTTCGGTATGGTTCTTTCGACTAGAGAAGCTAAATACTCATATTGCTCATCGTTTTGAATTTCACCTGAATCCGTATAAAAAATAAGTAACCCATGCTCAACTCTTTAGGATATAATAAGTTTGCTTAAACACCTTTTACACCCAGGAGGTGAAGCATGGATTACAGCATTGATTCTACCACAG